>WNFY01005549.1_pt1 | contig 11400 bp, 9 predicted proteins | sample 5400091 | NCBI WGS metagenome assembly WNFY01 (sample SAMN13153364, study PRJNA577476) | soil metagenome | isolation source: 60 cm soil or saprolite under grassland replicate 1 | place: USA:California | collected 2016-06-15
TAGCTGAGTGCAAATAATGGTCGTATAACAGACATCCCTTCCAACAGAGGAGCACCCTCTCTGTTCAGACCCCGCCACCTCGTCGTTCAAAACAGTTTCCTTCATCAAAGCTTCTTGAACATGCTCCCGCCCCTTTTGCTCAGCGGGAAAACGGGGGGGGGAATGTCGGGAAGCCACTTTGAGTCGCTTACTGCTGTAAATATTCATGAAGTACAGAACATTATTGTTTTTCTTTTATCTTTCGTACCGAAAGAAAAAGAGCGTTCCGATACGCAATGAGTCACGTAATTGCTGGCTTTTCAGATGTCATTTTCCCAATGCCCGTGTTTTTTCAAATACTTTGAGCTCAAAGTTAGTACAGAACATCATTGTCTCTGCACAGTATGTGACTCAAAGACAGTTGATAAATGCAAAACTTTTGCTGAATATAGCAATTTAGATGGTAGCGGTCAATAATGATCATCTCGGCCCACTTTAAAACAGATATTCCTCAGTAAAGGTAGCCACAAGGGACTACCTCTTGGATGATCATAACTTCTTCCTGCCAGGCAAATTGGCTTTTGACTTTATCATGCCATCAGACTAAGCTAGACCTGAGAAGGAAATCTATCGACGATAGAACAGGGAAAATGTAAGAAAAGTCATTCAGGAGGTCCTCTATGGGATTGACGATTTTTCAGGTAGATGCTTTTACAGACAGGCCATTTGCAGGTAATCCAGCAGGGGTATGTGTTTTGCCTGAGCCAGGAGATGAGCGTTGGATGCAGAATGTGGCACAGGAGATGAATCTGTCTGAGACGGCTTTCCTGTGCCGACAAGGCGATGGTTACCAGTTGCGCTGGTTTACTCCTGCGGTCGAGGTCGATCTTTGTGGTCATGCCACGCTGGCGAGCGCACATGTATTGTGGGAGGCGGGACATCTGCCATTGGATGAGCAAGCACACTTTTATACTCGCAGCGGGCTTTTAACGGCTGATTGTAAAGATGGAGGTTGGATTGAGCTTGATTTTCCGGCTAAGCTGGAAGAGCAAACAGATGCACCGCCTTATTTAATCGAAGCCCTTGGAGTTCCGGCCAGGTATATTGGCAAAAATGTCTTTGATTACCTGGTGGAGGTCGATACAGAAGAGGTCGTGCGCAAGATGAAGCCTGACATATCCTTACTGGCAAAGGTGCCTGCGCGTGGAGTTATGGTTACGAGTAGAGCCTCTTCGCCAGGCTATGATTTTGTCTCGCGTTTTTTTGCGCCGCAGGTGGGCGTCAACGAGGACCCGGTGACTGGCTCGGCTCATTGTTGCCTCGCTCCTTTCTGGAGTAAGCGACTCAACAAAAATGAGATGCTTGCTTACCAGGCATCGGCACGTGGCGGCGTGGTGCGTGTGCGCGTCAGCGGAGATCGTGTGCAGCTAGGCGGGCAAGCCGTGACGGTGATACGTGGAGAATTGATGGACCAGGAATAGAAAGAAGCCATTGCGGAAGCCCTCAGCTTCCGCAATGGCTTCTTTATGTGCAACTTTTTGTGGGGCTGGTGCGTGTGTTTTAAAGAAGCTCACGGACTAAATAAAATAGCGCCTTACCCACTACCCGTATACACTAATCTATCCTCGCCAAAATATATTTTGTATCCTTAAGGAGAATTTGTATGTCATTGAGTCAACGATGGACGGTCATAGGTATTTTTGAAGACCAGGGTCAAGCGCAACAGGTTATAGATGAACTGCGACAGGCTGGATTTAACGATGACCAGATAGGATTTGTGTTCCGTGAAGGAGAGCCTGCGGTTAGCAAGGCGGATGTTGAAGCTGAAGAAAATACGGGAGCTTTTAAGGGAGGTATTGTTGGTGGGATCCTTGGTGCCGCAGAGGCGTTGCTAACGCCTGTGCTGGGCCCATCAGTCGCAAATACTATTCCTACTGTGACTATGCCCATTGCTGAGCAGGCCATAGATAGATTTCAACAGGCAGGCACTGACGATCGGGAAAGCCAGGCCGTGCCCGAAGACGCGGTAGGGCCTGTAGACACTGCAAATGTCGAGCGTGAACCGCGTGAGGGAGCTGCAACCCCAACTGAGACAGCAACTGGGGAGAATGGGGAGGATACGGAGGATGCGGTAGCTACTGATAAAAAGAGACTCATAGAAGAGGAAGCTACAGGAGCGGTCACAGGTGGGATAGTAGGAGGAGTGTTGGGTGCGGCGGTCGCGCTACTTATTCCGGTAATAGGGCCAGCCTTTGCGGGTGGCATCCTGGTAACGGTATTCAGTGCTGCACTAGGAGCAGTGACGGGTGGTATGCTCGGCGCTTTAGTGACGCTAGGTGTACCTGAAGAGCAGGCGCGCCACTATGAAGAGGAGTTTAAGGCTGGCCGCACGATTGTGACGGTGAAGACTGAGGATCACCAGCAGGAGGTCCTCGATATTATGTACCATCATGGGGCACGTTATGCCAATGCTCATGACAGGTTGTGAGAATAGTTCCGCTAACCTCCCTGACCCGTGGCTAGCCCATAAAACAGAAGAATTGCAGCGGCAAACATAACAATGGCCGTAAGCGCCAGGCCAACATTTGTAATCAAGCCCACTCGCCGGTTACGCATGATTTTGCGGTTATTTCCACCCATTATGAGATATACAACGAGTATGGGAGCGAGCACACCGTTCAACACATTTGCCCAGAACATGAGTTGAACTGGATCGAAACGTAACAACGCTATGACAAGACTTACTAGCATTGCAACCGATAGAATGAGATAGAAACCCTCGCTTTGCCACGCCTTTAGTAACGACAACTTTTTCAATATTGCCATTCTGGTCCTCTACAACATCAGCCACTTTAGGTTTACTTACATCCTTTTCACCCAAGTCACCCTCAGTCGCCTCCACCACCATTCCGGGTTCTATTTTTTCAACATCAGAGTTTTGTTTTTTGGCTGCCATAAGTTATTTTTGCTAGCATCTAGGCAGAGGCTTGATGACGAGCAATATTTAATATTGCTCGTCATCAAGCCTCTGCGAAGCCCAGAATAGATTTAAGCAGGGAAACTAGAAATCATTGAACCAGGACTGCACACGTTGAGAAAGCTGCTGCCAATACGCTCCTAGTAGCTGGCGCGTTTGGGAGCCAGGCCAGGGAGTAAACAACAGGGTCAGAACAATTCCTGCCAGTAGACCCATCCGGAACAAGAACTTGGCTCTTGCCCGTTTGCGCTGATAAGCTTCAATGCGGTCTTGCAAAGAATCTTGCACATCCTTTACATTCTCTGTGACTTTTTTCAGGCTCTTACCAGCAGTTTTTGTAGTCTTACCCAAAACATCCGTTGCTGTTCCTAAAACATCCGTTGCTGTTCCTAGCCCGGATTGCAGCGTGTCCTGTGTCTTCGACAAGCCAGATTGGACGCTCTCCTGGAGGCTGCTCAAGTTCTTCCGCGCCTTTTTCTGTGCTTTTTTTAGATTTTTACGCGCACTCTTGACATTCTTGTCCATAGCATCCTGTGCCAGGCCTAAACCAACTTGCAACCTATCTTGTGTCTTCGACAAACCGGATTGGACATTCTCCTGCACAGTCTCCTGGAGACTACTCAGCCTCTTCTGCGCCTTTTTGAGATTCTTGTTGGCCTGTTTCTGAAGATTACGTCTCCTAAAATTACGTCTCAGCAGGTTTTGTGACAGGTCGAGCGCCACCAGGAGCATTTTCTGAGTTCTTGTCAGGCCAGTCTGTACAGTATCCTGGACCGTAGAAGCGGTCGACTGCGCAACATCTTTAGCCCTACTGCTGACATCCTGCACAGTAGAGGCGGCTGATTGCGCAACACTGGCGGCTTTGTTCTTTACATTCTGGGCTACACGGCCGTTATGCTGAACATCGTCATCGGTTGAAATGATAACCCTCACTTTATCGTTTGGCATGGGATCCTCACTTTCTTTGCAACGCGCAAATACAATTATGCATGGTATAACCCTCACTTAGAGCACGCGAGAAAAGCTTATGAGGTTTCATCACCTGGCCTCATTAGCTGTCGTGCAGAAAGGGCTGCTACAAAGTTCTTAGAAGGCGCTTTTCTTTACTCTACTCTACTCAAATCCACTCATAAATAGGGGAGTGCAGAGGGGTTCTGCCCCTCTGCCGGGGTCTGGGGAACCCTGTCTGGGGGGACAGGTAATCCCCAGGAACCTTCTCTTTCCTTTTGTTCGCCTCCGCAGGAGGCAAGTTATGAATAGATTTCAGACTTTGTCCTTACCAGCATCCCTAAAAATATGATACCATAATGTAAATAGGCCGCTAACTTGATATACATGTAAGGTAACTCTTCAGGTAGCCAACTCTGGCCGTCTTGGGCGGCCAAGGAGAAGGAGAGGAGTCAACTGGGGATTACCTGTCCCCCAGACAGGGTTCCCCAGACCCCGGCAGGAGGACTGCGTCCCCCTGCACCCCCTATTGAAGAGTTACCATGTTAAGACTTGTATTGGGCGGATGGGGAGAGAAAGATCAGAGGAATATATACCAATGGACCTAATGGATAAACTTGCCAGCGTGGCACAACGATATGAAGAACTGAATAGATTGATGGCACAGCCAGAGGTACTCGAGGATCTCTCGCTGCTACAACGTTATGGCCGCGAACATGCCGAACTTGAAGAGGTCGTCCGCAAATACCAAGAACTGCTCGATAATGACAGGCAGATCAACGAAGCGCAGGAAATGTACGAGAGTGACGATCCGGAAATGCGCGAACTTGCCTTTGAAGAACTAGAACGTCTCAAAGCGCGCAAAGAGCAATTGCTTGAAGAGGTAAAAGTATCTCTGTTACCTAAAGATATTATGGATGAGAAAAACGCTATTGTCACCATCCAGGCGGGTGCCGGCGGCGACGAAGCAGCACTTTTCGCAGGCGAACTCTTCCGTATGTACACCCGCTATGCTGAAGGAAGACGTTGGAAAGTCGAAATCCTGGACCTCAATGAGACCGGGCAGGGCGGTATCAAAGATATTACCTTTGTCGTCAAGGGCAAGGGCGCGTATAACCGCTTGAAATATGAAGGGGGCACTCATCGTGTCCAGCGCGTTCCTGTTACCGAGGCAAACGGGCGTATCCATACCTCAACGGTCAAGGTGATTGTATTGCCAGAGGCCGATGACGATATTCAAATCGATATCAAGGATAACGACATTCGCGTTGATGTCTATCGCTCTACCGGTCATGGCGGACAGAGCGTGAATACAACCGACTCAGCGGTCCGCATCACGCATCTGCCTACAGGACTGGTGGTGACCTGCCAGGATGAGAAGTCACAGCTCAAAAATAAGCTCAAGGCTCTCACCGTCCTCAAGGCGCGCCTGTGGGACCTGGAAGAGGCACATAGACAAGAAGAGCTGAGTAAAACGCGCCACTCACAGGTGCAGACAGGCGACCGCAGCGAGAAAATTCGTACCTATAACTTCCCACAAGACCGTGTAACCGATCATCGCATCGGCCTTACACGTCATAATTTACCGGGTGTGCTCAACGGTGAGCTCGACGAATTCATTGACACCCTGATCACAGTTGATCAGGCGAATAAGTTGCAGCACCTGTTTGAGGAAGAGGTCAAGGTGAAGTAGGGCTGTCAACGACTGAAAGAGAGGTAACTTATATGACGCAATTGGTAGCAGGACATGTGAAAGTCTCTCAGGAGACTCTTCCTGAACTCAATCCTTCATACAGACTACTGCTCGGCCCCGGCCCGTGCAATGTTGATCCGCGTGTACTGCGTCTCGCTTCAGCACCGCAGCTAGGTCATCTTGATCCCGAGCTTTTCGCTATCCTCGAAGAAACTGCTCAACTACTGCGCTGGATATTCCAGACAAAGAACGAAATGACCCTGTGTGTCTCCGGCTCCGGCTTTTCTGGCGCAGAGGCGGTACTGAGCAATCTGCTTGAAGAGGGCGATACGATTATTGCCGGTAACCTTGGTTTTTTCAGCGGCCAAATCGTTGAAATCTCGCAGCGGGCAGGGGCCAACGTTGTAAATCTGGAGACTGAACTGGGATCGCCCCTGGAACCCGCAGTCCTCGAGAAGGCTTTTAAAGACAATCCAGGCGCAAAAGTATTTGCTACCGCTATTGCAGAAACTTCTACAGGTCTTTTGCAGCCGTTAGAAGATCTGGAACGCGTCACCCACGCACACGGCGCACTCTTCGTTGTGGACGCGGTATGCGGCCTCGGTGGGGTGCCCATGAATGTCGATAAGATGAAGATCGACGCATGTTATGCCGGTAGTCAAAAGAGCCTGGGTGCGCTGCCAGGCCTGGCACCTGTGACACTTAATGAGCGAGCAGTACAAGTTATCAAAAATCGCAAGAGGCCTGTGCAGAGCTACTATCTTGACCTTGAATACCTTAACCGCTATTGGAATGGTGATCACACCTACCATCATACATCGTGCAGTAACATTATCTATGGACTGCGTGAAGCCTTGCGCATTGCCATGGAGGAGGGGCTGGAGGCTCGTTGGACACGCCATCAACTCAATGGCGACGCTCTAAAAGCTGGTATCGAGGCGATGGGCCTGAAGATTCTCACCAGGCCGGGTTACGCCCTATCTGTATTGACCGCTATTAGTGTGCCAGAGGGCGTTGACGAGCTGGCTGTCCGCCAAAGGCTTCTTGAGGAGTATAACATCGAGATCGGCGGGGGCTTTGGTCCACTGAAAGGCCGTTTGCTCCGCATCGGTCTGATGGGTTACAATTCGTGCCGCAAGAATGTTGATACTGTGCTTTCGGCACTTGAGCACGTATTACCGAGCTCTGGCTTTCAACCTCCTGCAGGAGCAGCGCTTCCCGCTGCCGACGCCGTATATAAGAAATAAGGTAACTCTTGTTTGAGCAACCACAATCTATTCGCACAGTATTCTTTGATGCAGGATTTACGCTCATACGTCCCTATCCCTCTACACCTGAAATCTGCCAGCAGGTCTGCCAGCGGCTCAACTTGCATATTCACCTGGACGCGGTGAAAGAGCGCATGACAGAAGCACAAGACTACTACTATCGCCAGATGCGTCTCAATCGTCATACCTGGGGTAGTGAGCAAGCTATCTCTGAGTTTTGGATAGGCTACTACATGAACTTACTGCGCCCTTTTATTGAAGAGCACGATGAGCCACGCCTCTACCAACTTGCACAAGTCATCAACCAGGAATTTGATAAGCATACAAGTTGGGAAGTCTATTCTGATGTGTTTCCAACTTTGGAAGCGCTGCGCCGCCACAAATATACGCTTGGGGTGATCTCTGATTGGGGCATTTCCCTGGGCCCTATTCTTCGTCGCCTCAATCTCACTCCGTATTTTGATTGTTTGCTTGTGTCGGCCGTGACCCGTTATGCCAAACCTTCACCCCTGCTCTATGAGATGGCGCTAGAGCGGGCGAATAGTATTGCCGATTATACGCTCCATATAGGAGATTCGTACATTCATGATGTGCTGGGCGCTCGAGCCGTCGGGATGACACCCGTCTTGCTTGACCGGCCAGGACACTTAGAAGAGAGTAACGTTGATTGCCTGCTTATACACTCACTTGCAGAACTGCTCGACCTCTTGGAGGCACCAGAATAACGAGTGACCTTGCCGCTAAATTTCATATTTACCTGATTGAATATACCTGCTATACTAGAAAGGCATAAGCACATATATCCCCCCTTCAGGAGCAATTGGCATGGAAGTAAGGCAGAGCACAAACAGGCTTGAGGGGCAATATGTACCCACAGTCTTGCAAAAGGCTATAGGGGAACCGTTACGTTCTGAACAGCGCACAGGCGAATTCTTACCACGTGTACTATCTCGGGTAGACATGCTGGCCATTTTCATTGCTATTGTTCTCTTCATCCCCAATGCTTCCATTGTACAGGGGGCTGGCTCTGCCACCTATCTGTACTGGGTCATTGGTACTATTACCTTTCTCGTTCCAGGTGTTATCATCGCAGGTCAATTGAATCGCTTTATGCCGGCAGATGGTGCAATTTACGTCTGGACGCACCGGGCGCTGGGGCCGCTCTGGGGCTTCTTTGCAGGTTTCTGCGCCTGGTTTCCAGGCGTTTTGGTACTTCTCGCGGCCAGTGCTGCCATCGTAGCCTTGATACAAGGCATTGGAACGCAGATCGCTGGGCCAAATGCAAGCTGGCTTGTAGAGCCATGGCAACAGGGGTTGGTTGTCCTGAGTGTGCTATTGGTGGGGGGTTGGTTATCTACACAGCCTTTGCGCCTGGTTATGAAGATAGCAAAGGGAGTGGTAGCTCTCTATTTATTGGGTATTTTCGTGGTTGGCCTGGCCGGAATTGCGTGGCTACTGCGTGGCCATGCTCCTGCGGCCTCTCTCTCGCTGAACCTGGCTGCACTTAAAACACCGCAATTTGCTCTGTATGGGGTGGTCGTGCTGGCGTTACTCGGTGTTGAAGTGCCTTTCAATATGGCGGCAGAAACAAAACAACGCAACGCTGCTAAGCTCTTTTTACGTTGGGGGCCCGTCATCGTAATGCTCGCCTACATCATTGGTACATTTGGGGTGATGGCAGCTGTACCACAGGGTGATGCAAGTGCAACATACTCGACGCTTACTGCTGTCGGTATCGCCTTTGGCCCTCTCGCGGCTATCCTGGTTGGTATCGTCTTCATCGGCTTCTTTGCATTCGTCACCGTCATATATAATGTCGCTTTTGCACGCATTTTGTTTGTTTCTGCATTGGATCACCGTCTTCCTACCAGTCTTGCCACGGTAAATCGCAGCAATGCTCCCTATATTGCCACGAATGTGCAGACAGTGATCGTCATCGCTATTGCCATCTTCGCCTACTTTTTGGGTCCTTTCCTTTACCCAGAAGTAGGTTCGGTTTTCTCGTCTGACGTCTATAATGTCTCTCAGGCCACTACGACCGTCATCTGGTGCCTGTCTATGGTTATCCTCTTTCTCGACCTGCCCGTTCTGTTATTTCGCTTTCGAGGGTTTCTCGTTAAAAGGTCGGAACAACTGATTGCGCCTGCCTGGCTGCTGTACCTCTGCTGTGGGGTAGGAGGTATAACCAGCCTGTTTGGCATATGGACAACATTGACTTCATCATGGGATCTTAAGCACATCCCTAACAGTCACTGGGCAATAATTGTCAGCTTATGCGCCCTTTTTTCACTTGTCATCGGCCTGATTGGCTCAGCCTACCCACGCCTGTTGGGTAACCTGAACGAACAGACCGCCGCCGCCCGCGAAAATGCTCGCCTCTACAGTGAATTAAGCGCCACTTATGCCAAGCTCAGTGAAGTTGATCGGCTGAAAGACGCTTTTTTGACAACGGCCAGCCATGAATTACGCACTCCGCTTACCATTGTGCAAGGCTACCTCGAACTGCTTGGTGAAATGGAGGACGCCAGTCCCGAAATACGACATAGCTTCTTGACCAAAGCACGCCGAGCTTGTGACGAGCTGGTCCTATTGCAGGCCAACATTATGGACGCCAGCCGCATTGAGTTTGATAAGGCCACTCTGCATTGTACGAGCATCTCGCTCAAAGATGTCTGTACAAGCATAGTTGATCTCTTTGAACCGTTAATTCTCCAGGAGCAGCGCCAGATTGGGATTCATGTTGCGGCAACTATACAGGTGTGGGCTGATGAGATACGTCTGAAGCAGATTCTCCGCAACCTTTTTGCCAATGCCTTGCGCTACTCTCCGCCTCAGACACCTATTTTCATCACTGCCGTTGAAGAGCCAGAGCAGGGCATAGTGCGGATTAAGGTGATTGACCGCGGTTTCGGAGTGCCGCCTGATAAACAGGAGGCCATCTTTGAACGCTTTGTGCGCCTGGAACGTGATATGCATGGTACCGTCCGGGGCAGTGGCCTGGGACTTGCTATCACTCGCCAGCTTGTTGAAGCTATGCATGGCACTATTGCTCTTGAGAGCAGTGGCGTCAAAGGGGAGGGCTCTACTTTTTCGTTTACTCTGCCCACAGGTGAGACGCTATAATTTCCCCTCTATCAATGGGTTAAAGCGATAAAGCCGGGCAGGCCGGTGCGTTCCCTCCATCTTCTTGGCTCCAGTATCTTCCAGGATGCCGGTAGCAAGAATCTTCTTGCGGAAATTACGCTTGTCCAGCTTCCTATGCAGAATAATCTCATAGACCCGCTGCAACTCACGCAGGGTAAATTGCTCAGGCAACAGGCTAAAAGCAATGGTGGTATAGTCAAGCTTACCGCGCAAACGTGCCAGGGCATAGTGAAGAATTTCCTCATGGTCAAAGGCCAGGGGAGGCAACTGATAGACCGAAAACCAACCTACATCGGCAGCATCATCTGCTGCCCTGACTTGTAAACGCGCCGAGTCCAGGAGCGCAAAGTACACTACGGTAATTACGCGGGTGCGTGGATCACGTCCAGGATCGCCAAAGGTATAGAGTTGCTCCAGGTAAACATCCTCGACACCCGTCTCTTCCTGCAGTTCACGCTTGGCAGCGGCCTCTAAAGATTCATCTATGTTTACGAAGCCACCTGGGATAGCCCACATACCCTCATAGGGCCAGGAGCGGCGTTTAACCAGCAGAACCTGGAGGTCACGCTGGCGGAGACTCATCATGACCACATCCACCGTGACTGATGGCCGCTCATACTTGCTCGCGTCATAGTGATGCGCTCTGGCCTCAGCAGTCTCTGGCTCCTTACTCTGCGCGCTCTTCGTTGCTTCGCTCTGCTTTTCCGTCTGTTCCATAAAACCTCGGCACGGGTACCCACACGCCTTTAGGCTGTGGGAGGAAGTGCCGCCTCCTTGCACTGCTGATAGGTATAGCCATCGCTCCGCGCGATGAGCACACAAAAGCGACGATGAATGTCGGTGACCACGCCTTGCACAGTAGTGATGTTGAAGACGCCACGAGTACGCACAGCCACTTTGCCCACAGAGGTTCCCTGCTTCGTGCCACTTGTCACCACAGCGCGCACGATGTCCTTGATGATGAGCGAGGCTGGCGTGCTCCTGCCGACATTGGCCGCATCGAGCCAATGGGTCTTCTCAAGCCCGCGCATCACGCGGTTGTACTTCGTCAAGCCGCCGCTGCCACTCTCCAGCGGGAGCCCCAACGCCTTGAGCCGCGCGTAGAGCGCCCAGCGCGTGGCGTTGACAGCTGCTGCATCCCGGAGCGGCGCCTTCAGGTGTGCCAAAACGCGGGCAAGACGAGCAGGATCGTCTTGCAGGAACTCGCGCACATCCCGATTGCCCTTGCGCTGGTTACAGGATATACAGGCAAGCGTCAAGTTGCTCACGCGATTGGAGCCGTGCTTGCTGCGTGGCTGCACATGATCGAGTTCCAGCGGGACATCGCCGGCATCACAGTAGGCGCACTGATGGTTCCACTTGAGCAGGACGTACTCCCTGACCTCATAGCC
>WNFY01005551.1_pt1 | contig 11397 bp, 6 predicted proteins | sample 5400091 | NCBI WGS metagenome assembly WNFY01 (sample SAMN13153364, study PRJNA577476) | soil metagenome | isolation source: 60 cm soil or saprolite under grassland replicate 1 | place: USA:California | collected 2016-06-15
CTTCCAGCTCTATAAACATCTCACCCCAAACGGGGTGAAATCCCGGTGTCTGGTGGCTCGTGTTCTATAAGATCTCACGCTTAATGGGGTGAGCGCGGGCTTGAAAACGGCCCAGGGGCCCTATCCCCTCGAGAAGTTCAAATACGATCCACGAAATCAGCCGAAATGATAGCAACAATAGTTCGCAATGATCCGTCTGCGTTCGTGGATCAAATTCATCCTTTCTCTACGAGGTCTCGACGGATCGTCCATACAGCTCGGTCAACTCTTTGAGCCGAACACCGATCTCAGCTGTAAGCGCATTTGGCTTGAATCGCCATGACCAGTTGCCTTCAGTAGTATTGGGTAGGTTCATTCGACCTTCAGTTCCTAACCCGAGCAAATCCTGAAGGGGAACAATCGCCGTGTTCGCGACTGACGCCAACACAGCACGAACAAAGTCCCATTGGATCTCCTCACCGTCTGTATCCAAATACTTCATGCAGAAGTTTCGCTCACGCTCTATCTGTTTCGCCGTTCTTGTAGATCCCTCGCCGGCCACGCTACGAAACCAACCAACTGTAGTATCGTTATCATGCGTTCCGGTATAGACAACGACATTCCGATGATAGTTGTGCGGCAGGTCTATGTTCTTCGTATCGCCACTAAAAGCGAACTGCAGGATACGCATTCCCGGGAAGCCAAAGTCATCCCGCAGCTTCTCGACGTCTGGAGTAATTACCCCGAGGTCTTCCGCAATGATCGGCAAATCACCGAGCACATCCCTGATAGTTGTGAAGAGTTCGCGCCCCGGTGCTTCCACCCAGCGACCACGTTCTGCCGTCTTGTCACTACCCGGAATTTCCCAACTTGCGGCAAACCCCCGGAAATGATCTATCCGCACGATATCCACGGTCTTCAGCGTGGCTTGAACCCGTGATATCCACCACTTGAATCTATCGGCCACCATCCGATCCCAGTCATAAAGGGGATTGCCCCAGAATTGGCCCGTCTCACTGAAGTAATCCGGTGGCACGCCGGCCACAACCAGAGGAGCGCCGTTTTGGTCCAGCTTAAATTGCTCGGGGTTGGTCCACACATCGGCGGAATCCTGGGCAACGAAAATCGGAATGTCGCCAATGAGTTTTATCCTGTGATCGTTGCAGTATGTTTTCAGCGCAAACCACTGCTTGAAAAAAAGAAACTGGTAATACTTCTGCGCCTCAATCTCTTCACGCAGATGTTCACGCGCGCGAGCAAGAGCGAGCGGCTCGCGGCAAACGAGCGATTGTTCCCATTCATTCCAGGCGCTTCCCCCATGCGCGTCCTTGAGGGCGCGAAAAAGAGCGTAGTCATTAAGCCAGCCAGCATAGCCCTGAGCAAAGGTCTCGAAGGCACTCCGCAATCCAGTATCTGTCGTCCGCTTATAAGTTTCGTAGGCCTTTTTCAACAGCGCATCTTTAAGTTCGTGGACTCTGTGAAAATCCACGCGGTCCGTCGGATCTGAGCGCGTGGCAAGCAGGTCGCTCTTGGTCAACAGACCCTCCTGCACAAGTTGCTCCGGACTAATCAGCAGAGTATTGCCTGCGAATGCGGAGTAGCACGCGTAAGGTGAATCGCCATAGCCAGTTGGACCAAGCGGGAGAACCTGCCACAGACTTTGGCCGCTGCCTGCGAGAAAGTCTGCGAAGGCGAAGGCCTCCGGCCCGAGGTCGCCGATACCAAACGGACCTGGCAATGAAGTAGGGTGAAGCAGAATGCCGCTGGATCTGGGAAAGTTCATCGTTATAGGTGCTTTCACCCCGTTAGGGGTGAGATGTTTATAGCCGCCGAGACCATTCCTACCGGCGCCGTTCGGAGGAGCGGAATGTCACAAGGCGAGTAAAGGTCTACTTTGATTTCCGCTCCTCCGAACGGCGCATGGTATTTTGTGACGTTCCAGTCTATAAACATCTCACTCCTACGGAGTGAAGAGCTCGGGTGATCGATAAATTTATTGCACTCCGTAGGCTAGGGCGGATTTGCCTGGGAGAGTTAGCTTCAACTGGCCATTCGTCACCTGAACGGTGCTGGCTGCTCCGATCAGGGTTATCAGCTTCAAACCGTTTGTTAATCCGATTGATCCTGCCGGCAGAGTTACCTCCTTCTCCTTCGACGAACGGTTGAACGCAATCACGACTGTCTCCGCTTTGTCCTGACGGGCGAACGCGTACGCATCATCGTCGTAGAACAGATCCACCAGGCGCCCATCTCTGATTGACGAATGCTCCCTTCGCAGAGTGATCCAGCTACGAGTCCATTCATACATGCGTTGCTGAGTTTGCGTACGTCCGGCAACAGTAAAAGCATTTCGCTTATCTCCGGGAAACCCGCCCGGAAAATCACGCCGATTATCCGGATCTTCCTTGCCTTCCATGGCAATTTCTTCACCAGCGTAAAGCTGAGGAATGCCGCGAACACTCAAGGTAAACGCCATGTGCATCATTGCGCCTTCGAGCGTTGCGCCTTCGAGCGACATGAAACGAGGCGTGTCGTGATTATTGACCAGCGTAGTCAGTTTCGAAGCATCCGGATAAAGGGCATCATACTTTAATTGATCACGAAGAGCGCGCATCGGTTGTTTGTTTGTAAATACCTTGAGCGAAGTGTTCCACAGAGGAAAATCGAAATCCGAATCGAGCTTTGTATCAATGTTGTCCCAACCCTGGTGACCGCCGATGAAGAATGCGGTCTGTGCGGCATCTCTGTCGAACACCTCGCCCACCATCCACATTTGCGGATATTGGCGATGCAGGGCATTTGAAAGGTCGCGTATGAAGCCCCTTGGCATGTACTGAATTGTGTCTTGACGAATACCATCAATGCCCGCAATCTGCACCCACCAAAGCGCGTTCTGAATCTCGTAACGCGCCACCTCAGGTTGCTCCTGATTCATGTCGGGAAGATCCTCGCTGAACCAACCATCCAGCGTATTTCGAACTTCTTTCTGATTCGCGTGCGGAGACAGCAAGACACTGTTCTGGAATTTGTTTAGTTCGTGCTGTGTTAATGAGCCGTGAAACCAGTCGCCGAGAGGAGCTCCATCTTTGACCCACGGATGCTGCGAGCCCACATGATTAGCCACCTGATCCTGAATTACTTTCAATCCGAGTGCATGGGCCTTCTCGATCAATTCCTGAAGTGTAGCCAGATCCCCGAAGTGATCTTCCACGGCGTAGTAATCGATCGTGTGGTACCCGTGGTAATAAGTACTGGGACACCAGGGCTTGTCACAGGCGTGCACTCCGTTCCAGTTGTCGTACCACGGAGTCAGCCACAGAGCGGTGACGCCAAGGTCTTTGAAGTACGGGAGGTGCTCGATAATGCCGCGAAAGTCGCCTCCGTGATAGGCACGCGGATTGTTTCGATCGTTCGCAGCTGGGGGAGAGCCTGGCGGGACATCGTTCGCAGTGTCGCCGTTTGCGAAGCGATCAACCATGATCAAGTAGATCACATCGTCCGTGCTTATACCTCGAGACTGATCCTTCGACGATAACGAACGAACAATCGTGAACGGAGCCGTTGCCGTTCCCTGGGCGGTTTCTACGACCAACGGATAGGATCCAGACCGCGCGGTCGGGCTGATATGAATGCTCACAAAAACGTAAGTGCCGTCACGATTGACGAGTATCTCCGACGTTCTTATTGTTGGGTCCATGGAGCGAACACGTGCGCCCACGAGATTCTTGCCACGCAACAGTAATCGCACCGGGTTAAGTGGTTGTTTCGCCCACCACGATGGTGGCTCAACCTTAGTTATTGTCGGCATTCTCGTCTGGGGCGAAGCACAGAGGACCAAAGAGCTCGCCACCAAACAAACGACGGCGCCAATGACATTCAATGCGAATCGGTCTGATTTTAGCGAGGTTGGCATTAAGAGATAGACACCCGGTACATTAATCGACAGGCGCGTTCCAAAACTGTAACAGTAAATGCGATTCGCGAAGCCACACGAAATGACAGCAAAACATTTCGCGTTAGTTGGCGTGGTTTAGTGATCGATGGGTGTTCAAAAACTCAGAAGTCAATACGGCCAGCCACCACCAGCTTTGAAACAACTATTTTGAAGTTCGTGTTCATATTGATATCGTTGTTTGTGAAGTTGGTAGTCAACTCAGTATCATCAGGAGTTATTAGCGGCTCCCCTCTATCGTTGAAGCGCGGAAAATAAAATATCGCTTCGTCTCCGGGCGCTTTTGGCGGCACGAAATGAACTAGATTGCGGCGCTCTCCACGACCGTTCGCGATAAAGATGTAGCGCTGCAAATCCGCAAGCCTTCCACCCTTAAAAGCCGTGTATACCGCATCCGCACCAGGACGTTGTTTCGATTTTGAACTCAGTGTGAGTACGTAGTTCTGCTCACAAGCGGGGCATTCCAATAACCCCTTGAACTTGGCGTCGAAAGCTGCACGGTCCTCTTTGCTCATTTGATCGTAGTTCGCCTCCAATTGTTTGAGTCGAACGAGAGCCTGACGCACAATCACCGCCGAGCGAAGGCGCAGCGTAAACTGAAAATCCACCGGAGCTTCGGCTCCGCCCATCTCTGCCACGGTGGAAGGAGTATCCGTTAGTCCACCCGTAGCGTCGGAGGGCACAGCTCCACCGGCTATCCGCCGGGCCTTATCCGCGTACCTGATGCGCACTTCCTGTTTCGGTGCCCAGGGAGAACCCTCAAGCACTTGCTCGGCGTCGTTCCTGGACCATTCCTGAAAAGGTCTAAGCTGCCTGCCGTCTTGCGAATAGACAAGCGATGTCGAGGTTGAGATTGCCACAGCGATCAAGACGAAAGCTAAAAACTTCATCGAAAACCCTTTCCTGGTTGCGCATTACTCATTAGTTTGGACCATAATCGACCCGTCTACTGCGGTAGTTGGTTCAGCATTTGTTGGATTCTAATTTTCTCATCTGTTGTGCGCTCTTTGGTCGAATCCTTTTCGAGAGCGTCGAGGCGTTTGAATTCCGCCAGTTCCGCTTGGGCTTGGTCTGTCTGTTTGAGCCGCGTATAGGCAAGAAATAGTTGATAGTGGGCCGCTGTATGGGACGGACTCTTAGAGAGGACCTGCTGTAAGCGCGCCGCAGCTTCCTTAAAATTCCGCTCTTTCAACGCCAGCCTGGCGTAGTCGTAGAGGACCGGAACGTTATTGGGATCCAGATTCAGCGCATGTTTAATCGGTGCTTCCGCATCCTCTAACCTTCCCTGCTCGATGGCTACATAACCTAAACTTGCAAGCGCATCGACACTGTCCGGATTCTTAGCCAGAAACTTTTCCAGGAACTGGCGAGCGCGGTCGAAATTGCCTGCAGCTCGATGAGCATAACCTTGCCAGTATTCAATGTCGTTCCTGCCTGGGTCGAGCGCGGCTGCCCGATCAAAGTCTGCCGCGGAGGCACTCCAGTCACCTTTGCGGTAGTAAGCGTCCGCACGCGCTAGTACGAATGCCGCCTCTTTCGGCTCTAATTCAACCGCGCGTGCGTATTCACCGATTGCTCCGTCCCAGTAACCGACTCTGAAATACTCTCTTCCCAAAAGGTAATGATAGCTGGCCTTTTTCGGGTCGCGGTCCAGCGCATGTTTCAACTCGATGACAGCGTTGGCCCAGTCATTGCGCGCACTGGCAATAAGCCCCAACCGGAGATGCGTCTCGGCGGGTCCGGGATTGATGTCCGCAGCCTCGGCCAGGTACTTCCCGGCGTCGTCGTTGCGGTCCAGGTTGTAAAGCGCGACGCCCAGATTGTAAAGCACCTCGTAGGTGTGTGGGGTGAGCTCGTTCACACGCGCAAAGAGATGGGCCGCGTGTTCGTACTGACCCTCTTCGGCGAGGGCGGTCGCGAGTGTGAACAACCCGCGCGCGTCAGCACCGACCGCAGTTTCGACCAAAGCGGCAGCGGCGTCAGCTTCCGCTGACCGATTGGCACGATAAGCAACATTCAGAAAGGCCAGCGCAAGCTGGGGGTCGTCAGGCTCAACTTTGCGCGCCTGTGCGAAATGTTCTGCGGCCTTAACGAAATCGCCTGCATTCCGGTAGAGGGTGCCGAGGTTGTAATGCGCCTGAACATGCTTGGGATCCAGCTTCAACACCCGTTCGAACTGAGTGATCGCTTCGGTTGTCTGTCCACGCTCAGCCAAATGACGCGCCAGATTGTTTAGCGCGCTAACGAAGTTAGGATCAAGCTTGGTTGCAACGCTGAACTCGGCGAAACCTTCATCGCCGCGGCCCGCTTGATCCAGCACGACGCCAAGTAGGTTGTGCGTGACGGCAGACCGAGGCGCGGCCAAAACAGCCTGGCGAGCGGCCCGCTCGGCCTCAGCCAAAGCTCCTCGTTGCAAGCCGGCAACAGCAGTATCCATAGCTGCCCGCGCAGCAGCACTTAGCTCTGTCGTTCTGTCGCCGCGCTGCGTCCCAGACTTGCGCGCCTGCACGCGTTGTGCCTGGATCGAGCGCTCAGTAAATAACAATGATAGGATGCAAAGAAAAACCGACACGCAAAGGCACAAAGCCCGTTTTATCGTTGCCTGTGTTGTTGTCGACTGACTCTTCACTCGTTCTTTCCTTTAAGGATTCCCTGGCTTTGAGTTGGTGCGAAACTCCGTGTTGAGCTTGTCAACGATCGCAAACTCGCGTCCAGCTTCTTCATTTCGCCCGAGCCGTCGCAACCCCTGGCCTAGCTGATAGTGCGCGTCGGCGCGTCTCGGGTCGAGTGCAACTGCAGCCTGCAGGGCTTCTACTGCCTCGGTGTACCGCTCACTGAGCAGTAGCGCACGGCCCAACGACCAGCGAGCTTCAAAGTTCCTCGGATCGACCGCAATTGCCCGCTGCAAAGCGCCGATAGCTTCTTCTTTCTTACCCTGCTTCAACAACAAGGCACCCATACCTACCTGGCCGTAGACCGACTCTGGATCGAGCTTGACGAGTTCTTGGTATTCGACCAAAGCTGATGCCGCATCACCTGCCGATTCCAGTGACGTGCCCAGGAAGAAACGTGGTTCTCCAAGTTTTGGCTTCAAACTCACCGCCGCGCGAAAACTTTTAACTGCGCCTACGTAATCTTTCTCCGCATACTGCACACGTCCCAGGTTGAAGACCGCATCGAAACTCGCTCCGTCCAGCGCGACAGCCTGAGTCAACGCTTCGCTGGCTTCAGCATGGGCGTTGCTACGCGACGCGAGAATGATCCCGAGCAGCGTGTAAGCTTCAGCCGAGCCCGGATTGAGTCGCAAAGCTCGCCTTACCTCTTTTTCCGCCGCATCGCCCTGTTGAGTGTTGTAGAGGGAAAGAGCATGTAGATAAGCCGCCTCGACCGAATCTGCTCGTTGCTTGGCCAACTCTGCAAAAGCCTCGACCGCCTCTGGCCAACGATTCAACTTCACATACGCGAGTCCTAAATCCTGCCAAGCGCCTACCAGCGTGCTGTCACGGTGCAGGGCCTCCCGAAAATCGTTAGTAGCCGAGTTCAGATCCCCACGATCCGTAGCGAGCAAGCCTTTGACGTAAGGCACTCTAGCGTCGGACGGCCGAGCATCCTGGATCAACAGAAGCTGCGACAGGGCTCGTGGCACGTCGTTTAATAAGCGATAAACGGCAATCAATTCAAAGCGCACATCATATTGTCGTGGATCCAGTTCGAGCGCACGACGAAACTCCGAAGCTGCTTCCGGCAGTTGCCGAACATCGCCGACACGCAAGAGAAAACGTCCGAGTTGATAGTGCGCCGTATAGTTCTTATCATCGAGCTTCAAAGCCTCACGTTCGACAGCAACAGCCTCGGCTGGGCGACCCAGTTTCCACAATACGTAACCAAGGTTGGCCTGATAGTCTGATTTCGCCGGCTTCAAAGCTACGGCCTGGCGGAGGTCAGCGAAAGCGTCCTGATAACGACCAAGTCGCATTCGAGCCAGCGCGCGCGCATTCAGGGCTTCGTCGTCTTGCGGGTTTGCTGTGAGTTTCGCAGTCTGGTCGGCCTCAGCCTTCTCAGCGCGTACTTCCGGCGTGGCGAAGCGCTCGACGTGTGAGCGCACCGGAGCAGCGGCCGGCGGTGTTTGCGCATGTGAGGGAAGGGCGCACCACAGCACAATCAAGATCAGACCGCTTCGTTTCACTTTCATTTGCTTAGCCGAACCCGCGGGAAACGAAAGGATTCTAGCAAAAAGAGAACCACAGGGGCGAACATCAGGTGGCATCTCAGTCGAGAACACCATCTGACTGCACTTTCCGCAACCGTCTTACAGTTGATAACGGAGCGAAATGCGGAATTACAACCTCAGAAGATAAACTTAAGTCGATATTGAACTACACGTCCCGCTAAGGCGTTGTTCTTGATTTGGCCGAAATCACCGTTGTCCAAATTATTAGACGGGACTGAGAAATTCGCGTGGTTGAAGATATTAAAGAATTCGAAACCCAGTTGCACCTTGGTGTTCTCCGTGACCCGAGTATTCTTGAAGATAGAGACATCCGTGTTGAAAATCGACGGGCCACGGAATGTATTGCGTCCCAGGTTGCCGAATCTTATCGTGTTTCCCGCGGCATTCGTAACACTGCCCTGAGAACTGGGGGCCGTGGTAAAGGCTGCGGGATTAATTACTAATCCTGCGGGCACGTTGGCGAAAGGATCGCCAATGAGTGAAGGACGATTAGCCCCATTGCAGTTACACACGACGCTGTATGGAAAGCCCGAACGCGCGGCCACTATGAAGTTTACCTGCCAACCACTGACCAGCCGGTCGGGGCCGTCACGGAAATAACGTTGGTCTTTGCCGAACGGCAGGTCGATGATTGCGTTGGCAGACAACAGCTGGCGTACGTCCAGCGACGAGTTGCCTCTGTCCTGATTAATGTTAAACGGATTGATTGGACCACCACGGCTGTTGCGCGAATCGCCAAGGCCGTTAAAGATGCCCGTGTTATTGTCTATTGTGTGGCCCCAGGTGTAGGAGATCTGGCCCTGAACGTTACGCGAGAATCTCTTCTGCAATTGTGTCTGCAAGGCGTCGTAACTGGAGGAAGATCCGTTCGTGTAAATTACCGCATTGTTCAGGAACTGGTTCGCCGTGTTCTTCGCCAACGCCAGGCCCCCTGAGCCAATGTTATTCGCGTAGAGCAGATTGTGCGAGCGGTTGGCTACATACCCGACATCCAGCGTGTAGTCCTTGGCGAACTGATACTGAACACTCAACTGCCACTGATGGACGTAGGCAGTCTTCTGTTTTGGATCAACGGCAAAAACACCGATATTCTGAGGAATGTTGGCTGGATCTATCTGTGCGGTTACATTGGGTGGACCGGTCGACAGGGTAAACGTCGTGGCGGTTGCGCTCGTATTATTACCATTTTGCTCCAGCCCAATACTGTTAGTGAACGGTGGGTTGCGGACACCCGGCGGATAGTCAACTCCATCTAGTGTGTAGAGCAAACCATAACCACCGCGCAGCACTAAGCTCTTTTCCTTATTGAGTGAGTAAGCGAATCCGATGCGTGGACCAAAATTGTTCTTGTCCGTTGCTATGATACTGTTACCACCCCCGCCGGCGACGAGCACCTGGCGCTGATCAATGCTGTAAAGACTGTAACGGCCGTCCTTTTCTGAGTAGGGAATGAACAGGTCGTAACGCAAGCCAAGGTTGAGCGTCAAACGGTTATTGACTTTCCAGTCGTCCTGTATGAAAAGTCCCCACTCTTGCGACCGCAGATTGAATGGACCACCGAAGATCTTGCTTTTGCTAACAAAGAGCGCCGGCAAGCCAAGCAGGATATTGGCCTGACCGTTTCCGGCGCCACCGTAGGGAATTCCATCGGGCCTTACGAAGCACTGAGTCACCCCCGCTACCACAACAGTCGAAGCGGCTGGACAAACTTGCCCCGTGACGAGCGGGCGGGATATCGGAAGTGTGTCCCCATATTGGAACTGACCTTTCAGAGCACCGGTGCGCCCGCCATCAATCGTGTTCAGATGGCGCAACCGCAACTCTCCTCCCGCCTTAATCACCTGATTGCCTTTCACAATCGTAACCGTGTCACCGAAATAGGGGTTCTTGCTCTTAACCTGGAATAGGCCGCCGTCGCCGGTGAACTCCAGGAAGCCGTTATTGAAGTTGCCAATCAAAGCGCCACCTGAGGCCTCCAATGAACCATCATTGGAATTCGGAATGCCCAGGTCTGCCGCGAAGGTCGGGCTCACACCACAAGCCCCTCCAACTCCGCAGTTGAATATTGAGATCTGAATGTCCGTCAAGCCGAAACGGAACTCGTTCAGAACTGTGGGGCTGAAAGTATGGGTATCACTAAGCGTAATCTGTCGCGAGTTGCCGCGTTCCTCACCAGCGCCGAAACCAGCTGTTGCTATATTCCCGGGGAAGAAATTTGCGCGCAGGGTGGTCAGCGGCTGATTGGTAAAGCGCCCCGACAATGAGTTCTTATCGGAAATCTTATGGTCGATCTTGATTTCCGGATTGTTAATTGTTTCCTTATTCCCGCGTTGAGTGAAGTAGTTATTGCCGTTGACGTTGTTGTTGTCGCCACTCGGGTTGAAAAGATTACGGGTCGGCAGAGGGTAAGCGGCCAGATATGCCTTACCTACAGAGTTAAGCGGCAGATTGATGATGTTTCCGGGAAAGGCCTGACCTGTGAACGGATTAAAGATCGTCGGGAATTCAGTGAAGTTGCCAGTGCGTGACAATGCGGTCGGCACCACCGTATTCGTCGGAAAAGGTAAATGGTTTCGTTGGCCCAAAAAGTCAAAGAAGAAGAATGTTCTGTTCTTGATAATCGGCCCGCCGATTGTGCCGCCAAACTCGTGTATCTGCTGCACGGCCTTCTGCAACTGAGTGATCTCTGCCGCCGAAGAACCACGGGCGATGGCTTCCGCCAAACGGGTCTTTAGCGCAACGTGGTATGCGTTGAGCGCTGAGTTTTGTCCGTAGTAGTACAGCGAACCGTGAAAACCATTCGTGCCGGACTTTATCGAAGTGTTAATGACCGCACCCGCCGCACGTCCGACGTCGGCAGGTGGAATACTGGTCGTGATCTTGAACTCAGCAATAGCGTCCGGGTTAGGGAATGTACCAATCGTTCCAAACTGAGGCTCATTATTGTCCACACCATCAAGCGAAAAGTTGTTGTTGGAGGCACGCTGACCGTTGGCGGAAATCGCCGCGCCGCCCGAGCGATTAAAACGCGAGGATTCTGAACTGCCGTTCGCGTTGCTGCTTCCTGGTCCACCGCTTCCAGCGCGCGGGTCGCCATTATTAAAAGACCGAGCTTCGGGTCCACCTCCGAGACCGACATTATTCGCGCGAACCACGCCCGGTGTCAGGGTCGCTAGTTGCGTAAAGTTGCGGCCCGAGAGGGGCAACTCAACTATTTCGCGGCCCGTGACAACAC
>WNFY01009572.1_pt1 | contig 11395 bp, 3 predicted proteins | sample 5400091 | NCBI WGS metagenome assembly WNFY01 (sample SAMN13153364, study PRJNA577476) | soil metagenome | isolation source: 60 cm soil or saprolite under grassland replicate 1 | place: USA:California | collected 2016-06-15
CAAAGTTTCCCATCCAAACCGCGAGGACGTAATGATCGAAAACCGCAATGGACCACGCGTCATGAAAACCATGCGACGTTCCCGTTTTCCAGAAAATCGGCGCTGTGCGGCTAGAATCCGCATACATCATTTCGGGTCGCGGCACGTTCAGCATCTCGAGGGTAAGAAACGCAGCTTCGGGGGTGACCACGCGGCGACCTCGGGTCGGGATTGGATCGGTCGATCGGCGCCGAAGCGGCCGCAGCTCTCCGTTGTTGGCAAGCGTAGCGTAAAGTGTCACCAGATTTTCCATTGACACCTCAGCGCCGCCGAGTGGAAGCGCCAGCCCGTAAAGCAATTCGGAACGCGGCAATGCGACGCCGGCGCTGCGAAGAAATTCGTACAGGGTCGGATGCGACAATTGCGATGCGAGTTCGACCGCAGGAAGATTTCGACTGCGGGCCAGCGCATCGCAGGCACGGATCGGACCGAGGAACTCACGATCGAAATTTTCCGGGTTATAATCGCCGAAACTGCGCGGCGCGTCGGCCAGGATCGACAACGGATGGATCAGTCCCTGATCGAGCGCGAGCGCGTACACGAAAGGCTTTAGCGTCGAGCCCGGTGAACGCGGGCTGCGCGTTCCATCCACTTGTCCCTGAATTTCGACGTTTAAGAAATCAGTCGAGCCGACTTGTGCGAGCACATCCATCGTGCGGACATCGACAAGCATCGCGGCAGCGTTTCGCATTCCGCGATTTCGATTTGTCTGGATGTAGCCTATGATTCGCCGCTCGATTAATTGCTGTCGATTCAGATCCAGCGTGGTGACAATGACGTCGCGCTCCTTATCTGCTCCCAGAACTTGCCGGACAAAATGCGGGGCCAGCATCCTTGTTTCGGTTTGCGCATGCGCCTGAAAAAGCCGCGAAGAAAATTGCGCACCAATGTCGGCCCTGGCGCGGTCGTACCAATTTTTTTGCGCGGAATCGAGCGACGGATTTTCGCGACCCGCGAACAAAGCGCGTCGGGTGGGACTTTGCGGAATGACGCTCAACGCAATTGATTCCGGACGTGTCAAGCGCGCGGCGGTCTTGTCGAAATAAATCTGACTCGCTGCGCCGACGCCTTCAATGTTGCGGCCGTAGGGGGCGAGATTGAGATACGCTTCGAGAATTTGTGCCTTCGAATAATGGCGCTCGAGTTCGAGCGCACGCACAATCTGTTTCAATTTTCCGCCGGGCGTCCGCGTTTGTAGATGAAAACGCAGGCGCGCCAGCTGCATGGTGATCGTCGATGCTCCGGTGCGTGAACCGCGATGCAGCACACCGAAGCCGGAGCGAATCAGCGCGAAAGGATTCACGCCGGGATGATGCGCAAAATATTTATCTTCGTATCGAAGAGTTGCGTCGATCAGTTCCGGCGAAATATCACGCAATGGGGTGCGGATTCGAAATTTCTGATCGGAGGTAAGCGCGACCCTCAGCAATTTGCCGCTTCGATCGCGAACGCACTGCGAAAATGAAATGCCATCGAGCAACGGCGGCTTCGGCAATGCGAGCCAGGTCGCAGCAGCGAACGCAGAGAGAAATACTAGTGCGTGCAGCGTTTTTTTGAACCGCCGATTTCTAAACGCGGTCATCCTGAACGAGGCAAAGGACCTCGCCCACGAAGCTTTGATCACGCTTTGAAACGAGCGTGCTCCATTACCCAGTGGGAGGTCCCTCACTTCGTTCTGGATGCCGCGCATTTTCATTTTTCGTACCTCGAACGCCTATTCAGTCACTGTAATGTGTCCGCCTATACCCTGACCTTTAACGTTGCGGTCGTACATCGACCCGGCGAACACAGGCGGCACGACGAATTCGCCACGATTGCCCGATTTGATCTGGTAATTGATCTCAAGAGCGCTCGTTGACGCGGTCGCGAAAAACACCGCGCGGTCTTCGCGAATATCGACATAATCGACTCCAGCAATTGAGGAAACTCCCGGTTGCAAGGAGGAACCGACAACTTCGAAGCCGCCCGGCAAAAGATCGATAATAGCGACGTTGGTCACCGATTCGCTTTGTACACTGCGCACATGCAAACGGACGTGAATGGGTTCGCCGAGCTTCGTGCGCGTGACCGGCTTATCGTTTTTGTCGAGCAACTCGCGGTAAACTTCCAAGCCGGCTGCGAGCGGTTGCGCCGGAACATGCCGGTCGAAACCGGCTTCTACGACTTGGAAAAATGCGCCCAGCCCGCTGATCGGTCCCGCGCTCTTAAATCGAAGTGCGGTTGCGTCTTTCGAAAACGCGGACTGCTGCAGCATCTTCGCGCCGCTGGTCAGATTGATTTCGCGTTTGTCTCCGTGCACTTCGGCAATTGCCAGAGTCGGCAAATTCTTTGCGACCGCGTGCGAATAAGATTTGAGCGCTTGCACGGCGTAAGCAGCCGAAAGGGTGTTGAACTCTCCATCCCCGATGGGCCGCAGAATTTGTTCGAACTGTTCTGCTGAAATCTTTTTGAGCCGCGCGGGAAATTCGCGCCCGAGCACGGCGATGTACTCCGAGTTGGTCCCGAGCGGCTGGCAAAAGTCGTCGTAAGATCGCGAAGCGCTATTGTCGATCTCGAACTTGTCGATCAAATCCTCGGCATCCCTGTCTTTATGCAGAAGCTTCAGCGCTCCGGCCAGATAGACTCCAGTCAGATCGTTTTCCCATTCGCCCGCTTCATTTTTATCAAGGTAATCGCGCAGATTGAGGATGTAATTTGTGGTGATGATGCCTTCGCGTGTGAGCACGTAAATCCCGTATGCCAGGGTCCGGGCCTCCTGAAAATTCGACGGGTCGCGCGCGACCATCTTTTGCAAATAGCGCAGTCCGCTTGCAAACATGTCGGCCGGCGGCGGGAAGCCGGCGGCCTTGGCTTCGCTGAGGAAATGCATCACATAAACCGAATTGAAACTGATGCTCTCTCCGGTCTCCGGCGCCCAGTACCCGAACGCTCCTTGATCGTTTTGCCTGCGGCGCAACACGCCAAACGTGTATTCGAGTTGCTTGTTGATCTCGGCACGGCTCAATCCGAAATCGGCTTCGTCAGCCAGCATCAACCGGCAAAAGGCGCCGCTCGTAATCTGTTCGCTGCAACCGTGCGGAAAGTTTTTGAGGTAAACATCGAGTCCGTGGGCGAGACCGAGCGGCAGCGCTGAGACTGCCGCATCGCGCTTGGAAAACTCGGAATACATCTGGCGAGTGATAACGTGAAACCGGAACGTCGCGCTCTGTTCCCGTCCTTCCGGGATCCGCAATTTCTGGTTCGACTGGCCGATGATCGACAGATGAGCGGAAGTTTCCGCGCGCAGCGCTATTTCCGCGTCCGCACCGGACCCTTCGACGTTGTTGGCAACCGTTACGCCGACTTCAAATTCGTCGCCCGGAGCCGCCAGCACTGGAGCGCTGGGAGTAACAACAAATGGTCCGCGGATCAGCGCTTCGCGATCCGCGGCTCCGATAGTCTCGCTCGAAACCGCGACGGCCATCACCTTAAGTGTGCCGTCAAAAAAATCGGGCACGTCATAGACGACTTCGCGACGCGTCGTATCGGCGTCGACAATGCCGGACCAAAATACGACCGGTTTCTCCGTGACGCGCTTGAACGGATTCAACTTCTGAACTTCGCCGCCGTCGCCGCCGAAAGCGGAGAGCGAGCGGAGGAGTGAAAATTCCGGAATGATAAGATCGACAATCTGCGCGGTCTCGACGCCGAGTGCGCATTTTCGGAAGAAATAGCCGAGTGGATCTGGCGTTTTGTAATTGGTAACTTGGAGAATTCCCTGATCGACCGCGAAGATCACGATTTTGCCCGGACGATCTGTCTTGTAACCGATGTGTAGCGCCTCACCGGGCTTGGCCGTCGCGGCAGTTTCGATGTCGATCTTAAGCCGCCGTTTTTCGACATTGGCCTTGAAGGGGACAACACCGTAGCTGAGGGGGCTGACAAAAATTTCTTTTGAGTCGAGAGCGCGGACAAAGGCGACATTAATGTAACCGCTGCCTTCAAAACCTTCGGGCAGGCGAATATGCTGGATGCTGCTGGCGGTGTTGGTTTGGAACCAAGCATAAGCGTACACTTTCTCGCGCTCGATTGTGATAAGGCCGCTGCCGGCGTAGGGGGCGGTAACGCTGATCGCGATGTCGTCGCCAACTCGGTACTCTTTGCGGTCGAGTTTAATTTCGAGCTCGGCGTTCTTTTCGAGCGCGCTGGTCGCACCGCCCGTGCCGACCACGGAAAAGTGCAGCTTGCTTAACGTGCGATTTTGATCGTCGTGCAATTCAAGCGCGTAATTGCCCGGTTCTCCAGTCGGAAGGATGTAATTCAAACCATTGGCCGAAATCGCGATTCTCTCCGATTTTGTGGGACGTTCTCTCAGCACTGATTCGTAAGCGTAATTGCCGTTCTCCTGCTTCTTGAGCACCGAAACATTTTCCTCCGCGATGATGGTGAGCGTGATGTTTTCGACTGCGATCCGGTTGAGCTGCGGATCAACTGCGATCAAATCGATACCGTGCGGCTTGTTCATCTCGATGTAACGAAGATCACTTCCGCTTTTGCAGCCGACTACGTAAGGCAACGCGGACACGAGCGCGCTGACGTCACCGGTAACGCTGCGACCACCTTCGCCTTCGAATCCTTCTGCAATGAAGCGCATCGAGTAGGTCGCGTCGGCGAATCGTTCGAGCTGCAAGTCGAACTCGGCATGTCCCTGGTCATCGGTCTTCTTTTCGCCCAGATCCACCGATTGCTCTTCTCGATTCTTCTTCTCGTCGAAAAGCGGATCAAAAAAAGTGAAGTCTCGAAATTCCGGAAACGAAAATGATGCCGGTGCGAGCTCGACCCGGCCGGTAACGCGCCGGTCGGTGGCCGGTGTGCCGTAGAGATTAGCCAGCGCAATTGAGGCATGCATGTCACTTGGATTAATCCAGCCGCGCGGCGCGGCCTTAGAAAGGCGCGTCTCGATTTTCATCCGATCGGGCAGGAACTCCCTTACGCTTGCCGTTGTCGAACCAAGCAACGTTGTGCGCTTGTTGTTTTTGATCAGGTAAACATTGACCGTGTAAACACCGGTGGGCGATTCGCTGGCGGTGGTATAGCTGAGCTCGACAAAACCGGTTTCGGGCAGCGTGAGCTTTTTTGTTTGGACCCGGAGATCGCGCGCGTCCACAACTTCCGTTTCGACCGGCAGCCCCTTGAGATTACCCTGCCAGTTGCGCTGCTTCACGACGACGCCGATATGGATCTCGTCGCCGGGCCGGTATACGCCACGCTCGGTGAAAACGAACGCGTCAAGGCCATCCGGCCCGATATTCTCTGCGCCTTCGATCTCGAATCGCGAGAAATTCAGCACCCGGTCGTCCCGCGCAAACGGGAGAAATGCAATATCGTCTCCGTTGCGTGCCACGAAAGCGACCGGTGTTTTTTCGCGCTCGGATTTCTCGACTGAAGGAAAAGTGCAATGGCCGTCATCGGCGGTTTTCGATGTCTGAATCGGTACTCCGTTCTTGCCAAGAATCTCGACTGTCGCGCCGGCGATCGGTTTGCCGGTTTTGATTGAGATCAGGAAAACATCGCTGCTGCCGTCGGTATTTTTCTTCGTCAGAATTCCAACGTCTGTAATGAGAAGAAAGCGGCTGTCCTTAACCGAGCTAACCGGTCTTTTCTTTAACGGGTCCCAGCCACGCGCGGTCAGGAAGAAGAGTCCGCGTTCGCTCCCGCCATCGGCCGGTTTGCGCAGCTGCTCGGAAAAATCGAATGCCGAATAATTTGCTTTCCACTTGTTTTCCAGCGCTATGGGCTGCTGTTCGAGCCCGATCCGCGAGATATTTTCCTGATTGAATAAATGCGAGTCGCGGAATTCCGGGTCCTCGAATTTGCCTTCGGTCTGACTGACGAGGTGATTGATCTGGGTGGTTGCGACGCGCGCAATTTCGTATTCGATCGCTGCCAGGCCGCGCGACCGGATCGACAATTTTCTTTCGCCATTCAATGCAAGCAAGCCGCCCTGACCTTCGATCTGGACTTCGCGCGGCAGTTCCGGCACGCCGACGACCGCGTTGTAATCTTCCATCAGCGGATAATCCCCAAATGCGCGCACGCCTTTTGCGATCCGGATGTAAAGCTCGCCATCCGTTTCCACCCGCACCCGAAACGCATGTTGTCGATCCTGTGCTTTTTCCGACGGAATCGCCGTGATCTCGATGTGTTTAGCCTGCTCTAAGACGTCGTCAGGAACATCGGTCGGACTTTGCCATTTTGAATTTTTGTCCTTGGAGTTTTCGCTACTTGTCTCCTCGGATTCCTCTTCTTCCGAACCAGCGCTGGCAGATGTGTCTTGGTCGGCAGTTTCCGTTTCGGACGCTCGCGTTTCCTCAGTCGTTTCCGATTCTCGCTTAGGAAGAAGCCAGACTTTGAGCGCCTTCGCCAGTTTGCTCGTGCTGATGTCCGCGGTGGTGTTTACGATAAGGACCTGCTCCGGCTCGCCATTCTTGTTGCGCGCGATCGTGCCCGTGATCGACTCGATCTGAAACGCAGTCGCCGTTGAGGGAATGCGTACCTTCTCCTCGATTGTATCATGTGTTTGCGCACCTCCCTGGGCCGTGCGGACGCCTTTGCTCACATCGAGCTTCATGAAATCTTCGCGCTCGGGAAGCGTGACGGGCGAACTGCGCAAATACGCCAGTCGATTGTGCAATCCATAAGTGATCGCGAAGTGCGGCGGCGAGTCGGACGGCGGAAACACGCTCGATCCGCCGATCATGAGCAATTGAATATGTCGCTCCAGCTCGCCCGGCTCGACTGCGTGCGTTAGTTCGAGTGTGGCCGTCACCTGTCGCAGCGTCGGATTGGACGGGTCCTGATATAGCTCAAGTTGTTTGATCGCGATCGCGAATGGCGGCGTCTGTGCGTCATAAACCAAGCGCTCCATTAAGATGTGGCGCGGGAAGAATTTCTTGTCGAAGATCACACGGAACTTTTGGTCGGCCGGCCAGTCTTGCGTCGGCTCGAAAACAAGAATGTCGCCGCTCGCCCAATGCCATGCCCCGCCAATTTTCGGTTCTAGTCGCACGCCTTGCAGCGTGGGCTTGTGTAAATCTTCAAGGCGCGCGGCCGGTTCGCTAAAGTAAAGGACGAGCCGGGGAAACTTCAGGTCTTTCTCCAACTTCGTGATTTCAATTGGTTGGACGCGAACAGTTACGCGGCGCGGTTTTGGTTGATGTTGGTACCAGTTCAAGGTCCAGACTGCCGCGCAAGAGAGCAGAAAAATCACAATAATCGCCCCTGCCATCAGACGTGGATGCCGGCGGTTGAGGTTGTCCCACCCATTCCCGATTCGATTGATCCATCCGGGCCGTTGCCAGGAGACGTTTCCGAAGAATTGGCCCGAAATTTTGCGACAAATCGCGGCGCCTTTTGAGGCGGCTTGAGTTAGCTTCAAGAGAGGAACTGGCGTTTTCATATTGTGAATACGTCCAGTGGAGAGTAAATCTTTCAGGAAATCGATAATAATTGTGTCGCCCGGCAGGACTGCGCTATGAAGGATCAACATGAAACAGGCCGGCCTGCTCGCCACGCGGCGCAGCCTCGTCGATCGACTAGCTAACTGGGACGATCAACGCCGTTGGCAGGAGTTTTTCGATACCTACTGGAAATTGATCTACTCAACTGCGCTTAAATGCGGGCTGACCGATGCCGAGGCGCAGGAGGTGGTCCAGGAAACGGTCATCACCGTTGCGAAGAAGATCGATAAGTTGAAGTACGACCCGGCTGTCGGCTCGTTTAAAGGCTGGCTCCTCCAGATCACTCGCTGGCGCGTCGCGGATCAATTCCGGAAACGCGAACCGGAAAATACAAACCGTGCCCGCGCAGCTGACGATCGCCAGACGGCGACGATCGAACACGTGCCTGATTCAAACATCGTCGATCTGGAGGCTGTTTGGGAAAAAGAGTGGCAGGAAAATTTGTTCGCTGCGGCGATCGCGCGCATAAAAAAGAAAGTCGATCCGAAGCAGTTCCAGATTTTCGATTGCTACGTGCGCAAAGAATGGCCCGCGCAGAAGGTTGCAGAGCGACTTCACGTGAACATCGGCCAGGTTTATCTCGCTCGTCACCGAGTTGCCGCGCTCTTGAAAAAGGAAATCAAAGCGCTGGGGCGTTCTGGGTAGCGCAACGCGGCGCACCGGCGGCCTGCTCGCGAAGCCCTTTCGGAGTCGCGCCCTATCATTGCCTTGCGCATGCGCTTTGTGTAAAATCACGGTCATTCTCGAAGAAGTTTCCGCGAAAATCCCGCTTATTCCGGATCACGAAGTGTTGCGTGTGATCGGGCGCGGCGCCTATGGCGAAATTTGGCTAGCGCGCAGTCTCACCGGCGCGTTACGCGCGGTGAAAGTCGTCTATCGCAGCACGTTCGAAAGCGAACGCGCGTTTCAACGCGAGTTCCAAGGCATGGCCAGCTTCGAACCGATCTCTCGCGCGCACGCAGGATTCGTGGACATTTTGCACGTTGGTCAGACGCGAGAATATCTGTATTACATCATGGAGCTGGCCGACGATCACATGGCCGGCCGCAACATCGACATTGTCAATTACGCGCCGCGTACGCTCAAGAGTGACGTCGACCGGCACAAACGCCTCTCCGCTTCGGAATCAATTCAGCTCGGCCTCTCGTTAACGGACGCGCTGCACGCGTTGCACGCGCATGGCCTTAGTCATCGCGATATCAAACCGTCGAATGTTATTTTCATCGATGGAGTGCCCAAGCTGGCTGACATTGGATTGGTCGCTACGACCGGGCAACGCTCGTTCGTTGGTACGGAGGGTTACGTTCCACCGGAAGGACCCGGCACGCCGCAGGCGGACATTTTCAGCCTCGGCAAGTTACTCTACGAAATCAGTTCGGGAAAAGATCGGCTCGATTTTCCAGAAATCGATTCGCGGCTGAGCGCGCGTCCGGATAAGGAAGCGCTTCTCCGGTTGAACGATGTGCTGGTAAAAGCGTGCGCGAATGATCCGCGCAAGCGCTACGCGTCTGCCGCGCAAATGCGCGATGACCTCGCAGCTTTGAACCGAGGCAAACGTCGGCCGCAAAAGAAATCGCGAATAAAGATGGCTGTCGGCGCACTGTCGATCTTGTTGATCGCGGGCATCGCCTTCAGCATTTGGTCACGCTCACGCAGTCCGGCGATTAGCGATCTCAATTTGCATGTGACAATTCGCGCAGAGCCGCCGGACGCGTTGGTGTTGCTTGAGGATCACATCAAGAAAAGCCCTGCAACCTTCGATGAGCTGGAGCCGCGCAAGTACAAATTGCGCGTCATGAGTCCCGGGTACGATCCCATCGAGACGATTATCGATCTTAGCAACAGGAAATCATTTGAGCCGCTCGTTTTTCGTTTGGCACGAAGCAAAGGCGCATTGGATGTCGAATCTGATCCGCTCGGCGCTCAGTTTTCTTTGAGTAGCGAGGACGGTCAGATTTCGCGTGCCGGAGTTGCGCCGCAAAAAATTGTCGATCTTCCGACCGGCAAGTACGCGCTCGTTGCGAAGCACGGCGATTGGGAAATGCGCGATGGCGTTGAGATCCAGCGCGGCGAGACTACGCGAAAATCGTTCGCGTTCGTCAATGGCACTGTCAGTGTTACCAGCGAACCGGCCGGCGCGGAAGTTCTTGTCGATGGAACATTGCGGGGGCGGACGCCGTTGCGAATCGAGCTTCAGGCGCGTGCACATGAATTGGTCGCACAACTTGACGGTTGGCCAACGGAACGGCAGACCCTGGCGGTGGAAGGGCGCCATGAGAATTCCGCGCACTTTGTTTTTGCGAACGGCAGCGTGAAAATTACAAGCGCACCCGGTGGGGCGACGGTGCTCGGGAATGGGCGCGAACTCGGCCAAACGCCGCTCGTCATCGAAGAAGTCAAACCCGGCAAGGTAAATTACGACCTCCAGCTGGCCGGCTACAAATCGACCTCGATCACCGGCCAGGTCGAACCACAACAGCAGACGTTTCTCGCTGCGCGTCTGGAGAAAATTGTCGGTCCGGAGCCTGGCCAGATCTGGACGAATTCGTTAGGCATGAAATTCGTTCCGCTCGGCGATGTCCGCATTTCAATTTGGGAAACACGTGTGCAGGACTACGAAGCTTTTTGCCGCGCGACCGGGCGCCGCCTGGACCCGCCGGATTTTGCTCAGAACGCAACGCATCCGGTCGTGAAAATGAGTTGGTTCGACGCGAACGCGTTTTGCAAGTGGCTGACTGAAAAAGAGCACGATGAAGGCGTGATTGAAGATCGACAATTCTATCGGTTGCCGACCGACTTGGAATGGAGCGCGGCTGTCGGCCTGCCTAACGAGGGCGGCGTGACGCCCGAAGCGCGAGATGGAAAAATCCGAAACGAATTTCCGTGGGGCAAGCAATGGCCGCCGCCGAACGGCGCGGGAAACTATTCCGACAGAAGCGCAAAACTACGCCGCGTTGCAGTGATCGAAAATTACACTGACAATTATCAGGCGACGTCGCCGGTCGGGAGTTTCAAGCCAAACCCGTTGGGCATATACGATCTTGGTGGGAACGTGTGGGAATGGTGCGCAGACAGTTACAAGGGAGCCAGCGACAGTTCCGCAAGCGCGAGACGGGATTGGGGCGTGCTCCGCGGCAGCTCATGGGCGACGAGCAATCGTCTCGAGATGCAGTCCTCCTATCGCAATGTCATCGATCGCAATGATCGCGATGTTATCTACGGCTTTCGCTGCGTCCTGGCGACGCAGCCTGAGAACAAGACCGACAATCAATAGTTTTCCATCGTCCTCAATGGGGAATGCTGGGTCGGCGCAGGCCGCCCGCGAAACGGTTTGCAAAGGCGCCGCTTGCGTGGAGCCGGTCCTGGATAACTCCTACTGGCAACCAGGCAGTTTGAAACTACCGATTCGCGTCTGCCAGCCGGCGGGACTGGACTGCTGGCCAGCGAGCGTATAGTACTCGTTCACGTACCAGAACGTGCAGTCGTCCGTGGGATCGATCGTAATATCCGTATAATCCCCCCAACGGGAGTTCGTAGTCGTCTGTACCCCTGAGCCGTTGATGATCGTGCCTTCGCCCTGAGTCATCTCGCCCAACGGATCTCCGCTGAGCCTACCCGTGTAGCGAACACCAGGAAAGACGTCGACTCCATTCACTACGCTGTAGCCGAGAGCCATATTTCCCTTTTTGTCCTGCGCGATGCTACCCATCCAGCGATGGACGCCATCGTTTGGTGCGTAGGTTCCCTGTTGGTAGAGAGAGTAGGTGCCGCCCGTCCGCCGAATCTCGTACCAGCGCGCACCGGCGACCCCGGGTAGCGCCTCCACTGACTGGTTGGTCACCAGTGATTCGTAGTTT
>WNFY01005920.1_pt1 | contig 11393 bp, 10 predicted proteins | sample 5400091 | NCBI WGS metagenome assembly WNFY01 (sample SAMN13153364, study PRJNA577476) | soil metagenome | isolation source: 60 cm soil or saprolite under grassland replicate 1 | place: USA:California | collected 2016-06-15
GCGATTTGCACAGCAATTGGCGCGCAACCGATCCCGCTGGCAGACATGCCGATCCTCACCGCGCTTCAGGTGGTGATGGTCTCGGGCATCATGTACATCAGCGGTCGAGAGCGAAGCTTGCGCGCTGCGACAGAATTTATGACGGCGCTCGGCGCAAACGTCGGCGCAGGAATGCTTCTCCGCGAAGGTGCACGCGCGGTCCTGAAGTTTTTTCCCGGCTGGGGCAATGTGGTCTGCGGCATGATCGCCGGCGCCGGCACGTACGCTATCGGTCGTGCCACGAGCGCGTTTTTTATCGGCGGCGTCTCACTGAAGGAGGCACGCCAAAAATATCTGTCGAACCGGAAGAAGGCCTCGCACAAGCTACGCTGGTCGGAGGACTCTGTGAGAGCCTCCAGGCGCATTGAATAACTTGTGAATAAGTTCTCGGCTCCTGCGGATTTTGTTCACAGAATCTTGTGAACGGATATACGAATTTCAAGTGCCACAGGGCGCGGCGCCCACGGTTCACATGAAGCTTTCAGACATCCGAACTGCACTTCGAGAAATACGTCTGTCACCAGCCAAAAGACTCGGTCAAAATTTTCTGCATGACCAAAATCTTGCCCGCTGGATTATCGATCAGGCCCAGATCACGCCCGACGATTACGTGGTCGAGATTGGGCCCGGATTGGGCGCGTTAACCAGACTCATCCTCGACAAAGGCGCGCACGTTCTTGCAATTGAGAAAGATGCGCGCCTCGCAGACTTTTTGCGCGCGCACATTCGTCATGAGCGACTTGAAATACTCAACATGGATGCGCTGAAATTCGATTCGCGTTCTCTTTTTGCGCATCGCAGAGTGAAACTGCTGGGCAACCTTCCGTACAATATTTCGAGCGCATTGTTATTAAGATTCCACGAGCAACCAAATCCTATATCATTGTCGATGTTGATGTTACAAAAGGAAATGGCGGCACGCCTTTCGGCATTGCCATCTACCCATGATTACGGAGCCTTGACACTGCGCGTGCAACTGCACCATCGCGTAAAATATTTGCGCACTGTTTCTGCAACCGTTTTTTTCCCGCGACCTGAAGTCGGTTCCGCAGTCGTGCGAATGTTGCCACGTGATCCGCTCGAGTTGCCTCAGCGCGATGACCCATTGCTTCTGAAATTGATCCGAGCCGGGTTTTCACAGAGAAGAAAACAGTTGAGAAAACTGGTTCGCCAACACATCAATGACTGGGACACAGTCTCGCGCCGTCTGAACATCGCCGCCAACGCTCGCGCGGAAGAGTTATCGTTACTGCAATGGATTGCCCTGGCCAATTCCATTGCGCCCCCTCCGCGACCTGAGACGCACGTGATGATGGATGAGCGCTTTCCAATCGTCGATAAAAACGACCGAATTTTACGATCCGCGAGCCGCTCCGAGGTGCATGGGAATAACTTGCGCCATCGGGCCGTTCACATCCTGATATTTAACCACGCCGGTGACGTTTATTTGCAGCAACGCTCGCGCTGGAAAGATCGGCATCCTTTGAAGTGGGACTCAAGCGCTGCCGGCCACGTGGCCGCCGGAGAAACTTATGATGACACGGCGCGACGCGAATTGAAGGAGGAACTAGGCATAAGTGTGCCTGTTCAGAAGATTGCAAAACTTCCAGCCTCCCAAAAGACCGATCAGGAGTTTGTCTGGTTGTACCGAGGCGTCGCTTCTGGCGATGTGGTACCCGACAAGTCTGAAATCGAGAAAGGCGCATTCATGCCTCCGACTGTTATCGACGGGTGGACATCGGCACGGCCGGGAGACTTCGCTCCGGGGTTTCTGGAGTGCTGGAAGACGTACCGACGGAAGACGCGCTCCCGTAGCGAAGCGCAAATTTTCTCTCACCACAACGGCGCTGGCCAATCCAACTAAACTTTCGGCTGTAGCGTGCGCTGTCTCAGCGCATGCCGCCTTAATCCGCTGCGGACATCCGCCTTCGGCTGGCCTACGGCGGACGAGTCGGACTCTACAGCATTAATGCCTGCCCGAGGACCCGATGCCTGATGTTTCTGGCGGAGGCAGGTTCCAAGACTTCCATTTTTTATCGTATTCGACGGCTGGCAACAGTGCGTAACAGGGATGACGATTCGCTCTCAGCCACGTGATTAGCTTCACCAAGTTTTCCTTCGCCATTGTCGTGCAGCCAGTGGTTGGCCGGTCCACGCCACGGCGAATATGAAAAAAAATCGCGCTTCCTGCGCCGGGCACCGGCGGATCGGAGTTGTGTCTGATCTCAACTAGCCAGTGATACGCGAAGTCACCCGAGCGCATTTTCTCGTGGCTGTAATTGTCCGGCGGATTCTTCGGATCGATCACGATATGCCGATTGTAATTAGGTGAACGCGGGTCATCGCTCCAAACGTCCGCTTCAGTGACTTGGTGATAAGGATAATCAGCTCCTGCCGGCAGGTGCGGATCGTATCCGAAGACCTGGCCGATGGCGAAGACTCCCGCAGGCGCGCGGCCATCTCGTTCTTGCTTTCGAAGGCCCGGCTCGTTTTTGCCGGCGAGCCCCGTTCCCCAGGCGACGCCGTTTTTCCCAAACAACACCGGAAAAGGTCCAGCCACCGCAACCCACTCTCCGCCGCGGTCTTTCTCGAATAATCGCAACTCCCCGCGCATGGAGTTCCATGTCGGCGCAATTCCGAGGATCAGTTGCGTGCAATCAGCGGGAACGCTTTCGGCATCCCCGTTCGCGGCAAGCAGCCGAAGCAAACAAATCGCGAGGCTGCGCAAGGTCCACATAAGCTCTACAAGGAAGTCATTTTGACGATTCCGCCAGTTGTTTTCACATCCGTGGCAACGACACGTAGCGATTCTTTTCTGTCGGCTCGCACGAGATTGAGCCCAAACGCATATCACCTATGAAAACATTACTCTCATTCGGAGCCATGCTTGGCGTTCTAAGCTTGGCCGTGGCTCCTACAATCGCGCAAACGCAAACCACCAGTACCAGCAGCAACACCACTTACATCGAAACGAGCAAGTTCATTGGAAAACCGGTGAAATCGTCTCAAGGGGAAGAAATCGGCACTGTCAAAGATGTCGTGCTGGACCGCAATACCGGTTGCATGGCTTACACCGTCCTTTCGACTAGCGGTGGCGGCGGCGGGCGTGTCAGCGGGGGTGGCAAGATGGTTGCCGTTCCCTGGACCGTGTATTCCCCTACAAGCGATCTTAGCGCTCTCACAGTAACAGTCGATCGGGAGCGAATCTATAACGCGCCCGTGTTCGATTACGCTCGCATCGAAGAATATTCCCGGCCTGATTACATCAGCAACGTGTATAGCTACTATGGAGTAAGTCCCGGAGCGGCAGTTGGTGTTGGCGTTTCTGGCTCCACTACGACGACTGGCGCCACAACAACGACAGGCACGGCAACAGGTGGGGCGGCAAGAGCCGGCGCAACAACTACCCCGGGTGCAGGTGCAACAACGAGCCCGGGCGCGGCCATGTCACCTGCGCCAAGTGGATCGCCTGCCGCGGGAGGGTCGCCAATAGCAACGGTTTCGCCCACCGGCAGAGCATCGGCGAGTCCGAATGCCACAGCAGCAACGAGTCCACGTGTGCCTCGCGGCGGCAGGGCACATGAAACAGCTTCTCCAAGTACGCGCGGCGGAGCGACGGGCGGCACTTCGCCAGCAGAAGGAACGCGAGGTACAAGAGAGAGACGCGAGGGGACAACTCCGCCGAGTGGCCGCGGCGGGACCGAATCGCGACCGGAAACCGAGCGACCTCCATCAGAAGCCTCAAGCCCCGGTGAAAAGGCAACTGGGTCACAGCGTCGCGAGCGAGGAGGAAAGCGCGAAGCCACTCCTCCGCCGGAGAGACAATAACCAATCCAGACTCGATCGAGAGTTCGAGACTCTCACAATCAGCCCGGCAGTATAAAAAGCTGTCGGGCTTTTTTTGTAACAGGAAGCGGGACTATTTACTCCCGGCATTTTCTACAGCGGCTGTATCTGCCGCTACATATTTTACACCACTTAGCCAGACCAGGCCGGAGACCAAAATTATTCCGGACACAAAGAGAAATGCCACATGCATATTGGTGTGGCCGCCGATGTAACCCAGCAGCCAGAACGCCTGAACGTCGCCCAATGCGTGGATGACTAAAATGTTTACGGCAAATGCTGTCGCGCGCACAGCCGGCAGCGAGACGTTTGCCAGGGCAGTGTTTGAGGGACCTGTGTTTAAAAACAAGAAAAAGATCGCCACGAACATTGGGATCCACGCCGCTGGAAATGGAATGTAAAGGGTCGCAACAAAAAATGGACAAGCGATGAGCATCCCGATTCCCGAAACCAAGAAGTACGAACCTGCGAAACGTGAACGCAACTTATCGGCGACGACACCACCCAGAAGCGTCGAGATTAACCCAGCGACTACGGTGATCACGCCAAAGATCGTCATGCCTACGGCAGGACTTTGATTCCGATAGCGTAGATAAGCTGGTACCCAGAAGCCCAGGCCACCGATTACAAAAGTCATCAGTGTCATCGCGATGCAGTTGATGAGATAGGAGCGTGTGCGGAACAAATTAAGGTAATCACCCATGCTGCGGCGCTGTGATTTCTGCGCCAGATCATGTGCAGCGACGCGCGGGTCGCGTTGCCAAAAGCACAGTAGGCCCAGCAATAAACCCGGCGGGGCGACAAGATAAAATGCCCAGCGCCAACCAAGGTGAGTGCCGATCAATCCACCGATTACATAGCCGAGCGCGCTGCCGACTGGAATCGCCGCGCAAAAAATCGCCATGATCCGACCACGCGTTTCGATCGGGAAGAGATCGGACAAAATGGTCGGTGCGGCCGGCCCGTAGCCGCCTTCACCAATTCCTACGCAAATTCGAGTCGCGAAGAGAATGCCGAATGTCACCGCGAGACCGGAGCCGCCGCTGGCCAGACTCCACAAAATCACAGCGGAGCCGACGATGATCCAGCGCGAGAATCGATCGGCGAGCAAACCGAGAATCGGCGCGCAGACCATGTAAGTTACAAAGAACGCATCTCCGAGCAGACCGGTCTTGGTCATCGCGTTTACGTCGCTGGCTGCGAAGAAACTTGCGCGAATATCAGGCTCGAGTGCGGCTAGAATTTGCCGGTCGATGTAATTGAAAAGATTGATGCCCAGGAGCAGGAAGAGTGCGGTACGTGCGCTGCTCAGCGGTTTTTTCCCGGGAGATTCCATCAGCAATTGCCGATTGCAGTTTGCCCGGCACCGATTGTAAATCATAAACGATGCCTTCTACGTCCCGCACCGAGCGCGCCATCGATTTCATTGGACGGCTACTGGTGCGCTGCTTTTATCGCGTCACTGCGACCGGCCTGGAGAACCTTCCGAGCGGTGGGTTTCTTCTTGTGCCGAATCACATCAGCTGGGTAGACGCTCTCGTCCTGCAGCTCGCCTGCCCGCGTCCGATCCGCTACGTCATCGACCAGGCGTATTATCACAAACCGGTATTGCACCCGATCTTGCGTGCGCTCGGCTGCATCCCAATCAACATCCGCCATTCGCACGCTGCGGTCCGCGCCGCAGCGGAAAGAATTGCCGATGGCGAAATCGTTTGCGTTTTTCCTGAAGGCCAGCTGGAACGCAGGGGAGTTCTGTTGCGTTTGCACCGCGGTTACGAATTGATCGCGCGGCACGCGGATGCGCAGGCCGTTCCGGTTTGGTTGGATCAACTCTGGGGGTCGATCTTCTCATTCCAAGGCGGTAGATTCTTCACAAAGTTTCCGAAGCGCATCCCCTACCCCGTCACGATCGCGTTTGGCAAACCGCTTAAAGCCGAGGCCGCGGATATCGCGACCATGCGCGAGGAATTGCTGAAGCTTGGCGAATTTTGCTTTAGCCGCCGGCCTTCATTAGATCGACATCTCGCCGAAGAATGTGTGCGCGGACTGAAGCGCAGGCGGTTCGCGACAGCAGTAATCGAGGGAACTGATCACACCAGGCTAGGTCGAGCCAAACTGCTCGGCGTGGCGGCAGCATTGAGTCGCTATCTTCGGAAGGAGTTTTCCGACGAACGAATCGCGATCGTTTTGCCCGCCAGCAAGGGATCGATGGTGGCAAATCTGGCTGTGACGCTGGCAAACAAAGTTCCCGTCGATCTTAATTTCACGATGGGACGAGCGGCGAATGAATCCTGCTGCAGGCGCGCCAATTTGCAGGTCGCGATTTCAGCCACGCCATTCATCGAACGACTCAAGGATTTTCCGTGGCCGGAACGTGTTTTGAAGCTGGACGAACTGCTGCCGCGGATGAAACGCCGAATCATTTTCTGGTGGATAATGTCGGTGCTGATTCCAGCAGGTTTGCTTTTGCGGCTTTTGCAAATTCCCAAGCAAGGCGGTCACGCCGAGGCAATATTGCTCTTTACAAGCGGCACCACCGGAGAACCGAAAGGAGTTGTCGTTAGCCACCGCAATGTCGTCGGAAATGTCTCGCAATTCCGGGAGTTGCTCGACGCAAAAAAAACCGATGCCATCCTCGCTTCACTGCCCTTCTTTCACACGTTCGGGTCGACAGTCACACTTTGGTATCCGCTCATTGAGGGCGTCCGCATCGTAACGTATCCAAATCCGCTGGAACCGGCCAGGTGCACCGCATTGATCGACAGATACAAGCTGACGTTTCTGCTCGCGACGCCCAGTTTTCTGCGGTTGTACTTGCGCAAAGCCGAGCCTGAGCAACTCCGCACTTTGCGCCTCATTATTGTCGGCGCGGAAAAATTGCCCCTCGATCTGGCGAGCCATTTTGAAGGGCGTTTCCAAAAGAAAGTTTTTGAAGGCTATGGGCTCACTGAGACTGCACCGGTAGTCAGCGTTAATTTGCCCGATCCGGAGCCGAAAAAGACCGGGGAACAAGTGCAACCGTCAAGCCGTTTGGGATCGGTTGGCAGACTGGCACCCGGAATGGCAGCGGAAATTCGCGAACCGGAAACGGGCCGAAAACTTTCGTTGCACGAAACCGGAATGCTTTGGCTGCGCGGCGTTAACATCTTCGAAGGCTATCTGGACGATCCGAAGCGAACGGCAGAAATCCTACACGATGGCTGGTTGAAGACTGGCGACATCGGTCGGTTCGACGAAGACGGGTTCCTTTACATCGAAGGCCGTCTGTCGCGTTTTTCAAAGATCGGCGGTGAAATGGTGCCGCACGAAACAATCGAACAAAAAATCATCGATCTACTGGAGCTATCCGGGAGAGACGAGCGCCCCATCGCAATCGTCGGGGTGCAGGATGAAGCTAAAGGCGAAGCGCTCGTGCTCCTCAGCGCAGTCGATCTCGATCTCGCCGAGCTGCGCAAAAAACTGCAGGAAGCAGGTGTTCCAAACTTGTGGATTCCAAAACAGGTGCACCGCGTCGACTCAATCCCGGTCCTCGCTTCTGGAAAATTAGATTTGAAAAAATGCCAGGCGCTCGCGGCTGAGCCGTAGCACAGCCATCCTGGCTGTGGGGCCGGCGGGCATCTTGCCTGCCGATTCACGGTGCGAGACGGCCATCGCCCTACAGGCAAGATGCCTGTGCTACGGACGAGTCGCTGAATCTTCCTCTTTCAATCGCCAGGGCGAAATTCTGCCAAAGAGATCGCGTGTCGCGCCTGCGATGTCTTCGGCTTTTGACACGCCGCTGTCGATCAACGCCCGTCCAGTGCTTAACCAAATTTTCCTCACGACCAAGGCGCCGTTTTCGCGCACGATTCGGCCAAGATGCTGGACAGCTGCAGCTGTAGCAGACTTGCGGATAAGTTCAGGCGAGCAGCGCGAAGTCAATTCGCAGTAGCGCCGGGCAACTTCGCCCACGCGCAGCGTGAGAAACGCGTTCGCCGCGCCATTGGACACGCATTTCACCAGGAGAGCTGAAATACCGCTTAGCCCCGGAATTCCGCCTTTGAGAGCGGGCACCACGGAAACTGCAAGCGGCGCGACCATTTCGCCAAGGTCAAGCGATTCAAGCCCGCTCGCGACGAAAGCTGTTCCAGCGACGTTTGCATACAGCCGCACCAATTCTCGAGGAGAAGGACGCTGGACATAAATTCGGGCGACACGCGCGACCATTTGAATTTGAGTGAAGAGGACGATGAGCCCATCAAGCCGACCATTTTGCATTAGCGCTGTGCTCAGAAACACAGTGCTCGCCGTTCTGCGGACAACTGAATCCGCCTCCGCTGAGAGATGTCCAACTGCGTTTTCGATCTCCTCATTGGTGATAAGCGGCATATGTCGTGTCCGTGGATTTAGGGCGAGTCGGACCCGGAGAACCTGCAAATAGGCATCGTGCTTTGGGCCGGAATCCTCCTCCGGCGGGACGAGCGCACCGGGAAGCCTTGCGTATGTAATTGCGCAGTAGAGCGCGAAAAATCCAGCAACAGCGCAAACGCTCCAGAATACGATTGTCCCGGCGATCGGATGGATCCTCTCGGCAAGGGAGATCAAGCTGGCAACCCCTGCAATTATCAGCGACACCAGGCAAACCGTCATCAGCACAGCGAGCACGACGATTACTTTTCTCGCGCTCGCACTCTGGACTGTGGCATCGGGCTTCATGGTGGTGGCAATACTGTGCACCCGCGACAGCAGGCTTCAATCGAAACGTCCCTGGCTGCTCTCGCGAGGTTGACGCGAGACGTGCGCATCTGAAGTTCGCCGGTAATGAAGAATACATTCCTGGCATTTTCTTCGGCTGGTCCGAACCGTGATTTTTCGAAGGACACGCGTGAGCAGCCGTTTTGGGACGAGCACGCGGCGTTTATCGATCAACTCGTTGACGACGGTTTTATTTTGATGGGTGGTCCTTTGGTCGATGAAGGTGGCTCTCTATTGATCATCAATGCAGAAGATGAAAATGAAGTGAGAGAAACACTAAAAAATGATCCGTGGATGCAGCACGGTATTCTCAACCTGGAGAGCGTAAAACGTTGGCAAATCTTTGTTGATGTGAGGAAGTAAGACCCGCGTCTCGGCCGAGGCGTTTTTTCCCCGATCCGGTGTAGAGGCGGCTGTGTCAGCCGCGGATTAGTCCCAATTTGGGTGAAATTGGCTGGGACCTGCGCGTTGGATGCCGTGTCAACCCGGCTTCGGAGCTACAACGCACCGTGGAGAACTTTTTCGTCGATCGCCAGGTAATCGTTCCGCGGCGGACTGAAGGTATCGAGCACACGTGTTGGTAACATCACTTCCACCCCGTGCGGAACATTGCTGGCGAGGTAGAACGAATCGCCGGTGGAAAGTTCGTGTGCCACACCGTCAACAATGAGTTGCATTTTGCCTTCGAGAATATGAACGATCTGCTCTTGCGGGTGCGAGTGCGCAGGCATGCGACTCCCGGCCGCTAGCGTGGCGAGCATCTGATACATCGTCTTGCCGTTTGCGACCGTCCGGCGCGTGATGCCGGGACAAATTTCAATTGTTGGGTTCTCTCGTTTCATTTCAGAATCTTACGCTGAGCACTCATGGCGTCGTCAGATTTTTTGTACCCGAAATTACTTGTCACTTGCCACCGCTGATCGGTAACTGGCAGAATCCGGCCATGAAAATATTTATCTCATCAATCTCAATTATGTTCGCAACATTGATCGCGCTTCCCTCATTCGCGCAAAGCCCCGCCGAATCACCGGCTGCCGCCACTTCGTCGGCTGCCGCGAGTGCTGCGGGCGGCCAGCCGAATCCGCAGGAGATGATGAAGCAGATGATCGAGTTGTCGAAACTGAACGAAAATCACAAGTTGCTCGCGAGCATGGACGGCAATTGGAACTACACGATCAAGTTCTGGATGAATCCCGATCCAAACGTGCCGCCGCAGGAATCCAAAGGCACCGCAACGCGCAAGAGCATCATGGGCGGTCGCTACTTTGTCATGGACGTGAGCGGAAAAATGCAGATGCCGGGCGAAGATGGCAAACTGAAGGACATGCAATTCAAAGGCATGGGCATCGAAGGCTTTGATAACGTAAAGAAAAAGTTCGTCGCCTCGTGGATCGACAACATGGGCACTGGTGTCCAGTTCTCCGAAGGAACCTACGATCCCGCGACCAAGACATTCACTTACACCAGTGAGATGGAAATGATGCCCGGAATGAAAACGCCAGTGCGCGAAGTGCTGAAGGCTGCCGACAACAACCACATGATGCTCGAATGGTACGAAACCCGAGGCGGCCAGGAAAAGAAAACCATGGAAATCAACTACACGCGCGCCGGCAAAAAATAGGGGGGACGACCTTCATACTTCTCAATTCACCCATCTACGTTGCGTCAGTCCCGGGAAAAGGCCGTGGCAAGTCCATACTGGTAGGTAAGTTGCACGCTAAATTTGGACTGATCTGCGGCCTAGATAGGAGTCAGTAATGACGTTGCCACGCGTCGCAAATCGTCGAGCAGGATCTCCATGTCGCGCAAAGTGGTCCGGTAGTTCAGTACGCAACCCCGCAGGGCGAAGCGACCGCCAAGCGTAGCGTTGGACAGATACGAACTGCCATCTCGTTGCAGAGCAACTAAGAGGCGTTCATTGAAGGCATCGATTGTCTGATCCGATTCGCTGCGAAGCTGGATTGGCACATGACGAAAGCAGAAGATCGACAACTCGACCGGCGCAATCATCTCGAAGTCATCGCTCTCTCGGACTATCGACTCGAAATATCGCGCACAGGCAAGATTGCTTTCAATCGCTGCGCTCAACGATTCAAGGCCAACTCCTTTTAACAACATCCACACCTTGAGAGCGCGGAAACGCCGCGACAGTTCCGGCCCATAGTCCCAAAATGCAAATGCCTCGTCGGCCTCCTCTCCGATAATGCGAGTATATTCGGCGTCGTGGGCAAAAGCGGCCCGCGCAATTTCTGGAGAGCGGTAAATCACGCAGCCAACGTCCACCGGAAGATAAAGCCATTTGTGAGGATCGAGCGCGATCGAATCCGCCTGCTCAATGCCGGCAAATAATTCACGCGCGGCGGGTCGACCGCCCCAGTGTTCACTGTTCCGGCATTCGCAATGACGCAGAATGGAACATAGCCAGCTTCCAGATCAACGGTGATTTTTGAAATTAGATCGTCCACTCGGATTCTGAAGTGCTCGTCGACCGCGACGTGGCGCACATTTTGGCGCCCGATCCCCAAAAGCGCTGCTGCCTTTGCGATGGAAAAATGCGTCTCGCTCGACGCATACATGCGCAAGCGGTCTGACGACGAGTCTTTCGCCTGCCGCGCCGCCGCGATCGCGGCCAGATTAGCCATCGAGCCACCGCTGACAAAGAGTCCGCCGGCTTCAGGATTGAATCCAAGAATTTGCCGTATCCAATCAATCGTTAGGCGTTCAACTTCCACTGGCGCCGGTGCGGAACGCCAGACCGTCAGATTCGAATTTAA
>WNFY01013904.1_pt1 | contig 11393 bp, 8 predicted proteins | sample 5400091 | NCBI WGS metagenome assembly WNFY01 (sample SAMN13153364, study PRJNA577476) | soil metagenome | isolation source: 60 cm soil or saprolite under grassland replicate 1 | place: USA:California | collected 2016-06-15
AAGCGATAACCAGAGAAATACCAAACATAGTCTTCTTCTCACCGGAGAACTGCTCAAACAGTTGGCCTTTCTTGAGGCGAGTGGCGTCAAGGCAATACCTTTCAAAGGACCCGTACTTGCGGTGACGGCCTACGGCGATTTAACTCTGCGACAGTTCTCTGATCTTGATATTTTGGTCCATAAGCAAGACTTCCCGCGTGTCAAGCAATTACTCATCACTCGAGGTTTCAGGCCAAATCCAGAATTAACTAAAAACCAGGAGGCAGCCCTGCTGCGTTTTGATTGTGCCCGCAACTTCGACAACGAAAAAGGTGTAGTGCTGGATGTGCACTGGAGTTTTACCCCGCGCTATTTCTCTTTGCAGTGGGAAACCAATCGGCTATGGGATCGTCTTGCATCAATAACTATCGGAAATAGGCAGCTACCCAGTCTCTCCTGTGAAGATCTACTCCTGTCACTCTGCTTACACGGCTTCACGCATTTCTGGGAAAGGCTGGGATGGATTTGCGATGTCGCCGGTTTGATCGATCGAAATAGCATCGACTGGAAGTTAGTTTTGCAAAGCGCAGGTGAGTTGGGTAGTCAAAGAATCGTCTCGGTTGGTCTCTTGCTGGCAAACCGGCTGCTGGGAACCGAGTTACCCGGGGAAGTCGTGAGAATGATCAGGTCTGATGGTACTGCCGTCGCAATCGCAGAGCGGTTTCAGCAGAAGCTCTTTGCGCAAAAGAATGAGTCGCGCTCGCTATTACAAAGTGCCATGCTCCACGCAAGCATGAGAGAGCGAATGCGAGACAGGTTTAGATCATGTGTGTGTTTAGCGACAACGCCTCGGGTCTTTGACTGGATGTCGATATCCGTACCTGACCATTTGTTTTTCCTTTACTATCCCCTGCGGCCAATTCGGCTGGCAGGCAAATATGCGACGAAGCTAATGCAAAGGCCTGGCAGTCGGCGGCGCTCCAATACGGATTTTCAGCCTAGCAATCCACGGTTTCCTTGATTTTGGAATTCACGCAGGGATTAGTACTTTTAACCTCTGTAAGCCTAAGAGCAATTGCGGCAATCGTGGACTTGCCTCGGTAAAGAAGTCATCAAAGCCGAGATCTTGGCAGTCATTCGAGCGGGAAGTCCAAGCTGGCCCAAGACCGAACAGGTCGATTTCTAGACCGTGTTTAGCATCGTTTTGCAGTCTGGTTAAGCAGCGATATTTTCTTGACGGGCATGGTCGCCGCAAGTATACTCCCGGCCAAATCTTCGAGCCGGCGAAGGGCAAATAAAAAATTGAACGTATCTCTCATCTGATTGAGAGAGGGGAGAAAATCATTATGAACTTCAGTTTCCGAAAGATAAGCGCTGCGACAGCCTTGTTCGCCACGTTTGCAGTTACCTTCGCATATGTCGGTGCGAGCTTCGCCGCGCCGAACTCAGGGCCGCGTCTTTCGCAGCCGGGCCCTGCGCAGCTTTTGGGCATCTTGACCACCCAGGGTAACAAGGCCATTACTCTTAACGGGGCCAGCGCTAAGTCGGGAGCGACAGTTCCCTCCGGCGCCACGATTGAAACGCCTGCTGGAATTGGAGCCACAATCCATATCGGCGCGCTGGGGGGTGTGATATGCATTGCTCCAGGCACGAAGCTCACCGTTGACTTCGATCAGACCAGCGTCGGCAATATCAAAATCACGCTGACTCAAGGTTGCGTTATTCTTCGTACCGTTAAGAACACGGGCGGATCGATTAACACTGCTCAAGGTCTCGCGGGTCAGATCGATCCTGCTAACGGCGGATCGCTCGATGTCTGTACATCACCAGGTGGCGGAGCACCAACAGTCAATCAAGGCGCTGCCGGAGTAGCAGGAGCGGGAGCATCGGCGGCAGACTGCGGCAGGCCCGCCGGCGCCGCAGCCGCACCTGGACTTGCCACATCGACCAAAGTGGCGCTCATTGGTGGCATAACAGCTGCCGCGCTTACTCCATTGCTATTTCGCGGAAGCAACCCCAGCCCCTTCACACCGTAATTTGAACGAAGCGACTTCAAGGCAGAAGGCGCGCACGCCGAAGGGTGGGCGCGCCTTGTTAGCATTTTAACCGCTAAGCTTTTCTCCGGCTCGCCCGGTTGATTGTCGGGCTGCTCTACTTTCAGCAAAAAATTATGGCTACTGCTAAAGGCGAAAACCAACGTTCTCCCGTTTTAGTTCGCAATGGAAGCATCGCAGCGTTGGCGATCGTGTTACTGCTATTGATCTGGACGGCAGGCAGTGCAGGTTTTTCCAGTTTCTTCAGCGGTTACGCGCTGGCAGCTAATCAACTTGATTCGGCTAATTCGGCAGTTAGGCTTAGTCCAAACAATCCTGACGCTCATCTGACCAGCGCCGCGCTGTTGGAAACGATTAATGGTTTGCCTTCGGCCATTCCTGAATACGAAAAGGCCGCATCACTTCGCCCCGAAGACTATGTTTTGTGGTTGGCACTGGCGCGCGCTAATGAAATGAATGGTGATGCCTCGCGCGCAATTGCCGCTGGCAAGCAGGCCGCGAAGTTGGCGCCTTATTACGCAGAGCCTCATTGGCAACTGGGAAACATTCTGCTGCGAGCAGGTGAGCGAGACGAAGGATTTAAAGAGCTCAATATTGCCGCGGAGAGTGACGCCACCTTGATCCCGGGCATCATCGATCTGGCGTGGCATCTCTCAAATGGCGACGCTAAAGCTGTCGAGCAAATAATCCAACCACATTCTGCGACAATTTATCGCGCGTTGGCCAGGTACTTCCGTGAGCGGGGCGATGTAGATGAAGCCATCGCAATGTTCAAATCTGCCGGAGGTGAAGCTCAGCCCGATATCCAGGCGTATGTGAGAGAATTGATCGAGAATAGAAAATATACCCAAGCGTATGCCCTGTGGGCCGCGAGTCATAACACCCAGCCGCCCGGTACCATAACCAATGCCGGATTCGAAGAAGAAAGTGATCTGGCCGAGCCGGGTTTTGGTTGGCGCACAGCAGATCCGCCTCAGGCCTGGCGGTTCTCTCTGGATCCGACAAATCCCAGCGAAGGACGATTGAGTCTGCGCGCTGAATTCACGGGCAACTCAGATCCCGCTTCACCAGCTATATCGCAAATCGTCTTAGTGCAGCCACTCACGCATTATCAATTGCGATTCGCAGCCCGCACTGAAAATCTCGTGAGCGCCGGATTGCCGATCATAATCGTTATCGATGGCGATAGTAAGAGCGGGCTGGCAAAGTCCGAGCAGTTTCCGCGAACGACAGCGGGCTGGCGCGAGTATGCAGTAGACTTCAGTACGGGACCCGCTACGACAGCGATTCAAATTGCGCTTCAGCGTGAGGGTTGCATCGCTCCTTGCCCGATTTTTGGCCGAATCTGGCTGGACGCATTCTCGTTACGTAAGCTGTAGTCTCGGGTCGCCGATAAGTCCAGGCTATGGCTTAGGAACTATTATCGGAGTGTCATCGTCGATTGGTTCTTCACCCTCATCTACATGCTTCGCTATTACGGGTGAAGGCCGGACACGGATTCTCAGTTCCCGGTAAGCTTCTTTGACTTGCGCTATGTCGCACGACGTTGGCGCGTCTACATCCTTGGGAACATTTAGCGCTTTGAATTGAGTCATCAGCGTGCTCTTTTGATTGCAGGTATAGCAATCAAGCAAACCGAGGTTGTGACCTAATTCGTGGATCACGGCATTTGAAATGGCTCTCGTATTCGTCAGCAATGGATCGATGATTATGGTTGCGTAAGTGATGATTTGATCGCGGTGCACACTGTAAACTCTGGTTTCCGTTGCGTGACGTTTCGTTTTATCGAATACAGCTCCTCGCATAATCGTCAGGCAATTTTCGCAGGTCAATTGCTCGACCGTGTTGCCTTGGTATTCAAATTTTACGCCCGACCCAGTCAGGTCAGCGACGCTATTCCACCCCTGAAGCGGCGCCAGCAAATATTGAATTTGCTCTGCTGGGAAATCTCCCGCTCGTAAATAAACTTTGACGTGAGCGGCCGCAGGCCACGTCCAGAAGCCAATCCCCGCAGCGTTCCGTCCTACCTTACAAGGAGCGAGTGAAGGCTCTTTTTGCGCTGCTACATTTCTAAGAGCAGGCGCCAGAATCAGCGACAATAAAATGATGGCAATGATTCGATTCAAGCTGAGTTGCTCCTCCGAAAACAGCTAAAAATTTCCCCGCCATTCTTCCAACTGGTAGGCGAAGGATCGGCGGCGCATTTCGGGAGTGGAAGAAGAGGATGCTTGAGTTGATTTGGGCGACCCTTCCTGACTGGCAGCAGCCGGTTTCGTTTTGGTGACCTCAATGATCAGTTTGCTGGCGGTTTCTCTCTCGCTTCTATAGACGTTCCTGAGAGTCTCCAGGTCGCATGTGGATGGTCCGAGCAGCCCATTATCCTTATTGATTCCCGGAAAGCCATTCATGATGGTCCCTTTTTTCTTGCAGGTCGTACAATCCCACAGTCCCAGACCGTGCCCTAGCTCATGGGCCATAAAACCCTGTAGCGCGTGCGGCTTTGTGGTGGCAACATCCAGGTCGATCCATGCTGAAACCAGTAAGTGATCCTGGTTAAAACTAAGGGGATTGAAAAACGCGTAGTGGTGTTTGTCCTGCTTGTGAACCTCTCGTCTTCTGACGGTAAGGCAGTTTCGACAGTTGGTTGGACCATCGTTTTCGCCGGCATAGACGAACCTCACACCTGAACCAGTTTCCACGCCCGTATCTGTCCATTTCTTCATAGCTTCAAGCAAGTTCTCGCGCTGCTCAGTGGTGAACATATTGCGGACGAAATAAACCTTAACCTCAGCATTAACTGGCCAATGGTAATCGCTTTCCGGCGGTGCGTTGCGGTTTGTAGTACAAGTCTCTGCTTTCCGCTGCGCCTGGATGGTTGTGAGTGGAAGTAAGAGAGCAATAACAACGAGTTTGAATGAGAGTCTCATGAAATTGATTCCTCGGCTCAGGGTCGGGCAGTGAATTGACCGTGTTATTGATTGGAAGGACCGTCGTCCACCTCGTTGATGCTGACCTTGCAGGCGAACAGTTTGTAATCGTAGTAGCGCACCTTGATGCGGTAGTGAACGTCCCGCCGGGGAAAATGCAGAATGTCATCGGCTTGAGTGCGTACTGGAAATACAAGCGCAGCGTTAACGGGTTCCCGCCATGTTTCAAATGTGGGGAAACGTTGTTTCCCCTGCGGTTCCACGAATCCCTTCGTTCTGACAACCTGGAATGTAGTTGCATCAATCCAGATGCGCCCGACGAAGAACCGCTCACTCATGTGATTGGGATCAGGTTGTACGAGAGGTGAGACATCGATTGCTACAAGCTCGCGCGAATTCTCATCTTCCCTACCAGCGAATTTAAACTGGTACTTGCTTAGTTCGCTTACATCAACACCAAGAAGTTGACTTCCTGCCAGGTCCTGAATGTCCTCTCGAGTGATTCGCATTTCATGAATCGTGGAGGCCGGGTGAAACAGGACGCGTTCAATGCGTCGGCCTTTGTCATCGAAGAGAAACTGAGAATTGCGAACATATTCGCCGGTGACTTCGCCGTTCGGGCCAATAGTTTGCAGAACGACATCGCGTTTGAAGGTATGCTGGTTTAGAGCCTCGCGTTGCTTCGTTTCAGCATCGATGAATCGCTGAATAATGTCTGCTTCGCCCTTGGGACTGCGAGGCTCCAGATAGCCGAGCTTGCCTGGTGCATAATTCGCTTCTGAACTCTTAAATGGTCTGACCGAGGACTCCTGCCCCAGTGCTGAATGCAGGAAAAAGATTGAGAGAGACAGCCCGGCAAGCAACTTGCCAAGGCCTAATGAAGAATGGGACATAGGAACACCTTCCTGAAAAGATTTTCCGGGCGGGGCTATGATTTCAAGATGCGAAGGTGGATTATTCGCTAGTTTACCAGCGGGGGATTATCGGTTCTGACGTAATGCTTTTTGCTTTGATCCCGATTCGAGCTACGTGGCCGAGCGTGCCAACACGAATAAAACTATACCAACCGTATTGAACACTGTCAACGGTTTGGGGTCTCTTTAGTTAGGAATCCAATGGGGGAGTCATCAAGATCATAATTTGGTAGGTCTGAGGAACTTGGCAAGACTGCGGGCCAGCGACGCTTGATCGATATTTTCGGACAGCCCAGTTGGTCCGCGCGCCAAATCCTGCACAGTAGGGCTTATGGAGCTCCAGCGTTTATTCGCTTCCATCCAGCACGCGGCAGGCGGGAAAGCCCTCGGGCTTACCCGCCTACTCTACGTGCGCACTGACCCTGGATCGAACCCTTATTTAGCTGATAATGCGCCGCTTGTCCTGCTCTTATCCAGCTTAGCCAAGGGTCGGGCCGATTAGCTCTGCACTAGCTGGCCGTCGATGAACGAAAGCTGAATTGCATTTAACTATTACTATATACATTAAGGGACGACGGTTACCGCAATCGGCGAAGTCAAGCCTTTGGCAAACTCATCTACATATTTTCTCCAGGCCTCCGCAGAAGTGATCTTTCCGGCGCGGTCCCAGGCAAAGCCGGCCCAGTAAGAAACTAACTTTTCGCTTCCAGCTTTCAGCACAATAAGGTTGTTTTGCTTGTCTTCGACTTGCCTGTCGAACTCCTGCGCATTGACGATTGCCGCTACGCCTTGCATGCCCTGGTTCTTTTCCATCGGCTCCCTATGGCCAGCGGTTCGTTACCGCTCTGCGATTTGTAGAAGCTTTGGAAGTGATTTAACTGGCTGCCGGCATCAAGTGAAACGCGCAAAACCTCCGAGACCATCGCCCCGTTTACATCGAATGGTCCATAAACCAGTTCGAACATCACGCGAAGGGGACCATTTGACAATACACGGGAGTCGACAAAGTTAGAGGGGACGTAAAGCTGATTATTGATCCAGATGCCGCTGCCGCCACAGCCGCGTGTCCCACCGGCGGAATAGTCGTCCATGCCTTCGCCAACGTCGGCATGATAATTGTCGACCATATACCAATCGTTGATGACCAATCTCGAAGCGCGCTTGGACCAAATGTCGATCGCGCTGCTGGTCAGCGGCTCGCCTTTCCAGGTGATCAGCGCCTTGCCGTAAGTACGATGTGCGATCAGATCGTTCTCCCAGGCGAAATCGTCAAAGCGCTCGCGCACAAAACGGCCATAAGCTTTGAAATCCTCTTTTAAGTACTCATGCTTTGTGCCGGCGGTCACTGTAAATGTCCTGGTCTGGTTTGGAGTGAAGTCAGCCTGGAAAATGAGGATGTCCGGTTTGTGAAGGTCGTCATAGTCCGTGTCGACTGTTTGACTGAGCAACTCTTTGCCCGATGAGTCCCTGACGTGAATCTTATTAAGATCTTTTTCGCCAAGCGGCGCAAGGTCTTTGACCGTGAGTTCAATCGTCTGGCTAAGCCGTGCTATGGGTAATTTGTTGACGGCCTTCACCGTGAGTTGACTCTGGGCAAAGCACACTAGAGGCAGCGTCAAGATCAGTGCTGGGAGGCAAAGGATTCTTAGTTTGACCACCATTTGAATCTCTTATTCCTGCGAACCGTTTGTTTACGATCAAGAAACCCTTCCCCTCAACGACGGTTACAGCTAACGCGAACTAACCATTACCTCCCGGCGGACAGGCAGCTCGAGGGACGAGTTGCCCACGAGTATAACGTAGCGGCCGGGAAAGGTGGTCCAGCGGTTGGCTGTTTCATTCCAGATCGAGAAAGCTCTTCGCTCCAGCGTAATGGTCACGTGTCTCGTCTCGCCCGGCCGCAGGGGCACCTTCGCAAATCCTCTCAGTTGCCTCGGCGGTTCATGGGCTGCTGCGGGAGCGGCAATGTAAACCTGGATTACTTCGGCGCCAGGCGTTCCGCCCGTGTTGGTGATATCAACGCCGATGCGAGCCGGAACGTCCGCGTGGAGCCGTGCGGGTGCGCGAAGGTTTCTGATGGCAAACCTCGTATACGAAAGACCGTACCCAAATGGGAACAACGGCGCAATGTGTTGCTCATCATACCAGCGATAGCCGACCTGCAGTCGTTCAGAATAGACAGCCGTACCGTTTACGCCGGGATACTGCTGGGGTGTGTGCGCAGGCGTGTCACGCTCAGCCTTCGGGAATGTTAGCGGCAGCTTGCCCGATGGGTTCATATTGCCGAAAAGCAATTGTGCGACGACGTTGCCGTCTTCTTCCCCGGGATACCAGGCTTCCAGGGCAGCGGCTACTTGATCGAGCCAGGGCATCAACACGGGCCCGCCCGTCTTCAATACCACAACCGTATGAGGATTTGCTGCGGCGATCGCTGACACCAGCTGGTTTTGATTATCTGGCAGCGAGAGATCCGAACGATCTCGGCCTTCTCGATCTTTGTTTCCGACCATTACCAGTGCTACATCGGCCGATCGGGCAAGTGCGGCGGCTGCCGCCGGATCGCTGCCAACGTCATAGCTGACTTTCACGGCGTCTTTGATGATATTCTTGATGCCCTGAACGGGAGTTACCGTGTATAGCGACGTCACCGCCGAACTGCCAGCTCCGCCAGTATGAGCCGCACCGGCGTAGGGACCGATCAGCGCGATCGATCGAATCGTTTTTGCGTTTAGCGGCAACTGGTTGTGGGAGTTCTTTAGCAACACCGCACACTGAATCGCGATCGACTGAGCGATAGCGCCGTCGATCTTTTCCGGGATCGGCGTGGGCATGTGCGGGTTGTCGAAAAGCCCGAACCGAAACATTTGGCTGAATCGACGAATGAGCATTGTATCGACTACTGACTGGCTTAGCCGGCCGGAAGTAATTGCTGTCTTCATGGCCCCATCGTAATAGTCAGGTTTCATCGCGAGGTCGAGTCCGGCCAGCGCGGCATTTACCGTGGTGTGCGTGGCGGTGTAATCCGATTGCACGAATCCCTTAAAGTTCCATTCGTTCCTGAGAATGTCTTTGAGCAGATGCGTATTCTCGCAACCGAACTGGCCATTCACGCTGGGATACGCGCACATGACGGCGCCGACGTCTGCTTGCTTCACTGCGGCTTCGAATGCGGGCAAATAGATTTCTCGTAAGGTGCGCTCGTCGATGATCTCATTGATGGTCTTGCGATCGTTCTCTTGATTGTTGGCCGCGTAGTGTTTGACTTCGGCGATCACGCCCTGACTCTGAATGCCCCGAATTTCTGCGACCGTCATTTGCGAAGCGAGGTAAGGGTCCTCGCCAAAATATTCGAAGTTGCGGCCATTTTGCGGCACGCGAGCTAAGTTCACACCCGGCGCTTCAATTAAGCCTTCGCCGCGATGCGCCACCTCCTGTGCTGCCAGCCGGCCAAACCTTTCCGCCATGCTCGGGTCCCACGATGCCGCAAGACCGAGTGCCGACGGCAACGCAGTAGCGGGTTGAGTCGGCCGAGCGTCGCCTGGCCCTGCCCCGGCGGGACCGTTTGTGATCTTCAATGCCGGAATGCCGAGTCGCTCAATCGCCGGCACTTCGCGCGGGTGATCGCGAGTGTCCATCATATGGATCTCGAGAATCTTTTCATCGAGGGTCATCTGCTGGACCAGGAGTTCGGCCCGCTTGAGCGACGATAGTGTCTTATCCATCCAGGGCTTCTGCGACGATGAGGCAGTATCAGCAGCGGGGAGGTGTGCGAGCAACCCCGCGATTACGGCGCTGATGCACACGGTCAGAGCAAGGATTGTTCGTCTACCTTTCTGCATGCGTTGAGCGCGAGTCGTTATTAGATCAGCTCCAGATGTAGCGTTGGTCGTATTCAATTTCATTTTTTTCAGGAAGTCGACGAACTCATCTTTGAACACAACTCGGCGGTGATGCGCTTCCTGTTTGGCTATGTACTTAAGGAAGCTCTGATCAAGTACCGCGAAGCGGTAAATTTTTCCGACATTAGGTGCTGCTACCTCGTGCAGCGACAAACTTTAAATAAGCCCGCGAATGCGAGCGACATGCGGAATCATTGGAAAGAATCTCGGTCTAATGAGGTTCTTGTCTGTTAACCGCGTCGCGAAAGGAATCTACTTCGCCCGCGGATCAAACTTCACAATCAGAGGCTGCGTGTAACTCTGTCCATTGACGGTAAGTTTCACCGTATAGGTTCCCGGAAGTACGGTGGGACCGCGGCCTCCGAAGAAGAAACTTTCCAAAGCACCTGTCCGCGTTCCTGCCGGAGGTGTCGGGCGCAAATCCCAGACCCAACGATGCATACCGGCCGAGGCGGACAACGATTCGCGAGTGCGTACCCAAAAAGTCGGAATGTTCAACTTATCCGGATCAACCGGGGGCGGTTTATCTTCGCTTGAATAACGGCGAATCATCTCGCCAGATGGATCGAGAATCTCAAGCGTCACTGGGCCCGAAGCATTCGCTTTCAAATAGTAATCGATCATCGCGCCGTAGGGCCGGTTGTCGGCCAGGGGCTCATCGCGCGGCTGCGGCGTGCCGTAGTCGCTGCCCGGTGTGATATTGAAAGCATCGGCAGGCCGAAATAGATACACGCCAATACTTGCAACCTCGCCGCCGATCTGTCTGAGGGGAGTAATGTCATCAAGCACCCAAAAGCCGCGACCGTGCGTCGCCACGATCAGATCGTCTTCGTGAATCGCGAGATCGCGCATCGATGCCGGCGGCAAATTAAGTTGCAAAGACTGCCAGTGATCGCCTTCGTCAAAAGAAACGAACACAGTACGTTCAGTGCCGGCAAACAGCAGTCCGCGCCGTGCCGGATCTTCCTTCACAGTTTGCACATAGACACCTTTGGGTAGTCCATTCGTGATTTCAGTCCAGGTCTTCCCCGAATCTCGCGTGCGATAGAGGTGCGGCTCATAGTCTTCCAGTTGATGGCGCTCAACCGCGGCATAGGCCACCTTGACGTCAAAATGTGATGCGTCAATCATCACGACCTTGCTCCACGACGTAAGCGGCGGCGGAGTCACATTCTGCCAGGTCTTGCCATCGTCATTCGTCAGATGAACCAGTCCGTCGTCAGTCCCAATCCAGATTGTCGGCGCGCGCAGCGGAGACGGCGCGATTGAATAAATAACTCCGCGGCGCTTTTCCTTCGGCGCATCAGCGGCCGCAGCTTCGTTCAAATTTGAAGGAACGCCCGGCTCCTCGCGAGTCATTTCCTGGCTAATCTGTGACCAGCTCTCGCCTCCGTTCGACGTCTTGTAGAGAAACTGATTCGCATAATAGAGCGCATGCGGATCGGCTTGTGAGAAAACCAGCGGTTGCGTCCACGCGTGACGGAACTGACCCTGCGCCCCGCCACGCTCGGGTGAAACATTCTTTGTTTCGCCAGTCACGACATTGCAACGCGAGACGTTGCCGCCGAATAGAATTTCCGGCTGCAAAGGATCGGGCGCGGTGTAACCAGACTCGCCTCC
>WNFY01015673.1_pt1 | contig 11390 bp, 6 predicted proteins | sample 5400091 | NCBI WGS metagenome assembly WNFY01 (sample SAMN13153364, study PRJNA577476) | soil metagenome | isolation source: 60 cm soil or saprolite under grassland replicate 1 | place: USA:California | collected 2016-06-15
AACGCCGCTGCGCCGGAGCTCGTGACGGTCACGGTCTGCGGCCCGCTCGTCGTACCTTCCGTAATGGTTGGAAAGGAAACGCTAGAGGGAGTGAGAGTCACGGCGGGCTTTGTCGACGGCGGTGCCGAGCCCGTACCGCTGAGCTGAACCGACTGAGGGGAGTCCGGGGCATCGTCGGTAATCGCAATCATGGCCGTACGCAACCCCACAGCGAGTGGCGCGAAGGTCACCGCGATTGTGCAACTGGCATTCACGGCGTAGGCGGTGGCGGTGCAGCCATTCGTCATGCTGAAGTCGCTTGGATTATTCCCGCCGATGACCACTGAAGAAATGTGGAGTGTGGCCGTGCCTGAGCTGGTGACCGTGACCGTTACGGGGCCGCTGGTCGTCCCTTGCGTAGTCGTTGGAAAGGAAATGCTACCGGGAACCAGGGTAACCGCAGGCTGGGGAGGAGGAGGTGCGATGCCCGTGCCGTCGAGTTGAACGGGCTGAGGGCTGCCGGGAGCATTATCCGTCACCGTCAACGTAGCTAGTCGCTGACCCGTCGCAGACGGGGTAAAGATTACGGAAATCGCGCATGACTTACTCGGTTGGAGAATGGCGGGCGCTTGGCAGGTATCTGATTCACTGAAATCACTGGCGTTGGCGCCGAAAATCGAAATCAAGCTGAGACTCAGAGCCTGGTCACCGGTGCTGGTGAGAATGGCAGTTTGCGCCGGACTAGGTGAACCGACAGTCACGCTTCCAAGGGAAAGCGAAGTGGGAGTGAGAGTGGCAACGGGCCCCACAAGATTCTGCTGCCCAGGCGGGATGCTGAAGACAAAACTTCCATCCACTCCCGGCACGGAGATCGACGTTCCAGCGACCGGAATGAAGTAGCCCGTTTTTGGATCCGTCATGTTCGCCTGGATCGCGGTGCCGCTAAGGCTGTACATGAAGGGTCCTGTTGGGTCGCCCATGAACGCCGGGACGGAGGTGAAATTAGGCAGGGGGGAACTGGCGGTTTCGGCAAGCGCCAGAGTCTGCGGGTCGATGGCATAGATGTGTACCGGGGGAGAAGCGGTGTTGCTGTCCGTGAGATATAGAAAATTGCCGGTGACCTCGGTCGAGATTTCAATCGGAAAGACGCTTACAGCCAACGTGGTCGTCGCTGGCGCACCGAGCACACCAGAAACCGCGACGATGGGAACAATGCCGACCTGGCCCTGGTTCTCACCCTGCCCGATAACGAGAAACCGGCCCTGGGGATCCATGGCGAAACACCGGCCCACATTCCCTGGCTGGGATGTGCTTCCGCTCAGGAGACCGGTCTGCGGGTCAATAGCGTAGTCATTCAACTCCGAATTTGAATGCAATTGCAAGTTGGGGCTAAAAAAATTTGGGCCGAGGAAAAGGTAGAAATGGCGATTCTTCAGGTCGGCTCCCGCACCGATCACCGTGGAATCCAATTCCAGAAGTGATCCGGAAACAGGCACGAGAGCGAGATTCGCAGCGTCGATCTTGAAAGTGTCGATCGAGCTTTCCCCCGGGTTTGTTCCTTGCCGGTTGACGACTGCGAGGTACTGCCCGGTAGGTTCGACGGCAATGAAGGCGGGCTGATTGGTGTTCGACGAAGCAAACGGAGAGTGAGGGACTTCAGCGAAAGCGCCCGTGGTGGCATCGACCTGATACATGTGAATACCGTTCGTGCCGAGACCAAACAGAAACCGGCCCTGAGCGTCGAGCGTTTGAAATGTGGCGGCGGCGTAAGGGGAACCCTGAACGGGAGTCAGTACGCCGGTCTGATCGTTGCGTGTCATGACAGCTCCGCCCGTGGAAAAGACAAAAGGCTGCTGAAACTGGGCACATGCTGAATGGGCGCAGACCAAAAGAGCGCAAAAGAGAAGAAGGGGGCGCGGCGCGTTTGAATGAATCGGAATGTGCGCCTGGGACGCTTCGCACGAAAGGGGACCAAATACCGTTTGCGTGGCCATAGGTCTTCCTCGGCCGCTGTTCAAGCGGCTCTTTTTGGATCTGAGAGGGAAATAACCGCGCAGTACGGTAACGCTCCAGTAGAAGAACGTCAATTCAAATTATTCACTCAGGTATATCACTGGAGTAGCCCATACCGTTAGGGGATTGGGCCGAGACTGGGGGAAAACGCGCGGGCCAGAATTTGGTGTCTGAGGGAGAATCCCATCCCGTTGGATGGGGATCAACCGGGCGTCCAATTGGGATGACTGGCGAAGAGGCCGCTGACGAAGCCGATCCGGTAACAGACAAAGAGTCCGAAAACGGTGCTCAAGACCAGCAACGCGACCGCAGCGGAGCCTGCCAAGCCGTGAACTATGCCGACGAGCAGCGGGCGCAAGGCGTGAAAGAGCCCCAATCGCTCGAAGGGTCCGCGCAGCCAACCGGGAGTGGTGAGGGCATCGGCATGATGGTCGCGGGCAGGGGCGTGGGAATGCCAGTGAAAGTGCAGATGGGCGCCATGCTCGTGTAGGTGAGCATGTTCGCCAGTCACTGGCGGATGGGTGGGAGCGAACTTTTCGCTGAGCCCCTTCAGCGCGCCGGTGAGGTTGAGTACACCGAGCAAGATCAGCATCAGGCCCACCGAGAATTCCATCGTCAGGCCGATGCGTGCTGGAATGGCCAAGCCAAATAGGATGATGGCCGCGCCGACGACGAAAATGGTCAAGGTGTGGCCGCAACCCCAGAGAATCCCGATGAGCGCGGCTTTGGTGATGGAACGCTCGCGGCTGACAATCGTGGACACGGCGATCACATGATCCGGGTCGGTGGCGTGCCGCATCCCCAGGAGAAATCCTATGGCCAGAATGGCAAGTCCGCTCGTCAATCGCCCACCCGGATTTGCAAACTCAAACACCAAGAAAGCAAAGCATACCTGAGATGAAAAAAACTTGCTGGGGAAACTGCGCGCAGGGAGGCTTCACTCACCGCGAAGGATGCGCACTAGTTCGGCGGCGGCGTGCGGGAGGCGAGCGCCGCGACGGGAGACGAGATAGACGTGGCGCGGGATGTTGAGCTGGCGCACCTTCACTTCTTTCATCCAGCCGTGATCGATTTCCCATTGCACGCACATCCGCGGAACAATCGCCACGCCCATGCCCATCTGCACAAAACGTTTGATGCTTTCGATGGTGGGCATTTCGATGGGCATGTTGAGCGCCGTGCGATTTCGCGCAAAGAGCTCAATGACGCGGCGGCGGAATGGCGATTCGACGATGTGCGCGATGAAGTCCTCGTTTGCCAACTCGGAGACATCAACTTCGCGCTTCTTCGCCAAAACATGCTTGGGGTTCACCACGAGCGTCAGCTCATCCTTCAAGATTTCCGTCGCCTGAAGCTGGGCATCGCGTGGAACGAAAGAGATCGCACCGAGATCCAGACGGTAGTTCAGCACTTCATGAGGGATGTCCCGCGAAAACATGCGGTGGACGCGCACCTGGACGCCAGGATGTATTTCACGAAATTTGGCGAGGGCCGGGAGGAGAGCGTGGATGGAACTCTCGTTTACGCCGAGGGAGAGTTCGCCTCGCTTCAGACCCTCCAGTTCGGTGAGCCCTTTTTTGACTTCATCGCGGAGGTTGATCAGCCGTTCAGCGTAATCCTTCAGGAGCGTTCCAGCGTCCGTGAGGCGGACGGGCCGTGCGCCGCGGATGAAGAGGGGTTGACCGAGTGAGTCTTCCAGCCTGCGGATGGCCAGGCTGATGGCGGGCTGGGTACGGTAAAGGCGCTCTCCGGCCCGGGAGAAGCTGCCTTCCTTCGCCACGGTCAGAAATACCTGCAGTTCACCGAGATCCACGGACCCCTCCTGTCGGCAGTAGTATAAGACATGATTATCAAAAGTAGAATAAAGATAAATTGGACTGAAGGGCACCAGCCGTGCGTTACTAGAGGCTGGGAGACTCTATGGACGTCGTACGCATATTCGACACCACGCTCCGCGACGGAGAACAGTCGCCGGGCTTCTCAATGAACACCGAAGAGAAGATTCGACTGGCGCGGCAACTGGCCGCGCTGAACGTCGACGTGATCGAGGCCGGCTTCCCGATTGCGTCGCGGGGCGACCTGGAAGCGGTAAAGAAGGTGGCGCAAGAAGTCCGCAGCGTGCCGATTGCGGCACTTGCGCGGGCGAAGAAAGAAGATGTAAACGCGGCGATTGAGGCGCTGGAACCGGCAGCCGCGCCGCGCCTGCACGTTTTCCTGGCGACCTCCGATCTGCACCTTCGCGTGAAGCTCAACATGACGCGCGAACAGGCGCTTGAAGCCATCGGCACAATGATTCGCTACGGCCGCCAGCACGTGGGCGAAGTGGAGTTCTCCGCCGAGGACGCGGGACGTACGGACATCGATTTTCTCTGCCAGGTGTGCCGCGTCGCCGTGGATGCTGGTGCGACGGTGCTGAATCTGCCGGATACCGTGGGCTACGCGGTGCCGGAAGAATATGGAGCAATGTTCACCAAAGTGCGTGAATATCTGGGTGATCCGGAGGGAATTACACTCAGCGCGCATTGCCACGATGACCTGGGCATGGCCGTGGCGAACTCGCTGGCGGCGGTGCGCGCGGGAGTTCGCCAGATTGAATGTACGATCAATGGAATCGGGGAACGCGCGGGAAATGCATCGCTCGAGGAAGTGGTCGTGGCTTTGGCAGTACGCAAGGAAAGCTTTGGTGTAACGACGGGCATTCGCCTGGGTGAGCTCTTTCCCACGAGCCGCCTGCTCACGGAAATCACCGGAGCACAGGTGGCGCCAAACAAGGCCGTTGTGGGCGCGAATGCGTTTGCGCACGAAGCGGGAATTCACCAGGACGGAATCATCAAGAACCCGCTAACGTACGAGATTATTACGCCGCAGACGGTTGGCGTGCCAAATCGCTCGCTGGTACTGGGCAAGCACTCCGGGCGCAACGCATTGCGCTTGACGTTGCGAGATCTGGGTTACGAGGCGAGCGACGCGGAGCTTGTGGAGGTTTACGGGCGGGTGACCGCGCTGGCCGATCAAGCCAAGCAGGTGCGCACGCGGGATATTGTCGCCATCGCGCACGAAGTGATCCGCCGGCGTCCCGCAGCGATGGCGGCGGAATCCTCGTCCGCAGCTTGATTTCACCGTCGCCAAAGAGAGTGCAGCGCCGGAAGCGCGCGGCTTCATAGTTTCTTTCAGCGCGCGACGTGTCAGGATTTCAGATTCTTTCGGGGACCCTCATGAAGAAGACTATTGTTCTGCTGCCGGGAGACGGTATCGGTCCGGAAGTGACGCGTGCCGCGGCGACCATCTTGCGCGAATCGGCGCACGAGTTTAATCACCAGTTTGAGTTTCAAGAGCTTCCTATCGGCGGCGCGGCCATCGATAGCACGGGCAAGCCACTCCCCAACGAGACGCTGGACGCTTGCCGAAAGGCCGATGCCGTGTTTCTGGGTGCCGTGGGCGGGCCGAAATGGGATTCACTACATTTCGGCGAGCGAGGAAACATTACCGAGAAAGGCGTGGAGCGCGCCTGGGACACGGAATCGTATACCACGCCGGAGATCGAACGCATCGCGGCATTTGCGTACACGCGTGCGGAGAGCCGGTCGCGGCGGCTGTGCTCCGTGGACAAAGCGAACGTCTTGTCAAGCTCGCAGCTCTGGCGGCGCACCGTGACGGCGATGAGCGCGGTCTATCCTTCGGTAAAGCTCGAGCACATGTATGTAGACAATGCGGCGATGCAGTTGACGCTGCGGCCCTCGCAATTTGACGTGCTGCTCAGCAGCAACATGTTTGGCGACATTTTGAGCGATGCGGCGGCGGCTCTCGCGGGCTCGATCGGACTGATTCCATCGGCAAGTTTCGGGTCTTATGCGCCGCTATTCGAGCCCATACATGGGTCGGCACCTTCCCTGGCAGGAACAGACTCTGCAAATCCGATTGGCTCGATTCTGAGCGCTACGCTGATGCTCCGCGAAGCCTTCGGTCTTGCTTTGGAGGCGGATTGGGCGGAACAGTCGCTTCAGCGGGTCCTCGCCAGCGGTTTTCGGACGCCGGACATCACTGAGCCGGGCGCGCGCGCCGTGGGCGGCTCCGTCTTCACGGAGATTCTCCGGGAAGAAATGCAGCGAACATTCGAGCATGCCGAGCGCTACGGATGGGGTGTGTAAAGCCAGGTCCCTACACTCGGCTTCCCGCCATTTCATTATCATCAATTCGGCTTCGGGCCGCGCTGCCCGTGGCGGATTGCGGGAAACCAGGCGCTTGTGGCCGGCGATGCCTTAGTCCTGGCGCACCGTCTTGCGAGAAGCAGCCGAGAATGCTACTTTTACAGTTTCCCAAGCAGCTTGCGCCCGGCTCGAGTCGGGGCCACACGGTCGTGTGGACGAGGACGCGGGCTGAGAACCCGTTCCAGAGCGGTTTTACCAGAAGGTGCGAGACATCATTCTTATGACTCATCGCCATTTTATGGAGCTTTCTTGGCATCGGAGCGTTCGCCACTAGTCGTCCGCCCGCTATGGCGCACCCACGATCCAATTCGAACTGTGCTTTACCTGCCGCTGAGTCCAGCGGGATTACCTATTGGCGGGTGGAAGGCTCTCTGCTTGAACTTGGCGCGATGCGCCCGGTTGGCTTCTTCACCTGGAACTCACGGAGCTTTTCGGAGCGTTGGGCACGGCGGGCGGGGATGGCAGGCATGGCACTTTTGCGGCCCTTGGCTTATGCTGCGAGCCGCACGTTCGCCACGCGGTTTTTGCACGTCTTGTTGCGTGGGGTCAGCCGCGATCGCCTTGATCTGCTTGGTGAAGAGTATTTTCATTATGTTCTGAAGCCGCAGCTACGCCGCGAAGCCGCCGAAAAGCTGATCGAAGCGGTCCGCAACGGCGAGCGCGTCGTCCTGGTCGGGCAACTACTTGAAAGCATTCTTCGCCCGTTAGCCCATCATTTTGGAGTCGAATCGTTCATCTCAAACCGCCTGGAGTTTCGCAATGGGAAAGCGACTGGCCGGCTTTTAGACCCCATCGTGCGTCCGCGCGGGCCGTTCGCGTGGATTGCCAGCGGCTCCACGGATGGCCGGGTTTCGGGCGAAAAGTTGCTGAGTCAGCTAGGCTGGACGGGCAATCCCGAGCAACTCGAGACTGCGAGGCAGACGACGGCTCGTCCAGGTTCACACGCCGGCAAGCCCGTCGCCCTATTTGGCGAAGCGCCGCGAGTCGAACGCCTCTCGGTTCGCGAGAATCTCGCGAACCGGCACCTTCTGCTGATTGGCGTGACCGGATTCATCGGCAAGGTGTGGCTCGTTGATCTGCTCGAAAATATTCCCAACATCGGCAAGATCACACTGCTGATTCGCCGCAACCGCACAACACCGGCGCAGAGGCGCTTCGAGAAGATCGTGGAGGAATCTCCGGCCTTCGATACGCTCCACCAGCGCCACGGCCGGAAGCTCGGCACATTCCTGAACGAAAAGGTCGAAGTTGTCGAAGGGGACGTGAGCTTGCCGCGCCTGGGTCTCGATGCTGCTACGCAGGAGCGTCTTGCAAAATCACTTGACCTCATCGTGAACAGCGCCGGCCTGACGGATTTCAATCCAGATTTGCGTGATGCCGTCTCGTCCAATATCGATTCGACGATCCATCTGCTGGAATTTCTGCGAAAGTGCGATCACGCCGGGCTCATGCATCTCTCGACCTGCTACGCTGTAGGCATGCGCGACGGCCGCGTTACCGAGGAGTTGCGCGACAATTACAATCCCGCAGACTCCCCGCAATTCGATGCCGAGCGCGAGGTCGATTCGCTGCGCGAGACGATTCGGCGAATCGAAGCGCGCGCTGAAAGTCCTGAGCTGACCAAGGCGCTTCGCCGTCAGGCGCTGGGCCGCGGCGGGGATGAAGCTTCCGCGCCGGCGAGGGAATTGGACGGCATCCTAAGGCGCAATCGTGCGCGTTGGGCCAGGAACAGGCTCGCACGCGTGGGCATGCGCCGTGCGCAATACCTGGGCTGGCCGAACACCTACACGTTTACAAAGAGTCTGGGCGAGTCGATTCTTGCGCGCCGGGGCCGCGATCTTCCCATCGCCGTCGTGCGCCCTTCGATTGTGGAAAGCTCGGAACGCTCGCCGTTCACGGGCTGGAACGAGGGCATCAACACCTCGGGGCCGCTTTCGTACCTTCTGGGCACGAATTTTCGCCAGCTTCCTTCCAATGAGCGGAAGTGCCTCGATGTGATACCCGTCGACATGGTGTGCCGCGGATTGACGCTCATTGCCTCCGCCGTTATCGCCCGGTGTCATGCCCGCATGTACCAGCTCGCAACTTCAGCAATCAATCCGGTAAACATGGGCCGCAGCATCGAATTGACGGGCCTTGCCCACCGCAAGCATTACCGGACGACGCAGAGCATCGAAAGCTGGCTCAAAGTGAAGTTTGAATCCATACCCGTCTCGAAGCAGCGCTATGAGCGGCTCTCGATTCCGATGCAGAAGGCCGTCGTGTCCGGCATTAATCGCGCGGCCATCTCCCTGCACATGAAGAAAGCGCCGCTTGCCAGAGCGGAACGCGACCTCATCCGTGCGGAAAAACTGATCGAACTCTATGAGCCTTTCATTCTCGATAATGAACACGTCTTCGAATGCGAGAACGTCCGCCTGCTCTCCGCCGCGCTGCCGCCGGAAGAACGACCATTCTTCGAATTCGCGCCCGAATCGATAAACTGGTGGGACTATTGGATCAACGTGCATATTCCGGCGCTGCGCCGGTGGTGCTATCCGTTGATGGAGGGCCGCCCGCTCGAATCGCGCGAACCACGGGCCCTGGATTGGTCCGCTGAACACGCGCATGAGGCAGCTCTCTCCGAGGCGGCAAGGCCGTCCGATCCCTTATGGCGATCTTCGTAACCGGTTCGACCGGCTACCTGGGCAGTTATATTGTCGCGGGACTGTTCACAGAGCACCGCGAATCTCTGAATTTACTGGTCCGCGCAAAAACTGAACAGGAGGCGCGAGAGCGGCTTTGGGCCTCCTTGCAGCTCCATTTTGAATTTCCGGAATTTATTGAGCATATCGATACGCGTGTGCGTATCTTTCGGGGTGATCTGACGAATGAGCGTTTTGGTCTGTGCGATGACGAGTACCATGCGCTGGTCGACACGACCGATTCCTTGATTCACTGTGCCGCTTCACTGAACCGCAAATCGGAAAAGCAATGCCTCAACGTGAACCTCCGGGGCACCCTGGAAGTTATTCAACTCGCGCGCCATGCGCAGAATCGCCATGGCCTGCGCCGTTATTCGCACGTCTCCACGGTCGCCGTCGCGGGCAAGAGGAAAAACGAAATCGTAACCGAAGATGCCTCGATCGATTGGTCCCGCTCCGATTACGACCCTTACGCACGCACGAAAAAATTCTGCGAACACATGGCGAATCGACTGTTGCCCGACATATCTAAAACGATCTTCCGCCCCGCCATCGTCCTCGGGGACAGCCGGCGCGTCGAGACTTCGCAATTCGACATGGTTCGGGCGTTCCACGTGCTGGCGCAAATGCCTGTTCTTCCGCTGCGTCCTCACGATAAAATCGACATCGTGCCGGCGAACTTTGTCGGCAAAGCGATCGTGACCATTCATCAAAAGGACGCGCCCGGGCACGGCATCTACCATTTATCTTCCGGGATGGGTTCCCAAACCTATCTTGAGCTGACCGATGCTATTGCACAGGCCGGAGGTATGCGGCGGCCCGTGTTCTCGCCGTGGCTCGGTGGACCGTTCTCCAGTACAGTCAATTGGGTTGCGAAGCGCGGCGGCGCGGCGGGTTACGGCGCTTCGCTGCTCAAAGTCTTCTGGCCGTATCTCGACTGGAATACGGTTTTCGATAATTCGCGGGTCGTTTCCGAATTGGGTGAAGCGCCGGTTAAATTTTCAACGTATGCTTATCCACTCCTGAAATTCAGCCGCGATCATAAATTCCGATATCCGGCCAAGCCCTGGCCACGGAATGCAACCTTAGAGAAAACTGCTGCGAAAGGGAGAGCTGGCGCGTGACGGACTTTCTACTGGTCGCGTGGGTCAGCGCGCTGATCGAGATCACCCGCTTCGGCTGGATGCTGGGTCTTGGCAAGCGCTGGACTCCGGGCGAAAAACTGAAGCTGCTGTTTGCGGGTTACAACGGAACGCGCAACACCGGCAGTGACGTGCGCGTGCAGGAGATGCTGAGGCAGGTCCGGCACGTTCTCGGCGCGGATCATGTCGATTTCAGCGTGATGACGCAAAACTTCGGCCGCACGAAGGGCTATTTCGAAGGCACGCGGCAGGTTTATCTCCCAGATGTTTACCCGCCGTTTCTCTATCGCGAGGTGCGGCAGAACCACGGGGTCATCGCCTGCGAAGGCTCGATGTTCAAAAGCAAGTTCGCCAACGCACTCACGACGATGATGATTGGCTCCTTGGGGCTTGCATCGGCGGAGAACAAGCTTTCGCTTGGCTACGGCGGTGAGGCAGGCCGCATGGATGGCCTGATTCAGTGGATGTGCCGGCGCTACGTACACGATTCATTGGTCATCACGCGCAACGTGGAATCGCAGACGCTGCTCAGCTCTCTGGGCATTCCTACGGAGCTTGGGACGGATACGGCCTGGACGTTCGAGCCGCATCCCCCCGAATATGGCCGAAAAGCGCTGCGCGACGCGGGCTGGGACGAAAAGACGCCGGTCATGGTTCTGTGTCCGATTCACCCATTTGTCTGGCCCGTGAAGGCTTCCATCGCGAAATACATCGCGCGCGCAGCCACCGGCGCATACAAAAACAGCCAATACCGCACTGTTTACTTTTTTGAGTCCGGAGCGGAAGTGGATCGGAAATATCGTCACTACATTTCCGGTCTAACCAAAGCAACGCGGGCATTCGTCCAGCGCCATCGTGTGTTTCCGATTCTGGTGGCGATGGAGCGGCTAGACGCGGTGGCGTGCCGTGATATCGCTGCTCACATGCCGGGCATGCCCGTTTTCACCTCCAACGATTACGACATGTTCCAGATTGTTTCGATCCTGCGCGCGTGCTCTTACATGGTTTCTTCGCGCTATCACGGCATCGTGGCCTGCATGCCGAGCCTTGTCGCATCTGCTGGCGTGACGATGGACGAGCGCATCCACAATCTGATGCGTGAGCGGGGCCATCAGCATCTTTTACTGACGGTTGATGATCCCGAGCTGGAGCCGAAGCTGCTGCAAATCATGGAGGCGCTGGTCGCAGAAGCCGATGGCGTTCACGAAGGAATCGGGCGCACTGTGGTGCGCAACCTGAAAGTCATGGCGCGCATGGGAACCTTCCTCGAAGACGCCGTCCGGCGTGCTTATCCTGAATTTCCATTGCGCTCCGGCGTTCTCTCCTGGGAAGACTATCTGCCGCCGTTGAGCAATCAACTGTTG
>WNFY01005561.1_pt1 | contig 11388 bp, 7 predicted proteins | sample 5400091 | NCBI WGS metagenome assembly WNFY01 (sample SAMN13153364, study PRJNA577476) | soil metagenome | isolation source: 60 cm soil or saprolite under grassland replicate 1 | place: USA:California | collected 2016-06-15
TCCCCCCCAGAGCAGGACCGCGTACGGCACGCCGGTCAGCTTCGCGTTCACGAGCAGCACCGTCGCGAGCGCCATCCCGGCGACCGCGAGCCGCTCGCGGCGCTCGATCGCGAGGTAGGCGAAGGCGACGAAGGCCGTGATGGCGGAGGCGATCTGGCCGTCCACGTAGAACGTGAAGAGCTGCACGAAGGCGACGGTGTCGAGCGCCGCCAGTGCCGCGCCGGCGGCCGCCGCGGCGCGGCCGAGCCGCGGCACGGCGAGGAGCGCCGAGAGCGCCGCCGCGAACGCCGCGGCCGCGAGGACGACGTGGAAGAGCTTCGCCGTCTCGAAGCGTCCGGTGAGCCGGTACACCGCGGCGGCCACGATCCAGCATCCCTTCGGGAAGTGGTTCGCGAGGTCGTAGTTCTCGAAATCGGCCCGCCCGAGCGGCGCGCCGAGCGGGTTCCAGCCGTGCGCGAGCGCGAGCGTGGCCTGCTCGTGGTAGGCCTGCCCGTCGAAGGTCGTGTCGTACCGGAGCGGCGCCAGCGCGAGCGCGGCTGCGGCGACGGCGAGCGCGAGGGTGAGGCTCGCCGCGGCGACCCCGCGCCGGCGCGGCCTGCCCCAGGCGACGAGCGCCGCCGCGAGCGCCACCCCGCCCGCCAGGTCGAGCGCGGAGGTGGCGCGCCCGAGGGCGAATCCGACGCTCGCCGAGAGCACCGTCCCGGCCGGCAGGGCGAGCAGCGCGACCGCGACGCGGAGCGCCAGGTCCCTCCCGCGGCTCGGCCCGTGGTCGCCGTCCGGCGCCTTCCCGGTGGTCATCGACCGCACATCCTACCCCAACCGCGCGCGCGGCCTGGGGGCCCACTCGCGGAGCGCGAAGAGCGCGAACGTGACGGCCCAGGCGCCCACGACGTCGATCGCGTAGTGCAGGCGAGCGAGGAGCACGCTGGTGACGACGAGGAGGTGCGCCGCGATCGCGATCCACCGCAGCGCCTTCCGCGGCCACAGGTACAGGACGAGGAGGAACGTCGTCGCGGTGTGACCGGAGAAGAAGAGGTCCTTCGTGAGGTACGCCTGGGCGCTGCCGTGCGCGAAGACGCCCCACGGCGAGACCAGCTCCAGCCACGCCTGGACCGCGCCGCGGTCGCGCAGGCCCGGACCCGCGCGCGCCGGGTCGGGAGGCCCGAGGCCGGTGAGCGCGATGCAGAGGCCGCGCGCGAGCGAGACGAGCCCGCCCGTCACCATGTAGCGCGCCCAGCGCCGCGGCTCCGTCGCGAGGAAGACGACGGCGAGCGGAAGGTAGAGCGCGAGCCAGAGGACGTAGTTGCCGCGCGCGACGCCCTCGACGTAGGGCAGCGCGCCGAGCACGACGTCGGGCAGCCCGCCCGGCGCGGGGCGCTTCTCCGCCCAGACCGCGGCGGCCGTCATGAGCGCGTAGCAGGCGCCCCGGAAGGCGAGCGCGCCCGCGACCGCGACCGCGAGCCTCCGGCGCGCGTCCGGGCTCGCCGGCGCAGGCGCGGTCGGAGGAGCGGCAGCGCGCGCCGCCGAGACGGTCACGGGAACTGCCCGATCGCCGAGAGCAGGTCGAGCCGCGACTGGCGCACGGCGTCCTCCGCGATGACGGCCTGGAGGTCGGCGTCGCGCGATTGCTGCTGGGCGGTCGTGACGTCGAGGTCGTTCGTCGCGCCCGCCTTGTACGCCTCCGTCGCGAGGGTGAGGACGCTCCGCCCGCGGTCGGCGGCGAGCCGCGCCGAGGCGAGCGCCGCCTCCTGGCGAGACAGCGAATCCGTCGCGAGGCGCACGTCGGAGCGCACGAGCCGCAGCGTCGAATCGAGCTGCACGCGCGCCTCGCGCTCGAGCGCCTCGCGCTCCCTGAGCTGCCCCACCCTCAGGCCGCCCTCGAAGAGGGGCAGCGAGAGCAGGAACTGCACCTGCCACCCCCTGGCCGGGTTCGTGAGCGTGCCCGGGTCATTGAGGAATGCCTGGCCCGACGCGACGAGGCTCGGCAACCAGTCCGCCCAGCTGTACCGCCGGACCTTCTCCGCGGCGTCGAAGCGGAGGCGGGCCGCGCGGACGTCGAGCCGCCGCGCCTCCGCATCGGCGGCGGTGCCGCCCTCGCCGCCGAAGCTCGGCTCCTCGGCCGCGTCGAGCGGCGCGTCGGTTCCCGTCGCGGCGCCGAGCGCCTCCTGGGCCCGGAACAGCGCGACCTCGCCGTTCTGGAGCTGGGCCTCGCTCGTGCCGAGCTGCTGCTCCGCCCGCAGCTCGTCGAGCGCATTGCCGATGCCGCCCGCCCGTCGCGCGTGCGCGAAGTCGAAGCGCGCCTTGGCGATGGCGCGCGCCGAGCGGCTCACCTCGACGAACCGCCTCTGCGCCAGGACGCCGAGGTACGCCCGCGCCGCCGCGAGCACGACCGTCCGCCGCACGTCCTGCTCGCTCGCGCGCGCCACGTCCACGCCCTCGGACGCAGCGGCCCAGGTGGACCAGCGCGAGGGCGCGACGAGGGGGACCTGCACGTTCAGGTTGGCGTTCCTCTGGTCCTTCGCGACGAGGTTGCCGCGCGCGGCGTCGAGCCGCGTGTAGCTGGCGTTGCCCGTGAGGAGCGGCAGGGATCCCGAGCGCGCCTCACCGAGGAGCGCCTCCGAGCGGCGAACCTCCTCGAGCGCGATGGCCGCGGCCGTCGCCTGGGCGGCGGCGCGGCCGACCGCCTCGGCGAAGGTGACGCGCTCCGGCTCGCGCCGCGCCGGCGCCGCGGCCTGCGCGTGGACGGCGGCGGGAGTGGCGACGGCGAGGAGGAGGACGGCGGCGACCGCGCGCGTCCCGCTCACGTCGCGGCCTCCACGGGCTCCGGGCTCTCGTCGTGGGGCGGCGGGGAGAAGCGCTCGGCGAGCGTGTAGAGCGCGGGGATGAGGAACAGCGTGAAGACCGTCGAGATGGTGAGGCCGCCGATGACGGCCCGGGCGAGCGGCAGGTTCGTCTCGCTGCCCTCGCCGATGCCGAGCGCCATGGGGACGAGGCCGACGATGGTCGCGATGGTGGTCATGAGGATGGGGCGGAGCCGGGTCTGGCCGGCCTCGATGGTCGCCTCGATGAGGGGCTTCCCGCGGCTGCGCAGCACGCGGGCGAAGTCCACCAGGAGCACGCCGTTCGAGACGACGATGCCGACCATCATGATGACGCCCATGGCGCTGTTCACGGAGAGCGTGGTGCCGGTCAGCCAGAGCGTGATGAGGACGCCGCTCACGCCCAGCGGCACGGAGAACATGATGACGAGCGGATCGACGAGCGAGCGGAACTGCGACGCGAGGATCATGTAGACGAGCGCGATGGCCATGAGCGCGGCGAAGCCGAGCCCCGCGTTCGCCTCCTTCTGCGCCTGCGTCTGCCCGCCGAGCTGGACCCGGAAGCCCTCCGGCGGAGGCGTGTCGTCGACGATCTGCTGGACCGCGTCGCTGGCGCTGCCGAGGTCCTTTCCGGGCGCGACGTTCGCCGTCACGTCGATGATGCGCTGCAGGTACTTGCGGTTGATGGTGACCGGGCCCGAGGAGCGCTTCACCTGCGCGATGTTGGCGAGCGACACGACCGGGCCGGCCGGCGTCTTCATGAACACCTCGGACAGATCGTCGATCTGGCGGCGGAAGCGATCGTCGAGGCGGACGTTGATGAAGTACTGGTTGCCGGTCTTCGCGTCGATGAAGGGGATCTGCTGGAACTGGTTCGAGCCGACCATCGAGGCGAGCACGGTCTGCGCCACCTGCTGCTCGGACAGGCCCAGCAGGCCCGCCTTCTGGCGATCCACCACCACGTCGAGCTCCGGGTAGTTCTCCTCGCGCGAGATCTGGAGGTCGGTGATGAGCGGCCGCCCGTCCTTGTCGGCCACGTTCCGCAGCTTCGCGAGCAGCCGCTTCGCGTAGTCGCCGCCGGCGTCGAGATCGTACCCCGAGATCTCGACGTCGATGGGCGCGTTCGAGCCGAAGTTGAGGATGCGCTTCACGATCCCGCCGATGAAGAAGAAGTACTGCGTGCCGGGCAGCGCGTCGCGCAGGCCCGCGCGCACCTTCTCCGATGCTTCCACGTCGCTGAGGCCGCGCTGGCTGTGCGGGACGAGGTTCACGTTCAGGTTCCCGGAGTGCGGCCCCGTGTTCGCGGTGAAGAGCGCCGTCCGGCCGCCGGGGAGGCCGGTGTCGGAGAGCAGGGTGGTGAAGACGGGGGTCCCGTCCGGACCCTTCTCGCCCGAGAGCGCCTTCCTCACCACCTCCTCGATGCGAGCGGTGACCTTCTCCGTCAGCTCGACCCGCGTGCCGATGGGCGTCTTGTAGATGACCTGGAACTGGCTCTCGTCCGAGTCGGGGAAGAACTCCTTCCCGATGAAGCGGAAGAGCCCGAGCGAGCCCACGAAGAAGATCGCGATGGCGAGGATGACCTTGCCGCGGTTGCGCAGCACCCAGCCCAGCGCCGCCGCGTACGCGGAATCGAGGCGGTCGAGCTGCCGCGTCACGTGCCCGCCCAGCCCGCGCGCGGCGGAGGTGTGCCCCTCGCCTTTGAGGTACTTGAGGCAGAGCAGCGGCGTCACGGTACGCGAGACGAAGAAGCTCATGACGAGCGCGAACGCGATGGTGAGCGCGAAGGGGACGAACAGGTTCTTCTGGACGCCGACGAGGAACACCACCGGGAAGAAGACGACGATGGTGGTGATGGTCGAGACGAAGATGGGCATCGCCACCTCCTGCGCCGCATTGAGCACGGCCGCGCGGCGGTCCTGACCCATGGCGAGGTGGCGGTGGATGTTCTCCAGCTCCACGATCGAGTCGTCGACGAGGCGCCCGACCCCGAGCGCGAGGCCCCCGAGCGTGAACACGTTCAGCGTCTGCCCCGTGAAATAGAGCAGCACGAAGGTGGCGATGATCGAGAGCGGGATCGCGACGGCGATGATCCCCGTCGCGGAGAAGGAGACGAGGAAGAGCAGGATGACGAAGATGGCGAGCATGCCGCCCTGCACCGCCTCGTGCTCGAGCGACGAGATGGCGGCGCGGATGTAGGACGACTGGTCGAACGAGACGGCGAGCTTCACGTTGGGCGGGACGCCGCGAAGGCCGGGGAGCGCCGCTCGGACGGCGTCCACCACCGCCACCGTGTTGGCGCCGGGCTGCTTGTTGACCCGGAAGAAGACGCCGCGCTGGCCGTTGATGCGGACGATCTCGTTCTGGTCCTGCGCGCCGTCCTCCACCACCGCCACGTCCGAGATCCGGACCGGCGCCTGCGTGTTGCCCGACCGCGTGACGGTGGCCGGCGAGAGCACCACGTCGCGCAGCGGGCGCGCCTCGCCGAACTGCGTGTTGGAGAAGATGTTGTAGTCGCGCTCCCCCGCCTTGAGGTCGCCCGACGGGAGGAGCAGGTTCGAGGTCTGGACCGCCCGCACGACGTCGAGCACACCCAGGCCGCGGGCGCGCAGCGCGTCGCGCTGCACCTTCACCTCGATCTCCCGGATCTTGCCGCCGCCCACCGTCGCGCTCGCGACGCCCTTGATGCGCTCGAGCTGCGGCTCGATCGTGTTGTAGGCGATGTCGTAGAGCTGCTTCTCGTCGAGGCCTTCCCCACTCATGGCGACGTTGACCACGGGGATGTTCGTCACGTCGAACTTGAGGATGAAGGGCTGCTGGATGCCCGGCGGGAGCGTGTTCAGGATCTGGGCCACGCGCTGGGAGACCTCGAACTGCGCGTTGTCGAGGTTCGTGCCGTACTGGAAGAAGACGGAGACGGAGGAGAAGCCCTGCTTGGACGTGCTCTCCACCCGGTCCACGCCCGGCGCCGCCGAGACCGCGCGCTCGATGGGCATGGTGATGGACTTCTCGATGTCCTCGGGGCCGGCGCCCGTGTAGAAGGTCGCGACCCTGATGTTCGGGATGTCGATGGTCGGGAACAGGTCGACCGAGAGGCGGCTCAGGGAGACCCACCCCAGCGCCAGCACCGCCAGCGACATCATGAGGATGAAGACCGGATTCCGCAGCGCGAGACGCGTCAGCCACATGGGGGTCTCTCCACTCCTCGTCGCGCGAAGCTACTGCTGCTTCGGCCGCTCGCCGGGCGCGGCGCTGACCACGCCGGTGTACGGATCGACGTTCTTCTGCGCACGCACCTGGGCGCCGTCGGACAGGGCGTCGCTGCCGGCGGTGACGATCTCGTCGGCGCGCGACAAGCCCCCCGTCACCTCCAGCCACGTGCCGCCGTCGACGCCCACCTGGATCTCGACGCGCTTCACTCGATCGCCGTGCAGGACGTAGAGGACGTGCGCGTCGTTCGAGATCTGGACGGCCGAGGCCGAGACGACGAGCGCGTCTCGGTGCACGGCCGTGACGATGGAGGCGCGGCCGTACATCCCCGAGCGCAGCTCGCCGGGGTTCTTCACGTGCACCTCGGCGTCGAGCGTCCGCGTCACCGGGTCGAACGCGGGCGAGATGCGCACGACCTTCCCGCCGTAGCTCTTGTCCGGGAACGCGTCGAGCTCGACGTGCGCGTCCTGGCCGATGCGCAGGGCCCCGACCTCGCGCTCGTTCACCGGGATGAAGACGCGAAGCTCGTCGATGCGCTCCACCGTGACGATGCTGCTCGTGCCGCTCGCCGGTCCGACGAGCGCCCCTGGGTCGAGCCGCCGCTGCGAGACCACGCCGTCGAGGGGCGACTCGATGCGCGTCTCCCCGAGGCGCGTCGCGAGCCCGCCCACGTTGGCCTGCGCGGCCGCGAGCGCCGCCTCGGTGGCGGCGAGCGCGCTCGTCGCCTGCTGCAGCTCCTGCTGCGAGACGACGCCGGAGGGTGCGAGGCGCTCGGCCCGCTCCTTGTTGGCCCGCGCCAGCACCACCGCCGCCTGCGCCTGCGCCAGGCTGCCGCGCGCCGACGCGAGCTGGTCGGGCAGATCCGAGGGGCGGACGAGCGCGATGAGCTGGCCCCTCTTCACGCGGTCCCCGCGATCGACGAGCACCGCGTCGAGGTAGCCGATCGTCTTCGCGCCCACGTCGGCCTGGGCGAGCGGGCGGAGGTCCACCGGCGCCCTGACCTCGACCGGCACGTCGCGGACCTGCACCGGCGCCACGGTCACGGCGGGCGGCGGGCGGGTCCTCGTCGCGGGCGCGCCGCTCTTGCAGGCGGGAAGCGCGAGGATTCCGAGTGCGATGGCGCGGAGGAGACGCGAGCGGGCGAGTTCGGGCACGGCTCGGCTAAATAAGCGCTTTCCCTCGAAAGCACAATGTCGTGAGCGCCCTGGCGTCCGCCGCCGCGGTGTCGGCTCGCTCACACCCCGGGATGCGGCTGATCCAGCAGCCGGACGAGCTTGGGGCGCACCCCGGCCGCGGCGAGGAGCGCGTCGAGGCGCGCCCGCGCCGCCTCGTCTCGCGCCCTCACCTTCTTGCCGAGGATGAGCTCGTTCTTGAGCGAGTGCTCCCACCCGGCGAGCTCGGTGACCGTGACGCGGTATCCATGCGCCTCGAGAGCGAGCGCGCGAACCACGTTCGTGAGGTGCGACCCGAACTCGCGGCGGTGCCAGGCGTGCTCGTGGAGGGGCGCGAGCAGCGGAGAGGCGTCCTTCGCGCGCTCGAGCTGACGCGCCACCTCGGCCTGGCAGCACGGCACGACCGCGACGTGGTCGGCGTTGTGCCGGATCGCGAGCGCCAGCGCGTCGTCGGTCGCCGTGTCGCAGGCGTGCAGCGCGGTGACGAGGTGGACGCGCGGCGGCAGCTCGGCGCTCTCGAGCTCGGCCGTGACGAACCGCATCCGGCCGAAGCCGAGCCGGCGCGCCCGCTCCTCGGCGGCCGCCGTGAGCTCGGGGCGCGACTCGACCGAGACGATCGTCCCCTTCGCGGCCGGGCCGACGAAGAGCTCGTGCAGGATGAACCCCAGGTAGCCCTTCCCGGCGCCGCAGTCGACGACGACGGGGTCCCCGAAGCGGGAGAGCACGTCCTCCACCGCCGGCGCGAGCTGGCGCACGAGATGGTTCACCTGCTTCAGCTTCCGCAGGCTGTCGGCGTTGAGGTCGCCCTCGCGCGTGAGCAGGTGCAGCTCCTTGAGGAGCGCCGTCGACTGCCCCGCGACGAGCTCGCGCTTCACCTCGGCGGCTTTGACCTGGCGGCGCATGCTCTGACCTTAACGCAAACGCCCGGAGAAGCGCGGGGGGAGGGGGCCCAGCGCAGCTGGGGAGGGGCGAAGCCCCTCCGTGGCGGGGCGCCTGAGCGAATGCGGCGAAGCCGCGCGCGAAGGCGCACGGGACCCGCCGAGCAGGGGTGGGGCCCCGGCCAGCTTTGCTGGACGGGGCGGGGCGGCACGCCCTGTTCTAACGATGGTGCGCAGCCAGGTCCGGGTGCTTCTCCAGGAACTCGTCGAAGTCGCCGTTGAAGTCGAGGATGGGCTCCTCGTCGCGCAGCGCCCAGATGCGCGTCGCGACCTCGCCGATGAGCTGCTGGTCGTGCGTGACGATGAAGGCGGTGCCCTCGTACCGCCCGAGCCCCTCCGCGAGCGAGGCGATCGCCTGCAGATCGAGGTGGTTCGTGGGCTCGTCGAGCACGAGCACGTTGTCCTTCGTGCGCATGAGGTTCGACATGAGGAGGCGGACCGTCTCCCCGCCGGACAGGGTCGCCGTCGGCTTCATACGCTCCTCGCCCGAGAAGAGCATGCGTCCGAGGAGGCCCGAGATCTCCTCGTTGGAGAGCTTGTCCTCGAGCTCGCGGAGCCAGCCGAAGGCGGTGGTGCCGGGCCGGATGAGGCCGGCGTGGTCCTGCGGCAAGTACCCCACCGACGCCTGGTGGCCCCACTTCACGGTGCCCTGGTCGGGCGCGAGCTCGCCGACGAGCATCTTCACGAGCGTCGTCTTGCCCACGCCGTTGCGCCCGATGATGGCGACCTTCTCGCCCTTCGTGACGAGCGCCGAGAAGGGCCGGACGATCTCGCGGCGGCCGTAGCTCTTCGCGATGTCCTCGACGACGAGCGTCTGCTTCCCGGAGGGCTTCGCCACCTCGAACTTGATGAACGGCGCGGCGATGTTCGAGCGCTTGAGGTCGTCGAGCTTCAGCTTGTCCATCGCGCGGATGCGGCTCTGGACCTGCGAGGCGCGCGTGCCGGCGTGGAAGCGCGCGACGAAGTCCTGGAGCTGCGCGATCTTCTTCTCCTTCTCCGCGTTCTCCGACTCGACCCGGGAGCGCACCTGCCCCTTCTGGCGGACCATGTCGTCGTAGCCGCCGGTGTAGGTGATGATCGTCTCGTAGTCGATGTCCGCGATGTGGGTGCAGATCGCGTTCAGGAAGTGCCGGTCGTGCGAGATCGTGACCAGCACGCCCTCGTACTCGTGGAGGAAGCGCTCCAGCCAGCGGATCGACTCGATGTCGAGGTTGTTCGTCGGCTCGTCGAGGAGCAGCGCCTGCGGACGCCCGAAGAGCGCCTGCGCGAGGAGCACGCGCAGCTTGTAGCCACCGGCGAGCGCGCGCATGGGCTGCTCGTGCGCCTCCTGCGGGATGCCGAGGCCGTCGAGCAGCTCCGCGGCGGTCGCCTCTGCCGTGTAGCCGTCCTCCTCGCCGATGACGCCCTCGAGCTCGCCCAGGCGATGGCCGTCGTCCTCGGAGATGTCGGGCTTCGCGAGCAGCCGATCCTTCTCCTGCATCGCCCCCCAGAGCACCGGGTTGCCCATGAGGACGACGTCGATGACGCGGTCGTCCTCGTAGCGGAACTGGTCCTGGCGAAGTATCCCGAGCCGCTTCGGGCGCAGGATGCTGCCGGCATCCGGCTCCTCGTCGCCGGCCAGGATCTTCATGAGGGTGGTCTTTCCGGCGCCGTTCGGGCCCGTGAGGCCGTAGCGCCTCCCCGGCGGGAAGGCGACGTTCACGTCCTCGAAGAGCTTCTTGGGCCCGAAGGCCTTGCTGACGTTCTGAACCGAGATCATGTGGGGACGCCGCGCGCACGCCGACGGGCGGCTCGCGGCAGCGCGGCTTTTTAACCGAATTCGCGTCGCTTGGCGAGGGCTTGCCCGAGCACCACATTTCCGGGGCAGCCTCGCACAGGGGGGACCATGGACATCGGAAAGCTTGGAGTCGGAGCAGCGCTCGCGATCCTGGCGCTCGGCGGATGCGCCAGCTCCTCGGGTCAGGCGAAGACGCGCACCGCCTCGACGAGCGGTCAAGTGCAGCAGGAGCCGGCGACCTACGTCGAGGACGAGAAGCAGGGCGAGAAGCCGAGGGGCGGTGGCGCCGACGACCGGCAGGCGCAGGAGCAGGCGGCCAGCGTGGCGCCCACGGCGGGCGCCGGGACGCAGGATCCGCACCCGCTCCCGACCGAGCAGCCGAGGACCGGTGACGTGAACGGCGCCGGCGCGAGCGGCCCCGTGCGCGCCACCGGCACCCCCGCCGCCGCGAACGACACCGCGACGAGCGCGGGCGGGACCGGCAGCGCGGCGGCGACCGCGGACGACCTCGCGCGCCGCCATCAGCTCCTCTTCGGCTCGAGCGAGCGCTACGAGGTGAGCGGCAAGCTCGCCGCGGTGAACCCGGACAAGGGGGAGATCACGATCCAGCGCGACAGGCTCCCCCCGGCGCTGCTCAAGGTCGAGGACCAGACGCGCATCCAGGTCGGAGGCAGGCAGAGCTCGATCGCGGAGCTCAAGCCTGGCGGCGACGTGCGCGCGAGCTTCAACCTCTCCGGGCGCCGGCCCATCGCGCTCGAGGTCACCGAGCAGGGCCAGTAGGGCTCCCGGCCCCCGCGTGCGGTATCGTCTCCCTCCCGTCGAACGGGAGGAGGCGGACGCGTGACGGTGGAGCGCATCTTCGCGGCGTGCGCGCCGGGGCTCGAGCCGGTGCTCGCGCGCGAGCTCGCGGCGCTCGGCCTCGACGCCAGGGCCACGCCCGGCGGCGCCGAGGCGTCGGGCTCTGACGCGGTCGCGCTCGCCTGCGTCGGCTCGCGCGTCGCGGACGCGGTGGCGCTGCGGCTCTTCGCAGGGCCCGCCGGCGGCGCGGATGCGGCGCTCGCGGCGGCGCGCCGCCGCTTCGGGGCGCGGGCGCCGCTCGCGATCCGCCGCGACCAGGGGGAGGCCACCGTCTCGATCGACGCGGCCGGAGAGCCGCTCTACCGCCGCGGCTGGCGCGCCCGCGTCGGCGCCGCGCCGCTGCGTGAGTCGCTCGCGGCCGGGATGCTGCTCGCGGCCGGCTACGAAGGGAGCAGCGCGTTCCTCGATCCGATGTGCGGCTCGGGGACGCTCGCGCTCGAGGCGGCGGAGATCGCCGCGCGGCGGGCGCCGGGGCGCGGGCGGCGCTTCGCCTTCGAGACGTGGCCCGACCACGACGCGCGCCGCACCGCCGCTGTGCGCGCCCGCCTCGCCGCGCGCGAGCGCGAGCCGCCCGCGCCGATCCACGCGTCCGACCGAAACGCGGGCGTCCTGCGGAT
>WNFY01005563.1_pt1 | contig 11384 bp, 7 predicted proteins | sample 5400091 | NCBI WGS metagenome assembly WNFY01 (sample SAMN13153364, study PRJNA577476) | soil metagenome | isolation source: 60 cm soil or saprolite under grassland replicate 1 | place: USA:California | collected 2016-06-15
TGCGCGTTTGATTGTGCATCCGAAGGCCGCGGCGGTCGGTTTTGCAATCGGCTTACCGGCTAAAGCCGCATCCAGAGCATCTCGCAATTCGCTGGAGTTGACTCCCGCTGGATCTTTGCTGTTGTCGATTCGTCCGTGATAGACGAGTTTGCCGCTGGCATCGATGAAATAAGCTTCAGGCGTGGCTTTTGCGCCAAGCCGGTCTGCAATCTTGTTTCCTGGATCCTTGAGAATCGGAAATGTCAGATTTTTTTCGGCGGCGTGGGCCCTCACGGCATCCGCGGACTCGGTGTTGTTGGCGTTGATGCCAATCACGTTGATGCCGCGGGGCTTGTAATCCTGCGCCAACTTCTCCATGCGTTCGTTGTAGGCATTGGAGACCGGGCATTGAACCGAGATGAAGATCAGAACGGCGCCATTCTTTCCTTTTAACGAATCGAGTGAGTGATCTTTCCCGTCCGTGTCTGGAAGCGAAAAGTTATCAATAGTGCTGCCGATAGCCGGCGGCGCCGGAATTTCGCCATTGATGGCTCGGCCGCTTCCGGCTATTGCTGCTCCTGCAACAACGAATAACGCGGCCACTAAGATCGAAATTACATTTTGCTTCTTCATAGCTAATCTCCTTTCAGTGCTGGCAGGGAGTGGAAGGCAAAGATTAGCAGCCCCCGCCGAGGCGTGGCAAGCGACCCGAATCCCAGGTAGTGCTCTGCTAAGCCGTGTTGCTAATCAAACTTTCCTAACGCAACAATATCTAACGGAGCAGTACCGAATCCCACCTATGAGGATTGATAGCTTTTCAGATCCTGTCTACAAAAACCACCGCTGTTCCTAAATCGCGAAATCCCACCAACGGGGCTGTTGGTGGATTTCTGAGTTCTCACACACACTTCGCTAGCGCAGGGCACAAGGAGAGTACCCAAGATCAAAGAAACCGTTTTCAATCGTTTTTTTTGGCAACGCGATTAAAGTGCTGCGAGAAGAAAACCGTTAACCCGGCCTCGGTATGCTGCGATAGCAGCGGGCTAAAGGCATGTGCGCCTGGGACCTCTAGAGAGAGGAAAACCCCTGCCCGCGAATATCTCTTATTGACATCGACGCGCCTCATCTACGATCTTTGTCTCCAATGTCCGAGACCGGCCTTCCAATCGATCGTGCTACGCTGCTCAGCGAGCAGGAACACACGCCCGAACTTTGCCACGTCTGCGGCCGCGCTCACGAAGCACTCGGGCCATTGGCCGATCTGCATCGCGGAGTTCAGGAGATCGTTCGTGCCAACACTACCTTGCCTGAGCCGTTGGCGCAGGTTTGTCCTCATTGTGTCGAACTCTTCAGTCGCGCCAGAGAACAGCTCGATTCTCACGCAGCAATCTTCGCGCAGGCAGATCATGTATTACCCACTCCGCTCCGAATGGATGCGGATGAGCGCTTCACGGGGCGAGGTGTGACGATCGCATTTCTCGACTCAGGTTTCTATGCTCACGCGGATCTCACAGAGCCTGTCAACCGGATCGTTGCCTATCACAGTATCTTTTCAGCAGAGGACGATCCGACGCTTCTGCAAACACCTGACGCAGCCAGTTGGCACGGGATGATGACTTCCGTTGTGGCAGCGGGAAACGGACACTTGTCAGACGGTCTTTATCGCGGCATTGCTCCCGAATCCAGGGTTGTGCTCGTGAAAATCGGCAAGAGCGGTCGCATTCCCGAAGCCAACATTGAAAGCGGGCTGCTTTGGGTTTTGGCGAACAAAGACAAATACGGAATTCGCATCGTCAACATCTCGGCCGGGGGAGATTTCGAGCAAGCTTATTTGCATAATTCACTATGTGGTCTGGTCGAAAAGACGGTCAGCAAAGGGTTGATTGTGGTTTGCGCAGTAGGCAATGCGGGTCTCGCTCCGGGACATCCCGTGCTGCCTCCAGCCAGCTCGCCGGCGTCGATCGCCGTGGGTGGGCTTGACGATCAGAATTCACTGGACCGCGCACGGCGGGGCATGTATCGCTCATCGTATGGGCCAACAATCGATGGGTTACAGAAACCCGAGGTGATTGCCCCTGGCATCTGGGTGGCCGCGCCTATCTTGCCTCACACACCCACCGCCGACGAGGCCCAATTGTACGCAGAACTCGACGCTACGCCGGATCAGGACTTGCGGAAAACAATCGTCTCGCGTGAAGCCATTGACAAAGACCTAGACGCCGCTCGCGATCTGCCCGTGCCGATTTTGCGCCAGCTAATCACGATAAAGTTGCACGAAGGCAATGTTATTAACCAATACTACAAGTTTGTAGACGGCACTTCATTCGCCTCTCCAATTGTGGCCTCAATCGTTGCTTGCATGTTGGAAGCAAACCCGACCTTGACGCCCCAAAAGGTCAAGCGAATTCTGATGGATACCGCCGAACGCGTTGCAGGCGTCGAAGTGGAACGTCAGGGTTGGGGTGTGGTCGTGCCGAGACGAGCGGTTGAGTTGGCACTGCGGCTAAAGGCGTGAACTGACGCAGTTGCTCGAATCATTAGTCATATATTTGAAATAACAATATATGACCAATGACTGACCAATGCTCGGGTTTTCACGCAATCGCTACCCGCGAGGTCATACTGAGCTGTTAAGCCAGCGCCAACTGCACTGCGCATTTTATGGATCGTGTCCTAATTTGAAGAAACTGTAGGGGCGCCCCTACATAGATTAGGACACGAGACATTTTATCTCCGGCTGGACATGCACAAGACCCGTATGCCACAATCTTGCTTAATCCACGCGAAAGAACAAGTAGATTTGAGAGGAGAGTTTCTGAGTTCCTATGTCTGAAAATGAAACCGCCGTCAACGAGAACGCAGCCCAACCAGCCGAGCAGGCTGTTGATGTTGCTCCTGATGCTGTAAGTGCGGAAGAGATTACTTATCACGCAGTGGAGAAAGACGGAGTAGTTACGGCTATTTGGGAGATGCAAGGGCGCAAACACCTGCGCACCATCGATCCTCGCTCACGTCAGGGTCAGGATATTCTTCGCCTTTACACGACGGAACATCACGACGAAATCGCCGGCGAAGCTGTCGCTTCCTAAGTATTAGCCGCTTCTCAATTACTGAGCCTCGGGTATATGCACTGTCGCAGCGTTTACCGTCTGCAGTGCTGTGGTTCTTTTTTAAGTAACGAGGTTGCGAGGCTCACCCCTCACGAAAGCTTCCAAATTGTCGACCAATTGATCCGCAAGCGTCTGCATTGCCTGACGACTAGCCCAGGCATTATGAGGCGTAACAATCAGGTTGGGTAAACTCGCTTGCAGGAGAACATTGCTGTCGCGCGGCGGTTCCTTCGTCAGGACGTCAACTCCCGCACCGCCGATGCGTCCCTCCATCAGAGCTTGAAGCAAGGCAGCCTCGTTCACCAGGCCCCCACGTGCCGTATTTATCAGAATCGCATCCTTTTTCATTTGGTGAAGTTCGGAGACGCTGATCAGGTTCTTTGTCTCGTTGGTTAACGGACAATGCAACGAAAGCACATCGCTGAGTTGCAACACCTCCTGAAAAGGCGTCCGCCCCTCCCGGACCACTGGAGCACTCTTGTGTTCTGCCACCAGGACCTTCATTCCAATTGATCGGGCAAGCCTGGCCAGCGACTGGCCCAGCGTTCCATAGCCCACAATACCAAGTGTAGTTCCCTGCAGATCGCCGATAGGATAATCGAGCAGGCAATATTGCGTCGCCTCTTGCCAACGTCCGCGCCGGACGTCTTCCCCATAAGCGATGAAATTCCGGCGCAACACGAGCATCAACATCAACGCGTGTTCCGGGAGCGAATTAGCTGCATAACCGCGCGTATTGCAAACTGCAATTCCCTGCGCCCGACAGAACGGCAAGTCGATGTTATCAACTCCCGTAGCTGCGACGGCGATCAGTTTCAGTTTTGGTAACTGCGAAAGGACAGGCTCGCGCAGCGGCAGCTTGTTGCAGATGGCTATGGTCGCGTCGGATAAACGTGTGACGACTTCTTGAGGCGCAGTCGCGCCAAACTCAATCCACTTGTGAGCAAACGCCGGCCGTCGGAAATCTATCGTAAAAGTGTTGCGCTCAAGAAAGACTATCGATTCAATTATTTGGTTAATTGACATAATATTTCGTATTAATCTTTTTTAGTGATAGTTCAATAGAATGGATGAATCCAATAATTTGAACAAGCAAGCGGGTTGTTCTCTCAGGCAATTCTTCAAGCCAAAGATTTGAGCCTCCGGCTAGTCATTGCTTATACCTGCACTTAGTCCTGTTGAGTCATTTTTCCCGCCTAATGGAATGTGTGTTGCATTTCTTTTTCGCAAGTTCCACCGCGTGCTTTTGAACAATTGAATTCTCAAGAGAATTCCCTAACCCCTCGCGCCAACGCCGTGCGAAAAGGAGAATCATATGAGGAAAGCAACAACCGTCTCGCTGCTCATCGCAGCCTTATTCACGTTTCTATCATGTCCGGTCGTGGCCCAGACGACTGGCTCAATCTCCGGTGAAGTTCGTGATGAGAAGCAGGCCGTCATTCCAAACGCTTCGGTTACCGTGCGAAACGTGAAGTCAAATGAAAGTCGCGCCACGCAGACCGACACGGCAGGCCGCTATCGCTTTACTGGCATGCCTGTTGGCGACTATGAAATAACCGTCGAGGTTTCCGGGTTTGCGAAGTACGTGCAGACCGGCATCGCCCTGGTCCTCAACCAACCCGCGACGGTAGACGTGACGATGAAAGCGGGTGGCGTCACAGAAGTCGTCAACGTCGTGGAAAATGCTTCCATCCTCAATACCAGCACAGCGGAAGTTGGGACTCGATTTGACGAGAGACGGCTGTCAGAATTGCCGGTTGCTACCAACCGAAATGTTTATAACCTCGCACTCTCGGCACCCGGAGTGAGTCAACTCGGACCAAACCAGGTAGGCTTTGCGACCGGCATCAATTATTCCGCTAATGGTGGTCGAGTGCGGTCAAACAACTTCATGATCGATGGTCAGGACAACAACGATTTCGGCGTTGCCGGCGCAGCCATTCCACTTAACAACCCTGACTTGATTCAGGAAGTACGGCTTGTGACGAATCAGTTCACTGCAGAGTTTGGGCGCAATTCAAGCTCCGTCTTTAACGCAATTACCAAACGCGGTGGTAACAGTTTTCACGGTTCCGGGTTTTGGTTCCACAATGACAATGCACTGAACGCCTGCAGCAACGTGGACAAGAACGCAGGTTTCTGTAAGCCAAACGCTACCAATCCTTCCCAGAGCCATGCCCCATTTCGCATTGAGAATCAGACAGGCGGAACGATCGGTGGTCCAATTCTGAAAAACAAGATGTTTTTCTTTGGTTCCATACAGCGCTGGTGGGATCGTCAGCTCGGCGCCGGCGTTACAATCGTCGGCGTGCCAACTGAGGCGGGACGTCAGGTTCTGCAAGCGCAAGCCGGCAATCGTCCTCAGGTAGCTGCCTTGTTAAACTTCCTCCCGGCGGCTCAAACTCCAACCGGCCAATCCGTCACCTTCAATATTGGCGCGAACCAATTTACTGTTCCGGTCGGCTCACTCACTGGTACGACCAACTTCGTATTCAACGATTGGCAGAGCTCAATGCGAGTCGACTACAACTTCAATGCGAACCACCAATTGTATGGGCGTTACATTTATCAGGACTCAGACACGGTGGGAACAGGGCAAGCCAGCCCGCCGGGAAACACTCAGAACACTGTCAGTCGCACTCAGGGCTTCAACCTGACTTTGGCCAGCGTGTTCGGCCCTACCTGGGTTAACGAAGCTCGCTTTGCCTATCTACGTAACGCTGCCGCCACTGTATCTAACAACCCGGCTTCAGAATCGATTCCTTCCCTCGAAGTCAACCAACTGGGTCTGATTGGATTTAACGCCGCTGCGAGCCGAACGGCGATAGGCTTGGGTGTTAACCTGCCCCAGTATTCCTACAGAAACACTTATCAGTACCAGGATAATCTCTCACACATCGTGGGCAATCACTCCATGAAGTTTGGCTTGGATATTCATCGCAGCCAGCTGAGCCAGCTTTTCAAACCAACTGTCCGCGGGCGACTCGTCTACTCAACCCTCAACCGCCTGGTAAATGACGTGGCTCTGGTCGCTACCATAAATAAGGACCTGCCCGGCGTGGCTCGGCTCTTGGACCTTGACTGGCACGACTTCTTCTTCTACGGACAGGACGAATGGAAAGTCAGGCCAAACTTCTCGCTCACCTATGGACTTCGTTACGAATTGCCGGGTCAGCCAATTCAGGACCTGGTAGATTTCAATACTCCGATCGTCGCTGCGGCAGGTGGTGACCCGCGCTACGTGGTTGCACCGATCCCTTCGCGCGACACGAAGAATTTTGAACCGCGTCTCGGGTTCAACTGGAATCTTCATACGCGCACCGACGGATGGAGGGGCTGGCTCACAGGCGGAGACAAGATCGTTCTTCGGGGCGGCTACTCGCGTACGCACGACTACACGTTTACGAACATCGCTCTGAATATTTGGAGTTCGTTCCCATTCGTTGCTGCGGCAACTTTCCCAACGACCTCAATCCAGCTACCGGGTGAGACGTCCGCCAGCAGTGGCACTCCCAATGCGTTTGTGAGCTTGCCTAACCCGTCCATTAACCCTGATACGTTCGCTCGAACGGTAGTTTCTTCTGACTTCCACGCCCCTTACTACGACTCTTTCAGTTTCGAAGTACAGCGTGAGTTCTCACGGGACGTGATACTGCGAGTCGGATATGTAGGTTCGAAAGGTACGGGTCTTTTTGAAACCATCGATGGCAATCCACGTTTGCCATTCTGCACGCCAACAGTGACCAATAATTGCCGGGCTAATCCAGCGCAGGCTACGGTTCGGCTCCGAGCAAACGCTGCTTCATCGATCTATCATTCGATGCAGGTCAGCATGGAGAAACGTTTGAGTCGAGGCTTTAGCGCTGGCGTGCACTACACCTGGAGTTCGTTCATCGACGAGGCTTCTGAAATCTTCAACCCGTCACCAGGTGAGGTCGCCGTCGTGCAGGACTCCTTTAATCGCCGCGGTGACCGCGCGCGCTCGACTTTCGACCGTCCGCACCGACTGGCCGGAAATTTTGTTTACGAGCTGCCCTGGTTCCGCGACCAGCACGGCTTCGTAGGTCGAGTGCTTGGCGGCTGGCAACTCAACTCCGCGTTCTCGCTGCAAAGCGGCGCACCCTTCACACCATTGAACGGCTCTGACCCAACTGGCGCCTTGAGTGGTATTGACACGCTGGTAGGCAATGCAATTCGGCCCAACGTGATTACCACTCTGAATGTTTCCGGTATGTCGGTAGAGCAGCTATTCGCTCAACGCGGAACGATCACGGCCAACGGGAATGCGCTTTTCCGAACTTTGACGTCGACCCAACGCGTCGGCAATGCGGGCCGTAACATCCTGCGGGCCGACGGCATAAACAACGTAGACTTCGGTCTTCTAAAGAACCTGCGCATCGGAGAAAACCAGAAGCTGCAGCTCCGTGCGGATTTCTACGATGCCACCAACACCCGTGACTTCGGCATTCCAAACGCTACTGTCACGAATGCCGGATTCCTTAATCAATGGGGCACGAACGGTGGCAACCGCCGGGTAATCGTGGCCGTTAGGTATGTATTCTAAGGCGGCACATTGGCCCGCTTCCGCAAAAGGAGGTCGTGGGAGCGACGTGCTGCTTGAATGATTGGGGCTGAAGCAATATGCTTCAGCCCCAAAATCATTTACGCTCCAGGGTTGGTCCATGTTTAGATTGCAAATACAAGCGCTCGCCGCCAGTGAATGGAAGGAGTTGGCAATGAAGCTTCTGGTTATGTTGGGATTTATCTTATCCACGAGCTTCGTAACCATTGCACAAACTGCTCATGTGACGGAACCGGCTCCGAAGCTGGCAGTTGTTAAATCCAGCTGGAGTAAGGAACGAATCGGATGGGAACAGGACCCTTTCAGTGGTCCCATTGAAAACTTCGACGAAATGCGTGTGCGCGCGCGTAATGAAAAGCGCATCCTTGATGCCAAAAAAGGGGGAAATGGGGCGGAGGTAAACAAGGCCGAGCGCGATGCCCGCAGCGACGACGCTCTAATCTCGCGCATACATCAAAACACGGGCGCTCGCTACGGTTTCGTCTACAAGGTCTCGGTCCAAAATAATAGTGAGAAGGTGATCAAAGCTATTGACTGGGATTACGTTTTTTTCGACAGCGAAACTAAGAGCGAGCTCGGCCGCCGACAATTTGCCAGTGAAGAAAAAATTGCTCCGGGCAAGACAAGGGAACTCAAGTTTTTCATTGCGAGCCCGCCCACCCAAACCATCAGCGTTAACGAGCTGAATGCGAATGAACGCAAGGACCTTGGTGAAGTTGTCGTTATCATACGCGTTGAATACGCTGACGGCTCGAACTGGCAACTTCCCTAGTTTTCACACCGAACTCAGGCACACACCCAATGATTCGAAAAGCATTGCCGAATGAAGCCGCGAGCCTGACACGCCTTGCTCATGATGCAAAGCGCCACTGGGGTTATCCCGAACACTGGATCAAGCACTGGGAATCAGATCTCACGATTTTGCCAGAATTTATCAATAAGAACGAGGTCTTTGTGGCCGAGCAAGACGGGCAGATTGAAGGTTTTTATGCGCTGTGCATTAACGAAAACAAGGCAGAACTCGAGCACATGTGGGTGGCGCCGGCGCATATTGGCACGGGCGTCGGTAAAGAACTCTTCCTGGACGCTATGGAGAGGGCTGCAAATCTGAACGTCCGCGAGATTGAGATCTCTTCGGATCCCAACGCCGCGGGTTTCTATCAACGAATGGGTGCAAAGAATGTCGGTGAGGTCGACTCAGAGATTGACGGTCAGACACGCAAACTACCGCGCATGAGAATTGAACCTTCCTGAACTCCGAACCGAACGCGACTGGCTGACTGTTGGATCGATGCCAGGACCAACTTGCCAATTGGATCTAGTCAAATCGATCGCGGTACTCGATTGAGCTGATGAAAGCCTTGACCATCTCAGCCCGGCGAAAGTCACCGCCAAATTGATCCAACTTCGCCAGCCAGAAGTCGTAACCCGAAAAATTTAAATCGGGCGCGTCATTCGGATTTCTGCGCAGATAACCGAAATACTGCATCAACACGAAAGCGCGATTAAACTCCGCCGCGCTGAAGTCCGAGTCTTCCGCAACTTTCCTGAGCACCGTCGCACGCGTCTCCTGCCCTGCGAGCATTCCGTTCACAAGCGCATTTCGTTCTGCTATCGAGAGCGCACCTCCAACTTGAACGTTTAGTTTGTCTACATACTGCGCCGCTGTGAGTTGCGCCGGAAAGTTTGCTTGAAACTCCGCACGACCGACAAAGCCGTTAAGAAAAGTAACCGTATTTACCTCGAGGGTTTGATCCCAGCCAATGTTGCCGACAACGACGCCGCGTCCAATTTCCTGTGTGTCGCTGATGAACTCCAGATAACGCGGCAGGGCACGTGGCCGTTCCGGCCGCTCCGGAAACGAAGCCTTATACAGCCGGTAGACAAGAAAGCCGGTCCGCTGAAACTCGATTGAAAGAAAGAAGGCGGCGGAGGTGTCGATGCGCTTTACTTCGCGACACTGCGAGTCCGCTGCGCATGAATCGATGTTATTAGTCCAAAATGAGAGACCAGGCGCATCAGGACTGCGATTTAGAAAATCCAGATAGTGCTGGCTGACAAAAAATTGGGAATCATCAATCCGGTTAGATACAGGCGGAAAGCCGAGGCCTGACAAAGCAAGGCTGGCAGTATCTGCCTGTGAAAAAATTGAGCCATCCTCCAGAAAGCCATTCTGATTAGGATCGGGAAACGCATCGATACGCGCGGTCCCGCCATTGCCACTCGCACCGTCGAAAGAAGCGGAAGCATCTTCAATGACGTAGACGCTTCCCTTGCGATCTACTGTCAGTCCGTGAAGAAAAAGATTGTTGTCAATTGACAGCCCGGAGACCACTGCTTCATCCCGATCGCCAACACCATCACCGTTATCGTCATAAATTGCGAGCATCAGCGTGTCGTTCCCCGCGGAATGCGAAAACACGACACCCCGCGCATTGACTGCGACGTCCAGCGGAGCATCGTCGGAGAATCGATACGAGTAGTACGGCGCACTTGCAAGCGTGTCAGGCATGCCGTCGGCGTCCGTATCACGAATGATTCGCAGTTCATCAGAATGAAAGTCCGCTATTAGCAAATCGTTATTCGGCATCAAGGCCAGCGCGTTAGCGTTGAACAACTGGTTATCGCCAACGTGGACCAGCTCGCGCGAACGCGAATTATCAAAACCGCCGGTGTTGGCGTCGCGCACCAGCAGGACGATTCCGGGTGAAGGCTCGTTGTTAGGATCGTTTGGATCGGCTGAATTGAAATAACCACTTGATGATACAACGACAAACTCTCGCCCGGCCTTTGATGTTCCCGAAACCACGGCAGCCGCCGACGGTAATCCGAAATCACGCTGGAGATTAAAGGTCGATGACGAGTTGGCAACGTAGTCGCCATTGGTGTCAAGAGCCAGGACCAGCACGCCGACGAGCGTGTTGCTGAGCGTGGCTGAATACACTTCGTAGCGTGCTCCTGATCGCCCAACTGCGATATCGAAAGACCCTCCCGCTGAATCAAAGGTTGTTCGTTCGTCGGCGATCAGGTCGCCACTGCGATCGACGAACTGCTCGTCGGTCCCGGTCGTAGAGGTCAGACTTAATTGCGACGTGTGCAAGACCCGACTGAGCGGTGTCCCGACACTAATGGCAGTTGTCGCCGGAATATTCGGGTCGCGGTTAACCCGCGACAGCTGTCGCGCAGAACCAGAGTTCAACGGCCGCGGTCTCGGCGCCGGCGATCGTTCTTGACGCGCAGGTTCATAACGGTTCTTTCTTGAAACCGCGGAGAGAGAAGACTGTTGCACTGCAAGGGCGCGCTTTGTATCAGGCCGAAGGTCAGGGTTGATGTCTTGGGAAGACGTTTGCGCACTACTGGACACTGCGAAAAGATGAGCAGCACAAGTAAGAGCTGTAATTAGCGTGACTAAATAAATAGTCGATCGCTCGACTTGCATACTCTCTCCCATTCAATCTGAGCCGCGTCTGTTTAACCCACACGTTCGACGCGGCCCAGTCTCTGTACGCTACCGGACCGGCTTGTCGGGCTTAGAAGGCCGATCCGGCGTCGCTGGTTCTGAACGTGGTTCAGATCTCGGTGACTCCGAACGCGGTTCAGATCTCGGTGACTCCGAACGTGGTTCAGATCTCGGTGACTCCGAACGTGGTTCAGATCTCGGTGACTCCGAACGTGGTTCAGATCTCGGTGACTCCGAACGTGGTTCAGATCTC
>WNFY01005565.1_pt1 | contig 11380 bp, 11 predicted proteins | sample 5400091 | NCBI WGS metagenome assembly WNFY01 (sample SAMN13153364, study PRJNA577476) | soil metagenome | isolation source: 60 cm soil or saprolite under grassland replicate 1 | place: USA:California | collected 2016-06-15
AGGATCCCAGGGTCGCCATCCGCCAGCAGGATGGGCTGTTGGGTAGAACTCATCGCGTCATTCCCTTTCTGTGCTCACTCTACATAGCCTAAGAATTGGGAATATTCTTCATTTTGCTGAGTCTAAAAATTTTTGCAACATCCTTCACCGTTGGAGGACTCCTGTCATGAGTCTGATCGACGATTAAGCCTTAACGCTAAAACGGTATTGACGAGATGACCATCGATAATCGTACGGATCACTGCATGATAATCGTGAGGCACAAATTCTAGAACGGCCTCTAAGGCACGCACAAGGGCCAGATCAGTATTCACGACGTCATGATCTTTGCAGGCGTCAGGATTGACGTTTTGAGCAAGGAAGTTTAACTCAATTCGTACAGTTTCATCGGACATGGTTTTACTCCTTAATGGCTCCGGTCGGCAAAAACAAGGGCTTCTCCTATCCTCTCTCGCAGATGCGTCGTGATCGCGGCTTAGCTTTGCAGGCGACCCTGCAGGTAGAGCCAGCGGACAAACGCTTGCCGCCTGTACTCAGAATTGCTCCGGTGAGATGCCTCTCGCTGATAGAGCGCTTTGACTCTCTCGAGGCCAGCAATCTGCTCGCGCGAAAAACCCACCCGCTCGAGGCGCTGGATGTCCGCCCCCGGCGGGGAAGGCTCTCGGAATTCCATAGTCATCCTCCTCTGTCTATAACTATCTCACTTCTACCGACCGGATGGACGTGAAGCATACCAGCGACTTCACGTCCATGTAAGGAGAAGTTCCACAACCCATCCCCTGAATGAATCGTCCTCTTCCCAATGGAATAGTTTAGAAGAATATCCTGGAGAAGTCACCCTCCATCAGATGGTATATCACTTCCACTTGCTTCGCTCTTGAGGGTCACGCAGAAAGGAGAGCGCTGATGAAACGGTCCTCATACGGTGAGCGAGACTATGCCTTTGGTCGGGCTATGCTGACTCTGCGAACCGCCATTGGGCTGACGCAAGCGGGATTGGCAGACCACCTCGGCGTCTCAGGACGAGCAGTGGGGGAGTGGGAGGCAGGTAGCAGTTATCCCAAGGTCGAGCACCTCAAACAGTTCATTGCCCTCGCCGTCAAGCAGCAAGCCTTTCCTGCCGGGCGTGAGGCCGAGGAAGTCCGTGCTCTCTGGAAAGCGGCTCGCCAGAAGGTGCTGCTCGATGAGCAGTGGCTCTCCGAGCTGCTGAGCCAGCAGCGTCCCCCACTGGCGCTCAGAGCACCACTGCCGGTCGAAGAGATCAGTGGCACTGAACACGTCATCGCTCATCCTCCCGGTAGGCCACAGGTGGATTGGGGCGACGCGCTCGCCGTCCCGACCTTCTATGGGCGAAAGGCCGAACTAGCCGCACTCTCCCAGTAGGTGCTCCAGGAGCGTTGTCGAGTGCTGAGCGTGCTGGGGATGGGAGGCATCGGCAAGTCGGCGCTGGTTGTCAGTGCAATGCACCAGTTAGCCGCGCACTTCCAGGTCGTGATCTTTCGCTCGTTGCGTGATGCCCCCTCCTGCGAAGCGCTGCTGGATGAGTGCCTCCAGGTGCTCGCCCCGCAGCCGCTGCGCCTCGTGCCTGCCAGCCTCGAACGACGCATCAGCCTCCTGCTGGAGCACTTGCGTACCTCGCGTGTCCTGCTGGTGCTGGACAACCTGGAAACCCTGCTCTCGGAAAGCGATGTCAGGGGACATCTGCGCCCCGGCATGGAGGGGTATGCACGGCTGCTGCGGCGCGTCGCCGAAACGGCGCACCAGAGTTGTCTGCTGCTCACCTCGCGGGAGAAACCCACCGAGCTGAGGGCCCTGGAGGGCAAGTACTCCCCTGTGCGCTCTTTGCGCCTCTCCGGGCTCGATGTCGCCGCGTGCGAGCAGCTCTTAGCAGAGAATGACGTGGTCGGCACCCCACAAGACCAGGCGCGCCTCGTCGAGGTGTACGCGGGCAATCCGCTGGCCTTGAAGATCGTGGCGGAGACCATCGCGGACCTGTTCGGGGGCGAGATCGGTCAGTTCCTCTCTGAGGGACCGGTGATCTTTAGCAACATTGCCGACCTGCTCGACGAGCAAGTCGCCCGGCTCTCTCCACTGGAACAAACGGTGCTGCGCTGGCTGGCGATTGTGCGCGAGCCGGTGACCCTCGATGAGCTGCTCTCAGTGCTGGTGGCGAGGCTTTCGCGTGTGCAGGTGCTTGAAGCCATCGACGGGCTGCGCCGACGCTCTCTGATCGAGCGAGGGCAACGCTCGGGCAGCTTCACGCTGCAATCGGTGGTGCTGGAGTACGCGACCGCGCAGCTCGTCGCCCAGGCGAGCGGCGAGATCAAGCAGGGTCAGCTCTCGCGCCTCATCGAGCATGGGCTCTCCCAGGCCCAGGCCAGGGAATATGTGCGGCAGGCCCAGGAGCGGCTGCTCGTAGCTCCACTGCTCGCACGCCTGCGGAGCGCGCCCCAGGGGCAAGCTGACGTGGAGGAGCAGTTGTGCTCCCTGCTCGATCAGTTGCGCGAACGGAGCGAAGACGCTCAGGGGTATGGACCGGCCAACCTGATAGCGCTGCTGCGAATGCTTCGGGGAGACCTCCGTGATCTCGATCTGTCGCGACTGGCTCTTCGCGGAGTGAATCTGCAAGGCGTCGAGATGCAAGATGCGAAGCTTTCCGGAGCACTGATCCAGGACAGCGTCTTTACTGAGACCTTCGATGCCATCACAGCGCTGGCCATCAGCAGCACCGGGCACTACTGGGCCGCAGGCAGTAAGCGGGGGGAAGTGCGGGTGTGGGAAGAGGGAGGCCAGACCCTGCACCTGGTCTGGCAGGCCCACACCGACATGGTAACGGCCCTCACCTACAGCCCAGATGGACGCAGCCTGCTCAGCGGGAGCTGGGATGGCAGCATCAAGCGGTGGGATCTGGAGCGTGGCACTCTGCTCTGGACAGGCCGGCATACGAAAAGCGTTCACAACCTGGCCTTTGCTCCCGATGGAGCCTTGCTCGCCAGCAGTGGGAATGATGGCACCATCCTCTGGGACCTACAGAGTGGCACGCACCTGCAGACGCTCTCGCATCCTGGTCCGGTGTATGTGCTCACCTGGAGTCCGGATGGGTGCCTGCTGGCCAGCGGCAGCTTTGATGGATGTGTTCGGTTGTGGGAGATGCAGAAGACCTCGCCAGCCACCTGTGTACAGACGATCCCAGGGCATACTAGCTGGGTGGCGGGACTGGCCTTTGCCCCCAATGGAAGCACCCTGGCTAGCAGCAGCTTCGATGGCACTGTCAAGCTCTGGGAGGTAGCCAGCGGACGCTTGCGCCAGACGCTTGCGGGGCATACGGATCGGGCGAATCGCCTGGCCTGGAGTCCCGATGGTCGCACTCTGGCCAGTTGCAGCCGTGACAAAACGATCTGGCTGTGGGATGTCGAACAGGGCAGCTATCGGGCGGCGCTGCATGGACATAGCGCCGAGGTGAACTGCCTGGCCTTCACGCCCGACAGCCGCAGCCTGCTCAGTGGCAGTGAAGATGGTACCTTGCGGATGTGGGACGTAGCGAGTGGGCAGTGCGTGCGCGTCATGCAAGGCTATGCAACCTCCCTCTTCGACGTCGACTGGAGTCCGGATGGCACGCAGTTGGTCAGTGGCGGCACAGATATGCTAGTCACCGTCTGGGAGGCGGACGGTGGGAAGCCGCCCAGGGTGTTGCGCGGACATAGCTGGGTCGTGTCTGGGGTGGGATGGAGTCCAGATGGCCGGTGGCTGGCCAGTAGCGCGTGGGACAATGTCATCTGCCTGTGGGACCCGACCTCAGGAGCCTGTGTCGAGAGGCAACAGGACCCCGACTATCCCGACACCTTCTTCTTCGGGGGGGCGTGGAGTCCGGACGGGCAACAGTTGGCCAGCGGAACCTATATGCATGGAGTGCAGGTGTGGGAGGTGACCACACACCGCCGCCATTGGGTCGGGCGTCAGCTCCCGACCTGGATACGTCAGGTGGCATGGAGTCCGGATGGCACGCGGTTGGTCGGCGCTGGCGATGATGGCAACGTGTATCTGTGGGACGCTTCGGATGGTACGCTGCTGCAGCGGCTACCAGGACATCAAGGTGTTGTCACGAGCGTGGCCTGGAGCCCTGATGGGTCGCGGCTGGCCTCTGGTGGCCGCGGCAGAGACAGCGGGGAGCTGTTTGTGTGGGAGATGCAGAGCGGGGAGCGCGTGCGAGCCCTGGCGGGGCAGCCCGGGATGGTCTCTGCGGTGACCTGGGGTGCGAGCGGGGAGCTGCTGGTCAGTGGAGGCAGTGATGGGATGCTGCGCTGGTGGGAGGTGCAGAGCGGGGAGTGCGTGAGGGTGCGAGAAGCGCATCAAGGGACGGTGCAATCGCTCAAAATGAGTCCCGATGGCTGCAGGCTGGCCAGTTGCGGGGATGATGGGGTCATCACGATATGGAACCTCGAGAGTGGCGAGTATCTACGAACGCTGCGACGCGACCGACCCTACGAACGACTTAATATCACGGGGATCAGAGGAGTGACCCAGGCGCAGAAGGCGACGTTGCGAGCGTTGGGGGCGATTGAGGAGTTCACAGTTCCTCTCTCAAACTCTTTCAACCCTTCGCCCGCACCATGGGGGTAGCCTCACAAGAGTATCTGGACGACCTCTACGAACAAGTCATATCTGTCAAGCGCAACGTTGCTCTCGTGGTCTCTGTTCGTACCGCATGGGGGCCACGAGAACAACGTTGCGCTTGAGAGCGCCTTTATCATATGTGTTCGCAGGAGGACATTAGCGCCCGCTGCGTGCCTGAGCGCGGCGGACAAGGGCATCGACGATAACCGCAAGCGCCAGAACGACGCCCTCGATCATATCCTTTACCTCAGTGCCCTGGCTCTTCAGATCGAGTCCGTTCTCCAGGCTACCGATGATAAGCGCGCCCAGAAGAATCGACCAGACGGAGCCGCGTCCTCCGAAGAGGCTGACGCCGCCGATAACCGCCGCCGCAATAGCCTGCAGAAGCAGCGTTGCACTGATCTGACTCGCGACCGAGTTCGCGTGAGAAGCGGCAACGATACCACCAATGGCCGCCAGCGTCGAGCACAGTGTAAAGACCAGGAGGCGAATACCAATCACATTGATGCCCGCGCGTCGTGTTGCCTCGGCATTGCCACCCACCGCATAGATGTGGCGTCCGACCGCAGTTTTTGTCAACATCACCCAGATAATCAGGATGAGCCCGAACAGGATGGCTGTCGCGTAAGGGACACCCAGGTAGGACTCAAAGAGGACGACCGCGCCCTCGACGAGGATAACGGTAATCGCGATCTGCACCACGAGTTGCGCAATGGTAGTCGTTCTAAGACCTGCCTGCTGCCGTCTGATATGCGTCCAGATCAGGTTGCCAACATAAATGAGCAAGACCAGAGTTGGTAGGCCAACACCATAGATATCCGGCAAATAGCTTGTCGCACTACCTGAAATAGCAACAATGAAGGGATCATTCAGAACGAGTGTGCTTTGTCCTGCTAACAAGTAGAGGAGAAGGCCCTCGTAAGCAATAGATGCAGCCAGCGTTACAATGAACGAAGGCACGCGTATGATTGCAATAATGACGCCATTTACGAAGCCAATGAGTGAACCGGAAAGTATTGCCGCTATGATAGCTACCGCGGCGGGAAGATGAGCACGTTCCGAAAGTACACCCATCACGACGCCAGCCAGCACCGAGACCGAAGCAAGCGAGAGATCAATCTCACCCAGCAGCAGTACCAGCGTAACGCCCACGCTCAGAATTGCAATCGTACTGATCTGTACTACAAGGTTAGAGATATTACGCGGTTCGAAAAAGAGCCCCCCGGTCGTAATCTCGAAGAAGACTGCGACGACGACCAGCGTGAGCAAGACCGGAATGAAACCAAGATCGCCGCGCAGCATCTGGCCAAAAGTCGGTCTGGGAACAGCAGCGGCAGCTGGAACTTCCACAGAACCAGGCGTAGCCGATGTATTTGCGAGTGCCGCAGAACCTTGAGTTTCGTCTTTGTTAAACGTATCTCCCATCGTCAAATCCCTTCTGTTTCGTCAAAGCTCTTCTGTTCCTCTTTCGTCAATTCGCCAAATTCGGCGCCGGTGATGGCTGCCACAATCTGTTCAGCCGTTGTCGATTTGATATCGAAGGTGCCAACTTTCTTGCCCAGGCGCAGAACGACGACACGATCAACGACTTCGAAGACATCTGCCAGATTGTGTGAAATGACGATCACTCCCAGACCTTGCTCGCGCAGGCGGCGAATCAAGTTTAGCACCTGGCGCGTCTGTGCTACGCCCAGCGCCGCAGTTGGTTCATCGAGGAGAACGACTTTGGCATTGCGCAAAATCGTTTTTGCGACCGCGATGCTCTGGCGCTGTCCACCGGAGAGGGAGGCGACGTTTGTGCGTACAGAAGGAATCTTCACATCGAGTGTGCGCAGAACTTGCAGCGTACGCCTCTCCATGTCGGTCTCGTTCAATGTACGCAAGAACTCTCGCTCTTCTTTGCCTAGAAAGAGGTTGGCAACTACATCGAGATTGTCACAGAGCGCGAGGTCCTGGTAGACCGTCTCTATGCCGAGGCGCGAGGCAATCTGTGGGCTGTTAATTTTGACGGGCTGGCCCTCCACAAAAGATTCACCTGAGTCTGATGGCCCAACACCTGAAATCGCTTTAATCAGCGTCGATTTACCAGCGCCATTATCACCGACCAGCCCGACCACTTCGCCTGCGTAGACCTCGATATCAACGTTGCTCAAGGCCTGGACGGCGCCAAAGGATTTGCTGGCACCACGTAGTTGTAAGAGTGGCGTTCCCCCTGGTCTATAATTCACCGGTGGTGCTGATGATGGAACGCTATCCCCTGCAGGGGTACGACTATCCGCCATGGAATCCTCCAATCTTGTGAGATTGTGTGGGTGCAGACCGTAACGCTACGGTCTGCACACAGTCTAAAATCTACATCTCTGTAGATATTCTAACAGACTCCATCCGTACCTGCACGGATACCCGCGCAGATAGCGGCCTTGGTGACAAAGCCGTCTTTGATAACGGTCTGGTTGATGTTCGTCTTATCAACGGCTATAGGTGTCAGCAGAACGCTGGTAATACTGCCGCCATCAGTTGTTGCAGACTTGCTGGTGGCATTCGCGGGAGTTGTCCCGTTATACAGCGCCTTCACGATATCTGCCGTGGCTTGCGCCTCCTGGTTGATGGGCTTATAGACGGTCATGGCCTGATCGCCTTTCAGGATGTTCTGGAAACCAGCGACTGTTGCATCCTGGCCGGTGACGAGGACCTTGCCATTCAGGTGCTGCGCGCGCAGAGCAGCGATAACGGTGCTTGCCATGCCATCGTTGGCAACATAGGCGATGGCGACGTTATTGTTGTTCGCGGTAAGGGCACCCTCCATCTCTGTCTGAGCGGTGGGGTTGTCCCAGTTAGGCGTGAACTGGTCATAGACCTTCTTCAGTGTCCCGTTCGCAAAGAGTGGAGCAAGGGTCTCTTCGGCGCCCTTATTGAAGAGGATCGCATTCTGGTCTGTCTTGGACCCGTTAATCAGAACGGCGTTCTTGCTGGTCTTGGTGTAGTCCTTGTAGTGGGCGACGATGTACTGTCCCTGCAGCTTGCCAACCTGTTCATTATTAAAGGAGACATAATAATTGAGGCCTTTGGACTGGATGATGCGGTCGTAAGCAATGACGGGGACATTTGCTTGCTTCGCTTTGGTTACGATCGCTTTTGCCGAGATACTATCTACGGGAGCCACGACCAGAATGCAGTCGCCCTTTGTCAATGCCTGGTCTGACTGGTTCTGCTGCGTGGGCGCATCACCCTGCGCATTGGTGTAGTCTACGGTCGCGCCAGGGATGGCGGCTTTGATGTCGGCGATAAGGTCTGGCCTGTCCTGGCCGTCCCAGCGTGCGGAGGTCGCGGTCTCTGGCAGGAGGACGCCGACCCTGGTGCAGCCTTTGCCGTTGGCTGCAGCCGAAGTGCTGGATGATGAGCCACTGCTACTACTGGAGCCACCAGTGTTGGCGCTGCCGCAGCTTGACAGGATCAGCGTAAACAGGAGCAGACCGCTGAAGAGCGCAAACGATCCGCGTGTTCGACTAAATAGTTTCATCGTTGAATCCATCCTTTCCACTTTCTACCGTCTAAGCGGTTGTTCAAAGTGGGAAACTGATAATCACATATCCTTGAACGACAAAATGTTGTGGGCTGTATTGAATTCCTCGTTGTTCAACAAGCGGGTGCGATTGTGTTGTAGGTTTATGACCCCTCCTTTCTCATGCCAACCGCTTTAGCCGTTTCCTGGTGTTGAGCGCGTTGCCCTGTCTGAGTCGCTAAACGGCTCTTCTCTTCCTGCGCCTCTTCTTTCGCTACAAGAATGCGTTCCCAGGCTTTGAAAAAGGGATAATACAGTACCGCCGAGACAGCGAGATCGAAGAACTGTAGGAGGCTTCCGCGCAGATCTCCCCCGCTGGCGATGAAGCCGCTGAGCCCGACGGGAACGGTAAACGGCTGGATAATCATCGGGACGTGTACCAATCCCACGGAGAACGCAATGTAGTTGATGGTGACAATGATGACCGGTACCACCATCAACTTTTGTCAATCATCAATTTGTCCCCCTTGATATGTCACTAGCCATTTTAACACAGCTTACAAGCCTACGTACAATAACTACGTAGCCAGGAATGGGAATATCTCAGTAGAAAAAAAGGTAGCGCAAAGGGCGGTACATCTGTTCTAATGTACCGCCCTTTGCGCTGTTTTTACTATCTTACTCCCGCTGTTTTGTAAAACCTAAAAACCGTGAGAAAACCCCGTAGAAATATGAACACACGTTCTACATACTTGTCGTAAATTTTTCCGCCCACCTGGGCGGCCTGGTTTCCCATCCCCACCCAACCGCTAAGCTTGTACCGCACGCAGCTCCGTAGCAATACTGCTAGTTTCTTATCCCCCGCCCTCTTTTCTCACCAGCGCAAATGAGGAAGAAATATATGAGCGTAAACTCTCACAGGCCCCTATCGTTTCATCCCTCTCCTGTGACTGTGGAAACATATGCGCCAGATTTGCTACAAAGTTTTTGAGGGCACTGTCAATGATGGAAAGCTCACCAAAAGTGAGAGGAAATGGTTCCATCTCTTTTCCTGAGCTGGCATAGTTTGTAATTCTTTGTCTCAGGTGTTCAGTCAGCGCGAGTCTTACGCCCCGCTCTTTTGAGGCGGGAACGACGAAACGAACAAATTTTGTGTACCAGGCAAGCACATGTCTGATGACCTCAAGATCATTAGGGGAAATCGCGGCTGTTGCCCCTTCCTCAAGGGTTTTATCTGGTTCGTTCCTCATGCTACTCCTTTTTTTATTCACTGCGTACAGGGGAGGCGCTCCCCTGATCCTCTGGTGTCCAGATACTCCTTGCCACGATCTTTATTGCCTCATCCGATCCCACAAGCTCGATAAGCTTTTCATGGATTACCCCCAGGTTTTCCATCTGCTTTGTGATGAACTCATGAGGAGCCTTGATAGCAGTTCCCTCTAGCCCCCACTTTGCAGATATATACTGCATCTCAATATCCCGTATGAGTCTTGCGACCTCGCTTCTGTTTTTCTCTTGCATAAGAACACTCCTTTTGTGTAGTAGGGCAAAAAAAGCACTTTCCAGACCAATACTACACAAAGCAGATTTTTGAGGAAACGAAGTACATTTGCGAGTAGCGGAAGTTTTGCAAACTCAGTACAATGAAAAGCGGTGATCTATGCCCTAAAATCAAATAGGAAAACAGAATAAGCCCACAAGGAGACGAAGGCTATATGGATGTCTGGTATTGGTGGAGCAGATACGGAAACTTTCCTCCTGGTGTTGGAAACCTCCCGCATATGGGGAAGGTAATTGCATTTTACCGCTTGAAGCGGTTTCGGACACAGGCAGACTTTGCCATCGCCGCAGGTGTTGACAAGCGCAGCATAGAAGAATGGGAGTCCTCAGTGTTTATACACGACCATGAACGACGTATCTTTTTAGCGAAGTTGCTAAAGATCCCCCCGGCTCTTTTAGGGCTTGATTGGCGGCTCGTCGTTTTCGAGAATAATAAAGGCGCGTATAAAGATCCACTCTCACAAATGGCTGAACTCATCGAAGAAGATGCATACTACGCCTACGAAGATATTCTGGTGATGGGGCATGAATATATCCACAACGGCGGCCCGATAGATATAGCACTCAGGGTAGAGAGAAGACTGCAAAAGCTCAGAAAGATAACGCAAAATGCCAGATCTACCGATGAGCAGGCTTGGAAGACGCTTTTATGCAGGTATTACCAGTTATCGACAAGAATTAAACAGCAGTGCTTGATGGATCAAAAAACAGCCTCAGAGCACGCAAAAGAGGCTATTGATCTCGCAATAGAGCTTGAAGACACCGAGCTAATAGCATCTGCTTTTGTAAATAGCGCGTGTACAAACACCCAACAGGGAAACCTAGAGGATGCAAGAAAAGATATAACCTCTGCTATGGAATGTGTAGATAAAGTGAGAAACGGCCCTCTCAGAGGTAACATTTATCTTGAGTCAGCAAACATTAATACACCGTTTGCCATAAGTGACGAGTCCTTACAAGCGAAATGCCAAAAATGGCAGGATAAAGCAGCTACAATGCTTTACAAAGGCTCCATAGAGCCGGATGAAAGTTTTTTCCGGTTCAATCTTTCCGCAGTCCACCATGAGAAAGCAAAATCGCTTCTTCACTGGCAGAAAACAAAGGATGACAGAAAGCTTGCTCGCAGCGAGCTTACCACCGCAATTGATACCCTCAGTCCTGATCTCAATGTCTGGCGATCCTACTACTACATGACAGAAGCACAGCTTTCTTTAGCGGATCATGATCAGGGAGTCACGGTATTTGGCAGTGCTTCTGCGCAGGAAGAATGCAACATGGGGCGCTGAGCGTAAAATGAAGAACGCGCCCATCAGGCAAGTGGGGGGAAGCCTCGTTGACACGTGCGCAGAGCAAAGCCAGATCGCGATTGAGAGCACGATCATTGAAGGGACGTAGCTCCACCCAGACGGTGGTGGCATCTGGCACGATGGTGCCGGGAAGCTGGAAGAAGGGAGCCAGTTTCTGCCAAGTTGCGTGCGCGTAGGAAGCCGGGAAGTACTGCTCCCGCACCCACATCGCCAAGTTCGTCAGCGCGACTTTGCAGACGGTCATCACCTGATCTTTTCGATGGTTAAACTAAGCAGGAGGGTCGCCCCTCCTACTCGTCTTCAAAACCGGACGTGCGCCTTTTAACGCATCCGGCTCCTCAATGATTTGGCCTTTGTCATAAGCACCGACGACACGTTTTGCGTGTCTTTCATCATG
>WNFY01006415.1_pt1 | contig 11380 bp, 9 predicted proteins | sample 5400091 | NCBI WGS metagenome assembly WNFY01 (sample SAMN13153364, study PRJNA577476) | soil metagenome | isolation source: 60 cm soil or saprolite under grassland replicate 1 | place: USA:California | collected 2016-06-15
GCTGAGATGTTCACAACTAGCCGGTCGTTGGCGCGGCGGGTGCGGTCTTGAGGGACAGGAAGTCTGCGACGCCGAGAACCCGCAATACCTGCCGTTCCACCGGACGGATGTCGCGCCGGGCCTCGTCGTGAAACAGGCGCGGTGAGACCAGCCGGATGGCACGTCCGCGTGTCCGCAGCTCGCACCCGCCGGCGGCCAGGACGTTCTTGACCCAGTCGGTGTCCGGGCCGTAGGTCAGCGCAAGGACATAGCCCTCCTCGGTGGCGAACACATTGACAGGCGTCTGATATTCGCGGCCGGAGCGCCGGCCAGGGTGGACGACCACACCGAAGCCGGGCACCCAGGGGGCTATGTGCCTGGTGACCCGGTTCAGCCCGGCCTTGTTCCACCGTCTTACGACCCGGGGAATCGGCATGCCGCCTCCCTTTATCGCCGCCATCGTGCTGAAACGGCCCGCGGTTACGCCAGGCCAGCTCGCTGCCCACGAACAGAGCATCCCATCCCGCCGCCGGCGCACCATCCGGACCGCGGCATTATGCGGGTGATCAAAGCTTGCCTGCGCCGTGCAGGCCGCAAGAGGCCGGATTTGCATCCCCGTGGCCTTGACAAAATCACGCCCGACGCCGGTGCATAACGGCGGCTCGGGGGCGTCGGTGCGCTTCCTACCGGATAGGTGATGGTGATGAGAACCCCGCGCTTGAAGAACTGCGGAGGCGAGGCGATTATCGCTGGTCACTGCGGTACCGCCGCCCACCGCGTGCAACTGCACCATGTACGGTCAGCGGTCTGGCCTGAGATGGTGCCAGGGCATCACCGGTGCCGGGTGGTCCCCTCGTGGAGATCGGCGTGGCCGGTGACGCGCATGCCGTGGCCGTAGGTCAGCTTGCTGCCCAGCCATATCGCGGCCATGAGGAATACCACGCCGGCTGCGCTCAACGCAAGCTGGCCCCACCTGGTCTTGTCCAGCGCCACGTGATCGCCGGCCCGCCATGCATAGCCGATCGCGAACAGCACGGCCGCCGCGGCGTTGAGGCTCAGATGTGCGCATGCGGTGGCGAAGGCGGGTGCCCCTCGCCGGATCGTCCGCAGGTCGACGACCCCGGGCACCGCGGCCGCCAGCGCGCCGATCAAGCCAACGCCGAGGAGCCAGAACGCGCCGTCGACTAGGTACGGCAGGCCGCCAACGCCTGCTCAAGTGGCGCGCCGAGCCCGGCGGCAACGAGTATGGCGCCAGGCTCATCGCGACCCAAAGCAGCGGCTTAAGACTCCTCGCCACGGCGGGGCCGGCGGGCATGGACGGCCGGGCAGTGATCCAGGAGCTCTCCTTCGACCGCGCATTACCGGGGCGTGGCGCGGTGCACAGCCGACGGGTGACAGTCGCGCGGGCACGGCCTCATGCTTCCGGCTCCAGGCGAGCCTTCGAGTCCGACAGACCTTGGGCTACGGGTCCCAGCGAGTAAGCGGAACCAAATTTAAGCCGGGTCAGCTGTGTCAACGCCCTGCGACAACCCGTCGGACATTGGACCGATGCCGAATACTGCAGGAAGGCTTCATACCGCCAACTCGGTTGTCAATGGGCATCGAAGTATTCAGTTGCCGCCGGCACGCAGAGCGCCTGACTTCTTGATTGACTGCGCAGGCCACTGCACACAGATCGACGTGATCTGCACGCCTCAACTGGTAAGCACCGCGGACACTGCGACCATACCTAACGGCGGTGCGGTGCGCGTGAGCCAGGAACGGGGCATGTCACAGAAAGTGATGTCGAGCGGGGCGGCCATGTGGCCGGGCGGTTCATGCGCTGCTCGAGCGTGGGCATGCGGTGCGGGGCAGCGCGATAAATGGGTGGACCGCATGCCCATGACCATGCGAACGTGGTCGTAGTTAACGCTCACCAGCGACTGGAGCAGGGTAATGCGAGCTCTCGAGTCTGTCTGCCGTAAGGCTCCGGCAAGGCGCCCGGTTTCTGCTCCCAGGGACGTAAACCGCCTGGGACGCGCCAGCTAAGAGCGGCGCAGAACCCCCGGCGATATGGCCTTCTAGCCAGGCGTCGCGAACCTTTCGGCTGCTGCCCGGTGATCCGCCGCGGCCGGTAGTTCCCTTTTCTTCGGCGCGCCTGATCCCTGGCTCCCCGGGTTCGAAGAACCAGGCTGGCGTGAGGCACCGGCTTCGCGCTTGCCCTGCCCGCGGACGCCTGGCCGCATACGGCATCCCTATGAGGGCTCGCCTGCCGTAGCGGCTGCGTCTCCCTGAATTCGCCAGCAATTTTCACCATTGACACGTCAAGGACAACAGATGACTGAGACGGGGATCCGGCCAGCCCGGCATGCCGCCGGCGCCGCTGACACGGACGCGGCCGACCGGAGCAAGAGCCGCCTGGCCATGCGCCTGTGGACGTTGCTCCATGCCCAGGCGCTGCTGCGGGGTTCGATCGGCGGCGCGGGTGGTGCCCTGAACGCAGAAGATGACCGCTGGCGGCTGGCCGCCCGCCGGGACAGCACACACCGGCGATGACCACTCCCTCGCGTATCTGGGCTTCTTTGCGGGCGTGCCGCCAGCCTGGAATGCCATCCAGGCACCGAAGGCCGCCCTGAATCCAGTACAGGCAGTCATGCTTACGGCTGGCTGCCGCGCTGATTACCGAACGCCACCCGGTCCCCGGCTAGCCTTCGCACGGATCGCCGAATCCGGGCGGCTGAGAGCGGTGCCCACGCGGCGGGCAGCGGCACGCAGATCATCCAGATCTGGACGCGCCGACGCGGGCGGTCAGAACGCATGAGCGGGCTCGCCGATAGGTGGCCTGCAGGCCGAAGGCATGGCGTCCCGGCTGGGGTTGCCCGGCGTCCGCGGCGGCACATTGGTTCGGCTCCACGGCCGACGAGCAGGAGTCAGGTAAGTCCGTGAGCAGTTGCTAGCCGAGGAGGAGCCGGCACCTCCCTGGACATCGACGATGAGCAGCCCGAGGACATCAGCGGGGACGAGGACGCGGGGGATGAGGACGTGGACGGGCTCCTCCTCGATGACGGCCCGGACCCCGGGCAGGGGCGGCTGGTAGCCGAGGATGAGGAAGCCCATCCGGACGACCATGCCGACCTGGTCGCACACGACGCCGGAATCGACGGCGGTACGGCGACCGCGGAGGAGGCGGCCATCCACGCAGTCGACGACGACGATTGCGACATCCGCTCCGGCGACTGACGGCCTCGCTGAGCGCGCCCGGACCTGCGCCCGGTCCTGTCGAGCGGACCAACGTCCCTCCCGGTCAGGCCGGTCGACTCTACGGATGTCCGGATCGCCGTGTCTGACTGAAACGAGGTTGGCTCCGGCGCTCTGTCTTGCCGGAGTATGGCCAGTTTCACATGGTGACGGGAAGGATGTGATCACCGTGGCGGCTGCAACTCCTACCGACGCGACGAGGAACACTACGCGCACGGCTGGTGAGTCAGCGAACACCGGCGGAGCTGAGTCAGCCGGCGCCGGCGCGCTGGATCTGCTCCTGCCCCACGCTACTGTGGGCGTGCTGCGCAGGTTCTGGCCGGATGCCAGCATGACGCGCTACGCGGTCCGGCTGGCCAGCCGTCCGGCGACCGTGGCCGCGCGGTACGGGAAGCTGGCCGCGGAGCTGGCCAGCATCGCGGCGGGCCGCTCGGCGACCGCTCCGCAGCGCCGCGACCGCCGGTTCTCCGATCCTGCGTGGAGTGAGAACCCGCTGCTCAAGCGCACCCTGCAGACGTACCTGGCCGTCGGGCAGAGCGCCGGGGAGCTGCTGGCTGATGCCGAGCTGGACTGGCGGGACAACACACGCCTGAAGTTCGTGCTGACCAATCTCATCGCCGCGTCCGCGCCGAGCAACAACCCGTACCTCAGCCCGGCCGCGTGGAAGGCGTACATCGACAGCGGCGGCCTGAGCCTGGTCCGGGGTACCCGTGCCTTCGTCTCGGATATGGCCTCTCCCCCGCGCATCCCGACGATGGTGGCACCCGACGCGTTCGAGATCGGCGCGGACCTCGCGGTGACGCCGGGGGCGGTGGTGGCCCGCACCGACGTCTTCGAGCTCATCCAGTACAAGCCCACCACACCCACCGTGCACCAGTTCCCGCTCCTCATGGTCCCGCCGATGATCAACAAGTACTACATCGCCGACCTCGCGCCCGGCCGCAGCATGCTCGAGTTCTTTGTGGCGCAGGGATATCAGGTCTTCGTGATCTCCTGGCGCAATCCCGGCAAGCATGCCCGGCACTGGGATCTGAACACCTACGGCGATGCCGTCATCGAGTCGATGAGCGCGGCGCGCGAAATCACCAAGGCCCCCAAGATCAACATCATCGGCCTGTGTGCCGGCGGCATCCTCACCTCCATGGTCGGCGCGCACCTGAGCGCGACCGGGCAGCTCGATCAGGTCGCCAGCTTGTGCCTGGGCGTGACGCTGCTGGACATGACGGAGGCGGGCACGACGGTGTCGCTGATGGACGAGGGCAGTGCCAAGGCGTCTATCCTCGCCTCCCGCGCCCGCGGCTACATGGACGGGCGCACCCTCGCCGAGGTGTTCGCCTGGCTCCGGCCCGATGACCTGATCTGGAACTACTGGATCAACAACTACCTGCAGGGAAAGCCCCCGCCGGCGTTCGACATCCTGTACTGGAACGCCGACAACACCAGGATGCCTGCGGCACTGCACCGCAACTTCATCGAGATCGCCATGAGCAACGCGCTGACCAAGCCGGGTGCGGCCAGCATGCTCGGTTCCCCCGTCGATCTGTCCACGATCGACGTCGACAGCTACGTCGTGGCGGGCATCGACGACCATATTTCGCCCTGGCCGTCGGCCTATCGCGCCACCCAGCTACTCGGCAGCAGCAACATCCGGTTCGTGCTCTCCAACAGCGGGCACATCGCCGCCATGGTCAACCCGCCATCCAACCCGAAGGCGACCTACCGGCTCGCGCCCGGCAACCCGCCCGATCACCGCGAATGGCTGGCCCACGCCGAGACGGTGCAGGGCAGCTGGTGGCCTGACTACACCACGTGGCTGGCGGACCGCAGCGGCGACATGAAGCAAGCCACGCGCACGCTGGGCAGCGCGAGGTTCCGGCCGCTGGGTCCCGCACCAGGTACCTACGTCTTCCAGCGGTAAGTGACGGAGCGCTATTCCCCGCGGAACTGGGCGCCGGGCCCGCCGCGGGGATAGTGCTGTTTCAGGGCCACGTGGGCGGTAGCGAGGCAGATCCTGGCCTCACGCAGCGCGGTGATGCGCTCGGCGGCGGCAGCCTTCACCCGCGGCGCGCCCACGTCCAGCGCTCCATGTGGCGATTATTCTCACCGCAGGTAGCTTCTGGCTATGACCATGCGCTGCACCTCGGACGTGCCCTCGTAAATCTCGGTTATCTTGGCATCGCGCCAATTCCGCTCCACCGGATAGCTTTCCGTGTAACCGTATCCGCCATGGATCTGGATGGCCTTGCCGGCCACCCGGGTGGCGGTCTCCGACGCGAACAGCTTGGCCATCGCCCCTTCCGTGGAATACGGGCGGCCGTTGTCTATGCACGACGCGGCGCGGTAGGCAAGGAGCCGGGCAGCGTCCACCTCGGTGGCCATGTCGGCGATCATCCACTGGATGGCCTGCAGGGTCGCGATCGGCTTGCCGAACTGGACCCGCTCCTTCGCGTAGGCGACCGACGCGTCCAGCGCGGCCTGGGCTATGCCCAGCGCCTGCGCGGCGATGCCGATCCGCCCGCCATCGAGGGTCTGCATCGCGACCTTGAAGCCGTTGCCCTCCCCGCCCAGCAGCGCGTCCTTCGGGATACGGCAGTCGGCGAAGTACAGGGGCGGCGTGCTGGAACCGCGGATCCCCAGCTTGTGCTCGGCCTCGCCGACGGAGAACCCGGGGGTGTCCTGCTCGACGATGAACGCGCTCATCCCGCGCGTTCCCTGCGCCGGATCGGTCTTCGCGAAGACGATATAGATCTCGGCGTACGGGGCGTTGGAGATGAAGATCTTCGATCCGTTGAGAACGTACTCGTCCCCGCTCCGCACCGCCGTGGCGGTGCCAGCGCCGGCATCGGTGCCCGCGGCGGGCTCGGTCAGGGCGAAAGCGCCCAGGCGGCGGCCGGACGCCATGTCATGAAGGTACCCGTCCTTCTGGGCCTGGGTTCCGAACTTGAAGATCGGCCAGGTGGCAAGCGTGGTGTGAGCCGTCATGATGACGGCGGTGGTCGCGCACGCCCTCGAGATTTCCTCAAGCGCGATTATGTAGCTCACGTAATCCGCCCCGGCGCCACCCACTTCCTCGGGGTAGGGCATGCCCATGAGATTAAGGGCCGCCATCTTCGGGACGACCTCGCAGGGAAAGCGGTGATCACGGTCGATCTCGGCCGCGACCGGCGCCAGCTCGGACTCGGCGAACTCCCGTACCGCCTCCCGGACCAGCTCTTGCTCATCGGTCAACTCGAAGTCCATGTACGGGCACCTCCCGAATGTCCACCGTCGCGGCCTGGCTGAATATGTGGGGTCCATCGCGGCCAGGTCACCGGGCAAGAGCGGCCGGAGCTGAGGTCTCTTTTGCAGTATCCGCCAACTTATTAGGTCGCGTATACAAGAGTATCTGGCTTGTCTTTCTTTAATAATGTTCTTACCGGGAAACCTCAAGAGCAAAGCGGCCGACACGCATATCGGATCGTCAGCCTCGATCACTGCCGCTCCTTCATGATCAAGTGCGGTCGAGCAGCGACTGATGGGAGCAGGGCGACGAACGGAGACGGCTGAATCGATCAGGGTAACGGTTACCGCCTAGCAGGGGTGTGGGTGGCGGGTACGGGCCTGTGTCACACCGACCTGCTGCCCCGGGCCAGGACATGCCTGGCCCGGGGCAGCAGGTTATTCTCGGCCACGAGGGAGCGGGCGTGATCGAGGCCCTGGGACGGGGATCGCGGGGCTCCGGCCCGGCGACCATGTGGTGATCTCGTACGATTCGTGCGGCAGTTGTGCTTATTTCCTGACGCACCTCTGGCCGGGTGGCACCGAAGAGCAGTACCAAGCAGCCTGGAGGCCGTCACGAAGGCGGCGGGAGGGAAACGCCCGGAGCTTTTCCTCGGCGGCGGCCCCACCGAAGGCGGAATTCTCATTTCGGCGATCTACGAGTCGAAGGACGCGTGCGAGCGTTTCACAGCCCAGACGCTCACGCCGTTGATGCCCATTGCCGGCGGCCTGGTGGGTCCGCCGCAGGAACGAACCGCTGAGCTCAGGGTTCTCGAGGGCCTGGCCGGGCCCTGGCCGCAGCGGCCTTCCTGTTCAGACGCCGCCGTGCGATGGTTGACACGCCGAGGTCCATACTCCGATCAGCACCTGGCTGGTCAGGCCGGGGCAGTCGTGGCTAGTGATCAGCCGCGTAAAGGGGAGGGACAGGAATGGCTTATCCGGACGAGGACCTGGCGAACCTTAGTTCTCTCCTCGAGCACTCAGCCGCCCGCCACCCCGGCCATCCCGCGATCCGGCTGGATGATTTCGTGCTCAGCTACGCTGAGCTGCGCAAGGCCGCCGGGCGGATGAGCACGCTGCTGACCGAGGCGGGGGTGGAGCCCGGGGACCGGGTGGGGATCATGCTGCCGAACGTCCCGGCGTTCCCGGTCGCCTTCTACGGTGCGCTGGCCGCCGGGGCCGTCGTCGTGCCGATGAATCCGCTGTTCAAGAGCCGGGAGATCGGCTACTACCTGAGCGACTCCGGCGCCAGGGTGCTGCTGGCCTGGCACACCGCGGTCGGCGAGGCAGCCAAGGGCGCCGCCGACGCCGGAGCCCAGGTCCTGGTGGCCGAGACCGCCGACCTGGCTGGCCTGCTAGCCGGGCACGCCCTCGCCGGCGAACCGTCCGGCCGGGGCGGCGAGGACGACGCGGTCATCTTGTACACCTCGGGGACCACCGGCAAGCCGAAGGGCGCCCAGCTCACCCACGCCAACATGACCAGCAACGCCGATATCGTCGCGCGGACCCTGCTGCAGAACGGCACGGACGACGTGACGATGGGCTGCTTGCCGCTGTTCCATGTCTTCGGCCTGACCTGCGGGCTGAACGCGACCGTCGCGGCCGGGGGCACGCTGACCCTGCTGCCCAGGTTCGACGCGGCCAGGGCACTCGAGATCATCCAGCGCGACGCGGTGACGATCTTCGAGGGCGTGCCGACCATGTACGCCGCCATGCTGCACAGCCCCGGCGGCGACCCGGCCCAGACCGCGACGCTGCGGACCTGCATCTCCGGCGGCGCCTCGCTGCCGCTGGAGATCCTGCGCGGGTTCGAGGAGAAGTTCGACTGCGTCATCCTGGAGGGCTACGGGCTGTCTGAGACCTCACCGGTCGCGTCGTTCAACCTCCCGGACCGGCCCCGTAAGCCGGGTTCGATCGGCGTCCCGGTCGAGGGCGTACAGATGCGCCTGGTCGACGACCAGGGACAGCCCGTTCCCGAGGGAGAGATCGGCGAGATCGCCATCAAGGGCCCCAACGTGATGAAGGGCTACCTGGGCAAGCCCGAGGCCACCGCCGAGGCGATCACCGACGGCTGGTTCCGCAGCGGGGACCTGGCCAAGGTCGACGAGGACGGCTATTTCTACATCGTCGACCGCAAGAAGGACCTGATCATCCGCGGCGGCTACAACGTCTACCCGCGCGAGATCGAGGAAGTCCTGCACGAGCACCCGGCGGTGGCCGAGGTGGCCGTGATCGGGATCCCGCACGACAATCTCGGCGAGGAGGTCGGCGCGGCCGTGGCGCTGAAGCCGGACGCCAGCGCGACCCCGGAGGAACTGCGCGCGTTCGCCCGCGACAAGATCGCCGCGTACAAGTACCCGCGGCAGGTCTGGCTGGTCGACGAGCTGCCGAAGGGCCCGACCGGGAAGATCCTGCGCCGCGAGGTCAAGCCGCCCGAGGACGCCAGCTGACCCAGGCACCCAGGTAGCGAGAAGATCTGGCCGACGCAGCGGACGGCCTAGAACTGCTGCCTGACCGGCGAACCCCAGGCTGCCGCCGCGTGTGGTCCATGTGGTCCGGGGCGGCGGGCGCGACGACCTCGCAGGCTCAGCGGCCGGGTCTGTTACCGAAACACCGAGTGTTTTCAGGCAGCCATAGCCACGCGATGGTTATGGACGCAAAGCGGATCCGGATGCTGGTCCTGGTGATCTCCCGCTTGGACGACAGCCCTAGCACCACTGCCCTTAACTTCCGGGACGTATGTTCGCTTTCGGGAGATTCGACGGCGCGATCGTTATGGTGTATGTGACCTCTTCGGTGTGCCAGTGCTGCCGCTGGAAGGCTGTCCTGCCGGAGGTCCGGGCAGGCCGGTCCCGGTGGGCGGGCTGAGCGAGGACCTGGTTGACGAGTAGGGCGATGGGGTCGTTTCCGCTGGCGGGGCGCTTGCCGCAGTGCGGGCAGCAGGTATCGGCGGTGACGTGGCCGCGGATCAAGGCGAGCACGGCGGTGAACGAGATCAGGCGCGGGTCGATGCCGGCCTGCCCGGCAGCGCGGGCGGCGATCGTCGCGGTCATGTTGTGGATCAGCAGCAGTGCCCAGGCCTCCTGCCGGGCCAGGGGGACCGAGCGTCCGCGCAGGGTGCGGCCGGTGCCCTTGACGGTCTTCTTCAAGTGCAAGAACGCGATCTCGACCTGCCACCGCTGCGCGTAGAGCGCGGCGATCTCGGATGCCGGGAACTCCTGCGGGTCCAGCAGCGTGGTGAGCACCTTGATCACGCTGGTCTTGACGCGGCGGGCAGTACGGGTGGTGACGGTGAAGCTGACCAGCCGCGCGACGGTGTCCGGGAGCCGGGGCAGGGTCTTGTCCCCGTGCTCGCGGCGCCGCTTGCTGAGCATGGAATCCGATTCGCGCAGCAGCACGAGTTCTGATCCGTCCTTGAGCGTCTTGATGGTCTTGAACGGGACGGACTTGGCGCCGTTCTTGACCCGCCAGGCCAGGTGCGCGCCGCGGGCGGAGAACCGGATCCACCGGTCCATGGAGAAGAACCCCCGGTCAGCGGTGTTGAGGATGCCTTCGGTGAACGATTGCTCCAGCTCATCGGCCAGGGTGTTCTCCCCGTCCAGGTAGCCGCCGACCGCGGCGGCGATCCAGCGGCGGGAGCCGGTGCGCGCGTGCGCGGCGATGCGCAGCTTCGGCTTGGTCCCGCCGGACGGCACCCCGAATGCCTCCGCCAGCTCATCGTTGCCGAACAGCTCGATCGTGGTGCCGTCGATCGCGGTGACCTCCATCCCGTGCCAGGCCGCGCCGATGCCCAGATCCGCGTCGGCGCGGGCGGCATCGATCTCGAAGATGCGCCGCATCGCCTGCTCGCCCAGCAGGACCCGGGCCCTGGACAGCGCAGGGCCGGACGGGGTGACCGTGCCTGGTTTCACCGGCAGGCCCGGCATCGCGAACGTCCTTGCCAGGACCAGGTCATAACCCTGATCCGGGAACAGTGCTCCCACCAGGACGCACATCACGGTCACCTCGGCGGTCAGCGCCCGGTCCAGCTTGTGCCCGTGCTCTGCCTGCGCCACCGCCTCGGCGATCACCCCGTCCGCGAGCAATTCCGCGATCAGGCCCTCCCGGCGCAGCTCCCCGAGTAGGTCCTCCCAGAACCCGGGACCAGCCGCAGCCTGCGCCAGCAGGCCCCCCGCCTCCGCCAGACCCGCTTCATCTCCGTCCTGACCAGCGGGAACAATGGGCGCAGGCGAAAGAACCATGGCAAACTGACCAGACAACAAAGCTCCTCGGCACGACGTTGATGGCTCGACACCACGCGTCGTATCAGGGGCTTTGTTGCATTCACAGCATCACATGCCCGACCTGCCGCATCGTGACCAACACGCAACACAGGGCCAGGAACAAGACATAAGCGCATATAACACCGGGAAGTTAAGGGCAGTGGCCCTAGCACCGTCGTCGTCTTCTCGTCATGCTCGGACGAGTAATCGAGCCGGCCGCCTGCCATGCCAGGGCATGCCACGAGATCAGCCCGGCTACCTGATCAAGATCGACCCGGCCTTCCATACCGCCAGAATGCCAGTTATGCACGTCTCAGGTCTGGATCGTCGTTGTTCCTATCGCCGCACCGAACGGCGGATCTCGCATGCCGTGCGAGCTTCGCGGTCTCACCGTCTGTAAGGAAACACATGTGCCTTGGCCAGCCGAGCCGGGTGCCCGGGCGGGTCGATCCTCGCCGTTCGCGAAATGGGGGCAAATATTCCCGATCATCCGCCGCCCCTATGGCCAATACCACGGGCTTTAGGGCGAAGCGATGCGGGGCACGAGCCGTTCGTGGTTACTGTGGGTGATACCTGCTGGTCTGCGGGATGTTTCCGGGTTTCCGGTGAGGCAGGCGAGGCTCCCTGTTAGAAGAGGGATTGTC
>WNFY01005566.1_pt1 | contig 11378 bp, 2 predicted proteins | sample 5400091 | NCBI WGS metagenome assembly WNFY01 (sample SAMN13153364, study PRJNA577476) | soil metagenome | isolation source: 60 cm soil or saprolite under grassland replicate 1 | place: USA:California | collected 2016-06-15
CCGAGGACCGCAGTCGCAACCCAGCCGGGAATTGCGGTAACTCCGGCCGCAGATAACTTCCGCGAAGCGTTGCACCGCACGGCGCCTTCGGAACGACGCCCTTTGCTCGAGAACTTCGTTCGGGAGCGCCTCGCAACGGTACTGGGAATCGATTCTCCCGACGCACTGTCAGTGACGCAGCGGCTGATGGATCTAGGGCTGGACTCGCTGATGGCGCTCGAGTTCCGCGACGTACTTGACCGGGGGCTCGGTCTTGGAGGCAAGCTCTCTTCCACGCTGGTGTTCGATTTCCCTAATATCCAGGCCGTCGCGGCGCATCTCGAAAACGAGATTTTCGGCTCGCAGTCCGGCCTCGCACCGGCTGCTCTGGTCCCGGCCGGACTTCCCAAAACCGATGCGGTTGCAATCATCGGGGCGGCATGCCGCCTTCCCGGTGGCGCCAATGACCTTGATTCTTTCTGGACTCTGCTGCAAACCGGCGTCGATGCTATCGCTGAGGTGCCTCGCGACCGCTGGAACATCGACGAGTGGTACGACCCCGATCCCGATACGCCAGGCAAAATGGCCACTCGCTGGGGAGGCTTCATCAAGGGCGTGAAGGACTTCGATCCCGAGTTCTTCGGGATCTCGCCGCGCGAGGCGGAAAGTATGGATCCGCAGCAGCGGCTCTTGTTGGAAGTGAGCTGGGAGGCGTTGGAGAACTCCGCGCAACACCCCGGCCGCCTGGGCGCAACCCGGACCGGAGTCTTCGTTGGGTTGACTAGCGATGACTATGGACGCCTGCTTGCGCGTAACGGCGATCTCGATACCTATTACGCCTCGGGAGTGGCGCGCAGTGTTGCTGCCGGCAGAATCTCGTACGTCCTGGGACTTCAGGGACCGAATGTCTCGGTTGACACCGCATGTTCATCCTCTCTGGTGGCCGTACACCAAGCTTGCCAGAGCCTTAAGACCGGCGAATGCCGGATCGCTCTGGCTGGCGGTGCAAATGTCATGCTGCTGCCGGATACCGGTGTCGCTCTTTCCCGGGCGCATATGATGGCGCCGGACGGCCGGTGCAAGGCCTTCGACGATTCTGCCGACGGGTTTGTGCGCGCCGAGGGCTGCGTGATGTTGGTGTTGAAGCGCCTTTCGGATGCTCTGGAAGATCGCGATCCTATTCTGGCCGTGATTCGCGGTTCCGCGGTGAACCAGGATGGGCGCAGCAGTGGCCTCACGGTTCCGAATGGTCCGGCACAGGAGGCGGTAATCCGTCTGGCTTTGGCCGAAGCTGGCGTCGAACCGTCTGGCGTGGATTTTGTCGAAGCACACGGAACCGGCACCGCTCTCGGCGATCCGATCGAAGTCCACGCGCTGGTCTCAGCGCTGGGAGAAGGGCGTGGCCCCGATGTTCCGCTGCGGGTGGGTTCAGTCAAGACCAATCTTGGACATTTGGAATCGGCCGCGGGGGCGGTAGGCCTGCTCAAGGCTGCGCTGGCGCTTTCACACGGCGAAATCCCGCCCAGCCTCCACTTCCGCCGCTGGAACCACAACATCGATTTGAAAGGTGTGCCCGTCACCGTGCCCGTGGAACGCACTCCATGGAGCAGAGGCGAGCGGCCCCGAATCGCGGGCGTGAGTTCATTCGGCTTCAGCGGCACCAACGTTCACATTGTTGTCGAAGAACCGCCGGTACCGTCTCCATCGGAAGCTGACGCGGGCGAACAGGCGCTCGTACTTTCGGCGCGCAGCGCCGTGGCATTGCGCCGTCTTGCGGATCGCTATTGCGCATTCTTTGACGCGCATCCCGAGGTGGATTTGGCGGATGTCTGCTACACCGCATCAGCGTGCAGGGCACCTCTCCCGTTCCGCCTGGAGGTATGTGCGCGGACCGTGGCAGAAATGCGGAGCAATCTCGCGAAGTCTGCGGCGAAGGGTGAATTCCTGTCTGGAACAGCTTCCGCAGTTGGAGAGAATGGGAAGCCGCGACAGAAGGTCGCGTTGCCGCTGACACCGTTTGAACCGCAGCGATACTGGCGACCGGATTCACACAAGGGACAAGAGCATCCGCTGCTCGGGCGGCGGGTTGTTTCTCCGGTTCTGTCGCACACGGTCTTCGAGGTAGCGCCGCGCGATTGGCCATTTTTCCTTTCCGAACATCGCGTCCGCGGCAAGGCCATTCTTCCCATGGCCGCCTGCCTTGAGATGTTCATGGCAGCTTCGGGTGCAACCGCCTTGGAAGACGTCCTGGTGCGGGAGCCCGTCGAAATCGACCGTGGAGGCACAGTACAGGTTGTGGTGAACGGCGAGCGCGTTGAGTTGTATCAGCGCGATCGCGAAGACTGGAGACTGCGTGCGAGTGCGCGTCCGGCAAAGGCGGGAGAGCGACCTGCCTCTCCTTCGGTCGCCGAACTTCAGGCGAAAATGATGGGCGACGTTGACCCCCGGCAGCACTATGAACATCTACGCGCAAATGGCGTTGACCTGGGTGCGCCGTTCCAGTTGGTTCGCGAATTGCGGGCCGGCGCGCGTGAGGCACTGGGACAAGTAGTCGCTCCGGCGGATGCTGACTACTATCGAGCTCACCCAGCACTTACCGACGCCTGCATTCAGGTGCTGAGCGCCGCGGTTGGCGACACCAAAGAGCTTTACCTTCCGGTTGGAATCGACCGGTTCGAATTATTCGAATCTCCATTCGCTGCACTCTGGAGCCATGCGTCGCTCCGGCCAGCGAGCGGTGATACGCTCGCCGCCGATATTCAGGTTCTTACCCAAAGCGGTCGAATCGCTGCACGGTTCGAGGGCCTGCGGTTACGCCGCGCATCTTCGCGCCGGGTTGAAAACTTTTTGTATGACGTGGCTTGGCGGGAGAAGCACCTCCCAGAGACTGCGAGTCAACCTGCTGCCAGCGATTGGGTGATCTTCGATGATGCCAGCGGAATCGGTGCGGCGCTAGCCAATCGAATGCAGGACGGCGCGCGTTGCCGGTTGGTCAAACCTGGCGATTCGTCCAGGTCCATGCTCGACGACCCCGATCTGGGAGCGATCCTCTATTTGCAGACTCTCGATCGCCTCGAGCCCAGCTCGAATGGGAGTTCGGAACGGGAAATGTGCGGAGATCTTTTGGGAATCGTGCAGGCGCTTGCCCGCCGCAAGGGACCGGCGCCGCAGTTGTTCGTCGTTACCCGGGGTGCGCAAGGGCCCGGGGACGATGCCTGTCCCGCGCAAGCGCTGCTGTGGGGATTCGCACGTACGATCCGGCTGGAGCATCCCGAACTCCGCTGTGTTTCGATCGACCTGGATCCGAACGACAAAGATCCCGTCACTGCTCTATTGCAGGAAATCCGGCATTCGGATGGCGAAACACAAGTGGCCTGCCGAGGCGCTAGGCGGATGGTCGCGCGCCTCCTGACCATTGAAGGCGATTGCATCAAGCTGGGCATCGCGAAACGTGGCGACCTTGGCGGCTTAGTGATCGAACAAACACCGCGCCGGAAGCCGGGTCCCGGCGAGGTGGAGATCCGGGTTGATGCTGCCGGATTGAACTTTCGCGATGTGCTGAATGCGCTCGACCTCTATCCCGGAGACCCGGGCCCGCTCGGCGCAGAATGCGCTGGCCACATCGTTGAGGTAGGTGAAGGCGTGGAAGGCCTCGCCGTTGGCGACCCTGTGGTGGCGATTGCAAAAGGAACTCTGGGCAGCCATGTAACAGCGAGCGCCGGCCTTGTGGCGCGAAAGCCCTCGACGTTGACTTCCGAAGAAGCTGCCGGCATGCCTGTAGCATTTCTCACCGCGCGGTTTGCCCTGCATTCCCGAGGCAAGATTCAAGCTAAAGAACGCGTGTTGATTCATGCGGCGGCAGGCGGCGTCGGCCTGGCGGCGATTGCAGAAGCCCAGCGCATCGGAGCCGAGGTATTCGCCACTGCGGGCACGGATGAGAAGCGCGCTTACCTGCGATCACTCGGGGTCAAGCACGTCATGAGTTCCCGGACCCTGGATTTTGGTCGTGAAATCCTCGAACTCACGGGCGGAAAAGGTGTCGACGTCGTCTTGAATTCGCTGGGCGGTGATTTCATCTCCACCAACCTGAGTGTGCTTGCGCAAGGCGGACGCTACCTCGAGATTGGCAAGAATGGCATTTGGGATCCAGCGCGCGTAGCGAAAGAGCGACCCGATATTCGCTACTTCATCATCGATTGGGGCGCAGAATATGAACGCGCTCCGGAGACCGTCACGCCAGTCTTTCAGCAACTCATGGCCGACGCCGAAGCGGGCAGAATACGCCCGTTGCCTTACCGGCGGTTTGACCTGCGCGATACGCAGGCGGGGTTCCGCTGGATGTCACAGGCCCGGCACATTGGGAAGATCGTTCTGACACCACTGCCGTTGCACGCCGATGCGGTTTACCTCATTACTGGAGGGCTCGGCGGCCTGGGAATCCGCGTGGCGGAGCGGTTGGTTGAACGCGGAGCGCGAGAACTGGTCCTTCTGGGGCGGCACGATGCCGGAGAGGAAGCACAACGCGCGATTCGCCGCATGGAAGCGCAAGGAGCGCATGTCGCAATCCATCGCGCCGATGTCAGCCGCCGTGACCAACTGCAAGATGTTTTCTGCAAAATCGCGGAAAGCGGTCGTACCCTCAAGGGCATTGTCCACGCCGCCGGCGTACTTTCGAATGCTGTCCTGCTCCAGCAGGACGCCGCGAAATTCGCCACGGTCATGGCCCCGAAGGTTGAAGGTACGTGGGCGTTGCACGAACTCACCGCGAATCTGGACCTGGATTTCTTCGTCATGTTCTCATCGGCCGCAGCGCTGCTTGGCGCGCCCGGCCAGGCGAACCACTCCGCCGCCAACAGCTTCATGGATGCACTCGCGCACTACCGCCGTGCCCGCGGCCTTCCCGCGGTGAGCATCAACTGGGGACCGTGGAGCGATATCGGCGCGGCAGCCGAGGAGCGCGCCACGTCGCACCTGTCCGGACGCGGCGTGGGATTCCTGACGCCGGAACAGGGGCTCGAGGCTTTTGAACTGGCGCTGATCGGTGACCGGGCCCAATTCGCGGCCGCTTTGGTGGATTGGCGAGAGGCGCAAAAGGCCCTTCGCCTCGACCAGAACTATCTTGCTGAGATTACCGGGCGGCATGCAGAGCAAGTCGTGCAAACCAGCGGACACGCAGAACTGGCCGAGGTGCTCGCGCATGCGGAGCCGGGCCATGAGCTTGAGATTCTGGTGGAAGAAGTGCGCCGACGCGCCTGCACTGTACTTGGGTTAGCCGCAGGGCATGCCATCGATCCCGACCGGCCACTGAGCGATTTGGGACTTGATTCGCTGATGGCGATCGAGCTGCGAAACGCGCTCTCTGCCGCCGCTGGCAAGCCCCTGCCTTCAACTCTGATCTTCAGCTATCCATCCACCGGCGCGCTCGCAGGATATCTCGTGGGCGAAATCCAGCTTGGAGCAGAGGCAGGCGTGACAGCTACACACGCACAAACGGAGGACGAAGACTTCCTCAGCCGCCTGGAACAGCTGTCCGACGGTGAAGTGGATCGCCTGCTCAACGCCACCGTGGAGGGAGTTTCATGAAGGATTTCCTGCAGAGAATTGAAAAACTCCCGCCGAAGCACCTCGTGTTGCTGGCCCTCGAGCAGAAGGCCCGCATCGATAAGTTGGAACGCGCGCAGCGGGAACCCATCGCCATTGTGGGCATGGGCTGCCGCTTTCCTGGTGACGTGGATAGTCCTGAATCATTCTGGGAATTGCTCGCTGCGGGGCGCGATGGAATTACGGAGATTCCGCCGGACCGCTTCGACATCGATGCCTGGTACGATCCCGATCCTTCCGCGCCGGGAAAGATCTCGACTCGCTGGGGCGGCTTCGTTCGCGATGTGGACAAGTTCGATGCATCTTTCTTTGGCATCTCCCGCCGCGAAGCCATCAGCATGGACCCTCAGCAGCGGATGCTGCTGGAGACTTCCTGGGAGGCCATGGAGCATGCCGGAATAGCTCCGGGCAAGTTGGCGGGAAGCCAGCTGGGAATCTTCTTTGGACTCAGTACGGCCGACTATTATCAACTGCTCATGCGAACCGGGCACGCGGCGATCGACGGTTATACCGCCACCGGCACCGCACATAGCATCGCCGCCGGGCGCCTCGCCTATCTCCTCGGCGTACACGGCCCTAACATGGTCGTGGACACTGCATGCTCCTCGTCCCTGGTGGCGCTGCACCTGGCTTGTCAGAGCCTGCGGGCGGGAGAGTGCGAGATGGCGCTGGCGGGCGGTGCCAACCTCGTTGTTTTACCGGAGACGGGCATCGCGCTTTCCAAGGCGCGCATGCTGGCACCGGACGGCCGCTGCAAGACGTTCGATGAATCGGCCGATGGATTCGTGCGCTCCGAAGGCTGTGGCGTCATCGCGCTGAAGACACTCACACGAGCCTTGGAAGACCGGGACAACATTCTTGCGGTCATTCGCGGTTCTGCGGTCAACCAGGATGGCCGCAGCAGCGGCTTGACTGCGCCCACCGGCCTGGCTCAGGAGAAAGTCATACGCGAAGCTCTCGAAGCGGCGAGTGTCGAGCCTTCCGAGGTGCAGTACGTTGAGACGCACGGGACTGGAACCTCGCTCGGCGATCCCATCGAGGCGCACGCTCTTGCCAGCGTTTTCGGCGCCGGACGCTCTGCGCAGAACCGGCTTTACGTCGGCTCCGCGAAAAGCAACATTGGCCACCTGGAGGCGGCCGCTGGGATCGCCGGACTCATCAAGACCGTATTGAGCCTGCAACACGAGAGCATTCCCGCGACTCTGCATTTTCGGCGGCTGAATTCACATATCGATCTCAAGGGTGCTCCTCTGGTTGTGGCCGCAGAGAACACTCCATGGCTTCGCGGGCACCGCATTGCCGGAGTGAGTTCCTTCGGATTCAGCGGCACCAATGCGCATGTGATACTCGAAGAAGCGCCGGCTCGCCCCCGCCTGGCAAGGGCAACTGACTCTTCTTACACACTTGTGGTTTCCGCGCGCAACAAAGCCGCTCTCTCCGCGCTCGCTCGCCGCTACGACGGCTACCTTGCCGCAAATCCCAGCGTAAGTCTCGGCGACTTCTGCTACACCGCGTCCGAGGGCCGGAACCGCTTTGAGCATACGGTCACGATTTCAGCGCCATCGGCAGAACAACTGCGCGCCAAACTTGCACGCGTGGCTGATGGCCACGATGAATCAGATCCCGGCGCACTCGTCAAAACCTCAGGCGACAAGATCGCGGTGCCCGTATATCCGTTCGAGCGCCAGCGCTACTGGGTCGAAACTCGCCACACCGAGCCCGCGCAGGAACATGGCGAAATTGGCTTCTACCAATTGGAGTGGGAGCAAAAACCTGTGGCCGCGCAGGAACGCGGCGCCGGTCACGCTGCGGGTCTTTCGGCGGAGGCACTTCATACCATCGGCCAACGTGTCACATCGAACCTCGATTCGTTGAGCCGCGAGCACGGGCTTGATCGCTATGTCGAATTGCAGCCCGAACTTGATCGCGCAAGCTCCGAATACATCGCGCGCGCATTGCGGGAATGCGGGTGGAATCCGGAAATTGGCGAAGTCGTACGAGCGGAGGAACTGGCGTTGCGCCTGGGAATCCGCTCGCGCTACGTGCGCTCGCTCGGAAGGATGCTGGAGATTCTGGGTGAAGATGGAATGCTGCAACGCGTGGGGCAGTCGTGGAAGGTTCTGAACGTACCCGCTCCCGCCGATACCGACGCGGATTTTCCGCTTCTGCACGCCGCTTATCCTCAGTTTCGTGGCGAGCTGACCTTCCTGAAGAATTGCGGAGCCAAACTGGCCCAGGTCATGCAAGGACGCCTGGATGCGCTGAATCTGCTGTTCCCTGACGGATCATTTGACACAGCCGAAGAACTCTACGAGAAATCGGCGGGAGCGAAGGTATTCCAGACTCTGGTTCAGCAGGTGATAGCCCAGGTGTTGGACCGGTTCCCTGCCGACCGGCGTATTCGTATTCTCGAAGTTGGAGGGGGCACAGGTGGAACCGCGTCCTATGTGGCGCGCATTTTGCCGCCGGACCGTGTCGAGTATGTGTTTACCGATGTTTCGCCGCTGTTCGCGGAACGCGGGGCGGCCAAGTTCCGTCAGTATCCGTTTTTCCGTTACGAAGTCCTCGACATGGAACGCGATCCCGAGACACAGGGCTTCGCAAGGAACAGCTTCGATATCATCATTGCGGCCAACTGTGTTCACGCCACGGCGGACTTGCGAGTCAGCTTGGGCAATATCGTCAAACTGCTGGCGCCGGAAGGAGCCCTGGTGCTGCTCGAAGGCACGCGGTCAGAGCGCTGGGTGGACGTCAGCTTCGGCCTGACTGACGGTTGGTGGAAGTTTACGGACCACGATTTGCGCACCGACTATCCGCTCGTCTCCGCTGAGACCTGGTGCAAACTGCTTTCCGAAATCGGCTGCCGCGAGGTGGTCACGCTGCCGCCAGACCTCGATACTCAGCAAAAAATATTGTTGGCGCTAGGCCCCGGAGCTCCGTCTGAACGGCAACCATGGCTAGTCATCGGCGATTCCGGACGCATGGGCACCTTGGTGGCGGAGTCTCTCGCAGAACGCGGCGCGACCGCGGTGGTGGTCTCCTCTTCAGATTCGATGCCTTCTCGCGACGGCGGATGGGGCGGCATAATCGACCTCGCAGCTTTGGATGTGCCGCGCGCGGAGGATCTGAGCGATGCAGATTGGGCCGGCGTCGACCATTTCGGTTGTGAGCGAATGCTGATGCTCGTCCGGACGCTCGCCAGGCACAGCGGACGGCTGTGGGTCGTCACATGCGGTGCGCAACGCGTGGGCGAAAAAGTGACAAGCGCGGGCGTCATCGCAGCACCCGTCTGGGGTCTCGGGCGAAGCATCGCACTCGAACAACCGGATATCTGGGGCGGCCTGATTGACCTGGATCCCTCTACAGAATCTGGAAAACAAGCCGGCCTCATCGTTGAGCAAGTGCTTGCCTCGGATGGCGAAGACCAGATCGCATTTCGCCATAATGAACGTCATGTCGCCCGGCTGAAGTCTCGCCCACGCCCCGCCGCGAGAGAGATCCAGTTCCTTACGGACGCGTCGTATCTTATTACCGGCGGCCTTGGCGGGCTCGGTCTGCTCATCGCTCGCTGGATGGCGGCTCGCGGCGCCCGCAAGCTGATTCTGGCCGGACGCAACGGCGTTACCAGGCAGCCACAACAAATTGCCCTCCGCGAAATCGAGGAAATGGGAGCATCGGTGCGGATCGCGCAAACCGATGTGGCCGATCCAGAACAGATGGCAACGCTGTTCCGCACGATCGCCGCGGAAGAGCCACCGTTGCGAGGAGTCATTCACGCCGCAGCGGCGCTGAGCCGAGACAACGTGCGTGATATGTCGGTCGAAACCCTGCGCGAAGTGCTGCGGCCGAAAGTTCTGGGAACGTGGCTGCTGCATCGCCACACGCTAGAATTGAACCTCGATTTCTTCTGCCTTTTCGCATCGACCGCTTCCCTGCTTGGCTCGGGCGGGTTGGCGCATTACGCTGCTGGAAATCAGTTTCTCGACGCTTTCGCGCACTACCGGCGAAGCCTCGGTTTGCCGGCTCTCTCGATCGACTGGGGTACATGGGATGAGATGCGGACGGTCTCGCAGCAAGACCGCATTCAGTACCGCTCGGTGGGCTTGCTTCCGATGGCTTCTCCCGATGCCCTCGCGGTCCTCGGCAGTCTCTTGCAGTCGGAGGAATCCAGCGTCATGGCCGCCGCCGTCAACTGGCGGACCCTCAGGGCTGTCTTCGAAGCGCGCCGCAAGCGGCCGCTGCTCGAATCCATCGAGCAGCGGGGCACGACGAAACCGGCGCCAGTAAGACCGGCGGACGCAATCCGCTGGGAGGAGCTCCCCATCGCCGAAAGAGAGTCTCGCCTCATGCAATTGGTTTGGGATGAAACTTGCCGAGTGCTCCAGATCGAAAGCAATACTGCGATCGAGCCGGATCGGGGTTTCTTCGAAATGGGTATGGACTCGCTTGTCTCCGTGGAATTGAAAAGCTGCCTCGAAACACACTTGGGCCGCACCCTGCCAGCGATGATGACATTCAATTTCCCGAATGTCCGTGCCTTGTCGAACCGGCTGGCAGAGGAGTTCGCGTCGCCATCCACGATTTCCGGCAACGGAACAAAAGCGGAGCCGGAGTCAGTCGATTCCAACTCGCTCAACGACGAGGAAGTGGCCAGACGGTTGACGGAAAAGCTGAGCAGAATCCAAAGTCTCGTAGGTTCACGATGAGTACGGATCGCACAAGTTCGGGAGGATACGGAGAGTTGCTGCGGCAGTCGCTCGCCGCCATCGATTCGCTGGAAGCCGAAGTGGGCCGGCTGCGGCGGGAGCTTGCTTCCCGTCCCAGCACTGATGCCGGCGAGCCCGTCGCCATCGTTGGGGCTGCCTGCCGGTTTCCCGGCGGAGCCAACGACCTCAATAGTTATTGGCACCTTCTCGACAACGGCATTGATGCGGTTGCTCCAGTGCCGACAGAACGCCGCGCGTTAGGCGGCTGGAAATCGACAAGTGGAGGCGAGCGGTACGCAGGCCTGATTGAGAATCTCGACCAGTTCGATCCGAAATTTTTCGGCATTTCGGCCCGCGAGGCCGCGACCATGGATCCGCAGCAGCGCCTGGTTCTGGAGGTTGGGTGGGAAGCCCTGGAGAACGCAGGCCACGCCCCGGGTGGTCTGGGCGGCAGTGCCACCGGCGTGTTCATTGGACTTTCGACCAGCGACTACGCGCACTTGATTCGCGAATCCGGCGCGCCGGCGGATGTCTACGTCGCCACTGGAAATGCGCACAATGCTGTGGCTGGAAGGCTTTCCTTCCTCCTCGGCCTGCAAGGTCCAAGCATGGCTGTCGACACCGCCTGCTCTTCTTCCCTGGTTGCGATGCATCTGGCGTGTCTCAGCCTTCGGGCGCGCAATTGCCGTATGGCTTTGGCTGGTGGGGTAAACGTACTGTTGTCGGAGCAGCCGTTCGAATGCTTTAGCGCATGGGGCATGATGGCGCCGGACGGTAAATGCAAAACCTTCGACGCTTCCGCAGACGGCTTCGTGCGGTCGGAAGGATGCGGCATCGTGGTGTTGAAACGCCTCTCCGATGCGGTAGCAGACGGCGACAATATCCGCGCCGTCATTCTCGGTTCGGCAGTGAACCAGGATGGCCGAAGCAGCGGCTTGACTGTGCCGAATGGCCCTGCCCAGGAAGCGGTGATCCGGCAGGCTTTGGCGGCGGCGCATATCGAGCCGGGCGATGTCGACTACGTCGAGGCCCACGGCACCGGGACTTCGACGTAGTCGACATCGCCCGGCTCGATATGCGCCGCCGCCAAAG
>WNFY01005567.1_pt1 | contig 11378 bp, 10 predicted proteins | sample 5400091 | NCBI WGS metagenome assembly WNFY01 (sample SAMN13153364, study PRJNA577476) | soil metagenome | isolation source: 60 cm soil or saprolite under grassland replicate 1 | place: USA:California | collected 2016-06-15
GCCAGGCTGTCGGGATGGCACGGCACGGGGATCAAATCCTCCGGGCGGAAGACGCGGCTCTGCTCGAGGATGCGGCGGCGCACCTCGCTTAGCGTGAGCCGGTGTTGCCCCGCGTCGAAGCCCGCAATCCTGCCCGCCTGCTGAACCGGCTGGAAAGTGATGCCGCGGACACAGCGTTGCTGCAGGGCGAAGTCGATGATCGCGCCGAGCTCGCCGTCGTTGACGCCGCGCTCCACGGTCGTCACCAGCGTGGTCGAGATGTTCAGGTGGTTCAGCTTGTCGAGCGCCTTGCGGTGGATGGAGCGCAGGTCGGCCCCGCGCAGTTGCATCAGCGGCTCGCGCCGCAGCGAGTCGAATTGCAGATAAATTTCAAAGCGCGGCATGTACTCCGCCAGGCGCTCGGCGAAGCCGTCTTCCTGCGCGATGCGCAGGCCGTTAGTGTTGACCATGAGATGGCGGATGGGCCGGCGCTTGGCGGCGTCGAGCACGGCAAAGAACTCGGGATGGATCGTGGGCTCGCCGCCCGAGATCTGCACCACATCGGGCTCGAGCTCGTTGGCGACCACTGCGTCGAGCATCGCCTCAATCTGCCGCAGCGGGCGGAACTCGGTGCGATGCGTCCCGCTCTGCGCATAGCAGACCGGGCAGTTCAGGTTGCAGGCGTCGCAGATCTCCACCAGCGTCAGGCAGGAGTGCTGCTCGTGATCGGGACACAGCCCGCAGTCGTAGGGACAGCCGTACTTCACCGGCGTGTTGTAGTGCTGCGGCATCTCCGGCTTTTTCAGGAACACCTCGCGGCAGCGGCGGTAGTAGTCCACGTCGTCGGCCATCAGGACGCGCTCAAATCCGTGCTCCGGGCAGCGCTTGAGCATGAAGACATTGTCGTCCTCAAAGACGATCTTGGCGTCGATGCGCCGGAAGCACGTGGTGCAGATCGAGACCGCCGTGTCGTAGTAGAGATAATTGCGTGTCTTCGCCATTGTTACGCTCACTTCCTGCTTGGAGAGAAACGCCGATGTATCCACTGGGCCAGGGCAGCGAATGCGACCCCGATAAGTCCCACGGCGCTCAGAACGATTACGCCACCTTCGACGATGCCGGTGATCACCAGTACGGGCACAAGCCACTGAGGTCTGGGTGCCGTGGTCCAGCCGTCGCACCACTGAAACGCAACTCCGTTTGCCCCGCACAATCCAAGTGAGATCAAAAACATGCTCGCAAAGATCGCAGCGCTCTTCGCCAGCCCCGTCAGATTTTGCCAAGGAAGTCTCATCGGCTGCGAGCCTTCACCGCCCTTATGATCACCACAACGATCACCCAAACAAGAGCGGCCAGGACGCCCGCTCCACAGAGGAAGAAGGCATCCGCCCCGATCGTTCCCAGGCGATTGTTGCGCATGAAATTCCGGGCGCACAGTCCAAAGCCCAGGATCGTCCCCGCGGCCGAGATAGCCAGAAAGATCAGCGGAGCACGGAGGCTCGGACGTTTACTCTTTTCTGGGTCGGTCATGATCACTTGCAAGCTGTCGCACGAAGCCTTCAATGTTCCTTGGTTTTGAACCGATCTGCAACAAATTCAATGAGCCGCCAGAGGAGCGAAGCGGCCAGTCCTGCGAGAGACGCGAAAAAGAGAATTTCGCCGACTTTCCACAACCAGGGCGGGCCATGGCCGCGATTGCCCGGCGCGCACAGCCCGATCGACACTAGCAAAGCGACTGTCGAGTAGGTTCTCAGCTTGTTGGGGATGAGATCTCTCGATTGTCGTCCCTCGGGAGGATCAGACATTCTGTACTGCGCCTCCTGCGCCGACTCTCATGGCGTTCTCTTCGCGAAAGCATTCACAATTGCCTCGACAATCGCCCAGATAACTCCAAACGCAAACCCGCCCGCCGACAACACCATGAGAGTGCCAGTAGCGCCTATCACCCAATCCGGGGGCCCCTGATCACCACCACCGCAAATCATTCCCAACCCGCACATCCCAAAACCCACCAGCAGGCCAAGCGCTGAATAAGTCAGCAGCTTGCCCGCGGTGAACGGACGTACTTCTGGGCCTGCTACTGGTTCAGGCATCCTGCATCCCCTCTTGCCGCACTTCGCCAAATGCCAGCGCCACCAGCCCGGCGAGGCATGCCCATTGAATCAGGTTCATTCCGCCCACCAGTGGCTGCGGCTTCCAAAAGTCGATCAGCAGTCGCCACGTGAGGTACGCCGCAATGAAGATGCGAAAGACGCGCCCGTTCACATGGGGCTTTGCGGCGTATCTCTGCAGCAGCCACGCCAATGCCAGCAGAAAGATTAACTCGTAGAGCTGCGTGGGATGCCGCGGCACGCCATCTCCGAAGTCCACTCCCCACGGCAACCGAGTTGGCGTGCCATAGGTGTCGTCGGCGAGTCCGGCGACAAAGCATCCGATGCGTCCGACGGCAATGCCCACACACAGCGGCACCGCGAAGAGGTCTCCGGTGCGCGAGCGAATTCCAGAAAGACGCTTGGCAATCTCCACGGCGATCCAGCCACCCAGCAGCCCACCGACGATGGTCTTGCCTCCCGGCGCGAAAAAGCTCTGCCAATGCAGCCCCACCTTCGGCGCCTGTTCCAGCACTCCCAGAACGCGGCTGCCGACGAGCGCGCCCACGGCCGCCGCCGCGATCACGCTCCAGCGGCGCTCTTCGCCGATTACGTCTCCGTGCTGCCGCCGTGCGCGGCGATAGATCGCGAAGCCAACCACGTAGCCAAGCGTCTCGAAGACAGGGTGAAGTGCAGGGAGCGGATGCAGCGCGGGATGGAGGACACCGTACATGTCTCGTCAGCCTGGAATCCGGCTCCCAAGCAACTACCGGGAGTTGCGCGATTGTACATGGCTGCTGCCGTCCCGCACCCGCAAAATCCTCAGAGCTATTCGAGCATCCGCAACCCGGCGAGAGCTCCACAATCGCGCAATTTGCCGCCATTCTTTCGCCCTGCGGCAATCCCCTGCCGAGAGCCGAAAAGCAGCGTGTAAATAATTGATAATCTGTGACTTATTAGCATTCACCAAGCGGCAGATGTGCTAAAATAAAACTACGTTTGCGGTGCCCCCGGCGTACCGCTCTATCGCCCGTGCCTGGAACGCTGAATGTCCTCTAAGCCAACGACGGCCCCGGCCGGAAAAGAATCGATGCCCCTCGTGGAAAATGTAAACAACAAGAACGGCGCCATCGTCGAAAACGGCTACACTGCGGACTCCATCAAGGTGCTCGGCGGCATGGAAGCCGTGCGCAAGCGCCCCGCCATGTACATCGGTTCCACCGGCGAAATGGGCCTGCATCACCTGGTCTACGAGGTGGTGGACAACTCTGTCGACGAGGCCCTGGCCGGCTACGCCACCATCATCGACGTCATTGTGCACCAGGACAACTCGATATCCGTCATGGACGACGGCCGCGGCATTCCAGTCGATGAGATGGATATGGATGGCGAGCGCCTGCCCGCCGCGCAGGTAGTGATGACCGTGCTGCATGCCGGCGGCAAGTTCGACAGCTCGACTTACAAGGTCTCCGGCGGATTGCACGGCGTGGGCGTGAGCTGCGTCAACGCGCTCTCCGAAGAGCTCGATCTGGAGATCTGCCGCGACGGCGCCATCTGGGAGCAGGAGTACTCCTGCGGCGAGCCCACGACTCCACTCACCAAGACCGGCACCACCAAGCGGCGCGGCACCAAGGTGCACTTCCTGCCGGACCGCTCCATCTTCACCGTCACCGAATACAACTTCGACACGCTGGCCAACCGTCTGCGCGAGCTCGCATTTCTCAACAAGGGACTGGTGATCACGCTCACCGACGAGCGCACCACGGACCCGAAGACTGGCGACCCCAAGCGCACCGAGTTCAAGTTCAACGGCGGCATCGCGGAGTTCATCAAACATCTGAACAAGGGCAAGAACGTCCTGCACGACAAGCCCATCTACATGGAGAGCGAGCGCGAAGGCCTCGCAATCGAGCTTGGCCTGCAGTACAACGACGGCTACAGCGAAACCGTCTTCAGCTTCGCCAACAACATCAACACGGTCGATGGCGGAACGCACCTGCAGGGCTTCCGTTCGGCGCTGACGCGCACCATCAACTACGCAGGCCAGTCGCTCGGGCTGTTCAAGGACGTAAAAGAAAATCTCTCCGGCGACGATGTGCGCGAGGGCCTGGTTGCAGTGGTCAGCGTCAAGCTGCCGCAGCCGCAGTTTGAAGGCCAGACCAAGGGCAAGCTCAACTCCGACATCGCCGGCCAGGTGCAGGCCTTCATCAACGAACGCCTGGGCGCATTCTTCGAGCAGAACCCGACGGTAGCGCGCAAGATCATCAACAAGGCCATCGACGCGGCGCGCGCGCGCGAGGCCGCGCGCAAGGCCCGCGATCTCACCCGCCGCAAGGGCGTGCTCGACAGTGGCGGCCTGCCCGGCAAGCTGGCCGACTGCTCCGAGCGCAATCCCGAGCGCTGCGAGATCTATCTGGTCGAGGGCGAGAGCGCCGGAGGCACCGCGAAACAGGGCCGCGACCGCCGCTTCCAGGCGATCCTTCCGCTCAAGGGCAAGATCCTGAACGTGGAGAAGGCGCGCTACGACAAGATGCTCGGCCACGAAGAGATCCGCGCCATGATCACCGCCTTCGGCTGCAGCATCGGCAAAGAAGACTTCGATCCGGCCAAGGTGCGCTACAGCAAGATCATTCTGATGACCGACGCCGACGTCGACGGCTCGCACATCCGCACCCTGCTGCTGACGTTCTTCTTCCGCCACATGCAGGAGCTGATCAAGCGCGGCAACATCTACATCGCGCAGCCGCCGCTTTATCGCATCAAGAAGGGCCGCTTCGAGCAGTACATCAAGAACGATGCCGAATTCGTGCAGGTGATGATCAAGCGGGCCTCCGACGGCCTGGTGCTGCGCTATGGCGATCACCCCAGCAAGCCAACAACGGGCTTGCCGGGGACCCCAGGCGAGGGCGCCACGCGCCTGGAAGGCAAGCCGCTGGCGCGCTTCATGACGCAGCTCAACGAATACCTCAGCTCGCTCGAAAAGGTGGACAAGCGCTTGCGCAACGAGCGCGTCACCGAGATGCTGCCCGAGTTCGGGCTCTCGCGCCGCGAGGAATTCCACGGCACGCCGGAAGAGGTGCCCACGCGCATCGCCGAGATCGAAGCGCGCCTGATGGCGATCGCCAAGGAAGAGCAGTTCATGTCCGTGGCCACCTACTTTGAGGAAGAGCATGAGCTCTGGGAGGTGCGCTTCGTCAACTCGCAGGGCACGCCGCACTCGATTGGTTGGGGGCTCGTTTCCAGTCCCGAATACAAGCAGATGATGAGAGTGCGCGGCAATATCGCCGAGTTCCTCAAGCCGCCGTTCCTGGTGGAGTGGGTCAAGAGCAGCGAGCCCGCAAAGCAGGAGGGAGAAGAGGCGGTTTCCGAGGCCGAGCAGGCCGACGCCGCCAAGATCGAGGGCAAGACCATCAAGGGCGGCACGCCGGCGCGCGTCTCCGCCAAGACGGCCTCGCGCGAGCCGGTGGAGAAGAAGACCGTGCGCGAACTCTTCGACTTCGTCCTCGAGCAGGGCCGCAAGGACTATCAGATCCAGCGCTATAAGGGCCTGGGCGAGATGACCGCCGAGCAGCTCTGGGAAACTACCATGGACCCCGAGCGCCGCACGTTGCTCTCGGTCAAGCTGGAGGATTTGCCGGTAACGGAGACAATCTTCTCCACGCTGATGGGCGAAGACGTAGAGTCGCGCCGCAAGTTCATCGAAGACAATGCGCTCGACGTGAAGAACCTGGATATTTAAAAATCCATGTCGTCTTCGAGCTGCTGGTCTGCTGCTGCGGCAGGCGGCTGTTGGCTTGCTTCGGCGGGCGTCTGCTGGTTCGCTTCGGCGGTTTCGCTTCGAGTGAGCTCGACGGTGTGCTTCAAGGCATTGATGAGCTTGATCAGCTGCGAATCATCCAGGTCGTCGATCTTGAGCATCGCATTGTCGAGCAGTCGCAGCTTTGTTTTGCTGCTTACCTTCCGATGAAAGCAATCCCAATAGGGGCCGTACTTGGATACTGCCCTGCCATTCGTTCTGATGATGATGCGATCGTATCTCTTGTAGGGCGAGAATCCCCACGGGTAGATGATCTTCACATCTGCGACGGGAATGCGATAGATGAACATGGGCGGCAAGTCTTTTTTGACCCGGCCACTTCCATCGACCGGAAGGTGCGTGATGATGAGCTCCTGGTGCTTCTCCGAGAGCGTGACCTCTATCTTTTCACTGCACCCGTAGAAACGGTCCATAGTCGGGTACAGTAGCTTATTGACGTTGGTTAGCGAGTCGTCCAGCGACTCGCTTTTTTTCCCGGGCTTGATTGCCAGCAGAGTCTGTGAGGCCATTAGAACGGCCAACAGCACGAGGACCTTTCGCATAGAAATCCTCCCGCATTCGAGAAACAGAGGGATTTTACGTGAGCCCCACCCAAAAGGCAGTGACGGGGACGCGGGGCGCCCTCGATGCTCGCCTCATGAAGCTGATGCCGGTTTAGCCGGCCAAGGTTGCTGGCCATAGCAGGTTCATGGCAAAGAGCTCAGTCAGGCTTCGCGGCGCACCTTTGCCGGTGGAACATCATCTCGCAGGCCGAGAAAGACCGGGGCGCGAAGATGTTTGTCCCGCGTCCATTCGCTGAACTTGACCATCGCAACCAGCTCGGGCCGGACCCACGTCACGCCGGGAATTCGCGGCCGCGAGGCGAAGGGCGACTTGTCGGTCGCCAACGGCTGCAGCTTAGCCAGGAGATCTCGCACGGTCTGAATGCTGAAGCCGGTGCCGACGTTCCCTACCCACTCCAGTTTGCCGTTGTCGTAGGCGCCCAGCACCAGCGAGCCGAAATGTTCGCGCTCGCCCGCGGTGAAGCCGCAGACGACGAACTCCTGTTCATTGACGAGCTTCAGCTTTAGCCACTGCCGGCTGCGGCGTGACTCGTAGCCGCTCGATGCGCGCTTGGCAACGATTCCCTCGAGCTGGTTCTCTTTCGCAGCGGCCAGCAGCTCTTCGCCGCTGCCGGAAAAGCTCTCGGAGACGCGCACCACGTCTGACGGGGTGAGCACCGCGAGCAGGGCGCGCCGCCGCTCGCTTAGGGCCACCTCGCGCAGGTCGTAGCCGTCCAGATACAGGATGTCGAAGAGAAACAGCACCGCGGGCGTGTTGTGCGCCAGGCGCGCCACCGCCGCCGGGTCCGAGTTGGCGATGCGCGGCTGGATGAGCTCGAAGCGGCTGACGCCACGCTTGTCGAGCACCGTGATCTCGCCATCCAGTACGGCCTGCCGCGCAGCGACGTAGTGCGGCAGCACGCTCAGTTCCGGATACTGCCGCTCGCAGCGCCGCCCACGGCGCGAAAAGATGCGCAGCTCGCCTTCGTCGACGAAGCACAAGGCGCGCACGCCGTCCCACTTGACCTCGAAGAGCCAGTCGTCAACCCCAGGCGGCTTGGTGACGAGGCATGCGCTCATCGGCTCAAACCAAGCCGGCATTGACGCTTTGCGTGCGCCTTTCAATGTTGAGGGATCGAAGTGCTCGCGCTTTTGCCCCCCTGTCTTGGTTTGAGCTTTTGCCGCGCGCGGCTTCATCACGGAAACTTTCGCGCCCTTTTTTGCGGTCGGTGGAGCGACAGGGTCTTTTGCGGACTTGCGGTTGCTCGTCCACACTGCCTCGGGATTGACGGCCCTTGTGTCGATTGTGTGCAGCTTGCCCGCGCGACGCATCGTCTTGAGAACCGTCTTGCGCGCCGGCAGGTTCTGCGCAATTTCCTCCTGGCTGCGTCCGGAGAGCACGCTCCAGGCATGGTCCTCCACGTTCCAGCCCGGCTGCGCAAATTGGTCGCGCTTCTTGATCAGCAGCCACTCGTTTCCCTTGCCGCGGCCAGGACGCGGCTTCATGTGCACCAGTGCGAAGTCGCCGTGCAGCTTCTCGCCCGAGAGGCGAAATTTGAAGTCGCCCCGCGCGATCTGAGCGGCGGCCGGGACCTCCGCATCCAGCAGCTCGTAGCTCCCGCGGTCCCACAACATCACCGAGCCGCCGCCGTACTCGCCTTCCGGGATGTTGCCTTCAAAGCTGCCGTACTCGATCGGATGATCTTCGACGTGTGCGGCCAGCCGCTTTTCGGCGGGATCGAGCGGGGGACCTTTGGGCACGGCCCAGGACTTCAGCACGCCATCGACTTCCAATCGAAAGTCATAGTGCAGGCGGCTGGCGTCGTGACGCTGCACGCAAAACATCGGCTGGGCTGCGGCCGCTGTCTTCGCCTTTTTGACGCCCCTCGCAAGGGGAGGCGGCTCCGGAGTTTTTGAAAATTTGCGCTTGTGAGCATACTCTTCGAGCATCTTCCGTCCTCATTCGCCAGTCTAAAGCTCGTACCCCGGGGAGAGACTTGCATGGCATCCACGGTCTGGAAAGGGCAGTTGCAATTCGGCCTGGTTTCGTTGCCCATCCGCCTCTACAGCGCCGCCCGCGGCGAGACAGTCAGCTTTAACCTGCTACACGCACCCGACCATTCGCGCATCCGGCAGGTCACCTACTGCCAGGCAGAGGACAAGCCTGTGCAGCGCAACGAGCTGGTGAAAGGCTACGAATATGAGAAAGACCGTTATGTGGTGATCGAGGACGAGGACCTGAAGAACGCCGCGCCCAAGACCGCCAAGATCATGGAGATCCAGGAGTTTGTCAAGGCCGAACAGGTCGATCCCCTCTTCCTGGAGAGCTCCTACTACATTGCGCCCGAAGAGGGCGGCGAAAAGCCGTACGCGCTGCTCTTCGAGGCGCTGCGGCAGTCGCAGTTCTACGGCGTCGCCAAGGTCGCCATGCACAATCGCGAGCACGTGGTGATCCTGCGCCCGTCGGAAAAAGGGCTGCTGCTGCACACCATGTACTACGTGGATGAGATCCGGCAGGTGGAGGAGTTCCGCACCAACACCAGCCTGGTCAAGGAACGCGAGCTCGAGCTGGCGAAGACGCTCATCAACCAGCTTGCGGACGACTTCCATCCCGAGAAGTATCACGACACCTACCGCGAAAACATCCAGACCATGATCGAGGCCAAGCTGGAGGGACGCGAGTTCGTCGAGGCGCCCGCGCCCAAGATTGCGCCAGTCATCGACATCATGGAGGCCTTGAAGCGGAGCCTCTCCGAGCGGCACAAGCCCGCGGCCGAGGAGCCCAAGCCGGAGATGCCGAAGCGCAAGCCGGTGCAGACGGCGCACGCGCAAGCCCCCGCAAAAAAGCGCAGCCGGAAAGCGTCATAGTTGAGGACACTTCATAATTTGGGCGCTACCGCACAAATGGTCTACCGGAGGCCTAGTGCACGAAGGTGAGCCCGTGTGGAACCGCGCCTGGGAACAGATACGCGTACATCACTACGATCAGGCCCACGATCGAGACCAGCGCCACCGAGTGCCAGAAGACGTGGTTGAAAATCTTGCCCTCGTTGCCGACCTGGTTGGTGGCGGCGGTCGCCACCACGATCGATTGAGCATCGACCATCTTGCCCATCACACCGCCCGCGCTGTTGGCCGCACACATCAGGATGGGATCCAGACCCGTCTTCTGTGCGGTGATTCGCTGCAGTCCGCCGAACAAGGCGTTGGAAGATGTGTCGCTACCAGTCAGCGCAACGCCTAACCAGCCCAGCAAGGTACCGAAGAAGGGAAACATTGCGCCGGTGCGCGTGAAAGCCAGGCCGAGCACGGCGTCCATGCCCGAGTAGCGGGTGATGAACCCCAGCCCCAGCATGAACGAGATGGCCATCACCGCGAATTGCATGCGATACAGCGTGTGCCGGAAGACGCGCGCCAGGCCGCGTGGATTCATGCCCAGCGCCAGGCCAGCGATGATTGCGGCCAGAAAACATCCGGTGCCGGTCGCTGATAGCCAGTTGAAGTCATACTTCGCCGGCTCCGGCGTGGGCTTGGCCACTACCGGCCAGGCGCGCGTCACGTGTGCAGGTAAGGCACCTCCCAGCCGCCCTGAGCAAAGGCGGGCGTGGTGCAGGTTGCTGTCCACGTGGTTCGACCAGAACCACTGCGTGGCGGCGAAGGAGCCTCCCACCACCAGAATGGCGGGCAAGACCTCAAAGGTCTCCGCCCATCCCACCATGGCGCGCACCAGCCAGAACGGCACGATGATCGCGGTGAAAGGCAGGATGCGGCCGATCATTGCGTTCAGGTCCGATTCCGGCAGTGCAGTCACCAGCGCAAGCGTGTGCACCGGCGTGCCGATGGCGCCCCAGGCAACGGGCGCGGTGTTGGCGATCAGGTTGAGCACGGCGGCCTGGAACGGTTTGAAGCCGAGGCCGATCATGAACGCGCCAGCGATGGCAACCGGCGCGCCGAAACCGGCGGCGCCTTCCATGAGCGCCCCGAAACAGAAAGCCACCAGGAGAAGTTGCAGACGCCGGTCGGGCGTGATCGCCGCAACAGAGTGCTTCATGATCTCAAACTGTCCGGTATCGACCGAGATGTCATAGGGGAAGACCGCAGCGACCACGATCCAGGCGATCTTCAAAATCCCAAAGGCGACGCCATAAAGAAGGCTGGCCGTGGCCAGCGTTGCCGGCATGTGAAAGATCGCGACTGAGACCAGGAACGCGGTCAGCGCGCCGGCCATTGCGCAAAGGTGCGGGCGGACCCGGAAGCCGGCCAACAATGTCAGCAACACCACGATAGGAAGGGCGGCAACCAGCGTGGAAATCCACCAGTGTCCAAGCGGATCGTACACTTGCGTCCAGGGCATAAGGCTCCTTTGCACAGGCGGAGCGAAGGAACCAGCGACATCGCATTTTTTGCCGGATCTGTCTTCCGCCAGTCGGGCGGCAGCCGGGGCTTCGTTCACCCGAGCGAGCCAGATGCAGGCTTCCTGGGTTCCTGGGACCTGTCGGGCAGCCTGAACCGCCGCGTGAGATGTGCACATCAGCACTCGCGGATGTCCCAGGCAGGAATTTCCGACAGAAAAAATATCGCCTGAAAACGGCAGAGACTTGGGCAGAAACTTGGGGCGGGCATCCCCAGCGCGCCTGCCTTTCGCATGCTGGTGCGACAGGCAGCACATTCCAGCTCTGAAGATGGTACAAATTGAATGGCCCATCATGAGCTCTCAGCGAACACCGAAGCCCGTCCGCGCCTATCACCTGATCGCCCTGATGCTGCTTGCGGCCTTTGTCGCGCAGTGCTGCTGGTTCATCGCTTCGGTGCCGCTCAGTCAATTGGAGGCCGACCAGGTTGCGCGCGGGATCGCGCAGCTCCGGCGCGTAGCTCTCATTGTCGAGCCGGTCTCCTCGCCTCTGGTGCCGCTGCTCTCTGTCGTGGGAATCCTATTTCGGCTTCCGGGCG
>WNFY01005568.1_pt1 | contig 11378 bp, 14 predicted proteins | sample 5400091 | NCBI WGS metagenome assembly WNFY01 (sample SAMN13153364, study PRJNA577476) | soil metagenome | isolation source: 60 cm soil or saprolite under grassland replicate 1 | place: USA:California | collected 2016-06-15
ACGGCTCCGAGCTGCACAAGCTCCGCTCGGAAGGGATGCCCGAGGACGGGTCGGTGTTCGGCTACTGCGATTTCGCGGGCATCGCGCGCGGATTCGGGCTCCAGGGAATGACCTTCAAGAATCTGGATGATCTGCCGAAGCAGGTGGCCGAGTTCGCCGCAAGCGGCGGCGCTGCGGTGTGGGACTTTCACGTCTCCGCTAAAGTCGTGTCTCCGACCATACGCCGCGCCCATCCTCATCCTGCCAAGGAAAGAGGCTGAACGATGAAGGACGGTCACCCGCCACCGAACAGCGGCTTGCAGATCGACGCGCCGCAAGCGGCGTGCGTCTGAAGCCGACGTTAGGCGCATGGGCAGCTCCATTTACAAGTACATGGCAAGCGAACACGCTGCGCGCATGCTCGCCGAGGGCACAATTCGCTTAGGTACTCTGCACACGTATAGGAATGAAGAGGAACTTGGCCCGGAGGTCGGCGACAAGGACGAAGGTACCGTGGATCTCAAGAAGTCGGGCTTCACGGTCGTTGATACGGCTGGCCCACGATCTATTCCTGCGTTCTTCCGCGATGGTCTCTCAGTAGATCCAGGCTCCCGGCTCCAAATCATTGCTCGCGATGGTATAGGTCGCCGATTCGAAGATCCTGACTGTTGGATCTATTGCACGAGTAAGCACTTCGATCGAGATCAAATGATTTCCATGGGCTATGACACTTGTATCGTATCGAGATCTTTGACATTGAGCCGTTCTTCTTCGCCGTGTCGCGGGAGATCCAGACAAAGATTCGGTCCTTTTGGGGCGCAGCAGAGTGCGTATACCGCGATCGTGCCATAGAGCATACGGCGTACGACGGTGTTCCACCTGCATTCATAAAGCATCCTCGGTTCCGTGGTCAAACCGAGGTTCGAGCACTGTGGATCCCGAAAGACGGAGAACTCGTCGAGCCCATGATTGTTAACGCGAAGATCGCCGTGCAGTTTTGTAGACTCGTCGGAGCGTCACGTGCATGCGCCTAACAAACCGTTGCAGCCGATCCTCGCAAGCGAGTTTCGCCCGCCTGCTCGGCCGGCTGAATGGTGACGTTGACGGCTCGCTCGTGGCTACGTCAGTTACATTCCTCCTTGGGTTGGCCGGCTCCGGTAAGACGCACCGTGCAAAAGAAATTGAGCGTGCCACTTGCGCCAGGAGATTCGACGGCATCTTTGGTAAAGACAACGCTCATCGCTTGAACGAAATGCTTTCCTATCTAAGGGACGACAGGAGCTGCGTCGTGGAGGAAATTGCCTACTGCGACGCCGCTAATCGGGCCACAATCATTGCCCAGGTGCGCTCTGCCAATCCGAACGTTGCGGTTGTATGGGAATGCTTTGCGAATGATCTTGAGGGCGCAAACTGGAACGTCCAAAATCGGTGCGACCCGGAAAAGTACAACGTTGCTGGACACATCAATATCAATGCATATTGGGCGACGCGATACACCTATCCTGAAGGCGTTTCGCCCAGACGCATATTCCGCATATCCAGGAAAGACAATGAAGCCGTCTAACAACGCGCTCGACCTCGGTAGCTAAGGGATCCCATAATGGCAACGATCGCCGAAAAGATCACGAGTCTCGCCATCGAACAACTTAAGAAGCATCCAGACGGCGTTCGCTATGCTGACCTCGTGCGTCTCATCGAGACAGCCGATGCATCATTGAAAAAGAACACCATTCACGGCACAGTGTGGGACCTCGCGAGTCGTCTGCCCGAGAAAGTCTACAAGCCTTCGCGCGGTCTGTTCCGCCTTGCGGAGTTCCGCGATAAAGATACCGATCAGCTAAAGGCCGATCTTGTTCGGAAACCCCCGAAGAAAACGAAGGAGGAGGACTTTTACGCATCTTTTGCAGATTGGCTTGTAAACGACCTTGAAGAGTGCACCAAGGCGATTTCCCTCGGCGGCAACAAGTTTCGCGATAAATGGGGCACGCCGGACGTGATCGGCAAGCGGGAGTCAAAGAAGAGCGACATCTTGCAAGCGCCCACGGAAATCGTCTCTGCCGAAATCAAAACCGATGTATCACAGCTCGTTACCGCGTTTGGCCAAGCGTGTGCGTACTGCCTCTTCAGCCACAAGTCATATCTTGTGGTGCCGGAGGAGTCTCCCCAAGATGAGATCGCGCGCCTTGATTCTCTTTGCCAAGTGTTCGGCATCGGACTGATCCTCTTTGACGTCTCCTCACCCGACGACCCGAAGTTCAACATCAGAGTTCGCGCACGCAAACAAGAGCCAGACATGTTCTACGCCAACAAGTACATGCGGCTCATCGAAACAGAAATGTGGTCGTGAACCGAGGTCTAATCGCATGATCGACACGGACCATTTACCAGCGGCTTTGCCGCCGGCAAACGGCCGGTCATCGTGATCGTTTAGCCGACTGAGAGCACGTTCCATGCGCCTCGGCATTTGTCGTCTTTGTGAGCGGCGACGCGAGCTGTGTGATTCACATGCTCTGCCGAACTCGCTGTTCAACTACATTCTTCGCAAGTCTGACGGTAAGGCCGTTGTCGTCACTGATGACCCCGCTACGCCCACGCGCTACACGGCTGACACTTGGGATACCGAGTTGCTCTGTCAAGAATGTGAAGAGAACCTCAATAACCGCTTTGACCGTTACGGCATGGGTGTCTTTCGAGGGCACATCGGTACCGTCTCTCGAGACCCCGAGGGCACAACGTTTGTCGGAATTGATCGGCGGCGCCTTCGGATGTTCTTTCTCTCTGTGCTGTGGCGTATCTCCGTTTCGTCTCATCCCAATTATTCAAACATCGATCTGCCGTACGCGTGGGAGGACGAACTCCACCACGCACTTCGCGACGGAAGAAACGTGCCAAGCGCTCGCTTTACTGTCGCCGTCTACAAATTGCGTGATTCGACGCCTACGGGAGGCTTCGATGCCGAAGCTCTGCGCGGCTTAATCATGGCGCCGTTTGGCAGAAGTTTTGAAACTTTCATCTCTGTCTGCTTCCTGCTCCTCGGCTATTTCGTCGAGGTGTTTTTACCGCGTGTACCAAAAGCTTACTCCAAGCGCCCGGGAGTACTTCATGGGACCGGCACAGTCTTCGTCGCTCCGTATGTTGAAGTGCTAGACATACCCGAGATAATGCGGATTCTTGTACGTGGTCTTCACAAAGAGCATGTCGGCCTGTCGAAAGTCGGCTAACCACGCGATCGACAGCGACACTTCGCGAGCGCGCCTTCGCGGACGTTACACCTCGCGAGATACGGCCTAAATTGCACGAATGAAATTCCAATGAGACGAGAAGAAAGAACGCGCCCACTGTCTTCGGCGATCCGCTTGCAGCAACTATCCCCGACCCTGACCATTCGCGCGGTGAACCGCGGTTCATCACGATCGGCCACTCCTCCAGCAATCGTCTGATTGTTGTATCGCACACGGAAGAAGGCGAGAATTTCAGATTCATCAGCGCCCGAGAGGCGAATACCCATGAACGAAAGACATACGAGTCGCAAGCCCCTGAAGGTTTCCGAACCTGAGATGCGATCCGAGTACGATTTCTCCGGCGCCGCCCGGGGCAAATATTACCGACGCTACCTTGAGAGCAGCAACGTCGTCGTCATCGAGCCAGATGTGCACAGGAAGTTCAAGAACTCCGCGGCTGTAAACGATGCATTGCGCACGCTCATTCGCGCAGCCAGCAAAGGGCGAGGTCTAGCAAAGCGACCCACTCGGACGCGCGCAAAAGCGGCGCGCGCCGGTGGCCGCTGACGTTGAGGCTGTAGAAAAAGTCCTGTCGACTTGACTACGCTGCGCTGATGAAAAAATCGACCTCTCAGAACGCACTGTATTCGACGATCGTGCCCCTAGGATAAGCGGCCCCCCGCGCCAGCGGGATTCCAGCGTCCTGGAGTTCAACGCCACTGGGTTCCCACCCAGGGCAAAACTGGGTATTTCTGGGAATTAGCCGCGCCGCTCACGTGATGGCGCTCCGGTCACGTATTCTCATACACACTTGGGTTCCGACGATGGCGGCAATCCAAAAGCAGTCATTGGCTGGAGGGCAGTTCTGTCCTTGGCAAAGGTCAGCCTTGCCTTTTGTAAGAAACAATGGGTAGTATTTCTTACAAAACCAGAGGGAAAGTCCATTGCAAAGCATTGATTCAAGAATACGCAAGCGCGTCAACCGCCTGGGAAGCGAAGTGGTCTTCGTTCCGGGCGATTTTCTTGACCTTGGGAGCCGCCGCGCCGTGGATCTGGCGCTGCACCGGATGGTCAAGGATGGCACTCTGCGCCGCTTGGCGCGCGGCCTTTACGACTGCCCGAAAACCCACCCTGCGCTCGGTGTACTGCTCCCCTCGATCGATTCCATCGCCAAGGCGCTTGCGGGCAAAGACCGGTTGCGGCTCCAACCCACGGGAGCCTATGCCGCGAATCTTCTCGGGCTCTCGGAACAAGTCCCCGCCAGGATCGTGTTCCTCACCGACGGCGCAAGCCGCACCGTCACGGTAGGGCCGACCCAGATTACCCTGCGACGTACCACGCCACGCAACATGGCGGCGTCGGGGCGGCTCACCGGCCTGGTGATCCAGGCGTTTCGGCACGTTGGGCAGTCGCATGCGACACCGGAGCGGATCGCCTACTTGCGCAAGACCATTCCCGCGCCGGAACGCCGGAAACTGCTCAAGGATTTGGCGCTGGCCCCTTCCTGGATGCATCCGCTGTTCCATGCGCTGGCGTCGGATTAGGCCTGCCGCAGATGCAGATTGAATTCCTGAATGAAGAACCTGCCGAACGCGCCAGGTTCTTTCAGCAGGCGGCGCTAAAGCAAAGCACGCTGCCGGTCATCATCGAAAAGGATTTCTGGGTGTGCTGGATGCTGGGCGTGCTTTTCGGCGACGCTGAACTTGCCCGGCAGATTGTGTTCAAGGGGGGCACCTCGCTTTCCAAGGTGTTCGGCGTGATCGACCGTTTCTCGGAGGACATCGATCTCTCCATCGCCCCCGCGTTTGTCGGCATCGAAGACCGCGACATCGCCGCTGCGAACACCCGGACGCAGCGCGACCGCTTGATCCGGCGGCTGGAGCAGGCTTGCCTGGAAACGGTGCGCGAACGCATTCAACCCGCCGTAGAGCCCCGTATCGTGGCGGCGCTTGGGCCAAGCCCTGGCGGCAAGCCCTGGCTCGAATTCGAAACCGATGGGGCGACGCACTCGCCGGTGCTGCTGTTCCGGTACCCGAGCAGCCAGCCGGAGGGCTTTGCCTATCTGCGCCGCTTCGTCAAGCTGGAGTTCGGCTCGCTGACCGATCAGCAACCCACCGGGCGCCACCCCGTGCTGCCTTGGGTTGCCGAGACCTATCCCGGCGGCTTCAAGGACTGGAAGTGCCAGGTGGTGGCGCTGGAACTGGAACGCACGTTCTGGGAGAAGGCAACGATTCTCCATGCCGAATATCACCGCGATGCGTCCGACGAAATGCCGGATCGCTTCTCGCGCCACTACGCCGACATGTCACGATTGGCGCAGCATCCCTCTTGCGCGCCGTTCTTCGCGATGGATGATTTGTGCGGCCGTGTCGTCGATTGGAAAAGCCGCTTCTTCGCCCGCGCGTGGGCGCGTTACGATCTGGCCAGACGGGGAACATTCAGGCTGGCGCCGCCGCCGGAGCGGTTGGCTGAACTGACGGCGGACTACGATGGAATGCGTCAGATGTTCATTACGCCGCCTCCAGCGTTCGACGAGATCGTGCGCGTGCTGAAGGATGCCGAGCAGAAGATCAACAAACCGCGCCCCTGAGAATACGTTCAACAATCTCCGCCTGCGCTGCCAAGTATACCGGCGCGAGATGTGCACGCCGCGCCTCGCCATCGCGCACCGCGAGCGCACCGGCGCCGGACAATACATCGACCTCGCCCTGCTCGACTCGATCGTCGCCTTCGGCGCGAACCAGATCCTGAACTACTTCACCTCGGGGAAGATCCCGGGCCGCTACGGCAACGCGCACGCGAACGTCGTGCCCTACGAAGTGTTCGCCACCGCCGACGGCGACGTCATCCTCGCGGTCGGCAACGACAGCCAGTTTGCGAGCTTCTGCAAGGTCGTGGCTCGTCCGGAGCTCGCCGCCGATCCGCGCTACGCCACCATGCCGGGCCGCATCGGCGACCGCGACGAGCTGATCCCGCTCATCCGCGAAATAATGAAGCGGCGCGCGAGCAAAGACTGGATCGAACGGTTCGAAGCGGCCAACGTGCCCTGCGGCCCGATCAACAACTACCAGGAAGTGTTCGAGGATCCCCAGGTGCGGCACCGCGGACTGAAAATCGAAATCCCGCACCCGGCGGGAGTCCCCTCCCTGACCGTCGCCAGCCCGATGCGCTTTTCCGGGACACCGGTCGAGTACGAGCTGCCGCCGCCGCTGCTCGGGCAGCACACGCGCGAAGTGCTCGGCGAACTGCTCGGGATGCGCCGCGAAGAGCTCGACCAGCTCGCGGCGAAAAAAATAATCTAGAAGGCGGTGGTCCGAGCTTCGCCGTCCGGCGAAGCGATTCCAATTCCAGCAGCGGTCGGAGCGCCGCGCGCGCGCGTGCGGTCGGCCAGCCCGCTGGCGTATGATCGTCCATGGTCCCCCCGTGTCAGAGCCGTATCAAGCCGCTCGGGGCGTAACGGATTGAGCAGGTTGAAGGATCACAGGTAACGGGAGCAGAATGGCGCTTTGCGAATCGCCCGATCTGTCAACCATTTTGTCAACCAAGTCACGTTCGGCGGCTTGGCCAGAGAATGGCCGGCTGACATTTTTGGCTTGGGCTAGAAATCATGCTGAGTGAAGCCGCAACAGTCATCGCGTACATCGGAGCTGCAGTCGGACTTATTGGCGGCGGCGTTGCATTATTTAATAGCTGGAAGGCAGTCTGCTGGAAGCGCGCTGAACTCGCAAACAATTACCTTAAGGACTTCAACAACAGCCCCGAACTTGTATTCGCAGGGCGTTGCCTTGACTGGAATGGAGGCAAACTGATCTTGCCAGAAAGTCTCCGACCCTACATGCCCGATGGTGCCCAAATCATTGATCATGATCGACGTGTCTTCGCTCATGCTTTGCGGCCAGACCTGCAACTCGGCGAAATGGACGATGACCCACGCATACAGATTTACAGAACCTCTATGGACTCGTTCCTCACATGGTTGTGCCTTGTCACGAGTGCGTTGGACCGAAAGCTCTTCTCAGTAGCCGACATCCAAGACGTTGGTTATTGGGTAGCCAAAATCCAAAGTGAGGTCACCATACATCCGTTTATTGTTGCGTATGGCTACCAAGAGAATATCGAGAAACTCATCCGCTACTATCGTCAAAAGCGATCCCCATACAAAAACTGGGTTTTTCCGGTCAACCTGGCTTTTCTGCAACAGAGGGGGCAAGACAAACCTGAGCCAGCAAAAGCCCCTTCACGTAGCCCGCGAGGTGCCGCCGAACCAGGCGCTGCACCTGACCGAGGCGGCATGTAGGCTTCCCCAGGGCTCAAGCTTCCTCAGCCGCCGCGGCAGGTGAGCTTGTTCGTTTAGAGGGCAGCAATTCATGGAATCGCCGGGCGACGATGAGCGTGATGGCTGGATCGAAATTCATGATCTTGACGCACTCGTTGAGGCAGACGACAAGGTTCGCGAGTGTCGATACTTCCTAAGCCTGATCGAGCGAGAAAGGGATTGGCACCACTTCCGCTGGCTAACTAGCGCGTTCTTGGGAGCCGCGTACAGCTTCTTCGAAATCCAAGCACTTGGAGCGTTCTTTAGTTTTCGGAATCCTGAAACCGGAGATCCTATTGAAAGCGGTGAAGCCTTAACCGTGCTTCGTCGGTACGTCGCAGTTTTCCAAGACGCAAAGCGCCCTTCCTACGTTAAGACAAAGGGTGTTCATCCTGTCACTGAGGTTCTTTACAACTTGCGGCGCGGCAACACGCACCACTATCCGCTAACGATTAGACCGCCAAGTGAGTCGGCGCCCGAGGAGTTTCAGTTCGGTGGCACGAAGGAGCGCGGAAGACCCGTCCTCCAATTCTGTCGTGAGGTCTTGGTCCTTATCGAAGACGTCAATCAACAGCTTGAAAAGCTCATATGACGCTGCGATTTCTCACAACGGTGCACAAGAGCCACTGCCCTCTAACTTTAGTTCGAGCGGGCGCGCTGAAGCGCGCCGCTCAACACTCGTGCGCCCCCGAGCAGGCCTCCATGCCGATCAGACACGGCGACAAACTCGCCACGACCCCCAGCAGTTGATCGCGCCGCACCGTGCGTCGAAACACCACGCGCCCTGCGCCATCCACCCCGTGCAGCGAGAAAACACTCTTTGCCAGATCGATCCCCAACGTAGTAACCTTTTCCATGACTTCCCCTCTCGTTCAGATTGAACACGCAAACTCAATCTTGGCACTTCGATGCCGTGCGGGCCACAACCCGCTTCGAGTAGGGGAAGTCCCTTTCATTCGTTAGGTCTCACCAGATCAGGTTTCCCCATCTTCAGCGATGAACGCTCCCGGCTCCCTCGTCCAGTTCCTGCGTAAGCGCGATTACGTCTTCGTCAAAGTGCTTGGCCAAGGGGCGTGCGGGCAGACGGTCCTGCTTCGAGACGAGGTCATCGCAAGCAACTTCGTCTGCAAGAAGTACGTACCGTTTAGCGAGTCGCACCGCCAAGAGTTATTCAAGAACTTCCTACGCGAGATCAAGCTTCTGCACGAGGTGTACCACCCGAACGTTGTGCGGGTATTCAACTACTACGTCTACCCGGAGCAGTTTACGGGGTACATCTTGATGGAATTCGTTGACGGCGCGGACATCGAAGACTTCGTTCGTGCTCGTCCAGAAACCGTAAATGACTTGTTCTTGCAAGCCGTAGAAGGTTTTGCCTACCTCGAAGCTTCGTCAGTGCTACATCGAGACATCCGGCCTCAGAACATTATGGTGCGGGAGGATGGCACGCTGAAGGTTATCGACCTCGGCTTTGGCAAGCGCGTCGATACCGCGTCGGACTTCGACAAGAGCATCAGCCTGAACTGGTGGTGCGAACTCCCAGAGGACTTCGCGGGCAAGAAGTACGATCATTCCACCGAGGTCTATTTCGTCGGAAAACTGTTCCAAAAGTTGGTGTTGGAACTCGACCTAGAACACTTTAACTTTGCGCCGCTCCTTGGGCGGATGTGTGAGCGCGATCCCGTGCGACGCATCGCTTCCTTTGCCGAAGTGCGGACATCCATTCAGCTGAAACGCGCTTCCGACCTCGACTTTACGGACGAAGAGCGTGAGGCCTACCTAGAGTTCGCCGGCGCAATGTCTAGGCAGATCACCAAGATTGAAGCGGGCGCAAAGTATACGGAGGACCCTGACCAAATCAGAACGCAACTTGAGGCTATCTACAGGAACTGCATGCTTGAGCAAAACGTCCCCGACTGCGCGACCGTCATCCGCGTGTTTGTCAAGGGCGGTTTCTACTACCGCAAGAGCGGTTTCCCCACGCACGTCGTCAGAAGCTTTCTAGACCTTATGCGCGGGGGCACGCTTGACAAGCGCCGGGTCGCGCTCGCAAACCTCCACTCGCGTCTCGACGCTATTAACCGATACGAAGTTAAGGTGGAAGATAATGACATTCCGTTCTGACTACGGTGGTAGCCAGTGAGACCTCTTAAGTCGCTCCTTCTAAGTGATTTATTTTCAATGACTTGTTTTGAGCGACTTTCGGGCGATTTGCGGCCTCGGCCCGATTACCCCGCTAACCTTGGTGCAGCCGACGCGCATGAAGCCGCGCGCGGCTGACCAAGCACGTTAGATCGCTCATGAACCGCGGTACAGCGATCAGCGCTAAGAGTCCCAAGCGAATGAATAGGCGAAGGCGCTCTGACAGTTCGGCTGCTAAGTTGAGCAGCAGGGAACTGATGGTGAGGGCGATTGGACTAGCGCGACGGTGCGTGAGCGAATCGGGCAAGGTTGCACCGAAAGTGGGAGCCCTTGTCGCCCGCGATGGCGTTGTAATCGGCACGGCCTTTCGTGGAGAACTCACCCCGGGAGAGCACGCAGAATTCACGCTGCTTGAGAGAAAGTTGGCCGATCGGACGCTGTCGGGGGCGACGCTCTTTACGACACTGGAGCCGTGTACCTCCCGAAACCATCCCAAGATTCCCTGTGCCGACCGAATAGTGGAAAGGCGAATCAAGCGAGTTGTTATTGGAACCCTCGATCCGAACGATCGGATTCGCGGTCGCGGTGAGCTTCGGCTTCGAGCCGCCGGAGTGGAGATCACCCGGTTCGATCCCGATTTGATGCCTGAGATTGAGGAACTAAACCGCGATTTCATGCGAGAACACAGTGCGCGTCCTCCGCGGCATCGGACGCGAGCGGAGACTGCTGATCCAGTCCAACCAGGAGAAGTAGGACCAAACGGCCACAGAATCGGCTACACGAAATCTGGCGACAAGGTGGAGTGGATTCCGGACGACGAGGACCCGAGTAAAGAGTGGCCACTTCTCTTGCGGCGTAACGACAAAGCCATCCTCAAGGCTTACAACGAATTTTGGGATAAGGTTTGGTGGAACAGGCACCAAGTTTGGCTGCAAAAGATCAAGAGTGGCGAAGAACCGCTAACCGCGCAGCAAAGGCCTATCCTGAAGAAAGCCATCAAGGCGGCCAAACGCATTGAGCGCAAGTACGGCAGGAAGAATTTGGGATGGGATGACTTCGAATGGGGATTACTCAGCGGCCGGATGTCGGCACTATCTTGGGTGATGGGGGCGGAATGGAACGAGTCTCTCGATACGTGAAGCGACGGCGCGGGGAGTTGAGCGATCTAACATTTCAATCTAGCGGACGGGCTATGACTCGCCGTGCTGTTCAGCTGGCGCCTGAGCGGCCCGCCGCTGATTTCCGACGTTTGAAGCCGTAGAAAAACTCTCAAACGCTGGAAAAATAGTACGCCCCGCCCCGTTGAATTTCCGGTAACGCCATGGCCGATATGCTCCAGGAATGGATAGGCAGGCAGCAGCAGGCAAGCGACGAAGTGTCGCTCGCCGCGATCAAGCGCCTGGCCGCCCTGCTCGATGTCCCGCCGAGGCCGTACAGGCGCGGCGATCCGATCCCCAAAGGCTGGTACGTGGTGCTGTTCACCCCGGAGGAGCGGCAGTCCCTGCTGGGGCCCGACGGCCATCCCGAGAAGGGGCAGTTCATTCCGCCTGTCGCGCTTCCGAGACGCATGTTCGCGGGCAGGCGCGTGGGGTTCCACGACGCGCTGCGCATCGGCGACGAGGTCAACCGGCTCTCGCGCATCGCGCGCATCGAGCCCAAGCAGGGACGCTCCGGCAAGATGTGCTTCGTGACGGTGCGCCACGAGATCTCCGGGCCGCGGG
>WNFY01008646.1_pt1 | contig 11378 bp, 11 predicted proteins | sample 5400091 | NCBI WGS metagenome assembly WNFY01 (sample SAMN13153364, study PRJNA577476) | soil metagenome | isolation source: 60 cm soil or saprolite under grassland replicate 1 | place: USA:California | collected 2016-06-15
GCCGGCCAGGAGCAGATGACGCGCGACATCACCAAGCTGCGGGCGGTCGAGCAGGACATCCTTGACAAGATCACAGCGCCTCCGCCGCGGCCGGCCGCTGCCCCCGCGCGCAAGCCCGTGCCGCTGACGCCGCCGTCGCAGGCGCCGCCCGCGCGCTGACGGCCAGATCGGGTCGGCGGGGCCACCGGCGGCCACTCGAGCGCGATGCTCTAGTCGCGACCTTGCATGCGGCTCCTCTGCGATTGCGGTCGTGTATTCCAACGGATTTGCTGGAAAAGGACCTCAAAATCATTGTACCCACTACATCGGCGGTCAGCTTGGCGGCTGGTGTCTCGGGCTAAATGAGTGCCTGAGCCAATTAGGTTCCAAAACTTCCTCACCCCCGCCGTAAACCTTCGCAACGATAGTGCGGTCGGGGGCGCGGACCTGCAGACACAGCCCTCTCTGCCCGACTCCTGGCGGTCCCGGTCCGCGACCACCCCCTCGGATCGGGATCGCCCTCAATCTTCAACGGGCAATCTCTGATCAGTGACCTGGCCGGCCGACGCGATCACTATCTGGCGAACCTTGGTCTGCGGCTGCTTGCGCGCAGCGAGGGGCCCCCGCGGACCTTGTGTCAATGTCCTGACACTACCGTGAGTTTCGAGCGCGGAGTCAACACTGCGATTTGATGCGGAGAGGCTGGCATTCCCCCCAACGTGAGCGCGGGGGTCGGCGATCGTTCTTGAACATGGGCCGATCCGATTGACACGAGCTGGTGCTGCGTGATGGGGAAACCCATAACCTCATAGGTTGGAAGCTCTGCAGCCGCTGCACCGGGTCCGCCTAGCAGAAGGGCTGCGGTCGCGACGATCGAGAACCGATACCACATGGCGATCTCCATTCGCTAATAGTAACGAAGTACGCCAACGCTTTATAACGCCGCACGCCCGCCGGCGATGTGAGCGTGTTCACATGAGCCGTCAAGGAATGATGGCCGCCAATGGATCGGCCAGTAATGGCGCGCAAGCGGCCGCGCGCCTGCCAGCATCGACGTTGGGGATGCTGATCCCGAGCAGTCCGGGTACGTCGCCGATCGGGCCCCACTGGTTGATCAGGCGATGGTCCTCGAACGACCAGATGCGCGGCTGCCACGCCTCATCGTCGATGCGCTGCATATCCCAGAATACCTCGATCGGGACTCCCGACGGATCCGTGTGATAGGTCGCGACATTGTCGCCGGCGCCGTGGCGCCCGGGCCCCCAGACGAAGCGCCGGCCCTCGCGGTCGAGAGCATCCCCGAGCCGGGCGAGCTCCGACATGCTGTCGACCTCGAACGCCACATGGAATAGGCCGTCGGCACCGCGACCAACGCCGGCCGTGTGGTGATCGGCCTCGCAGCGCAAAAACACGAGCGCGAGCTGCCCGCCGCCATACGCATAGTCGGAAATGCGAAACCCGAGCACGGCGGTCATGAACTCAACCATGGTGTCGAGATTGGATGCATTAAGATTGATGTGCTGGATTCGCCGCAACCGCACCCCGTTCGCCGTATAGGCTTTCTGCGAGTAGTCACAACCGCAAAAGAGCTCGAACGCATGTCCGCACGGGCTCTCAAAGCGGATGGCATCCGCAATGCCGGGCTCCGGCCGCCCGGCCCTCACCGGCACACCCGCTTTCTCCAGCCGGTTGCGCAGCTGCTGCAGCGCTTCCGGATTGGCGACGCGAAACGCGACATGCTCGAGGGCCGTTACAGGTCCCTCGAAATACTCGATCACATGATGGCATCCGCCATAGGTGTTGTGCTGCGAACCGAGCGTGAGATAGGCCCGTCCGTCGACGCGCTCGACTTCGCGCATGCCGAGGACCTCACCGGCGTAGCGAACCGAAGCCTCCAGCTTGGTCACCTGCAGAGCGACGTGCGCGAGTGATCTGATCATTACCAGTTACCTCCGTGGTCTTGGCTGTGTTAGGTTCTCTTTTGGTTCTGCCGTGATACCGAAGTGACCGCGGCGGCATCCGGCGCGTTCCCTCAACGTAACATCGGCCATCGGTGCACAAAAGAGGATGAGCCGGCGCCGCGCGGGAAACGCATCCAAAGAGCGGATTTGTTCGGCATCCCTCAATCTTCTGCTCCGTTTGCGATTGTGCGAAAAAATGCACCTCACCGCCGCGGCGATGTGTTCGGCCGCCACTCATCGCAGCCGGTCGTGCATCGTGCCGTGGCGGGAAAACGACGACCAGACGGATAATGGACGGACACGAGTGGAAGGCAGCATACTGGTTTGGCGCACGCGCTGAAGGCGGAAGAGCGTGCACATTATCGAAAATTCCAGCACAACGGACCGTGCGATAGCATTTGACTTCCTGATCGCTGACAAGAGTCAGACGCTTGCCGTGCCGGTCAGACGCGGACACCGATGCCATCGAGCAGTAGCTTTTTTCTGACGGCCCGAGTCCGCTTCTGGGACTTATGCGACCTTCCCAGACGGCAGACGAAAGGCCGGTATAGCCCAAAACCGGACATCGCAGGGCTTCTATCGATGCTCGCCTATGAGTTCACACCCTGGGAAGCAGCCAAAGGCGGCCATCCTCGCGTCGGTGAAGCAGCGCGAGGAGAGGACGTAAAGTCTCACGTTACGGCGCGATCATCGCATAGCACGATTGCTTCTCGGGCCGCTGCGAGCTAATCCGCTCGAGCAGGATGGACCTGCATCGAGGCCTGAAAAGCGGCGCCGGGGTTTTCTGCCGCTATCATGATAAATTCATAGCCAGTCGGAGCGGCCACTACGCCCTCTAAAATTCTCTTGAACGCCATCTCGACATCGAGGGGATTAGCGGTCCGTGCCCAGACCGCACATCCCTCTGTTCTACCTCGGATCGAAAGAGCAAAGTTGCCGATAGGACTCGGAACAGCCCAGGCGATTCCCCCGGAACCTGGACCGACGAACAAACCGAGAGCCGTGGGACTCGTTACGGCTTGCAAGTGCTGTTGATCTGCCCACGCCCGCACCTTCTCTGGGTGTCCCATGTTCGGGATGCACACGTCCATAAACAATTTTACGAGAAAGGAGGCGGCCGGCTCCATTGCGGACACTGGTCGTGCCAGCAATAGGAACAATGCAGCCACAACAAATCCGACTCTGAGGTGCATTGTGATTTCGTCCAGGCTGAGAGGCCGACACGCGAGGGGGCCTAAGGCCCCCTCTCCGCCCGCCGGATGTCCTCTGCCTCGGCACCCGCGGTCATGGGCTGCGGCTTGGTCCGCAGGCGCTTCACCATCAGCCGGTTGAGCGCGCCCAGATAGGCTTTCGCCGAGGCGACCAGCGTGTCGGGATCGGCGCCCTTCGCAGTCACGGTCTTGCCGTTCTCCGAAAGCCGCACCGAGACTTCGGCCTGCGCGTCGGTGCCTTCGGTGACCGCGTGCACCTGATAAAGCTCCAGTACCACCTCGTGCGGCACCAGCGCCTTGATGGCGTTGAAGGTGGCGTCGACCGGCCCGTTGCCCTCCGCCTCCTCGACGACAAGCCGCCCCTCGATGTCGAGCCGCATGGTGGCGCGCTGGGGCCCTCGGGTACCCGCCATGACCGACAGAGACACCAATTTGATGCGGTCCTGGGCAGTCGCGATCTCCTCGTCCACCAGCGCCTCGATGTCCTCGTCGTAGACGTGCTTCTTGCGGTCGGCGAGCGCCTTGAACCGCGCGAATGCATCCTCGAGCTGATTGCCGGAGAGCTTGTAGCCGAGCTCCTCGAGCTTGTGCACGAAGGCGTGGCGGCCGGAATGCTTGCCCATCACCAGCGAGGTCTCCTTCACGCCGACGTCCTCGGGCTGCATGATCTCGTAAGTCTGGGTGTGCTTGAGCATGCCGTCCTGATGGATGCCGGACTCGTGGGCGAAGGCGTTACGGCCGACGATCGCCTTGTTGTACTGCACCGGGAACGAGGTCACGGCGGAGACGAGCTTGGAGACGCGCATCAGCATCGCGGTGTCGACGCCGGTGTGGAACGGCAGCGCGTCGTTGCGCACCTTCATGGCCATCACCACTTCCTCGAGCGAGGCGTTGCCGGCGCGCTCGCCGATGCCGTTGACCGCGCATTCGATCTGGCGGGCGCCGGCGCGGATGCCGGCGAGCGAATTCGCCACCGCCATGCCGAGGTCGTCGTGGCAATGCACGGAGAACCGCGCCTTGTCCGAGTTCGGCACGCGCTCGCGCACCATCTTGAACAGCGCGTAATATTCCTCCGGCACGGTGTAGCCCACCGTGTCGGGGATATTGATGGTGGTGGCGCCGGCGTTGATCGCCGCCTCGACGCAGCGGCACAGAAAATCATGCTCGGTGCGAGTGCCGTCCTCGGGCGACCATTCGACGTCGTCGGTGTAATTGCGCGCCCGCGTCACCGAGGCGACCACCAGCTCGAACACCTTCTCGGGCTCGAGCTGGAGCTTCCATTTCATGTGCACCGGCGAGGTCGAGATGAAGGTGTGGATGCGCCCGCGTTTCGCCGGCTTGATCGCTTCGGCGGCGCGATCGATATCGGCCTGCCCGGCGCGGGAGAGTCCGCAGACGACCGCGCGCTTGGTGCGCTTGGCGATCTCGTGCACGGCTTCGAAATCGCCCGGCGAGGCAATCGGGAAGCCGGCCTCGATGATGTCCACGCCCATCTCGTCGAGCAGCTCGGCGACTTCGAGCTTTTCTTCATGGGTCATGGTGGCGCCGGGCGACTGCTCGCCGTCGCGCAAGGTGGTATCGAAGATGAAGACGCGGTCCTTGTCGGACTGTTGCGTGCTCATGGAGAAAGTTCCTTCTGTTCGCTTGCGCCCATTGGGGCGCTCTCGGGGTCCATTGCGAGGCCCCTGAGTGCCCAGGCGCGCGCGCCCAGCCGGCCCTCAGGGGCTGATAAGCAGAAGGAGGCCGAGAATGAGGGCAGCCGCGGGGGCGGCCGGTGCGGCCGTCCCTTTCATCGCGCGATGCTCATAGCGCACCGACATGGCTCCCTCGCCGCCAGGATCGCGGGCGAACGCAAGGCCGCGTTGCTCCCGGCCCGCCCTTGTAGCCGAACACGAGGCCGGGACGCAAGCCGGGCCCGGCGGGGCCTCAGTTGGAAAGCGAAGAATTTTCTTTCTCTCGCTTAAAGGCATCCAGTTCGGCCAAGCAGTCGCGGGCGATTTGCTCCAATTGCTCCCGCAGCTCGGGGTCCGACGTTTTACGTGCGAGAGCGCGGACCTGTTCGGCCTGCTTGCTGAGAAAATCTTCCAGTCGCATCGAACAAGCCGCTTTTACCGCATCGTGGGGAGTCTGTCTTCGACCTAAATCAATGCCGCGACAAGGAAAAAGCGCATGGTGGTGTTCAAAAAGGGGAGAGCGCCATGCAGCCCTACCAAGCCTTCCTCAGAGAACAGGCCAAACGATGCTTCCGATTGGCAGATAACATCCAAGACCCCGAAATCGCCCGTGAGCTTCGGGTCATCGCGCAAGCCTTCCTCGACAAGGCCGCCGAGCTGGACGCCCAAGGGCGCGACTAGCAACGCACGCCGGGAACGACGATCCCTCACCCGTGTCCAAAGGTCCCGGAGCCGAGAAACGATCGGCGACGTGATCGGCGCGGCCATATTGGTCGCCAGGTTAGCGGCGTTGCTGCAGCTTGAAGCTCGCGGGCGGAGCTGCTACGCGATATCTGCAAGCTCGATTATCGGGTAAATATTCTTTTCGTGCGGGGTGCCCGAAGATGATGCGTGCAGCGATTTTGGCCCGCGTCCTCGTTGTGCTTGTCGGCCTCCTTGCTTCGTCCGAGTTTGCGATCGCTCAGACGGTGACCGACACGCTTGGCCGGTGGGGCATGCTCGGCACTTGGGCACTGGATTGCAGCCAGCCTCCCAGTCGGTCGAATGGTTACCTATCCTACGTAGCAAAGCAGGGCGGAGCGTTTCACGAGCGCGAGTTCGGCGACGCGCGGGATTCCAGCAGGATTCTCTCGGCCCGGATCACCGCGAATGGTTTGCTCGAGGTGCGAATAGATTATACGAGCATATCTCAAATCAGGGACATCTCCTTCTTCAAGGCCGGCGACGGCCGCATCCGGTCCATGTCCAACCGGATCGTCAACGGCGAATACTCGATCAAGGACGGGAACTTCGTCTCGAACGGCAACCCAAGTCCTTGGCAGATCCGCTGCCGGTAATGAGCCGCGCGTCGCAACCTTCGAGCCACGATCCCTGCTGATCATTTAGGGAAGCAAGACTCCGCGCCCAGCGTTAGGGTGGGCAAGCCGAAATAGCTTGTCAAAAAGGCAAACGTATAGCTTGCGGTGACTCTGCTCCCGCACGATGCCGTCGTAACCGAGAAGGTCGAACTCGGGGGATTGAGTCCCAACGCCTGCTGGGCGGCGTAGCTTTGGATTGCGGCTACGCTCCCACATACGGTTGAGTTGATGCTGGCACATCGAGCAGCCCTCTCGGTGCCATGCTGGAGCGCCAGTTGGGTCCACAGCAGGAGCCCGCAACACATGATGCCCGCAAATAACGCAAAATACCCCGGCGCGGTCAGGCCAAATTCGACCGCCGCCGTACCCGTTTCGCCCTTGCAGAACCGCAGAAAGCTCATTGGATTCTCGCGGTCGACTGCGAGGAGAACGTGAAGCTGTCGGGGATAATAGGATAGCTCAAGATCGTCCTGTAAGTGCCCTGTGCCGATACAGTCACATAGACACCTGGAGCAACACCTCCGGTACACGTTGAGCTACAGTTCGCGTTCGTAATTCCGGTGGCGGAGGCGCAGCCGCAGAACTGAACCGGCGCTGGAGACGAGCTAATTCCGGAGAAACTGGTGGCGGCCGACACGGCGTTCGAAATCGAGCTCGTGGTGAAACCGTAGACTACGGCATATTCGACCCCCGCTTGAGCGGCATTTTCCACCTGCATTTTACGGTGTATGCCGAGACCCAGGTCGGCAGTACAAATCAATGCAAGCACCAGCACCGGCGCAATGATGGCGAATTCAATTGCGGCCGATCCCGCGACCGCATTTTGGCCCTTCGAGGGGAAACTGCTGAATACGTACCGCATCATGAGAGTCTCCCGAGCGTCTATTCGACCAATTTCGCCAAACGAGAACCTATCGGCTTCGTACCGTAGCCAGCACAGTTGATCGCAAAATTGGAATTGCCGCTAAACGTGATCGTGTCAGCCACGAGCTGAGTGCAGGCGGTGGTAGTGTCTGCTCCGCCGGCAAAGCTTACCGCGCCCCTCGGCAGGTAAAGCGCACCCCCGAGCACCTGTGAAGCCCCACCCTCGAATGAGAATCCCGTACCGACGGGCATGTTTCGGTCACCAAAGAACACAATGCCGGCGGTGCTGCCATTCGTAGGCGGAGTCAGGTTGATCGTGGCGCCGCCGTTGACGCTCGCGGTCGCATAATTATTTCCGGTGCTGGATGTAAATACCAGCGTAACCCCGGTCCCGCTTAATGTAGCGCCGCCGTTGACGCTCAGGCTGCCTTGGTCGAGGTAATATACTCCCGGATTCAAGGTGACATGTGCACCGGCGTTCAGGCTCATGCCTCCACAATATACGCCCGGATTGATGGTCTCCGTCTTCTTTGAGGAAAAGTTGTGCTTGTCGCATCCCGAAAACGACGGATATGACGAATCCGCGTACGGATCGGAAGCGGGCGTTGCTCCGGTGTTGATTCCCAGTGTCGTAGTGATATTCGACGTCTCCGATACGTTACCCACTACGTTTACGGAGAGCGCGGAGAGCGTGCCACCGCCGTTTAGCGTGAGCGCGGACGAATTGCTGGAATTGTCCATCAGGCTGCAGCCGCTAAGATTGACGGCAGACGTACCTTTTATGACCGTGGCTCCACTCGCTGTCGTATTCAGGCTGAGCACGCAACCGAGACCTCCATTGCCAACGGCGACAGCGCGTGCGGAAATCGTGAGTTGACTTGAGCTAAACAGGCTCGAGAAGAGTCGAGTCTGCGGCTGACTGACAATCACTTCAACGGCATTCGTCGTCGATGTATAGGATCCGGACAGCGGAGGCTGATGCAGCGTCACAACGACATTGTTGGCTCCGGCAACAAAGCCGTACGTCGCAGTTGCGGCCTGAGCCTGAGTTATCAAGCCGGTAGAGTTGCCCTGGATAGAATAAGTCGTTGCGGCACTGATTGCCCCTGAATCAGCCGCGCTCTGCAGGTGTTGATGGTTGTAATACCACAGCCCCACCTCGGATCCCAGGCCGACCAATCCCAAGAGCGCGGGCATTGTCAGAGCTGTGATGATCGCGTAACTCCCGGTCTGGTCGCGCCTAAAGCGGCGCAGCAGGTCCAAGACCTCTGGAAACGCATGTCGTGCCGCGGGATAGAAAGTCGGAGACATTCTGATTTCCTCACACCGCACATTCAATTTGGATATAATCTTACTTTTAATCCCTCTTTTTTTGTTGAACGACACCTTCGAAATCGAGCGACGTCAATTCAGAAATTGGTAATCATGTCGGGGGCATACGGGAAAATCAGTCTTTTTCCGCCTCCAGCGCCTTGCGGAGGCGCTGCATTTCTTTCAGCTGCACCCGGCTGACCTTGGGGAACCGCAAGTCGAGTCGGTCCAGCGCCTCGACCATGGCGCCCGCGACCACGAGGCGCGCGAACCACTTGTGGTCCGCGGGCACGACGTACCATGGCGCCTCGGGCGTGCTGGTGTTGAGGACCATGTCCTCGTAGGCATCCATATAGCGGTCCCAGAGCTTGCGGTCGGCAACATCGTCCATCGAGAATTTCCAGCGTTTGGCCGGGGTGTCGAGCCGCTGCAGGAACCGGCGCTTCTGCTCCTGTTTCGAGATGCGGAGGTGGAATTTGAGGACGAGCGTGCCGTTGCGCACCAGGTGACGCTCGAAGGCGACGATGTCCTCGAACCGCTGCTTCCAGATCTTGTCCGGCTTCGCCTGAGGCGGCAGCTTCTGGCGCCCGAGCAGCTCGGGTCGCACGCGCACCACCAGCACCTCCTCGTAATAGGAGCGGTTGAAGATGCCGATGCGGCCGCGCGGCGGCAGCCGCACCGCGGCGCGCCGCAAAAAATCGTGTTCGAGCTCCTCGGGGCTCGGCGCTTTGAACGCATGCACCTCGCAGCCCTGCGGGTTGACGCCGGTCATGACGTGCTTGATCGCGCTGTCCTTGCCGCCGGCATCCATGGCCTGGAAGATCGCGAGCACCGCCCAATGCGCCTGGGCGTAAAGCATCTCCTGCAGGTCGGCGAGCCGCTCGATGTCTCCCGCGAGCATCGATTTCGCCTGCTGCTTGTCGATCTCGAGCCCCCGTGTGTCCGCCGGATCGTGATCGGCGAGCCGAAAGTTTTTCGGCTCGTCGATGCGGAACGACTTGATGAGCTTCGCGCTCTTCATCGGTTCTCGTTCGTCCGTTCTCGATCGTCCGCCGTCTGCCACACGTGGTCGAAGAACTTGGGAACGAAAGGCGGCATCATCGGATCGAGATCGGCGGGACCGCGCACGATGTGCACGCCGGCGAGCTCCGGTGTTTGCTCGCGCGCGAGAAAGGTGAGTATCTTTTGGCGCAAGGCGGCTGCCGGCTCGGCTGCGCGCAGCACCTTCACCATGGCGATGCGGCCGCTGTCGAAAATCGCCCGCCAGCCGGGTTCGGGATCGACCGAATCCGGCGACAGTCCCGTCTCTTCCGCAAGCTCGCGCAGCACGCTGCGCTCGAGGTCGACCTGTTCACCGACGACGTCGTCGAGATCGGGCGTACCGCCGATGAAATATACTTTTCCGGCATTGGCGGTGTGGCCGCCCATGACGCCGAGCACGAAGGCACCGTCGGCCGCGTGCAGCGCGCCCATCGCGAAGCAATTGCGCACGCTCTTGTCGGGAAAGCCCCAGTCGCGCCAAGCCAGGAAGCTGGCGAAATCGGTCTCCAGATACGCGCCGCGGAACACGCCATCCGCAACGGCAAAGTCGTGAAGCACCAGGACCCGGCCGTTCCACAATTCGGGCTTGCCGCGCCGCATTTGCGCAAAATAGCGATCGATCTCGTCCCGGCGCTCGGTCGCGAACGGCCATTGTTTTCGGACGAACCGTAGCTCGAGCCGCTCGACCGGAAGGAGCGTGATATCAGCCATGAGATGAAAGAACGCGGTTTTGCAAGGAAAGTTCAAGCCTCGATCGTGCCTTCCATGACGATGATGGCTTCGCCGCCCACCGCCGCCGACACGAGCTTTCGCTGTTTGATCGAGATCGAAAGCTCGATCAGGCTCGGCCGCCCCATCTCGTAGCCCTGCTCGATCCGGAACTCGTGTCGGCCGTCGGCATGCGTCTCGCAACGCGCGAGCACGCCGGCGAATGCCGCGGCGGCCGAGCCGGTCGCCGGATCTTCTGGCACGCCGAAGCTCGGCGCGAACATGCGGGCGTGGAACGCGTTGCCCTGCTCGACCGTCTCGCGGCAGAACACGAAGGCGCCGCCCGGACCGTGTCGGTCGATCGCGTGCCAATGCGCGGGATCGATCCGGCATGTTCGAAGCCCATCGAGGCCGCGCACCGGCACGAAGGTGTAGTCCGCGCCCGCCGACCAGCACATCGGGACGAAGCGCTCGAATCCGATCTCGCGCGCATCGATCCCCAGCGCCGCCGCAAGCTCGCTGCCGGCGGCGGCTGGCCCGGTCTCCTGCGGGAGGCGCGGCAGGTCGAAACTGGCGCGGCCGCGATCGGCGCCGATCGGCTCGACCACGCACTGCACGTTGCCGACGTCCTCCTCGAGGACGATCTCGCAGGCAGCATTGCGATCCATGCGACCGAGCAGCACCGCAGTGCCGACGGTCGGATGCCCGGCGAAGGGAAGCTCCGTCGCCGGCGTGAAGATGCGCACCCGCGCCCGGTGCGACGGCTCGGCGGCGGGCAGCACGAACACGGTCTCCGATAAATTGAACTCGCGCGCGATGGCCTGCATGGTCGTGCCGTCGAGGCCTTCCGCGTCGAACACGACCGCGAGCGGATTGCCGGCGAATTTTTTGCTGGTGAACACGTCGAGCGTGGTGAAGCGCCGGCGCATGCTGACTCCTGTGCGCCACTCGCCCTGGGAGAGATGCCCGAACCGCGGAGCGGCGAGCCGGACGGGGCCACGATCATTGGGTCCACCCGGGCCCAGGGCGCCAAGCCGCCGCCTCCTCGATACATCGTTTCGCGGCCAGCCGGTCGCGAGCTTACACGAGGTTGACGCAGATCAAAGCCTTCAGCCGAACGCCCTATAGAACTGCACTTGGTGATGGAGGACGCCATGGCGATGGTCATGATCAAGTGTCCCGAGACATCTCACGCCGTGCTGACGGGAATCGAGGTGGATGGCGGGTTGGAGAGCCTTCCCGACGTCGCATACGAAACCGATTGCCCGCTCT
>WNFY01014482.1_pt1 | contig 11378 bp, 5 predicted proteins | sample 5400091 | NCBI WGS metagenome assembly WNFY01 (sample SAMN13153364, study PRJNA577476) | soil metagenome | isolation source: 60 cm soil or saprolite under grassland replicate 1 | place: USA:California | collected 2016-06-15
AAACCCGTTGCCGGTGCGAAGGTGCTGCTTTTTGCGGTCGATGAAGCGACGTTAGCGCTGGGTCGCTGGAAGTTACCGGATTTCGACGCCGCGTTTAATCCGCAGCGCCCCTGGCAAGTCGTCACGCACAGTGCGCTGGGCAAGGTTTGGGCACCGGACAATCCGTCCGAGCTCTCTCATTCGCAAAAAGGATTTATCCTGGGAGACGTTGGACTCGGGGGCGAGCAAATCATGTTTCGGAAGGACTTCAAGCCGCTGGCCTTTTGGAACGCATCGATGCGCACCAATTCCAACGGCGAAGTTCCGTTTCACTTCAAGGCGCCAGAAGGCCTGACCAGCTATCGGGTAGTGGCGGTAGCTCAAAACGGCGCCGAGCAATTTGGAAATGGACACTGCGAGTTGCGACTCGCCAAAAAGCTCCAGGTCGAGCCCGCTCTCCCGGATTTCCTGCGCACGGGCGATGAAGTTCAACTCCGTACCGTCGTCCGGCAGGATTACTCGGATTCTGACGACATCGAGGTGACTATTTTCCCGGGCGCAACAATTCAACTAGATGAAGCTGCGGCAAAGAAGGTGACGGCGAAACGCAAAGAGCCATTGCTGGTCAGCTTCCGGGCAAAAGTGAAGGACGATGTGACTCAGGCGAAGATAGGATTCACGGCAAAATCTACTTCTCGTTCAGGGGTGAACGATGCCGAGCAGCGCACGTTCAGAATCGAGCCGGCGTTGCTCGTTCGCCGGAAAACCGTCTTCGGTGAGATCGCGCCGTCGCAACCGATCAACATAACCGCAGCCGCGCCGCCGCAATGGCTTTCGGCGAAAGGTAATTGCGACGTAATGCTGTCCGGTTCTGTCTTTTTACCGAAACTGGCGGCACTGTCCGCGATGCTTGAAGGGCAAGGTTCTTTCGAGAAGATCTCCACGCGCATCCTGGCCGCAACTCTTCTTGCAGATACACTCCAATATGTTCCGCTGGGTGAAAATATCGACAACCAACTACGGAACAAAGTGCAGGATGGGCTAAAGCGTTTTGCCTCAGCGCTTCCGGGCAACCAGGGTGTTCCGACCTGGTCCGCTGGCGGAATACCCAACGATTTTGTTACGGTTCAGGCGGCATGGGCGATTCTGAATGCGCGCCAGCGCAACTTTGATGTCGACGTGGGTCTGCTGCGCAAAGCGGAATCGTGGCTAGACAAAATGATTGCGAAAGAGATCGGCTTCGATCGGACTTCTGCCGACATACGCTGCTTTGCACTGATGGTGCGTGGGAGTACGCGCCTTGAAGGCAGCGAGGAGAGAAATTTCCAGCAGGAAGCGGAGGAGCTTTTTAAGAAGCGGCAGGAACTTTCCGATGAAGGGAGAGCCTGGCTTGCACTGGGTTTACACTACCTGAGTATTCTTCCAGACGCACAAAAGACACTTTTGCGCGAAATCGATCATCCCGGCACAACCGTCGAGTTCGATCCGGCAACATTCAGCTCCAACACTCGAGTCGAAGCGATTCGGCTTTTGGCGCAAAGTGAAATCCAATCGACAAATTGGTCGTCGGCCATGCGGCAGCGAGCGCAGCAAAGCCTCAAGCGTATCACGCAATCTTCGATCGACCCTTCGACGCAGGAAAATCTGTGGTTATTACTTGTCTTCAACTCGCTGGCCCGTGCCGAAATTCCCAGCGCAATGGCTGCCCGCAAGCTCTCACCGACGCCAGGAGCGATTTCGAAAAACCGAATATCTGTCGGCTGGCTTGGCGTGCCGCTAGGCAAATTACCTGAAACTTTCGCCAAGCCGCTGCAGCCAGGGGTCAAAGGATCGTATCTTATCCGGGCAGCTTACCAAGTCGCGGAAAACGAAACCGCGCCCCGTGAACCAAGCCTCAACCTCCAACGTGCCGTGCGCAACCTGACAAACACCTCCCGGACTGGCACGACGGAGGCACCATTCCAACTCGGGGATCAGGTGCTCGTGACGTACCTTTTAAATGCGGACGCAGGTCCGACCAATGTACGACAGCCGTTTCGCCGGAGTTTCGGATTCGATGATCGTTCATGCCGAGGAAGGCAAATGAGAATCGCACGACTGCGCGCAGTGTTGCTACGATCCGCCGTTTTACTTGGTTTGATTGCGCTTGGTTTTGCCGCGGTTGTTCGTTTGACTCCACTGCCAAGCGACTTACTCCGGCCGCAGAACGGGACGACGACGCTGGTCGATTGTCAGGGCCGTACGCTTGCCTCGCTGCCGTCGATCGAGGCGCGGGCGCAAAATCCCGTGCGCCTGAGCGAGATGGGTCCTTTGCCTGGGGTGACGGTCGCGCTCGAAGATCGCCGATTTTACTCGCATTCAGGCGTGGATCTCTTCGCTGACGCGGGCGCACTCGTACGTAATGTCCGCTTCGGTCGAATTGTCTCTGGTGGCTCAACCATCACCCAGCAACTCATCAAACTCACTTCCGGTCGCACGGGGCGAAGTTGGACCGCAAAAATTTACGAAAATCTTGCCGCTCTTCGCCTTGAGCGCATCTGGACGAAGGATCGCATCCTCGAGGAGTACTTGAACCGCAGCCATTATGGCAATCGGCAGGTAGGTCCATCTGCGGCCGCACGCGCTTACTTCAACAAAAGACCCGAAAATCTCACTTTGGCGCAGGCGATATATCTGGCGGGTCTGCCGCAGGCTCCCAGTCGATTTAACCCCTGGCGCCATTCCGAATCTTCCGAAGCGAGATACCGCCGTTCATTTGTCCAACTTTCACGTGCGAAGTTTATCGACCCATCTCAGGCCGCGCACATTGAGACAGTGCCGCGATTGTCGCGGCGCATGGCTGCCGAACGAACGGCACCGCATTTCGTGGACGCGATCCTCGAAAAATATCCCAAACTTCGAGGCGGCGTGATCACGACCGCGCTTGATCTCGATCTCCAGCGCTACGCTGAAAAAGTACTCGAAGTGCAACTAGCAAAGCTGGCCCCGCGTCAGGTCCGGCACGGCGCGATCGTTATTCTGGACACAAAAACGGGTGCGGTCCGGGCGATGGTGGGGTCGCGCAATTACTCCGCTCCGGGCGACGGCCAGATCAATGGCACGATGGAATACCGGAGCTGCGGCTCGACCTTGAAGCCTTTTCTCTATCTTCGCGCAATCGACGATCGCCTGCTGACGGCCGCAACGCTGCTGCCGGATACTCAGAACGCGGTGCGCGCCGAATACATCGATTACGATCCGGTCAATTACGACAAACGGTTTCTAGGGCCAGTGCGGGTCCGTGAGGCGTTGGCCAATTCGCTCAACGTTCCCGCTGTGGTAACGCTCAGCAGGGTCGGAGCCCGCAAGGCCTTTCTCGCCCTTCAAGATTGCGGTCTCAAATTCGCGCGCTCTTTCGACGATTACGGCGCGGGATTGATTCTCGGAAATGCCGAGATCCGTCTCCTGGATTTAACTGCCGCCTTTACCGTTTTTACGGGGCGCGGTCTTATAGTCGAACCGCAATTATTGAACACGACAAACGTACGCCATCGCTTCATCGCTTCACCGGAGGCTGTTGCGATAGTAGCGGACATTCTGGCCGACAACCAGGCGCGGCGTCACACCTTCGGACCTTTTTCGCCGCTCGCGTTTGAACATGAACGCATTCCCTGCAAAACCGGCACAAGTTCGGGATTCCGCGACACCTGGGCCGTAGGCGTGACGGCGCAGCATGCGGTTGGAGTTTGGGTCGGTAATTTCGACGGCCGGCCCATGCAGGAGATTGCTTCCGTGACCGGCTCCGCTCCGGTTTGGCGAGAGATTGTCGATTATTTGCTACAGCACGGAGATACTTCCGTGCCTGCGCCGGTAGAAAGCTCACGACTTACACGGCGCGAAGTGTGCAGCATCACAGGCCTGTTACCTGTCGCAAGTAGTCCGGGTGTTGTGAATGAATGGTTTTTAGCCGGTACCGAGCCTGTTCAGAAGGCGAGTCACTACTGGCGATTAGTCCATGGACAAATGGAGCTTGTCCTTCCCAGCGAATACACTCTTTGGTGCAGGAGTGGCCAGAATCATCTTGGCGCGCGGATCGAGGACAATACACCGTTGAAGATTGTCAGCCCTGCGCCGAACGCTACCTACATGATTGATCCTCATTTGCCCCGGTGGCAGCAAGCGTTGCGGCTAATCGCCTCCGCTAACCCTGCCGATGAGCTCGACTGGAAAGTGGATGAAAAACCCCTGGCGTTCTCAAACGACGGTTATTTTTGGCCGTTGATCGAAGGTCAGCATAAGATCGAGGTGAGTGGCCCCACCGGCCGTGCCGCGGCCAATTTCAGTGTCGAATAGCTTTCCGTGACAGCGAGTAATCCTGTTGTCCCATTACCCGTGAAACCGTCTGTGCGGCCTGGGATGGGCACGATTCTCTATCCTGGTGGCGTAACATTTCGAGTGTGGGCGCCCTTTGCTTCGAGTGTGTTTGCTGCCGGAACCTTTAACCAGTGGAGCGACACGGCTAATCCGTTTGCCAGCGAGGGCAATGGCTATTGGTCGGTGGACGTACCGGGAGCGAAGATTGGCGATGAATATCAGTTTGTAATCCGCAATGGCAATCAGACGCTCTGGCATAAGAACCCATATGCGAGCGAGGTGGTGAATTCGTCCGGCAACGCCATTATTCACGATCCCGTTTTCGACTGGACAGGTGAGGATTTCTTGATGCCGCCGCGCAATGAATTGGTGATTTACGAGATGCACGTCGGCAGCTTCAACGACTCAGCCGGCGAAGGCCCGGGTACGTTTGACGAAATTGTGCCGAAGCTGCCCTACCTGCACGATCTAAGTATTAATGCCATCGAGATTATGCCAGTGCTGGAGTTTCCGATGAGCTTCTCGTGGGGTTACAATCCTTCGGACCCCTTCGCAGTGGAATCTGCCCTGGGTGGCCCACAGGGCCTTCAGCGGTTTGTGAAAGCGGCGCATGCGCTGGGCATCGCCGTGATCATGGACGTGGTTTACAACCACTTCGGTCCCGGCGATCTCGATCTTTGGCGCTTGGACGGCTGGAGCGACTGGAATCACAACGGTGGCATCTATTTCTATGACAACGACCGCTCGCACACTGATTGGGGCGATACTCGTCCGGATTACGGTCGGCCAGAAGTGCGGCAGTACCTTCGCGACAATGCTCTGTTTTGGCTGAACAAATACCACCTAGATGGTTTGCGTTTCGACTCAGTGAGCAACATTCGCAGCGTCAATGGCCGCGACCTGCCTGATGGGTGGAGCCTCCTGCAATGGATCCACGACGAAATCCGCTCCACGCAGCCATGGAAGATCACGATCGCCGAAGATTTGCAGAATAACGAGTGGATTACCAAGGGGACTGGGGCTGGCGGAGCAGGTTTCAGTTCCCAATGGGACGCCGCTTTTGTGCATCCGATCCGGGATGCAGTCATCGCACAAAGCGATTCGGATCGGAATCTCTATGCCGTCCGCGACGCGCTCTATCATCGCTACAATGGCGACGCAGAGCAGCGGGTGATTTACACGGAATCGCATGACGAAGTGGCAAACGGTCACGCCCGGGTGCCGGAAGAAATTTGGCCCGGCAATGCCGGAAGTTGGTTTTCACGGAAGCGTTCTACACTGGGTGTCGCGCTCGTCTTTACCGCCCCCGGCATCCCAATGATCTTCCAAGGCCAGGAATTTCTTGAAGACGAATACTTCCGCGATTCGGCCCCCTTGGATTGGTCGAAGCTTGACAAATACCCGGGTATCAATGCTCTCTATCGCGACCTGATTCGCCTGCGCCGCAACTGGTTCAATCAGACGCGCGGTCTTCGCGGCCAACAAATCAACGTCCACCACGTCAACAACACTGATAAGGTGATTGCATTTCATCGTTGGGAAAACGGCGGACCTGGCGACGATGTGGTAATCGTTGCAAACTTTGGTAACCGCAGCTACGACAGCTACGCGTTAGGCTTTCCACGAGCGGGCGTTTGGCGGGTGCGTTTCAATAGTGACTGGCAGGGTTACAGCTCTGATTTTGGAAACCAGCTTGGCTACGACACCTTCGCCGGCGACGGATCGCGTGACGGAATGCCATTTGAGGCTAACGTAGGCCTTGGTCCTTATTCCGTTCTTATCTTGTCGCAGGATAATCCGTGAAGTATTTTCACGGCCTCGATTGAGCCAAAGGCAATCTGGATAGCATCTGCATTCGTTTTGCCTTTCCCCCTGCCGATTAAACGCTTTTTCGCAGGTTCATTTTTTATGCAGTGTCGGAGCGGTCCAGCGAATAAGGCAGCATCGGATTCAAAGTCAGATTCCAACTACCGAGTCCCGTTTTTGGGGTCTCCCCGCGAAACAATGTTTGGGTAGAAGATTGGTGCTTGAACGGTGATACATTGTATGTACAATGAGTCACCAGAGATGATCAAAATGCTCGTGCGGCACGGAAATTCATTCGCCCTGATCCTAGACAAGCCCGTGCTGGAATTACTTAACGTTGATCCCGCTAGACCTGTCGCAATTTCAACGACCGATGGAAAAAGTTTACTCGTTGCGCCATTGAGTGGCGCTAAGAAAAAAACCGCAAAGCGAACGCGTCCGCGACAACGTTCGAGACGCAGAGCAGAAAAACAAGGAAGCGTATGATGAAAGCAATATCGATCCTGTCGATCGGTGCGCTGGCAGCAATCAGCGCGGGATGTTCAAGCACTAGGCAGAGTGTCTCAGCCACAGGAGAGCGTTATCCGTGGAAGAAAAATATCGTGACAACTGTCTTTTGGATCGGCGAGAAGCCGAGCGCAAACAATCCGGTGCCGAACCGCATAAGCTCATGGGACAGAAATTGGAGCAGAAGTTACGGCGGATTTGACGATCCAAATCCCGCGCATCGACGCAATTTGGTTCCCGTAAAGTTTACGCCTCGACAGAACCCTTTTTACTGCGCCCTCCCATACAACGACAAGGCCGCCACTGGTCATCGACCGGAAGCACCCCGCGTCGTTCCATGGTTCAAGGAAGCGTACCAAGGCCCCGGCGTTTCCACCTGCAAGGATCGATGGGTTGCGATTCGCAATGGGAATCGAACGGTTTATGCGCAATGGGAAGACGCAGGACCCTTCCGCACTGATTATTGGCAGTATGTATTTGGCAATGAACGTCCAAAAACCACTCTGAACCGCGGCGCAGGTCTCGATGTCTCTCCCGCTGTGCGTGACTATCTCGGATTAAACGAAACGGATGTGACCGACTGGCGCTTTGTTGAGTTTAGCGAAGTACCGCGCGGGCCGTGGTCGACGCTCGGAGAAAACAACACATTTGTGATTAGCGGTCGCAAAACAGGCAGCGAATTGGCCCAGGCGTCAAAGCCTGCTGAAGATCGTGCGATTGCGCCATAAGCCGAGAAATGGAAAAACCTGTGTCGTTATCTGCATCAGCAGCCACGCGATGACCGCGTAAGCAATCCGCCCGCTTTAGAAAATATTGCGCCGCTTCAACTCGGCCCAAAGCTCGTACTTGGCGGCACAACAAACGATTCAAAGTCATTAGTCTTTTAACCGCTGGTTACTAGGGCGTGCGATATGGCGGCACTGAATACGCTACCGATTGAGAAGCCGTCGCTTGAATACGATTACTGTTTCAGACTCTGGCGTTTCGGCCGCGATGATGCGGGAACTTTGTCTGAATCGAATCTGCCTATCAAAGTGAAGCTGTAGCTCAGCGGTTAGAGCAGGGGACGCATAATTCAAGAGAGAGCTTTTTTTGCGCGGGTTTTCACCGGCTTGCGCATTGGCGCTACGGGCGTACGCGACGCGATATCGCACAACACCGCATTTCGTGCTACCAATTTGCTACCAATTTTAGTACGCACGAAAGTACACGTTTATACAGCATTTGCCTGGGAAATAGCCATTTGCACCGTTAGCTCAATTGGCAGAGCAAGTGACTCTTAATCACTGGGTTGCAGGTTCGATTCCTGCACGGTGCACTTCATCATTCACTGATTGGAGCTTAAGCAAGATAACGGAATAGACATTCTCAATAAGGCGCGCACCTATCGTCCGGCAATTATACGGCGATACAGCGTTTCATACTGAGGGACAATGCGACCTGCTGAGAACCGTTCCAACGCGCGCTTGCGACTCTTTTCACCCAGTTCTCGGGCCAAATTTGGAGATTCGATTAACGCGTCCAACGCCGCCGCCGCCGCCGTCACATCGCCGAAGGGATATAAAGGAGAAGAGTCTCCGATGACTTCGGGAATGCCAAGCCCCAATTCATCGAGCAGTGGCTCATAACGATCAAAAGGGCCGCCTGCTAAAATGAGCAATCGAATGCGTGCCCGGAGCTTCGACATAGCAATGGTGCGCAGCAGCAGATCGACTCGCTTGACGGGTCGCAAATTCGACATGTGCAGCACAAGAAACTCGTCGGTTACGCCGAGATCGCGTCGAACTTCTTGTCGACTTCTCTTCGGTTTATTCGGGGTGAAGAAATTCGGAATCACTTCAATCGGCCGTTCCAAACGAAAGATTTCCTGCGTTTGCTTCCGAAGACTTTCTGAAACTGCCGTCACCGCATTGGAATGCACGAGGGCGTGCTCGATGGCGGTGCGGTAGTCGGGATCCTGACCCAACAGCGTGGTATCGCTTCCATGCAAAGTTGTGACGATGCGCGGAGCTGACGATCCTACGATCTGCGAGGCTAAACACGCGGCCAACGCGTGCGGTACCGCGTAATGAACATGAAAAAGATCGAGCCGCTGGGAACGCGCCACTTCCGCCATTTTCACTGCGAGCGGCAGAGTGTAGTCGGGACAGGGAAACAAAGCGTTGTCCACAAATTCGACTCGATGGAAATGTAGACCCTCCTGCGGCAGGTCTAACCGAACGGGTTGAGCATAACTAAAAAAGTAAACTTCATGACCGCGACGCGCCAGTTCTGATCCGAGAGCCGTCGCCAAAATCCCGCTTCCGCCAATCAACGGAAAACATGCAATCCCAATTTTGAGCGGCCCCGATTTCATTACAGCTCCGTATAAGCTTTGTCGAAGTCAGAAATTTCGTCGCGTTCGATGAATTTCACGCCGGGAGCATCCGCCTTGTTAATGTAGCGTTGCTCGCTGGCGCCGGCGACGTAATGGGTGCATTGAATCACTGATTGCATCCATCGGAAACGCGTGTCGCGAGTCGGGCTGATTTGCTCCGGACCGAATTCTCCTCCGGGAATCTGTAAAAACCGATCGCCTCCCTTATGTAGCAACAACTTCCCGTCACGAAAACGTGCGCGAACGACCTCTCCTTCATAGCGCTGATCGACGAAGTAGTCTGAGACGGCCGCAGCACGAGCTCTGAATTCGGGTGCACTCGATCGCTCCACCCGCACACCTTCCAGCAACCCCATTCGCATGTACATCTCGCGACAGAAGTCGGCGATATTAGAACATTTTGTTTCCTTGAAGTGCGCGACCAGAGACCGCCCAACGTAATTGGGGAGTTGGCGCGCAGTTTTCTCCTGCCATTCCGGAAGCACACGTTTCGCGTACAGCGGCGAAAACTTTTTTTGGATCCGATTCTCAAACTGGAAGTTTAGGGCCGCTTCCTTGTTGCTGTTTCGCTCTCGCAAAATGGTAATCGTTTCGCGCGGGTCATGATCACTGTCGTGAAAGAAAAAGACCACTTCTCCGCCAATCTTCTTTTGAAGACGCCGCGCGGTCAGAATCTTAGCGAAGAGAAATCGCTTGGGAAAAAATCCACAGGGTTGCTGGCCGAAACAAATAATCGGGTGATCCATTGCTCAGAATGAGCTTCATGCCGCAGCGTGAGCTTCCGTGCCGCGAAAGATAGTTTGTTGCAGCAGCGTCGCCAGAACCAGTACCGCGGCGCATCCAATAAAATTATACCAGAGATAACCGATGTTTGTCGTAGCGAACAGGACAAAGACGAGTGATTGGGCGAGGACCGCGGCGAAAAACACGGCCGACCCGGTAACTCGACGAATAAAGAAAGCTGCCAGAAAGAGACCGAGGATGCTGCCATAGAACACCGAGCCCAGAATGTTGCCTGCTTCGATGAGATTTTCGACCAAGCTGGCAAACGAAGCGACGCCTATGGCAATCAAACCCCACGCTGCGGTGAGTGCTTTCGCTGCGACCACGTAATGATGGTCGCTCGCGTTAGGCCGAATCAACGGCCGATAAAAATCGATAGCCGTGGTGGAACCGAGAGCATTCAGAGTTGCCGCCGTTGCCGACATGGTCGCGCACAAAATCACTGCGATCAATAGTCCGACAAGTCCGTGCGGCATCTGTTGAAGAATAAAAGTAATGAATACGTAATCCGACTCCTTGCTCTTTGGATCCACGCCTGCTTGCTGGAGAACTTGCTTGGTTCGATCGCGTAACTCGCGTGCCTGCACGTCGAGCTCGCGCAGCGTGGTCATGGCCGCATCGCGCTCGTTTGACGAATCCTTGGACGATGCACTGGAAATAGCGCGAATGGCAGCGCGTTTTTGCATGAAGACGTCGTCGAATTGCGTTTGCAACGCTGCTAGCTGCGGCGCATAGCCGTTCTGCATCGCACGCTGGTACGCCGGTTGATTGAAATAAACGGGCGGCTTTTCGAATTGATAAAACATGAAAACAATCGCGCCGAGCAGCAGAATAAAAAATTGCATGGGCACCTTCACCGCGGCGTTGAAGAGCAACCCGAGACGACTTTCTTTGAGTGAGCCGCCCGCCAGGTATCGTTGCACCTGCGATTGATCCGCTCCGAAATAGGAAAGCGCGAGAAAAAAGCCGCCAATGAGGCCCGACCAGAATGTATAGCGCTTGTGCGGATCGACCGAAAAATCGACCGCCTCCAGTTTTCCCATTTTCCCCGCGACCGATAACGTGTGTTCAAAGGAGAGATCGGGGGATAGCCGGTAAACCGCGACCGCAAATGCAATCGCCATGCCGACCAAAATCACGATCATCTGGTAGCGTTGGGTGATGCTCACAATTTTGGTTCCACCCATGACCGTGTAGATAATCACCAGTCCGCCCGCGAGCCAGATAGTCAGGTCCAGGCGCCACCCGACCAAGGCGGAGAGAACGATGGCCGGCGCATAGATCGTGATTCCAGTAGCGATGCCGCGTTGCACGAGGAACAGGAATGCGCCGAGTAACTGTGTCTTCCGATCGAATCGCTTGCCGAGGTACTGATAGGCCGTGTAGACTTTCAGTCGCTGATAAATTGGAACGAAGACTGCGCACACAACGATAAGCGCGAGCGGTTGCCCAAAGTAGTTCTGGATGAAACCTATGCCACTCTCGTAGGCCTGGCCCGGCATCGATAGAAACGTGATCGGCCCAGCCTGCGTCGCCAGCACGGACAATCCTATCGTGGCCCACCGAATACTGG
>WNFY01011091.1_pt1 | contig 11377 bp, 7 predicted proteins | sample 5400091 | NCBI WGS metagenome assembly WNFY01 (sample SAMN13153364, study PRJNA577476) | soil metagenome | isolation source: 60 cm soil or saprolite under grassland replicate 1 | place: USA:California | collected 2016-06-15
GAGGCGCAGCAGGCCCTCAAGCGCGCCGAAGAGCTCAGAATAGACCGCCCCCAATAGCTGTCCTTCTGAGAAGCTTGTTGCCCAGCTTCCGCGCTGCCCAGCTTGCGGCGATAGCCTGGGGAGAGCGTGGCGGCTGATTACCCAGACCAACCTGCTGGCGCCGTCTCGCACTGTGCTCGGCTTGCCACGTTCTCATTCGTAACTGGCGAGGCTTAGTAATGCAAGTCCGACGTGTGCGCCACACCGTGACAGACGAGGGTGCAACTCTTAGTCGAACGGCTAAACGTGGTTGGCGCGGTACCGTTCGGAGCCACTACATTCAGGTCGAAATTGACCATTCGTTCTCCGGAGATTGTGGGCGAGATCCCACCCATTCCATGCGGAGTATGACAAACCGAGCATGAGATCCCGAAGTTCTTAATGTGCTTGTAGTGCTTAGTGAAGCTGGAGCCGCTGTCTTGCTCGAGCAGATCCAGGTCATGACACTTGGCACACAAACCATAGGGTCCGGCGGTCCCGAAGTCGGGATCGGGAAACAGATTCGAGATCAATTGGCCGGGGGCCGGGGCCTGGCTCATCTCGTAGCGCCGCTCAAGAATATGGGTCCACGTTGAGCCGTGCGGGCCATTCGCACCGGGGCCGCCGGATTCGCGATTGTCGTCGCTGTTGTGGCAATCGGTGCAGAAGATCTGCGCGGTCATCAGCTTCGATCCAATGGTATTGTCCAGCTTCAACATCTGGGTTCGCAGGCTCGGTTGGGGCAGCGGCGCCTGGATCGCATGCGTCACCGGATGGGCCGAGGTCGATGAGATAGCGAATTGGGCCACGAGATCGAGCGGATCACCTGGAGCAACGGCGCGGATCGGCAGGTAGCCATAGTTGACCGAGGTCAGGGTCCCTTTTCCCTGGCTTGTGCCATGGCAACGGAAGCAGACCTCATATTGATTGATCGCGGGATTCACCACGGAGATGCCGTCGGTTGCGCTGATGCCCAGAACGGATGTCTGCGAAGGACGGACTCCCGGGGGGGCGCCCCAGGCCGCCGTGATCTGCGAGGCGTGCGGATTATGACAGTCGGCACAGGTTGCGTGGCGGTTATTGTTCAGGATTGCACTCTCAGCGCGATCGTGCAGGTTGTTAGGCGACGCAAAAGGATGCGCCGTCTTGGCGAATTCGGCGGAGAGGTTCTTCGCACCCTGGGCGTTGGTGGTCCCACTATGGCATGCGGCGCAAGCCTGCTCATCCGGGGCGCGCAGCAGGCGGGCGGGGCCGGCGGCATTGTGCGGCATATGGCATCCATTGCAGCCAGTCTGCGCGACGGTGCCATAACCGCCGATATACGGGTTGTTGCCAGCCGTGATCGTCGACGTCGCATGCGCGCTCACGGCCCAGCCGCCCAGATAATTCACCTGTCCGGTGACGGTGCGGGTCGGGTCATGGCAGGAGAGACATAGCTGGCTGTTGGCGCTGTCGCGCACAAGGAACATCGGCACCACGCGGTCGATGCCCTGGAAGTGCGGATCGTGGCAGGAGGTGCACTCCACCGATCCGTTGATCAGCTTGACCTTGTCCAGCGGATCCGCAGTCTTGGGGGGCGCGGCAAACAGCAGCGCGTTGATCTCCGGCGCGTCCCGCAGCGGGGTCTGCATGCTGAATGGATGCGAGGTGGCCATGTTGGTCCCGAACTTCGATTTCTCGCTCATCCCGGGACCGCTCATGGGAAGCGTACCCCAAGCGTAGGTTTGGCCGGGAGCGACGCTGCCGTCATGGCAGCTCAAACAGAGTTTGCTCGAATTCCCCAACACGGGCTGCACGCCGGTCTGGTGATAGGTCGTGCTGGTGTAGGTGGTATAGGTCTGGATCGAGAGCTGCTGGTTCCAGAGCGGTGCGGGCGAACCGGCGCCGTGGGGCGCATGGCAGTAGAGACATGCCGATCCAATCGTGCCGTAGACTGCCGGCGCACCCCGGTTTCCCGTGGGCGTCATGTCATGAATTCCGAGTTGGTCGCCTTCAATTTGCGCCGACAGCGGCATTGCAAGCGCCAGCACCAGGAGAACGGCGAGCAGACGCGCATTCTTCATGGACCTTTTCGGTCGCCTTGCCGAGCCGCTCCAATAAAACGAAATACCTGCACACGCTGGTTCCATGAATCCACCACATAAATGCGATCGGTTTTATCTATGAAGAGGCCCGTAGGAAGCTGAAACTCGCTCGGTCCGTCTCCGTTCTTTCCGAAGTAGAACAAAAGCCGGCCTAACCTGTCGAAGACCTGGACCGTGCTAAAGAGCCCGTCTACTACATAGATGTCGTTTTCGCTGTCTACGTCTACACCCTTTGGACGAAACATGGTGCCACTCGTTTCACCAATTCGCCCGATTGAATACTGAAATTCTCCTGAGCGGTCCAAAACCTGGACGCGGAAGTTCATCGCGTCGACCACGATTAACTGCTGGCCACGCAATGCCAGCTCGGTTGGGAGGTTGAATTCCCCGGGATTGCTGCCATTCCTGCCGATCGTCTGCAGCACCTGGCCCTGGAGATCGAGCATGAAAATCTGGTGCCGGGCCGTATCTGTTACATATATGTGCTTCGCCTCGGAATCGATTGCAATCCCCGTGGGCCGCTTAAAATATCCCTCCCCGCCCTTGATGCTGCCGATTATGCGCTTGAACTTGCCGTTTGCGTCGAAGATAAAGATCTTCCCCGTTTCGGAGTCCGTCACATAGATGTTGTCCTGACTGTCAACGGCAACGCATTGCGGGGACTTAAGAGGGTCCCTGCCCTCGCGGACGAGAAATTTATATTTTTGCTGTCCAAAATCGAAGATGTGAACGCCCGCAGCGCCGGGGTCGGTGACAATGATTCTGCCACGGGAATCGGTTGCAATATCGAAAGGCCGGACAAGGCGACGGAAATTCGGCGCGCCGGCCACGATGTCGAACACCCGGCTCCAAAAGCCTTGCTTGATCCTGACCTGGCGCTCCGAGAAAAAGCTGCGTTCGTAGACCAGCTTTCGCCCGCCCGCCAGGGACAGCGGCGCAACTTCGACTTCCTCGGCCGGCGGGGTTTTTGATTTCTTACCTTCTGCCATAGGGATGGCGGCCAAAAAAGATAAAGCCATTGCGAACGCCAAAATCCCTCTTGGATTTCTTATGCGCCGCAATGGCTTAGAAGATGTCAAACGACCTGGAAACTCCGATTGAAAACGCATTCGTAGTCGCTGGCTGGCCGCCGGTTGCCCCAAATCCCTGGGTGAGATGGCTGAAACCGGCACGGATTCCCATACGCCGCAAGGTGTACTCCGCCCTTACATTATATCGGCTGAGCAAGCCCGAAGTGCTAGCGTCGGTCTTCGCGGTCGCGTATAGCGCATGAGAATAATCTCCCGAGATGTTGAAGCGTGCCATCGGGTGATAGGTCGTGCTCACCGAATACGAACTCCCGTTGAAAGTCACCAGATTGATATCGGGAAGAACTGACCCGCCATCCACCTCAACCAAGCCATTGATTGTCTGCAGCGACTGGCCTTCGGTTTTCGAGTAGCTGCCCGCAAACCCGAGCTTCCGCCCGCTGAACGCAGCAGAATAAGATTCGGACCTCGACTCCGACGCCGCCAACTGGTCGATCCGGTTTTTGTTGAAGCTGGAGCCAAGCTGCATCCGCCATGCGCCGGTGACTCTGTGCGTGGTATTGACGTGCCACCCGTATCCTGACTGTGTAACAGACAGCGCCGTGGAATTATCGCTGCTGCTGCGCTGATAGCGGAAGCCGCTGTCGAAATCCCATCCAAAAAGACGCCGTCCGGCGGTCACACCCGTCGACTCTCCAACCCTGGACTGGCTCCGGCCGGCGGCGTCTGAGGTCGATTTTGAAATCGACCCGTGGACTCCGATGTTTCCCCCGAACAGTGGCCGTCCATAACTGAGTCCGGCAGTGGCAATTTTTGCGTCCCCGACCAGATTGCGGGCCGCCGAGCGCCGGACCGACGCCTGGCCTGTGGCCGTCAGGCGTGAGGTAAACGCGTAGGCCGCAGTAGTCCCATAATCCAGGTAATTGGAGGCGTCCGAACCTGAGACGGCAATCAGCGTCGACGTGGTGGTACCCGAAGTACCGTTGCCTGACCCGGCAGCGGAAAGAACGTTCCCGAACAAATAGGCGCCGAAGTTGGTGGTGTAGTTCATGAAGACGCTCGTATTCAACTTGGGGAGCGGGCGCATCGCCACGAAGGTCGAGAAGGTGTCGTACGTGCCGCGCTGAGTGGCGGGGCCACTCTCGCCGATGAAGGTGTTCCGGGTGAAGCTAGTGTTCAGATTTGCTGAAGTCCACAGTTGGCGGGTCATGCCCATACGCAGCGTCTTCTGGCTGGTATTGACGTGCAGCGCGCCTGTTCCGCTGCTGAGATCGGGAAGCTCTTGCTCGCTCTTGATCGAGGTGAATCCACCGGAAAGCGAGAAGCCCCAGAGCTGATAGGCGCTGCTCAACCCAAAGTTGCGGGCATTACTGGTCCCGCCCATCGTCGTACCAAAGACAGTGGAGCTGCTGGAACCCGTGCCCCAAAAAACGTTCAGCGAGGGCCATCCCTCGAAATTCAACCCTCCGTTGAGCTCCATGCTGCGGGAACTTGCGCGGGCGACATAGTTTGCAACCGAGCCGGGAACATTCAGCAACTGCTCGTTGTCGAACGAGGTGCCATATCCGAAAGAGCCCGAGATATGGCCGCCGCTGAAAAGGTTCATTCCAGCGGTAAAGCCCTTGGCGCCGAAGATAGAGGTGGAGTTGGAGTTGGTGCGCGACCGGTTATAGTACGGGTTGACCCGAAAAGACAAGAATGCTGGGTTGTAGTAAAAACCGGTGAGGGTCGCGTCAAACCCAAGGTCCGTGCTGCTGGTTGTATCAAGATTTGTTCCCGAGCTATGGCTGTATCCAAAATTGGCATTGCCGCTCAGGTTCATGCTGGTGTTGTCGCCAAGGGTTAACTGCGAGAACGCGGGAAGGGCCGTCGCCAGCAGCACCAGGACCCACAGTGCTGCCTTCAGGGCGAAGGACCTTGCCGCGTTCTTCTCAACCGGGATTTTTTGCCCAGTATGCATATGGCTACGCCTCAACAAACCGCTAAAGCGCTGCGACCGTCGCACTCTTGCGTAAACGGCTCTCGAGCTGATCGTGCGCCGCGGTCTTTCTCTTGCTTTCCATGTCCTGCCTGATCGCTGCCCGGACCTCTTCGTAGGGCAGCAGTTTCGATTCCTCGCGAGCATTCAGACGAACGATGCACCAGGAATTTTCGGTCTGGATCAGGTCGCTCACCGTACCGGGCTTCATGCTGAAGGCGACTTTCTCCACCGGGGGCGGCATGTTTCCGCGGAAGATCGTCTTGTGGTCGCCCATCATGACGTGCCAATCGTCTTCCGACGACTTTTCGGCCAGCATGCCAAACGCCTCATAATCCTTGGCGGCCTTCGCCTGCTTCAACAGCTCTTCCGCGCGCTTGCGAATGTCCGCCTTCTTGCTTTCGGTGGCATCGTCGGGAATCACCAGCGAGATGGTCTGCAGGGTGATCGTTTCTCCCCGCCGGAAATGCTCGGGGTGCTTCTTGTAGTACTCGCGAACTTCGGCTTCGGTGACGACTGCCTTCTGGTTCACTTCGGCGGTCAGAAGCTGATCGATCAGGATCGCCCGGCGCACCTTTTCGCGCAGCTTCTCGATGCTGCCGCCCTGTTCGAGCTTCAGGTACCTCTGGAACTCGGCGTCGCTGGCGAACTGCTTCTTGAAGGCCCTCACCCCGGACTGCAGCTTGGCCGGGGCGACCGTCAGTTTGCGGCGCTGCGCTTCCTGGTAGACGAGCTCGTCAAAGACGATCTCGCCCATGGCCCGGTTGCGGATGTCCTTCTCCATAGACTTGGGGAAGCGGCCACCGTGCTGCCCTGCGTAGGGAAAGTCATTGATCATCTGCCTCATCAGGTCCTGCTCGGTCAGGACCGCGCTGTTCACCTTTGCCACCGGCTTACTGAGCGAGACGGCCGGTACTGGGGCCGGCGCCGCAGCCTTTGGCTTGCTCGCGTGAGAGGTCGGCAGTTGGGCCGAGGCCGCAATGGAAGCGCTGGTAACCAGGAGCAGAGTGCAGATTTGGAATCGGAGAAACTTCATGAACAACAGAACCTTTCAGAGGATGTAGAGCTCTATGGAAAATGGGGGAGGGCGAGTGCCCTCCTGATGTGGTTTCACTACTACAGCTCTTACTGCTTACTACGAGGGAGCGATTTGTAGTCTCTCGCTCTCCGTTTGTTTCCTTCCGGACTTTCCCGGGCGGACGCCCTGATAAATGCACGTGTGTGGCCAACTCAAGGCCCACCTGTACGGTTGGCCAGTTACCTCCCGCAAGTCTTTGATTACACGGCCGATATAGTTTCCTACATGCTGTCAATGGGGTAGATTTCCAAGAAAACGAGAGTTTTCGAACCAGAAAACTGCGGAATCTCACACACTCCCTTGATTTCCCTTGGGAATATTCCGCAAAGTGCCGGGTATGCCAAGCTGGACAGCAGACACTCTGCCGATGAATTGGTTTCCCTGCGGATTCTTGCGCACGCCGCTGACGTGCGCCCGTTGTCTTTGGTGCTGGCTTGCGGTTCTTGCGGAAGTGGTTTGGCGGGCATGGCTGGGTCGTGCCTTGAGAAGTGGCCGCAAACAGAAACGGGGGGAGGGGCCAAGGCCCCTCCCCCCTGTACTGCCAGGTTACTTAGTTGGTGCTGCTGTTCACGTGCAGATACTCGTTGCTCTTGCTGTAGTGGCAGGAGCGGCAGAACTGAGTGGCCGAGTTGCTGTTCGTGGTCACGTTGTACCAGCCGCGGACGAAGAACTTCGAGGTCTGGTAGGTGGTGGCGCCGGCGATCGTCTGCTTCACAGCGTTCATGCTGTGCGGGTTGTGGCAGGTGCCGCACTCAACCATCGCCTTGGTGCCGTCCAGCGAACCGCGGAAGGAAACCGGGTGACCGTACTGGGTGTTGAAGTTGGCAACGTAAGGATCGGAAGTGTCCCAGGTGATCTTGCCGTTGGAAACCGTGCCGGGCCAGTTGTAGCCGCCAGGAGTGTAGGCAACGTCCACCGGGTGATCGTTAGCCAGAGCATCGGCGCCGCTGCCGAGGTCGGTCGGAACGCTGACGCCGTCAACCTTCTCAAACGAGCTGCCGGTCATGCCGGCGATGGTGGCCGAACTGTCATGGCAGGACAAGCAAGCAGCGGTGTGGAAGATCGGGTCGCCAGTGGCGATCGTCGCGGTCACGTTGATGGTGTGGGCTTTGGTGCCTTCACCTTGGGTGTACGCCTGCACCACGAAGTCGCGGCCCCAGATGTAGTTGTTGGCGGTAGCATCGTTACTTCCGCCGTTGCCCGCGCCGCCGCTGTGGGGAGTGTGGCACGAGGCGCAACCGTGACCGTTAACGTTGTGGGGTCCCAGGATGTCCTGGAACTGAGCGAAAGCCGACAGGCTGAGGGCGAGGACGATGGTGAGGGCGAGGAACATGAACTTTTTCATGGCGATTTTTAAAGCCTCCTGATGTTTTCACTACTGATTTGCTGTTCTTTCGACAGCCCCGGGAGTGTTTTTCTCACACCCTCCGGTTTATTTCCGTCTGCGGGTTTTCCGTCAGACGCCCCCTGAAAGTCCGACAAAGTAGCTGAAGACAAACCACTTATTTTTTCTCCGCTATTCCGGCCAACTGAAAGTCCTTTTCAACAAACGCTCCCCACATTCGAACGCTGCGGAATCTCACGCAGCGCGATTCCGCGATGTGCGTGCGAAAGCGCAGTTTCGCTGCGAAACTGGAGTGTTTACTAAAGCTTACGACAGATCATCTGGAGCGCTCGCTATAGATTTTACGAATGGCACGTCGGGGGATTTTCGGGAAGGTCCGCGCCGGGGAAGATTGGCGCATAAGAAAAGGGAGGAGCTGAGGCTCCTCCCCTGGAATCGAACCGAACGCAATTACTTCTTTTCCACCGATGCAGGGGCAGGGGCGGTTGCGGCAGGGGCGGCTGCGGCAGCCGCAGGCGTGCCCTGGTTGGACGCCGCGGCCGGCGGCGTCGCTGGGGCCTTGCCGGATTTTATCGCCGCCACCTCCTCATCGGTGGTGTAGCGGAAGACCTGAACACGCCCCTTCATCTGATCGGCCACCAGCACCCGGTTGTTCTTATTGTCGATGTACATTCCCGTAGCCAAGCCGAATTGCCCAGCCTCGGTTCCGGCGCTGCCGAAATACGCCAGCAGATGGCCTTCCTTGTCAAAGATCTGCACCCGATTCTGCATGGCGTCCGCCACCCAGATATGGCCATCGCGGTCCACTGCGACGCCCTTGGGACGGGTGAAGGTGCCAGGGGCGTCGCCGTTCTTGCCGAACATGCTGATGAAGTTGCCGTCCGGATCAAAGATCTGGATTCGATTGTTGAAGGTGTCGCAGACGATGACATTGCCGTCGGCGTCCACCGCTACGTTGGAGGGCTTGGTAAAGGTCCCCGGCGAGTCGTCGTTCAGTTTCTTCGGAGGACCGCCCACATAGCGCAGGAATTTGTAGCTGTCGGCATCGAAGACCGCAACCTGCTCTTTCCCTATGTCCACCACGTACAGGAAGCGGTTTTCGGTATCGACGGCCATGCCGCTTGGCCGGCCGAGAATATCGTCGCCAAAGCTGGACTCGAGTTTCCCGTTGGCATCGAAAACGGAGACATGGTGCAGGTCCGCATCCGATACGAACAACCTGTCGGCATCGTCGATCGCCAAACCGATTATCGTCTTGAAGCGCCCCTCGATGCCGTTGCGGATGAAGCTGACCTTGTTCTGCTCGAGATCGAAGATGAAGACCGAGCCCACGTAGCTGTCCGCCACCAAAATGCGGCCCTTGGAATCGGCAACGACCCCATACGGCTTCATCAGGTGGTACCGTTTGCTGCCCTTTCTCGACTCTTCCTGGACCTGGACTCCTGCCACCTTATCCATCCAGCCCTGCTTCTTTTTCTTCTTTTGTTGCTGCGCCAGTTCTTCGGCCGACTTCGGCTCGGACTTCAGCTCCTGGACCCAGCGAATTCGGCCGATGTCCGGTGGCTGCGGCCAAACAAGTTTGGACGTGTCCACATGGATCTCATCTTGTTTCGGTGGAGGCGGTGCGGCCTCTTCGCTGTCTTTCTTCTTCTTTGCATAGAGACCGGGAGCCAGCGCAATGCTGAGCGTCCCAACCACCAGCCACGTCGCAATTCTGCGACCCATTGACGTCCAATTTTTATTTACCTGATACATGTTGCGGTTACTCTCCAACCATTGTCTTGTGACACGTGCGGCAGAAATCAAGCCCGGGCTGCTGGTCTTTTATCAACAACGCCCTCTGAGTACTTGAGTGCGGTTGATGGCAGATCATGCAGTTAATCACAGTTTTAATTTTCGTAACGTCCGTAGGATCTCGGACGTCACCGATGGGGTGGTTTGCAGTGGGGTGGCCTACTCCGAAGGCCAGCGGCAGCTTTGCAATCCGCTTGTAATAATCATCCGGCAGCTTCACCTTGCCGCCGAAGATTGCGACCTGGTGCGATTCCTTCAGTTCCTCCGGTTTGATGTCCGGACCGTGGCACTGCAGGCACAGATCGTTGGGAGTGCCGGAACGCAACAGATGGACATTGTCATTGCCGTGCGGATCATGGCAGATACCGCAGCCCTGCTCGAAGGCTGCCTGGTGCGGGTGCGCCTTCTTTCCCAACTCGCCAACATCGGAATGACAGCCCGTACAGACCGCCACGGGGTTCGGCTTTGGGAAATACGGCGAGCTCCCGCCGTGAGGATTGTGACAGTCGGTGCAATCGCCTGCCGCTCCCGGATGCTGCACCTTGGACTTTTCAATCTGCTCGCTCTTATCGGAATGGCAGGTAATGCAGACCTCTTTTGCCGTCTTGGCAGTCAGAACAACCTTGCCGTCCTTCGCGGCCTGATGGCAGGAGTCGCACGTCCCGGAGGCGAACGGCAAGTGGGTATATTTCGCCATCAGCTTCTTGGCATCGGACTCATGCGGATCATGGCAGTTCAGGCAATCGGCCTGGCCGAACGGCTGCCCCTTATGCGCTGTGAGCAGTCCCGCATCCTTGGGGTCGTGACAGTTCTGGCAAAGTGCAGGAGCATCCTTCGCAAGGTGGAAGTCGAATTCGCGGACACCTCTCGTTCCGGTCTTATGCGTGATATGGCAGGAGTCGCAGCCCATATCCACGGCGGCGTGATGGCTGCCGTCTTTTGCATTCGACATGCCGGTTTTGTGGCAGGAGAGGCAGAGGTTCTTGTCCTTCTCGCTGCCGGTGGTGGCCTTGAGCAACTGGAACTTATTGTCAGAGGTGTGCGGATCATGACACTTCACGCAATCGCGCACTGCCGGCGGGTGGACTTTCCCCTTGATGTCGGCGGCCTTCTTGTCCGTATGGCAGGTGAGGCAGAGGCCGTAGGAGGTGGTTGTCTTGAGCTTGACGCGGGTCGCAGTCTTCGTGACGCGGATCTCGTGACAGCTCATGCATCCCATGGCAATCGCCGAATGAACGGCTTTCCCTTTGGTCTTGTCCTCATGGCATTGCATGCACTGCGCGGCGTCAGCCTTGGGATCCAGCGGCACCGGGTGTACGGCCCCCAGGGAGACGATGGAGATTGCTCCCAATAGAATCAGGATTGAAATCGACCTGCGAGCCAGGTGCAAAATCACCTCCATACGGTAACTAGGCAATTCGCTTGCCGTTGGCGAACTGAGCATTGGGATTTTACTGAGAGCCCAGTCAAGATTTTAAGGACAAACGGCAAAAACTTTCAAGCCATAAACGTATTGCAAGTAGCTGAAAAATATTTGGGTTAAGGATTGGGGGATCTCACACACTCCCCCGCCCTTCGGTATGCGATATAGCGCACCATCAAGCCGCACCGAGCGCATCGGTCAAGTCCTTGGACGGCCTGATCTGCATTTCGTCATCGACCTCTCAATTGCTTTTCGCCGGCCCCGGCGCGGCGCCGCAAGCGACCGCGCGCAACGAGCGGTTGGAAACCAGGGCTGGCCGCATCCATACCCAGCTATACATGTCGTTCCAGACAGGATCGACATCGCTGGCAACCAGCACATCGACATGATAGTCCCTGCAGAATTGATCCAGAGGCCAATCCTGGACCACCGGCGGATTGTTGAAGGCCGTGGCGAAGTAAGGAAAGGCCTCGCGGCACCGCTGCGTATCTCCTCCAAACGCGCTGCCGCAGAAGGCATCGCCCATCACGGCCTGGCGCGCGGAAAACAGGTGGGCCATCTCCACCTCATAGCGCACCGGATTGTATTGCACGATGGTTGCGGGCGATGTCAGTCGATTGAGTTGGCCG
>WNFY01005571.1_pt1 | contig 11376 bp, 9 predicted proteins | sample 5400091 | NCBI WGS metagenome assembly WNFY01 (sample SAMN13153364, study PRJNA577476) | soil metagenome | isolation source: 60 cm soil or saprolite under grassland replicate 1 | place: USA:California | collected 2016-06-15
CCCTCTGACGTTGGCGGCGCGAGCACATGTCACCGCAATAGTGCTGTCCGGCGCGCTCGATCTCAAACAACTGTCGACAATCGGTATTCCTGCAAACAGCGATACCGCTGGCGGAGAGGTATTCCCTGCGCAGGATGTAGAAGAGAACGGGACGGATACCGAAAGTAAGATCCCAATGCGGGCCTTCAATAGCAGTCTCTCCCCATAGGTACACGAGGGAAGGAAAAGAATTCACAAGGTTGCAGATAACCAAGTGACCTGCCCTCACCGTCTCTGACCTGCTAAGGGCGGCAGGCACATTGGCGAGTCGCTGGCCCAGAGTCTGCCTGGGGTGAATCGCCATTGATTTCCATATATCGAGATGGCGCAGATTGTCTTGTTCAAAGTGCCACAGCGCCTGTTGCTCATAGCCTTGACCGCTCATTCGCAACTGTTGCTCACGGCGCCACTGGGCTGGCCAGTAAGACGCCTTTTCCGCGATGGTGCAGATACAGTCTTGAACTGTCTGCACATCCGCCTCGATCCCCTGCTCCAGATCTGCGACAAGGGCAAGAGCGGCGCGGTATAGCTGCTGTTCGTTGCGGAGTTCCGACAAGTCTTGTTCCGCAAACCTGACGGTCTGGCTCATCGGAAAATCGAAAAAATCATCCGAATGCACGGGCTGATCCTCTTGCCGCAAAGAACTGACCACGACTGGCCCGAAGCGCTGAATAAATTGAGTTAGCTTCTGATCGGTATCCGCATTGGCGAACTCGATGTGTGGGGAATTTGTTCCCTGCCGCTTTGCCCCTCCAAACCTGCTAATAGCGCACCGGTATGCGCGGAAAAGATCTGGAGCTGCCTCTTGTTGTTCATCAGAGATGGGTTCTATAGCGGACACAGTCAAGCCGCTCCCGCTTGGTTCAACCTGAATATTCGCACCCCAAGTCAGCAGCGGATACTCTCGTGAGTGCTCTACAAATGTCATTCATGACAGTAGAGCATAGTACGGAATATTCTGCAACGGTATTCAGCAGCAAAAGAAAAAGGAGAACAGCTTATGCGACGGTTGGTGCGGTTAAGCAATGCAGCAGAACAGCTCGGCGTGAAACCGGCCACGTTACGGGATTGGTTTCTAAAACGCAAACACCTGGACTTCGTAAAGGCGGGACGGGCAGTTTGCGTAACCGAAGATTCCATGAACAGGTTTATCGAAGCGAACACAGTTCCGGCGCGCGAGGGGCGGTAATGACGGCGGTAGCAAGAATGCAATCGGATGCCTGCGACATCGCAGAGGTAATCCGCTTGGCCGCTCTTGGCTGGCGTCTGTTTCCCGTCAAGCCACAAGAAAAACAACCGCTCATAACAGGGTGGAAAGCAAAGGCGACGGACGATGTGAGGCAAATGCGGGAATGGGTTCGCGTGCACCCCGATTGCAACTGGGGATTGGCGTGCGGCCCTGGCTCTCGGGTATGGGTACTGGACGTGGATGGCGAAAAGGGACGGGCATCGCTGGCCGAACTAGAAGCACAGCACGGGCCATTGCCTGCGACGCTCGCATCACACACCGGGCGTGAGGACGGCGGGGAGCATCGATGGTTCACTTGGCCGGCTGACCGCGATATACGTAATAGCACAGGCAAACTGGGCGACGGTTTGGACATTAGGGCCGCTGGCGGTTACGCGATCGTCCCGCCTTCCATCCATCCAACAGGCCGGCGGTATCAGTGGGCCAACCCAGAAGTGCCCATCGCAGACGCTCCCCCCTGGCTGCTAGAGATGCTTACCACGCCAGCAGAGCGACCTGCTCCTACACCAGCAGCCGAAATCGGCATCCTGCCCGAGGGGCGGCGCAATGATGGGTTGCATAGATTTGGCGGGGCACTTCGGCGACGTGGCGCCAGCCAACAGGAGATAGAGGCCGAACTGCTTCAATCCAACGCTCGGAGATGCCGTCCCCCACTGCCCGATGCCGAGGTCCGCAAGATTGCTGCTAGTGCGGCGCGGTACCCCCTGGGCGGACCCGACCCGCTTGAAATCGCGTGGCAGGCGACCCAGGATGTGACCTATCTGTCGAAATACGCCCGAGTCGTTGCACTCGCGCGCCAACTCCAGTTCGATCGTCTCGGCCAGCCCATCGCCCTACCCTTAGTACGTCTCGGCGGCTTGATGGGCTGTGACTGGACTCAAGTGCGGCGCTGGCGCAAGCGTGCCGAGTGCGATGGACTGCTACGCCTCGTTGGTCGCTACGTGCCACACAGGAAAGCGGCACTGTACGTGTTCGATGACGGTCCCACTAAGGCCGACTTTGCCAAGATGAAGCCTCAGTGTCCTACTAGGACATCTGTCCCACTAGGATCTGTTTCCGTTCTGTGTCCCACTAAGCCACTAGTAGGTGTGTTTAGTAGGACTTTAGATCCTAGTGGTACGCTCGCCGAGGAGGGGGACAAGAACAAGGGCGACAGCTATGTGGAGGGATGGTTATGACTACTACTGAGTTGATCGAAACCGTGAAGAGATCGGGCGGCGTCTTAACCTTGCACGACAAGCAGATTAAGTTTCAGTTGCCCAAAGACGCCGCTCACCTAACCGGGCTGCTCCGCGAGCACAAGCAAGAACTCATCGGCATCTTACGGGCGCACGGCGGGCGAGTGGCGACGTTCCCGCATTGTCCGCGCTGCTCCAGTTATGACTTGTATCGCAAGAACAACATCGGCCGCTACGAATGTATGACTTGCGGGCTGCGAGACATCTCGGAAGAATCCGCCAGGAGGGTGCAATGAGCGCAAAGGCCAAAGGCACAGCACGCGACTCTTCCCGGTCAGGGACTGTGACAAAACTAACGGTGAGCAAAAAGAGAGACAAACCACGGGCGTCGCAAGCCTCCTCTGCTCTGGCATTGCCGAGCGCCTCTAGCACGCCGCAATCAGACCAGCCAACGGGCGAAGCGCCACAAAAAGTCACGAGACCGACGCGGCCCAAACCTACACTCTACGACGTATTCGGGTCGGACGATCCGGAACTCGTCACGTTTCTCATGTTCCAGTCGAGGTTCGCAGCAGGTTACGACCTTAAAACCTCGGAAGGTAACAGGTTTCTTGCGGCCCAGATCCATTCGGTTGGACCACGTGATGGTGTAGAAGCAATGTTGGCCGTGCAGATGGTGGCGGTCAACAACTTGGCTATGAATTGCATGGCAAATGCGGCCGTTAAAGGGCAGACGGACACTGGCATAGAGGTTCATCTCAACCGAGCCAATCGCCTGCTGCGGACGTTCGCAACACAAGTACAAGCATTGAGAAGCCACCGCAGCAAGGGTGAACAGCACTTTACCGTAGAACACGTGCACGTACACGGCGGCGGTCAGGCCGTTGTGGGCACCATTAACCAAAGCCACACCGGAACCCAAGGCGCCAAGGGGACGGGGGGAGGGGGTAAGGAAGATGTCGAGCGATGAACCCCATGTACAGCGGCGGGGATGGCTCAAGAACGGGAACCCCGCGGGAGATCCGAGCCTTGCGCCACGATGCGGGGCTCAGACACGCAAAGGAACACCGTGCTGCTGTCCCGCGATGCGAAATAAGAAGCGATGTCGCCTGCACGGCGGTGCTAGCACGGGGCCACGCACAAAGAAGGGGCTGGCTCGTTCCAGGCGTGCGAATTGGAAACATGGGATGCGTTCTGCCAAAGCCAAACTTGAGGCGAAGTACCTTCGCGAGTTGCTTCGAGAGTGCAAGGAGCGGTGCTGCGAGATTGCGCGGTCATGCCAGTAGCGCTTCAGTTAGAGGTCCACCAGTCTGCGATCAGAGCCCCCATGCCGGCCGTTGCTGCGTACTTGCCAGCGTGCCAGAGCGTGCTGAATTGGTCCACGTTGGCCACGCGAAGGTGGTAGAAGCAACGGGATCATAAAGGAGCCGAGTATCACTGCACCTGCAGCGACGGACAATTTGCCGTGGCGCTTTCTTTGCTCCTCACTCTTCGCGGCGAGTGTGACACAATGGCGCCACAACTGTTTAACGATAACCTCGATTTCCGGCGGCCATTGCCCACAACGAATTGGGCGCTGATACCGCTCATCGTCATCCGAGTTCAGCACGAGCCAGTACCTGGATGGCTCGGAATGTAAAGCAAAATAGAAGCGCGCCATGCGGTAATCCTCATCATCGAGGACTCGAAATACGAGGTCTTTCTCTAATTGTTCTGCCGCGGCCAGCTTCTCTGGCTCGGACATTGCTTCTCCGTCAATCTTCGAGGTTCCAAGACCGCTACGGCACACCCTGTTCAAACTGCACCTCACTGATTTCCTGCGTTTTAGCCGTGCCGCCAACCACTGGTTGCAGGGTAATCTCGAAAGTGGCGTACTGTATTCGATTCGCAATCTTCGTCTCCGTGAAATCGAGCGAATCGTCAAACTGAGAATAGCTACGGTGATTGTGGAATCTGAGTGACCTTCTGTCCCAATCGCTACCTATGGCGAAACGGACTATGCACGAGCATGGAGAGATGCCTCTCAAGGTCGTTTCGTAGGACGACCGGATGTAAACCCAGCGGAGTAGCTTTCCTGTCGAAACGTTCACCACTTTTACCGTCGCATCTCGCCCTGTGCCATTGCTGATTCTGAGCGTTCCAAGTCCGCTCAGCCTAGGGACGCGAATGAGATTCATGCCGGTCTCGGGCCGCGAGGCAGCGTCAGTGGTTTCGTCCTGTGGTTCAACGGTGACGCCAGTTTCCGATTCTGGTTTTTCGATATCCGTGAGGCTGACAGCACCGGATCTCGTACCGGTATCCTGTTTGAGTTCAGGGATGCCTGCCAGCCGCGAATGGCGGGCCCAGATACCGGCTGCCACCAGTGTGCAGCACAACAGTAGTGCGGCAATGACCTTTAATGGGAACGGCATTAGCCGTAGCCGCTGCATGATTCGGGGTGAAGAAGTGCTTCGAGGCTGAGTATTTACGGGGGATGAGGGTCGGGATGTCCCTCCGCGGGCATCTACTGGACTCCGTTCTACCGCAGCGCGGTTTCTTCGGAGGATTGGGATACGTCCGTTGCATCCGGGGCGCACGCATTGGATGTAGCCCCCAATATGCTGCCGGCTTGTGTGGTAGACCGCACCGCACAACTCGCAAAGTACGTCGAAATCAACCTCGTTTGCAGTGGGCATATAAGCACATGTCTGGCATACCAGACACATGGGGAGAATAATATCTCCACCATGAGTGCATGTCCAGCAACACTCATGCCCTTCTGACTCAATTGGGAAAGCGCATCCAGGCGTTGCGAAAAGAGAAGGGCTGGACGCAGACCGATCTCGCCGTCCACCTGGATATGAATAGAGGACACATCTCGGACATTGAGTTAGGCAAGCGCGAGGTGGGGATCATTACACTGCAGGTAATTGCCCGAGGTTTGGACACCACGATGGCAAAGCTGCTTAAGGGCCTGTGAATCCAGCTGCGCAGGCGAACCGCAGTCGTTGCTCCAGCCAACTTCCGAGTAGCCCGTGATTCGCGCACAATCAGCCAATCTCTCCGAGGCGTTCAGGCCCTATTGCGTTTGACGGACACCGGCGCAAAAAGCGATGGGCAGGATTACCTGCGAAGGCGGTCAGACGTATTAATGAGAATATCGGCTTGAAATTCTGGTTGCTGCGTTGTGTCGAAATCAACACTTGACTGCTGGCTCTTTCACTTTACACTCTGACCCCAAGGATAGAAGAAGCTATTTCGATGGAATCCACTCCTGAAAAGAACATATCTAGCCTTGAAGTAGAGCCCAAAGAAGCCGGTTCGGCTTCATTTGGCAACAGAGGAAACGACCATAGCCCTGACGCCGCGAATGCATCTAGGGATGGAACATCTGTAGAACAATCGCCTGCCGTGATGCCTGGCCCCGCAGGGTCGGCGGCTGCATCGACAAAGGACGCTTCGCTATCCATCGAGCTGGCAAGCATCAGCGACGCGCCCACCATTGACGATGAAATAGGCTTCAAACCCTATGTCACAGCTATTGCAAGGTTTCTGTTGAGCGATCAGACGAGCGGGCCACTCACGCTGTCGATAGAAGGTGAATGGGGCAGTGGCAAGTCGTCATTCATGAGGCAACTCGAAAAGGAACTGGCAGCTCCGTCGCCAGAACTTCTGGCACCGGGGCAACGGCCTCCCGCAACGCGGACGTTCTGGTTCAACGCTTGGCGTCAGGATAAGCAAGAAGCTGTATGGGCAGCTTTTGCACTGGCATTCGGCCGAGAGTTACGGGCCAAAAACTTACACAAGTTGACGTCCGGTCTCCGATTTGCGTACCAGCGCGCCAAATCCAACCCGGATCTCAGCGGCCTAGCCTCGGCATCAATCAAAGCTATGGCGTGGATTGTTGGAATCGTTTTCTGCTTCGCGGCATTGCATAGCCTGGGAGCAAACTGGCTTAAGTGGTTCCTTACCGCCACCGTCGCGTCCACGGCGCTTGTGCAAGGCTTCAAAGGCATGAAGGAGGTCGTCGGGAACCCATTTGAGACCCATATTACCCAGTACCTCCGCGGACCGGACTACACGCAGCGAGTAGCCTTTATCGAACAATTTCACGAAGACTTTCAACGGATGCTCGACACCTACGCCCGAGACGTCCAGAAGATTTTCGTGTTCATCGACGACGTGGATCGCTGCGAAGTCCCAAAGGCTGCTGAGCTGATGCAGGCATTCAACCTTCTGATTGGAGACGACAAGCGACTGGTTTTCATCATCGGTATGGATCGGGAGAAGGTAGCTGCGGGAATTGCGGCCAAGTATAAGGATCTCACTCCCTTTCTAGATGGCAACGATGCAAATAGTCGTGTTGACTATGGTTTCTCTTATCTCGAAAAGTTCATTCAGCTTTCTTTTCTGATTCCCCCGGCTAATATCGACCGGCTCGATAAGTTTTTCGAGAAAATGTCGACTCCACAGCGGGCTGTGCAGAGGGCTACACCCGATCCCGGCAACAGCACCGCCACCACAGTGACTGCGGAAGCAGCAACTAGGCCTATGCCTGCGCCTCCACCACCCAGCCCCGTCCAGCAGAAAGTCGAACGCGATCTCGAGTTCACAGGCGACTCGGCGCGCGTGCGCGATGTTGCGAAAATGTTTGCCGCGACTGTCCACCGTAGTCCGCGCAGGTTGAAACAGTTCCTGAACCTGTTCCGCCTCAAAGCACACATCGCCAATCAACTCGCGCTTTTTGACGACGATCAGAACGACAGGCAGAAACTGACTTTTGAGCAGCTCGGAAAATTTGTTGCCATTAGCCTCACTTGGCCAAAGCTGATAGGCAAGCTATGCGCCAACCCTCAGTTGCTGGCATACCTTGAGAACGACGCAGTCGCAGCACACGTACCTGCAAGCGCCAAGACAGAAGGAGTCGCCGATTCGTTTTCGTCCGCCAAATCTGCGATTGCAAATGCGGCAGCCGACTCCGCCCAGCTCACTTCTTTGCTCCAATACGGTTGCGTGGAGAAGCCGGGCTGGCCATTCGAGATAACCCTTTATTCACTTCAGAGCGTTGACTTGGCACCGATGCTGGAAATCTCGCCGCAGGTCGTCCGCGAACCTCGTGGAATTCATAATCCCAAATTTCCGACGACTGCGCCTATGGAGACAGTCGAAACGGCCGCCAGTGAAAGTACCGAACTGGAGGGAGGTTTTACGACTGAGAACACGGATCCACTGGAGCCCCTGCAGACTGTTCCTGGTGATTCCGTCGAGTTCACTGTCTTCGACGCTGTCGCCGATTTCTCAGTTGATCAAAACCCAAACGGACCGTGGCAGTATGGGTACAGCCGAACGTTGAATGGACCATTCGAACTTCACAAGACAAGGCTAACTGACATTCTCCAAGGGAGAGCTGAAAAATGGAGCTCTCCTGAGCTAGGACCCGACATAGGGGTCACGCACAACAAGACTGGGTCTACATTCAGGGACGGTCTGACGCACGACATCCCGCATGACGCTATTCACATGCATCCTGGGGAAAAGGGAATTATCGACGTGGTTCGGTGGACTTGCCCGCAGACTGGCAAGTACAGCATTGTGGGTGAATTTCGCGGTCTAGACGTGGGCGCAGCGGCTGATGTTGATGTCCATGTGATGAAGAATATGGAAGTCGAACTAGCCTCCAGCGTACTTTTTGGCGCTGGTGGGACTCCCTCGCAGATGCCCTTCGCATTGAATCAGGATCTGCGCAAGGGGGACACCCTTGATTTCATTGTCGGCGTTGGCCCGAGCGGGAGCCATGGCAGCGACAGTACCGGCTTACGGGTCACGATAAACCGGAACGTAAGCTAAACCCGAAGCATGGTCGCAGCGCAATGTTGCAGCGCCAGTACGCAAGATTTTTTGACAGTGCGTCCTCGGGAAACGCATTTGGCTCGCTGAATGGAGTGGTTCCTGAGTTGCGGCATTGCGAAGTTATTCCGCTTCCGGACTTCAAACGTCTCTGGACAACGAAATATGAAGTGCCGATTCGTTCCTTGCGGGGGCGTTCCAAAAACCCTCGATTCAGCGGATCCGCAACTCATTCATTTTGCACGACCAGGCGGTGCGCACGTTGCCGGTCCGAAAACATGTGTTTTTGGAAGAGGGGCGCGCAATAAAATGTCGCTTTGCCTGTCTCCGGCTTAGCGGTGGGATGGCTGTCCTATAGGGTTGGTTCCGGAGAGGTGATAGCGTGTGATGCGAACATTTGGTTTCTGCAAGGCCGATTCCATTGCCCACGCGGTGTAAACAGCTCAAACAAGAACAAGAGCAACCGTCCTCACGGTTGTTCCTCTCCAACGGAGTGCCCGCGGCCAGCAAGCGGCGAAAGATCAGCCTCAGATTGAAAGATCCGACTTGGATCTGTTGCCGATTGAGAATCTCGTCATCCTTGCGAAGATGCCGACGGTGAACTCCCAGCTTACGCGACACCCCGTGGATCGAACGGGAGCAACCTTAAAAGCATCATGCAAAACGCCGTAAATGTCGTAGAATCATAGCCGAATCCTTTGCCGGAAACAACTATGCCCCTGCAAGTCCTCTGTGAGCCCCGTCCCTCAGTATTTTCAGCAGACCGTCGCGCCACGGTTCTCAACCTAGATGCATTGCTCAAAGAACAGGTTATCGGCAGCGAATTCTTTGAGGAGAACTACTTCACTGTGGGGATGGAAACCCTAATTGATAGGGCATTCCGACACTTGTCCGGTACGGGCGCAGGCTCCCCTGTCTTTATGCTCTCCCAAGCGATGGGAGGCGGCAAGACGCACAGCATGATCGCTTTGGGGCTTTTGGCTCGCGAACCGGATTTGCGGAATCGAGTTTTGGGAACAAGGAATCCGGCTCCCAACCTAGGGAAATGCCGTGTCGCAGGATTTAACGGGAGAAATACCGATGCCGCCGGTGGCATTTGGGGGGCTATCGCAGCACAACTTGGCAAAGGGCAGCAATTCGCTGCGTATATTTCACCTCTACTAAGCGCTCCAGGCCCCGAGGCATGGAAGGTCCTACTCGGCGGTGATCCGCTGGTTCTCTTCCTAGATGAACTGCCACCCTACCTTGAGTATGCTGCCGCCGTCCCAGTTGGAAATGCGGATCTGAGTGTTGTTACGACAGCGGCTCTCGCGAATCTCTTTATTGCTGTGACGGGTATGGACAATGTGTGCCTTGTCCTGTCTGATCTGGCGGGCACAAATTTCAGCGTAGGCCAGGAAAGAATTCAGGCAGCTCTAAACAGAGCTATTCAAAGCATCACTAACGAAGCTAAGAGAATTGCGGTACCGATTACCCCAGTCAATCCGAATGGCGATGAGTTGTACCACATTCTGCGCAAACGCCTGTTTCAGACCATCGCGCCAGCATCCGACATTCGACATGTTGCCGAGGAGTACCGAGACGCACTGCGCGAAGCTCAGAGGATGGGGCTTACAAGCACTTCGCCGGAGTCCCTCTACGCTCGTGTGACAGACGCCTATCCATTCCATCCAGACTTGCGTGAGCTCGTTGGCAAATTCAAAGAGAATGACGGATTCCAGCAAACGCGCGGCGTTATTCGCCTCATGCAAATGGTGGTCTCGGATCTTTGGAAAACTAATAAGGCAGCCTCGCTCGACCTGATCCATCCATACGACCTTGATCTTAACGTGGATGAAATCGCCTCTGAGGTTCGAACGATTAATCCATCTCTCAGCGAGGCAATTGCCCATGATATTGCGCACGGTGGAGACGCAGAGGTTGAGCAGATCGACATTTCAAATGGGAATTCGGACGCTTCCGACGCAGCCCGCTTGATTCTGATCGCCTCGCTTTCGACCACTCCTGGTGCTATTCATGGACTACGCGAATATCAACTCATTGATTGCCTCCAGCGTCCCGGACGTGACCTTAGCACGTTTAAGGCTAACGTCCTCGATAAACTGGCAATTCGCGCATGGTATCTGCATACGTCCGCCGATGGCAGGCTCTTCTTCAAGAATCAACAAAACCTCGCGGCTAAGCTGCTTTCGACGGCGCGTTCTCTACACGCAGAAACCGTGGATCGTATGCTTCGCGACCATTTGGAATCCTACTTTTCCCCTTCGCTACGCGATTGCTATCAAGTGGTCAAGGTACTTCCACCACTCGATGAGGTTCAAGTTGATCAGGAGAGAACGACCCTTGTGATCGTCCGTCCGGGCGGGCAGGCGAACCTGCTACCAATTTCAGCAGATTGGCAGACATGGTGGGAGCAGCAGCAGTACAAGAATCGTATCCTCTTTCTCACTGGATCGAGGGACACCTTTCAGAAGGTACTCGATTCTGCCCGTCAGACTCGTGCACTTGAGAGTATTGATGAAGAACTGAAGAGCGAGAATACCCCGCCGGATGATCCGCAGTGGAGGGCTCTTGATACCCTTCGGGATCGGGTTACCTTGCAGTTCAGTGCTGCTCTGAAGGAATCTTTCGACCAGATTGTCTACCCATCGATCAACTCCGCACTTCGCTCCACCGGGATTGATCTCGCATTCGCGGGGAACCAGAGTGGAGAAGCCACTATTCGTCAGTCCCTTCAAAGCGTTCAGAAATTCACAGCGAAAATCGATGACGATAGCTTTCGAACCCGTGCCGAGCAGCGGCTGTTCGGTTCAACTGACAGCAAAGTGGTCCTGTGGGCCGACTTCAAACGTGCTGCTGCCGTCAACACTAATTGGCCTCTTCACAAGACATCAGCGCTTGATGAACTCAAAGAGGACTGCCTCCGCCGTGGGCTTTGGCGGCCAGAGGGCAATCACATCCGCCGGGGTCCATTTCCGCCGCCTCTGCCAGAAGTTTCTGTTCGTGAACTCTCTGTCCAGGATAATGGCGACGGCATCACTTTCTTGAAAATTGAACCCCTTCACGCTTCAATCGTGGTCTATG
>WNFY01005573.1_pt1 | contig 11375 bp, 12 predicted proteins | sample 5400091 | NCBI WGS metagenome assembly WNFY01 (sample SAMN13153364, study PRJNA577476) | soil metagenome | isolation source: 60 cm soil or saprolite under grassland replicate 1 | place: USA:California | collected 2016-06-15
CACCACGACAACGTAACCACCACACCGCCACCCCGACCACCAAGGCCCCGTCCCCACACAGGGGACGGGGCCTTCCCACTACCCACCATCCTCAACCAACGTGACGCCATCATCCTCACCGAAGCTGGCGCCCAACACTCCCGCGCAACGCCAGCAGGTGATGATCATTGGTGGTGGGCCCGGGATGGAGATGGCCGGCGCCACCGGGCACACCGAGACGGTCGACCTGACCGCCGCGGTGCCGGCGTACGTCGAGTCCACTCCGATGAGCCTGCCTCGCATTCACCTCAACGCCGTGCTCCTTCCGGACCGCACCGTGTTTGTCAGCGGGGGGGCGATGACCCACGAGGGCGGGGCGATGATGCCCATCCCACGGCTGCAGTCTGAGATCTACGACCCCGGAACGGGCGAGTGGCAGGCCGCGGCGGTGGCAGAGGTCGTCCGCCTCTACCACTCGGTGGCGCTGCTGCTGCCCGACGGCAGGGTGATCACGGCCTGCGGGAACCCGCCGCCTTACGGCAAGCACGCGCCGTGGGAACCGCCGCAGCCGAACGAGGAACTGCGCATAGAGGTGTACCGGCCGCCCTACCTGTTCCGCGGCCCGCGGCCGGAGATCACGGGCGCTTCGCAGCAGTGGCGGTATGGGTCGACGGTCGCCGTACAGTCGCCGCAGGCCGGCCAGATTGCCTGGGCACAGTTGATCAGCCCTGGGTCGACCACACACGCCTTCGACTGCCACCAGCGCTTGGTGGACCTGCCCATCACCGCCCGGGGGGGCGGCCAGCTCGAGGTGGCCACCCCCGCCGGGCCCGGCCTGGCCCCGCCCGGCTGGTACATGCTGACCGTGGTCGATCAAGACCGGGTGCCCTCAGTGGCGCGGTGGGTTCACCTCACCTGACCGTCCCGATGGTCAGCACGTTCGGGACTGGCTCTGATGCGTCTGCGCGGCGGTCAGTGCCTCCAGCCGGGCGGGGTGGGGGAAAGTCGGCGGATGCGTCGAGGGCGGGCGCCCGTGCCGGTGGTTGAGCGATCGGCGTTCGCCGGGTTCCGGTTCCGGCGGATGTGATCACCGTGGCCGTGCGGTGGTGGCTGCGGTACAGGCTCTCTTACCGTCGGTCAGCTCCGACCAGCGCTTCGACGCACGCGGCCGCTGGCGGCGACTGGGCGCGGGTATCCGGAGCAGTTCGACTGAGGGCGCCCGCGACCCACCATCGGACCCATGATCAGACGATCTCATCTGCCGCGGATCGCGTGCCGTGGCTTGCAAGTCTCGATGTTGCGAAGCGTGACGGGCGGTGGTGGTGCGTGTCCGGTCTCAGGTGGCGGTGCGCTAGGTCGGACCGGGCAATGATCGCGGTCATGGCCGGCCCGTGCCAGCCAGGTACCGACACCGGCAGGGTCAGGATCTCTCCGGTGCGTGGCCCGTTGGTCAGCCGCGCGAGATTGTCGGTGATGCCGTCTGCCTTGCGCCACTCGGCGGTCATGATGAACAGGGTTCGCCGGTCCGGACCGCCGAGCATCAACGCGAACGGTGCCCGGTTCTCGCGGACTTCGACGCGTTGCAGGACCTCGCCGCCCTCGGCGACGCGGACAACCGAGAATCCGCCCGTGGAGGCCCAGACCGCGTCGTCGGCGTCGAGGCAGATACCGTCCGGGCCGAGACCGTCGGCGAAGACTCGCCGGTTGGACAACCCTCCGTCCGGGTCGATGTCGAACGCGGTGAGCCGGCCGGCGAACGACTCGGAGATGATCAGCGTTCGGTTGTCGGCCGTGATGACCATGCCGTTGGGGAATTGGATGTCGTCGGCGACCTGGCGGAGTTCGCCGTCGGGCGTGACGAGTTTGATGTAGCCGGGCTTGGGTGCCTCACCGGCGGCGAAGTTGAAGTCCGCGCCGTTGGTCGACCCAGTTGCAGAACCACAGCCGGCCCTCGTGCCACCGTGGCGACTCCGGGATACCCAGACCAGTCAGCAGGACCGTCGGCTCGGACATGACGCCTCCTCGCCTCGTCGGGTTGCGCCGACCGCAGGTCGGCTCCTTCACGCACTACACGAACGACTGCCACCCCGATCGACAGGGCGAGGTTGCCGATCCCACCCAACGCGGACCAAAGCACGGCAGCCTACAAGATCGCTGGTTCGCCTGGACGCCCGCGGCGAACGCCGAGGACAACCCCCGGTGCCCGCGCGGTCGAGCTGACCGGTGTGCTGCCGCCGGCGCTCTGGCCGACTACCCGTCCGGCAGCCGGGTCCTGGTCCGCCGGGAACGCCCGCACCCCAACCGACGCTGTTCGACGAACGCGACGGCTTCTGCCACCAGTGCCTGCTCACCGACACCCCAGCCGGACAGCGGCCTTCCTCGACGCCCGCCACCGCCCCCACGCCCGCGTCGAAGACCGCATCCGCTGCGGCAAAGACACCGGACGGCGCCGCTTCCCCCGCCGCCAGTTCGGCGTCAACACCTGCAGGCGCGGTGCCGACCCCAGCCGACCCGCTGGAGCTGATGGAGGTGCCGGAGCTGCGCTGGCTGCACGCGCGGCGCCGCCCAGCCCAGTCTGTCAAGTCGCATTCCACGACGAGATCGCCGGGATCTACCACGAGTGGGACGCGCCAGGCCGCAAGATCGCCGACGGGACCGCGCCAGCGGCCAACGCCGACGCGTACGACCGGGCCGAGCCGAGCGCGACCCGCGCGGCTGCCAGTGACCCCGCACCCGGCACCATTCCGCACCCCCGCCTCGATCGTCGACCTCACCACCGCGACCAGCAGCAGCTGCTGCGGATCGCGCGCGGCCTCGACCCCGCCGGCTGGGCCGATCAGGCAACCCCATCCGGACGCTCTGAGGCAGCCGACGCGCCGTGACCATGATCATGTAAGGGACACCGGAGCTTGATCAGCGCCGGGGTCCCAGGGTTGCATGAGCATCCCGGTTGGTCCGGGGGTGTGGCGTCGAGTAATGATCTGAGGGAGGCCTCCGTGGTGTGGGGGTCGAGCCTCGTATGTTTGACTGCCACCTGCCGGCCCGGCCACGGAGAGGTTGTCCTGAAGTTCGTGGAACTTCGGTGGCGGCCCGATGTCATCATGCGGCGTTGACGGTGTCATTCTGACGGTCGGGTACGACAGTTTCGGCGGTGACACGCTGGAGTTCGGCGCGCAGCGCGGGCAGGTGCATGTGGCCGTTGACGCGGCGGAACTGCTGGCGCCGTTGCGTTGCTGAGATCCGGACGCGCGCGGGCGAGGTGCGTCTTGCGGTCAGATGGCCTGGGCGAGCTCGGTGAACGCTGTTGCGAGCCGGAGCGCGGGTGAGGCGTCGAGCGCCAGCTCGTAGTGTCCGCGGCGGAGGTTCTGCACGAAGGCGTGTCCAAGGGCGATGATCGCGGTGGTGGCGAAGCGTTTCAGCCCGCGCATCGGCCGCAGCCGGGCCTTCAGCCGGCCGTGGTCGGCTTCGACCCGGTTGTTGCCGTATTGCTCTGTCACGTGCCGAGCCGATGGCAGCAGCTCATCCAGCACACCGAGGTAGGCCGGCGCCTTGTCGGTCGTCACCTCCACCGGCCTCGGCGCCCGCCGCAGCGCCCGGATGAAGAACCGGCGCGCCGCCGCAGCGTCCCGCTTCTGCGACAACAACACGTCGATGACCTGCCCGAACTGGTCAACCGCCCGGTACAGGTAGCACCACCGGCCGGCCACCTTCACATACGTCTCATCGGCGAACCACCTGTCGCCAGCCGCATGCCGGCAAGGCCGCGCGGCCTCGGCGAACAGCGGCGTGAACCGCTGCACCCACCGGAAGACGGTCACGTGATCCACGTCGACACCCCGCTCGGCCAGCAGCTCCTCCACCTCCCGGTAGGACAGCCCGTACCGCAAGTACCACCAAACCGCGACCGCGATCACCTCAGGCGGGTACCGGAACCCGGCGAACGCAGACCGCTCGATCACCGGCCTAACCCTGCGAGACCGACGCATCAGCCCAGTCTGCTCGACCCGGACCGCGCCGACCTCCTCGGCCAACGCAACAGACCCCTCCGGGAGAGAGGCGCGGGCGGTCCCCCGAAGACTTCTAGCTGAGGCTCGGCCTCGCGCCGGTCGGTCAACTGTTCGGGCAGGTAGTAGGCGCCAAGGACATCTGAGGCACGCTGCGCGGGTGAAGAGCAGGTGTGCCGCCCCGCGGGCCCGCTCTGCGGCAGTTGCGGGTGGTTGATCATGGTGTCCGTCGAGGTCGGGCCGGCGGCGCCAGCCGGCGCCGCGGCGGCGTGACCCTCGACGGGGTTCATGTCGAGCGTGCGCGGGCCGGTCGACAGCGTTGGCGAGTGCCCGAGGCTGATGGCACCGTGCGACCGGTGACGTTGTGCATGCTCGCGCCGGCGACTGTCGATGAGGCGAGCGCCGTTGCGGAGATGCGAGATGCCGCCGCGCGGTGGCTGCTGGCCAAGGGGATCCAGCAGTGGCGGCCGGGCGAGGTCGGCCCGGACGCCTTCGTAGCTCGTGCCGAAGCCGGTGAGCTGTTCGTAGTCCGGGTGGACGGAGCGCTCGCCGCGGCGGTCGTCATCACCTTCGCCGGCCCGGTGGTCTGGGGATCGGATCCGGGTGATGCCGGCTACTTGCACGGTCTGGTCATTGACCGACGACGAGCCGCTACCGGTCTCGGCCGAGCCGTGCTGGCCGAGGCCGAGGCGCACATCTGGGCGCGGGACCGCGGCCGGGCACGGTTGGACTGCGTGGCGGCCAACCGGCGGTTGCAGGCGTACTACGAAGCCGCCGGCTACCACCCGGTCGGCAAGCAGACGTTCGACCCAGGCCGCGGCTGGCATCCGGCTGGCATGCCACCGTCCTGATGGAAAAGACGCTCCCGTCCGCCCGATAACCCAGCACTGGCCAGACAGCAAGGCGTTCCCTCGGCGACAGACCTGGTAGTTTGATCACGGAATGTCAGGCCTGCGCTGGCTCGGTCGACTCCTTGTTCGCGCGCAGCACTATGGCCACGGCGTTCCACCGGATCATCGACCGGATCCGGTGCTCGATGGCCCGGTCACCGGGGTGTGTGGCTGCTCCCTTCCCGGGCGGGATCGTGTTCAGGTATGGCGTGTTCGCCGAGTAAGGCACCGGACGCCGGTGCGGCGCGCCTCCCCGATCAGCTCGTCCAGCAGGAGGTACGCCCGGTCCGCGCCGTCGAACTGCAGGACCGCGTCGAGCGAGTCCAGCCACTCCCGGGTCTTGACAGGGTCCACGTCGCTGACTATCTCGACCTCCCTAGCGCTTCCGCGGACAGTAGTCGTGTGTGTCCGGCTGGTGAAGAGCTCGGTCACGGACAGCGGCGAAGACGGCTCATCCTCGCCGCCGACGGTTGACCGTCTACTGTGGACCGCCGGGAGCCGGCCGGCGGTGGCGGTCTACCGTCGCGGGGTGCGCGGGGCACGCAGGCCGGATCCCCGGCCTGACCGCAGCGAACATCCCGGTCAGCGTCCGGGGAGCGCTTCGGCGAGGTCGAGGAGCCGGCGGGCGCGCTGCGCTACCGGGAGGTCGACGAATTCCCCGTCGGGGAGTCGGCAGGCTGCCTCGCCGGCGTCCTGGAACGCCGTGATGACGTGGCGGGCCCAGACGATCTGCTGCTCGGAGGGGGTGAACACCTCGTGCAGGACGGGCAGTTGCCGGGGGTGGATCGCGGACTTGCCGAAGAAGCCGAGGTCTCGGGCGAACTGGGCCTGCTGGCGTAGGTCGGCCGGGTCGTCCAGGTGGGGGTAGACGCTGTCGATGGGCGGCTGGAGGCCGGCGGCGCGGGAGACGACGACGAGGTGGGAGCGCACGTAGAGGGTGTGCAGGTTGCCGTTGCCCGCTGCCAGGTCGCGTTGCAGGTCGACGCCGCCCATGGCCAGGTGCCACACGCCCGGCACGGCGGCGATCTCGTGCGCGGCGAGGACCCCGCGGGCGGTCTCGATCGCGCAGATGAGCGGCTTGCCGGGAGCCCGCTCGGCGACCCAGGCGACGTCCTCCGGCGACTCGGTCTTCGGGATCCGGATGCCGGCCGCGAGATCGGCGATCGCCGCGAGATCGTCGGCGCATTCCCGGGTGCGGGCGGCGTTGACCCGGACCCAGGCGGGATGCTCGGCGAGGGTCAGCGCGACGAGGGTGCGGGCGGCCGGCTTCTGCTCGGGCGGGACCGCGTCCTCCAGGTCGAGGATGATCGCGTCCGCGCCGGCCGTGAAGACCTTGCCTAGCAGCTTGGAGTTGTGGCCGGGAGCAAAGAGGTAACTTCGGTGCATCAGATGACGCCTTCCTCGCGCAGCTTGGCCAGGTCGTCGCCGTCCAGCCCGAGCTCGCCGTAGATCTCCTCGTTGTCCTGGCCGAGGCGGCGGCCGGGGAAGCGGATGCGCCCCGGGGTGCCGAGGAGGCGGACCATGAGGTTCTGCATGCGCAGCGGGCCGAGGTCCTCGTCGTCGACGGTGGTGATCACCTCGCGGGCCTGCACGTGCGGGTCCTGGACGAGCTGCTCGACGTCGTAGATCGGGGCCAGCGCGGCACCGGCCTGGGTGAACGCGGCGACGACGTCGTCGAAGTTGCGGTCGCGGATCCATGCGGAGACGGCCTGGTCGAGCTGCTCGGCCCGCCGTGCCCGCTCGCCGGCGGAGGAGAACCATGGCTGGGCGATGACATCGGGGCGGCCGACCAGGCGCATCACCCGCTCGGCGATCGAGGTGGCGCTGGCCGAGATGGCCACCCAGCGGCCGTCGCGAGTGAGGTAGGCGTTGCGCGGGGCGTTGTTCGGCGAGCGGTTGCCGTGCCGGCCGGGGATGGCGCCGAGCTGGTCGTAGGCGGTCGGTCCGGGCCCGAGGATCCCGAGCAGCGGCTCGAGCAGGGAGAGGTCGATGACCTGGCCGCGGCCGCCGTTGGTGTCGCGGTGGTAGAGGGCGGTCAGCACGGCGAAGGCGCCGGTGATGCCGGCGACCCCGTCGGCGAGGCCGAACGGGGGCAGGGTGGGCGGCCCGTCCTCGTGTCCGGTCTGGTGCGCGAGCCCGCTCATCGCCTCGGCGAGGGTGCCGAACGCGCGCCGGCGCGCGTACGGCCCGGTCTGCCCGAACCCGGTCACCCGCAGCACCACCAGCCGCGGGTTGATTTCCTGCAGGTCGTCCGGGTCGAGGTTCCACTTCTCCAGCACGCCCGGGCGGAAGTTCTCGACCAGCACGTCGGTGCCGGAGACGAGCCGGCGCAACAGGTCCTGTCCGGCCGGCTTGCCGAGGTTCAACGTCACCGTGCGCTTGTTGCGTGCGATCACCTTCCACCACAGCCCATGCCCGTCCTTGCTCCAGCCGTGGGTCCGGGCGGGGTCGCCGTTCGGGTGCTCCACCTTGACGACCTCGGCGCCGAAGTCGCCGAGGAGCATCGCGGTGATCGGTGCCGCGTAGACGGTGCTGATGTCCAGGACGCGCAGCCCGGTCAACGGGCCGCGCGGGTCGATCGGGCCCCCGGCGGGGCCGGCGATTTGGTCGATGTCGGTCACGGATTCCTTTCCCCTCTGCAAGAGCAACTGTGGTGGTGCCGGGCCCGGCCGCCGGTTGTCGGCGCGGCGGCCGGGCCCGATGTCAATGGCGGCTCAGCTGGCTGCCGTGGCGAACTCTGTGGTGTAGGTCTTGGACAGGTCGATCGAGTCCTTCTTGCCCTTGACGCTGGGAGAGAAGGAGCTGAGCACCTCGAGGACGTTCTTCGCGCCGTCGGCCGACATCACCCCGTCGGTGGTGAACATGGTCTTGGAGTCGTTGATCGCCTTGGCGTAGAGCGTCGGGTTGCCGCCGGCGTAGTCGGCGGGCATCTTCGCGGCTATATCCGCTGCGGAGTGGGTGTGGATGTAGGTCAGCGTCTTCACGAATGCCTTGGCCAGCTTCTGCACGGCGGGCTTGTTCTGCTGGACCCAGGCGCAGTCCATGTACAGCGAGGCGCCGGGGTAGAGCCCACCCAGCGCGGCCCGGGTGCCCGCCTCGGTGCGCAGGTCGAGGATGACCTTGCCCTGGCCGGAGGAGGTGAGCCTGGCCGCGGTCGGGTCGGTGGTCATGCCGGCGTCGATCTGCCCGTTGGTCAGGGCGGCGATGAACGTCGCCCCGGCGCCGGCCTTGACCCGGGTGAAGTCCTCGGTGCTCACGCCGTTGCGGACGGCCAGCGCCTGGGTGAGGAAGTCGGTCGACGAGCCCGGGCTGGTGATCCCCAGGCGGCGGCCGGTGAAGTCGGCGGGGCTGGTGACCTGCCCGGCCTTCTTCGTCGAGACGACCTCGACCTCACCGGGCACGTCGGCGAGCTGCACGATGCTCTCGATGCACTTGCCCTTGGTCTGCAGGTCGACCGTGTGGTCGTAGAAGCCGACCACACCCTGCACGTCGCCGGCGAGCAGCACGTTCTCGGCCTGCGCCCCGGAGGGCTCGGTGAGCAGTTGGACGTCCACGCCTTCGTCCTTGAAATAGCCGAGCTGTTCGGTGAGCTTGGCCGGCAGGTAGATCACCTTGTCGATGCCACCAACCATGATCTTGACCTGCGGGGTGCCGGCCGCGGACGTCGCGGCGGTGCGCGAGTCGCGGCAGCCGGTGAGGGCGACCAGCGCCAGCCCGGCGACACCGGCGGCCAGCAGGCGGGTTCTGACGTTCATGACGGTCTCCGTTCAGCAGCGGGGATGGGAAGGGTCAGGCCCGGATCTCGGTGGCAGCCGAGGGTGGGCGCCAGGCCAGCAGCCGGCGTTCGAGCCGGGTCAGCAGCCACTCGGCGAGCAGCGCGAGGACAGTCATGATGATCATGCCGGCGTAGATGCCGGCCGCGTCGAAGGTGCCCTGCGCCTGGTTGATCAGCAGTCCGAGACCCTTGTCGGCGCCGGTGTACTCGCCGACGATCGCGCCGATCAGCGCGAAGCCGAACGCCACATGCAGGCTGGCCAGGATCCACGACGTCGCGCTGGGCAGCACGATCGAGGTGAGCACCTGCCGGCGCCCGGCGCCCAGGATGCGGGCGTTGTCGATGAGCGTCCGGTCCACTTCCCGGGCGCCTTGGAAGGCGTTGAAGAAGACGGCAAAGAAGACCAGCACCACCGCGGTGGCCACCTTGGAGGACATTCCAAGGCCGAACCAGATGACGAACAGCGAGGCGAGCACGATGCGCGGGATCGCGTTCCCGGCCTTGATGAACGGCGCGAGCACGTCGGCCAGGAACCTGGCCCGGCCGAGCAGCACGCCGAGAACCACGCCGGCCAGCGACCCGATCACGAAGCCGAGCACCGCCTCCTCCAGCGTGACCGCGATCTGCTGCCAGATGGAGCCGAACGAGGTGCCGTGGCTGAACCAGTCGACCAGCCGCGCCCAGATCGCGCTGGGCTTGGAGTAGTAGAACGGGTCGATCGCGCCGGAGGCGGCCAACTGCCAGGAACCCAGCCAGAACGCGATCAGCAGCAACCGGGTGCCGGTGACCTTGGGGCCGCGGAATCCGCGGGCGGCCCGGCGGCGCCGGGGCGCCCGCTCGCTTCGTACCGTGCGGGCCGGAACGTCGATCCGAGCGGCGGCGGTGTCATGCGACATTGCGGGCTCCTCGGGATCGGGTGATCTCCACCTCTTCGCGCAGCGAGTCCCACACCCGCCGGTAGACGGCGAGGAACGACTCCTCCAGCCGGATCTCCTCGACCAGCCGCGGCCGCTCCAGATTCACCGAGACAACATCCTTGATCGTCGCCGGCGCCGCCGTCATCACGACGACGGTGTCGGCCAGCGCGATCGCCTCGGTGAGGTCGTGGGTCACGAAGACCACCGCCGCCCCACTGCCGGACCACAGGTCCAGCAGCATGTCCTGCATGTGCTCGCGGGTCTGTACGTCGAGCGCCCCGAACGGCTCGTCCATCAGCAGCGTCGACGGCTCGTTGATCAGCGTCTGGACGAGAGCCACCCGCTTGCGCATGCCGCCGGACAGCTGGTGTGGGTAATACCGCTCGAACCCCGCCAAGCCCACCCGGGCCACCCACTCACGGGCGCGCTCCCGGGCAGTGTTCTTGTCGGTGCCGCGGTAGCGGGGGCCGGCGGCGACGTTGTCCAGCACCGTCCGCCAGGGAAGTACGGCGTCCTGCTGGAACATGTAGCCCAGGCCATCCGGGATGCCGGTCACCGGCCTGCCCTCCACGAGCACCTCGCCCGCGCTGACCGGCGCCAGCCCCGAGATCAGCGACAGGCTGGTGGACTTGCCGCAGCCGGTCGGACCGACAACCGTCACGAATTCGCCGGGGCGTACGGCGAGGGACAGGTCATGGGTTGCGGTGAACTCGCCACCGTCCCGAGTGGGGAAACGCTTCGTCACGCCGCGCAGCTCGATCGCCGGGGTCCCCTCCCGGGTCGGTCGCGGTTGCACTGTGGTAGGCATGCCGAGAGACGTTAAGAACGGGTTACCGCCATCACCATCCTTGTGCCGGTTATTTGAACAAGCCGCATAGACAGCTTTTAGCGCGTTCTGCTCACGCGCCTGGGCACTACCGCCGGTTTGCGCTGGCACGTAGTCTTGACGGACAGACTTCGCGAACGGCGAATTGTAATCGACGGCGGGAGACGCGACCGCGGATGGTGGCCACGCAGAGCACCAATGGGATGGGTTGGGACGACCCGGGGTTCGGGCCCAACGAGTGGCTGGTCGAGGAGATGTACGAGCAGTACCTCGCCGATCCGTCCAGCGTCGACGCGGCGTGGCATGAGTTCTTCACCGACTACAAGCGGGAGCGGCGGGCCGGGGTGACCGGCGGCGGCCTGCAACGCAGCGCGACGCCGGCCGAGCCGACCAGGGTGACTGTGCACCCGCTGGACAGCGAGCCGGCGAGCTCCGCACACGATGCAGTCGCCGGCCCACTGTCCGGGGAGCAGGCGGTGTCCGGCGGAGCCTCCACCGCCGGATCGGCGACCGCGGCACCGCCCACGGTTTCGAGCGGCGGCAACGGGAGCACGGCCACCGTGGGCACCGCGCCGGCACCGGACGCGCGGACCGCTCGGGCCGCCACCCAGCCGGGCGCCCTGCCCACGCTCGCCCAGCCGCAGGTCAAGCATCGGGCCGGCGCCCAGCAGGCGGGAACTGAGCCGACGGCGACCGCGTCCGGCGCACCGACCTGGTCCCCTGCGGCGACCGCGTCCAGCCCACCGAGTGCGTATCCTGCGGACGGCCGTATCTCCAGTGTCGCCGACCGGCGCGGCCCGACGGCCCCGCCGGGCGCGGAGACGGTTCCGCTGCGCGGGGCGTCCGCGCGGGTGGTGGCGAACATGGAGGCGTCGCTGGGGGTGCCGACGGCGACCAGTGTGCGGTCGGTGCCGGCGAAGCTGATCGCGGATAACCGGATCGTGATGAATAATCATCTGCGCCGGGCCCGGGGTGGGAAGGTGT
>WNFY01011059.1_pt1 | contig 11373 bp, 8 predicted proteins | sample 5400091 | NCBI WGS metagenome assembly WNFY01 (sample SAMN13153364, study PRJNA577476) | soil metagenome | isolation source: 60 cm soil or saprolite under grassland replicate 1 | place: USA:California | collected 2016-06-15
GCGATTGATTGACGAACTCTGGTGGCGTTCAGTGAAACAAGATGTCCATCTTGCGCTCAAGTATCACATGCAAGCCCGGGAATCGGTCGAAGCCCGCGAAGGCATCTCCGCCTTTAACGAAAAGCGACGACCGAAATGGATCGCGTAGCCGCGGCGCTATGCGACGCGAACTTGGCCACTGACCGGCTGCTACATCTTTTAGATTGCCGGCTGCGCAGCCGCCGGGCCTTGATATTGAGCGCTGCCGAAGCCTAGGATCGGCCAAAAGATAATTCCCAGTAAAGCGAGGCCAATTCCGAAGCCTGCGCGTTTGCCGAAGCTCTTCGCCGTATCGATGCAAAGAATAATTGCCACGATGAAGTTAACAAAAGGAATGAGCATCAACAGAATCCACCACCAGGGTCGACCGACAATCTTGCACCAGACGTAGAGATTGTAGATTGGGATGATGCTGGCCCAGCCAGGCTGGCCGGCTTTTGTGAACACTTTCCACATCGCCACGATCAATAGCAGCGCGATGAGCAGTCCAACGATCGTCGAGACTGGGCTGGGAGCCTTGCCCTCACTGCTGTAGCTGTAATCGACTTGCGCGAGCAACAGGGCGTTATGAAAAAAGCGGTTTTGTATGAGTTGGATGAATGCTGTCATAGGAGTTAAGGCGTTGAATCTTCGCGTTTAATGGATGGCATCCTTAAGCGCAAGAAAAATCTATCGACCTTATGTCTGACGGCCTTCCGGGAAGCAATCTCGAAAGCGTTCGGGCCAAACGAACGCGTTTAATCGCCTTCGTCACCGCCACCATTATCACCGCCATCGTCTCCTCCGACGTCGCCACCATCATCACCACCTCCGTCGTCGTCGCCGCTGTCGTCATCGCCACCACTATCGTCATCACTCATGTTCTCACCTTCGTCGTCGTCCGAGGCATCCTCCATGCTATCGCCGTCAGCTTTAATCATTGCTGCCAGCGCCTTGCTTGCGTCGTCTAATAACGTTTTGGCATCGGCTTTTTGTCCGGTTGGCTTCTTTTTCGCGGTTTTTGTGACGGCCGCAGGCGTATGGGCCGGCTTCATGGCACGTGCCACAGCGAAAATGCTGAGGGAAAGGCAGAGTAAGAGAGCAACAAATTTTTTCATAGTGGCGCGCAGCCTGCCAGGCGACAAACGGGGTGTGAATCCATCACTGATCAGCGCGCGCGAACTGGCTTTATTACCGGGCGAGCAAAGACCTTTCAGCCGGGGCTCTGAGTAATTTCGCAATGGTATCTCTCATAAAATCACGATGTCTTAAATATAAGCTTTTAAAGATCCAACAACCGCGATAAAAATCGGCCGGAGGTATCAGTATGGCAAAGAAAACAAATTCTGAGCGAACACCACTCGACAACGCGCGCAATAGTTTGACTGTCGTCTGGTTCGTTGGTGCCGCGCTATCGTTCATTCTTCTCGCGGCCCAGTCGATCATGGGAAAGTTTGAGACTTCACTTCAAGACGTATGGGGATGGTACACCCCAACTGTTTTTCCAACGTCGGCACTGATGCTCGGCGTAATCGGAGCGACGGCACTCCAGCCTGGCTATGACAAGCGTGTTGTAAAGACCTTCTTCTTTAAACTTTCGAGAGCTTTATGTGCCTTCTATTTGCTTATACTCTTGCTGACGATGCTGCTTGCGCCATTTAGTCCGATACAGGGAATGGCGCTCTTTACGATGTCCAATTACTGGCTTTCGCCTATTCAGAGCTTGGTTGTCGCCACAATCACCGTTCTCTTTACTTCGCATGAGAGAGGCGGCACAGCATCGAAAACGTAGTTACGCTAGGTCGGCAGCCAACAGCCTTTTTAGAATACTACCGTGGTTTCGCAAAAGCGGCCATCAAACCTGCTTTGTCCAAGTGCGTCTTTCCTGTGATTTGGCTTGGGTCAACAAGCTCTGCATGCTTCCCGGTTTGCCTAAATTCGTAAATTAAAGCAGTGCAACTGTAAGCGGAGGAATACTCCTGATTCCCAATTTCCTCTGAAAGTTTATTTGAGCCGCTCGATACCCATGCCCTGCTTTGCTCTGAAGTGATTTTTACATCGCGTTGCGAGAACGCCTTCGAGGTGACGATGAAAACGATCACACGATAATAGCCTGGCTGCGCTGTAAAAAGTGCATTGAGATATGAGCTAAGCGACCACTTCCGAAGCGGCGGGACCTGTAACGACCAACGGTCGAAAGACTGTTTCGGGCTTCCGTCCTGGTTGATCTGTTCGAACTGAGAGGCCATCGCAAATCCGCCCGGCACGCTGTAATAACTTTTTTGGCCGTAGCCAGTTTGTGCAAATGCCGACTCAATTGCTTGCGCCACGGTGCTCAAAGTAGGATGTGCAGCGTTGCCCACCAGTAACTCGCGAGGAATCACATCGGACGCTGACGCCCTCGGCGGGGGCCATGGAAACTCAGGCATCGCTTCTTCGTCCTCCACGCCCCGTTCTCCAGAGTCCTCCCCGTACTCTGACGATGACGTCGCCGATGGTTCCGGGGGCTGGGCCGTCGTTGGCGATTCTCCCAATGTCGGCCGCGGCGATGGGGTTGCCAACACTTTTGGGGGCGATGCAGTCTTCGGTCCGCATGCCGACAAAGCAACGACTACGAGTAAGCCGGCAAAAGCGAGGACGAGCGGCAGCTTTTGTGAATTAAGGCTAGTCCTACAGCTGGCGGTCCTTTTCGCTTTGTTGAAGGCCGTCATCAGCGTATTCACATTACGATTGTGCACACGGAAAATATCAATTGGAAGCTCCAATAGCACTACCTGGATTGCGGCCTCATCACGGTTTTCCTTGTGAACTCATGATAAACGGGCCGGCTAGCTTCACGGCAGGAAGCAAGCCGTGTTCTTTGCGAAGTTTGATCAGCCAGCCGCGTTGGACCTCTGCAAGGGCTTCGGGTGCGTTGTGGGTCTTATCCGCAACTTCGTAGAAGTCCAACATGATCCTAATCGTCATCTGGTCGCTGATTGGCCATAGCGTCATCAACAGGTTCTGCTCGCCGGCCTGAATGAAACCTCGCCTTAGACCCATCACACCTTCACCGGCGCGCGCTTCACCCGAGCCAGTCTCGCAAGCAGAGAGGACAACCAGCCAGGTGCCGTTGAGTTTAAGTCCGCCCACTTCTTCGGCTGTAACGATACCGTCGTTCTCTACCGGCGGCACTTCACCGCGGTTCCAGGCTTCAAGCGTATGTTGAGCACCGCACAAAGCTAATCCACTTCGGTGCATCGGATTAACGAGCTTTGTTTTAGGAATCTCGCTGGGTTGCAGCAGTGGGTTGGCTTGTTTTCGTAACTCAATTGGCTGCAGCAGTGGGTTAGTTTGTTTTCCTAACTCAAGTTCGGGCAGGAAAAAGCCATGAGTGGCGAGATGGAGAACGCGGGGAGAGCTCACTTGCCTCAGCTCAGCTTCCGTAGCGTTTGATCCCAGGAAAACCTTCACCGCTTTTCCTGCCCGTTTTTCGAGATCTGCGGCTTCTGCTGCCGTGCCCGGCAGCGCAGCCAGCCGCATACTTTGCAGATCTCGCATTTCAAGTGAGCGCAATGCGACGCTTGATGAGGCAGTTGTTTGAGTAATTGCCGTGTTGCCAAAGTCCGGGTTAGCGAACACGACCGTCGTCGGATTACCCGACGGTTTAGTGTCCCTCAACAAGTCACGGCCGCTGGCAACATAGCTAATGGAATACTTCTCGCCCACGAACCGATCGTCGGGAGCTAGGAGCGTCGCAAAAGAAACAAAGCTTAGTTCCGCGTCGGGGCTCACGATGACCGTTGTGCAACCCTCGGGGAAAGCTTTCTCGATTGGCGCCCAGACTCGTTGCTCCAGGGACTTGAGAACGTTTCCCAGCGTTGCTTCATCTGTTTTTCCACGGGCAGATTTCCGATAGAGTTTGATATCATTTTCCATCTCCGCAGCGGCGCCGAGTGGGATCCATTTTGATTCCCCACTCATAGGAATTACGACCGCGCCATAGCGCGTTTCGAACTTTCCTTTTCCAAGGTAATGAGAGTAGCGCAACAACTCGATCAACACTGCTTGTTTCGGAAGCACGGACTGAACTTGCGGAACGGTGACACTTAGTGCGCGTCTGGCTTTACCGAGTCCCGCCACCTGCCGAGCAAGACCGGCTTCAAGTTGCTCAACGTCCGTGGAGAGCTTTTCTTTTTCGGCCGCGCGCTGTTTCTGGGCCACCTGGGATAGGTCTTTTGGAACTTCCAAACTCAATTGCATTAGTTGCTGCTTGGCTGGGCGCAGCTGGGCAATAATCTCACGCTGCTTCGGGTCGCCGCTTGCTTCGGCGACCAGGCGATCTTCAAGGAGCGAGTCGAGCACCACGCCTTTTTGCCGAAGCACTGTCTGCGCGAGTTCGGGAGCACTGCCTAGCCTAGCAAATAGTGCGTAAGGGTCGGTTGTTTTCTGAAATGCCAGGCGCTGTTGTTCGGAGGTGAATGAAAGAATATTCGCTAGATATTTTTCTTGCCCCTCGCGCGCGCGTGTGGACAAAGCAATGGCATCTTTGGCTTCCCCGAGGTCAATCTTGAGAAGCGCCAGATTGCTGAGGAGCGTGGCGGTGTCTGGGTGATCGGGGCCGAGCGCTTTCTCACTGACTTTGAGCGCGCGCTGATAAAGCGGTTCGGCTTTGGCGTAATCGCCCATGGAAGAATAGTGTTTCGCCAGATTGTTGAGGGCCGCGGCGGTGTTTTTGTGATCGGGGCCGAGGGCTTTCTCTTCGGTCTTGACCGCGCGCTGAAGGAGCGGTTCGGCTTTGGCGTAATTGCCCATGGAAAGATAAAGTGCCGCCAGATTGTTGAAGGCCGTGGCAGTGTCCGGGTGATCGGGGCTGAGGGCCTTCTCTTCGATCTTGAGCGCGCGCTGAAGGAGCGGTTCGGCTTTGGCGTAATTGCCCATGGAAAGATAGAGTTTCGCTAGATTGTCGAGGGCCGTGGCGGTGGTTGGGTGATCGGGGCCGAGGGCTTTCTCTCTGATCCTGACTGCACGCTGAAGGAGCGGTTCGGACTTCGCGTAATCACCGATGGAAAGATAAAGTGCCGCCAGATTGTTGAGTACATAGGCGGTGTCTGGGTGATCGGGGCCAAGGGCTTTCTCCCTGATCTTGAGCGCGCGCTGAAGGAGCGGTTCGGCTTGGGCGTAATCACCGAGAGAATCATACAGAATCGCGAGATTGCTGAGGACGCCGGCGGTGGCTGGGTGATCGGGGCCGAGCCCTTTCTCGCAGATCTTGAACGCGCGCTGATAAAATGGTTCGGCTTTGGCGTAATCGCCCATCGAACGATAGAGCTCCCCTAGATTGTTGAGGGTCGTGGCGATCGTTGGGTGATCGGGGCCGAGGGCTTTCTCGTTAATCTTGAACGCGCGCTGAAAAAGCGGTTCGGCTTTGGCGTAATCACCGAGAGCATAATACAGAATCGCCAGATTGCTGAGGGCCGTGGCGGTGGCTGGGTGATCGGGGCCGAGCGCTTTCTCTCTGATCTTGAGCACGCGCTGATAGAGCGGTTCGGCTTTGGCGTAATTGCCCAGAGAATTATGCAGCACCGCCAGATTGTTGAGGGTGGTGGCAGTGTATGGGTGGTCGGGACCGAGGGCTTTCTCGTTAATCTTGAGCGCGCGCTGATAGAGCGGTTCGGCTTTGGCGTAATCACCCAGAGAATCATACAGCCCCGCCAGATTGTTGAGGACATAGGCGGTGGCTGGGTGATCGGGGCCGAGCGCTTTCTCGTTGATCTTGAGCGCGCGCTGATAAAGCGGTTCGGCTTTGGCGTAATTGCCCAGAGAATAATACAGCCACGCCAGATTGTTGAGGGCCAGGGCGGTGGCTGGGTGATCGGGGCCGAGCGCTTTCTCGTTGATCTTGAGCGCGCGCTGATAGAGCAGTTCAGTTTTGGTGTAATCACCTATGGAACGATAGAGTAGCCCCAAATTGTTGAGGGTCGTGGCGGTGTCGGGGTGATCAGGGCCGAGCGCTTTCTCGGAAAGCTCCACAGCTTCCTGCGCGATGGGAATTGCTTCGTTGAATTTTCCGGCTTGATATAGTTCAATGACTTGCTGATTTAGAGATGAACGCTTGGCGTCCTCGTCTTGCTCATAAGCAATCAACAGCGGACCAGCTTGGAGCAAGTAGAGTAGGACCGCGAGAAAAGAGCGCGCGAACAAGCGCCTGCGAAAAGCACCCAAGGATCTGTTCGGTTTCAAGCCGCCTCCAACCAAGTTCAGGATAGATTCTTTTTTTGAACCTGTCGATGCAATTCGCGTCACGGTTTGCCCTGTGAAGTCATAATAAATGACCCCGCCAGCCTCACAGCATCCAACAAACTATGCTCCCTCCCATGCTGGCTCCGAAGTTCGACAAGCGCGTCGCGTTGTACCTCTGCGAGAGCTTGCGGGGCGTTGTGGCTCTTATCCGCTGCTTCGTAGAAGTCCAACATGATCTTTACAGTGGCTTGGTCATTGATAGGCCAAAGCGTCATGAGAAGATTTTGCGCGCCAGCTTGGATAAAACCGCGCCTTAACCCCATTACGCCTTCGCCGGCACGCGCTTCGCCCGAGCCAGTATCGCAAGCAGAGAGGACAACAAGCCAGGTGTCGTTGAGTTTCAGTCCGCCCACTTCTTCGGCTGTGACGATGCCGTCGTTCTCTATCGGCGGCACTTCACCTTCGCTCCAAGCTTTGAACGTGCGCTGCGCTCCTGCCAATGCCAACCCATTGCGGTACATGGGATTTTCCAGCTTTATTTTGGGAATCTCGCCTGGTTGAAACTGCAGTGGGTTGGTTTGTTTTCCTAGCTCGATTGGTTGTAGCAGCGGCTTAGCTTGTTTTCCTAGCTCAACCTCGGGCAGAAAAAAGCCGTGAGTAGCCAGATGGAGGATGCGAGGAGAGCTCACTTGTCTTAGCTCAGCTTCCGTGGCGTTTGGCCCCAGAAAAACCTTCGCTGCTTTCCCTTCTCGTTTTTCCAGATCAGCGGCTTCTCTCGCCGTGTCCGGCAGCGCACTCAACCGCATACTTTGCAGATCTCGCATTTCCAGTGAGCGCAGTGCGACAGCGCTCGACGAGGCAGGTGCCTGAGCGATTGCCTGACTGCCAAAGTCTGGGTTAGCAAAGACAACCGTCGTCGGACTGCCCGACGGTGTGCTTTCTCTCAACAAGTCGCGGCCGCTCGCGACGTACTGAATAGCATACTTCTCGGCAAGGAACCGATCGTCGGGAGTTAAGAGCGTGGCAAACGAAACAAAGCTTAGCTCTCCGTCCGGGCTAATAATGACTGTCTTCGTTTCAGCAGGAAGAGCTTTCTCGATTGGCGCCCAGACTCGTTGCTCCAAGGCCTTAAGAACTTTTGCCAGCGTTGCTTCATCTGTTTTTCCACGCACAGACTTCTGATAGAGTTTCACAGCCTTTTCTATCTCTGCAGCGGTGCCCAGCGAGACCCATTTTGGCTCCCCATTCGGGGAGATTACGCCTGCGCCGTAGCTGTCTTCGGATTTTGTTTTTCCGAGATAATGGGAGTAGCGTAACAACTCGATCAACACCGTCTGTTTTGGAAGAACGGCCTGAACTTGCGGAACAGTGATGCTTAGGGCGCGTCTGGCTTTGCCGAGTCCCGCCACTTTGCGAGCAAGACCGTCAATCTTGAGCAGCGCCAGATTGTCGAGGACCCTAGCCGTGTCTGGGTGATGGGGGCCGAGCGCTTTTTCTTCGATCTTAAGCGAGCGCTGAAAGAGCGGTTCAGCTTTGGCATAATCACCCATGGAACCATACAGTTCCCCCAAATTGTTGAGGGTTTTGCCAGTGTCTGGGTGATCGGGGCCGAGGACTTTCTCTACGATCTTGAGCGCGCGCTGAAAGAGCGGTTCGGCTTTGTTGTAATCACGCATGAAAGAATACAGCCCCGCTAGATTGTTGAGGGCCACTGCGGTCTCTGGGTGATCGGGGCCGAGGGCTTTTTCTTTGATCTTGAGCGCGCGCTGAAAGAGCGGTTCGGCTTTGTTGTAATCGCGCATGAAAGAATACAGCCCCGCTAGATTGTTGAGAGCCGTGGCGGTTTCTCGGTGATCGGGGCCGAGGGTTTTCTCTTCGATCTTCAGGGCACGCTGAAAAAGGGATTCGGCTTTGGCATAATCACCCACGGAATTATACAGCAGCGCCAGATTGTTTAGCGCATTGGCGGTGTCTGGCTGATCGAGACCAAGGGCTTTCTCTTCGATCTTGAGCACGCGCTGAAAGAACAACTCGGCCTTTGCGTAATCGCCCATCAAATAATACAGCTGCGCTAGACTGTTGAGGGTTTGGACGGTGTCTGGGTGATCGGGCCCGAGGGTTTTCTCTTCGATCTTGAGCGAGTGCTGAAGAAGCGGCTCCGCTCTGGCATAATCACCCACGGAAGAATACAGTCCCCCTAGATGATTGAGGGCCGTAGCGGTCCCTCGGTGATCGGGGCCGAGGGCTCTCTCTTTGATCTGGAGCGCGCGCTGAAGGAGCGGTTCGGCCTTGGCGTAATTGCCCGTTGAACGATATAGTCCAGCTAGAAAGTCGAGGGTCTGGGCAGTGTCCGGGTGATCCGGACCGAGAGTCTTTACTCTGATCTGCAATGCGCGCTGAAAGAGCGGCTCGGCCTTGGCGTAATCGCCCATGGAACGATACAGTTCCCCCATATCGTTGAGCGCTTGGGCAGTGTTTGAGTGGTTGGGGCCGAGGGCTTTCTCTCTGATTTGGAGCGCGCGATGAAAGAGCGGTTCGGCTTTGGCGTAATCGCGCAGAGAACGATACAACACCGCCAGCGAGTTGAGGGCCGTAGCGGTGTCTGGGTGATCGGGGCCGCGCTCCTTTTCATTGATCTTGAGCGCGCGCTTCAAAAGCGGTTCGGCTTTGGCATAATCACTCTTCAAAGAATACAACTCCGCTAGAGCGCTGAGGGCCGTGGCGGTACCTAGGTGATTAGGACCGAGCTTCTTCTCGGCAAGTTCCAGGATTTGCTGCAGGATAGGAATTGCGTCGTCGTACTTTCCGCCCTGAGATAATTCAGTGACTTGCTTCCCTAGAGACGAAATCTTCGCTAAATCGTCGTTCTCGGGGCCGGGCGATTCCTCTCTGATCTTGAGCGCGGGCTGAAGAAGCGCTTCGGCTTTACCGCGATCACCCATCGAATAATATAGTGCCGCCAAATTATCGCGGGCGGTGGCAGTGTCTGGATGATCCGGACCGAGGGTTTTCTCGTCAATCTCGAGAGCGCACTTTAAAAGCGGTTCGGCTTTGGCGTAATCGCCCGTGGCACGATACAGTTCCCCCAAATTGTTGAGCAGCCAGGCGGTGTCTGGGTGATCCAGACCGAGAGCTTTCTCGTCAATCTCGAGAGCGCGCTTCAAAAGCGGTTCGGCTCTCACGTAATCGCGCAGAGAACGATAGACCTCCCCCAGATTGCAGAGGGCATCTGCGGTCTCTGGGTGATCGGGGCCAAAGCGTTTCTCGCAAAGTTCCAAGAATTCCTGCGCAATGGGAACCGCTTCGTTGAATTTTCCAGCCTGACAGAGTTCAATGACTTGCTGATTTAGAGATGAACGCTTGGCCTCCTCGTCTTGGTCATGAGCAATCAACAGAGGGCAAGGCTGGAACAAATACAGTAGGGCCGCGAGAAAAGCGCACGACAACAAGCGCCCCCGAAAGGCCCCTGGGGATCCGCTCGGTTTCAAGCGGCCTCCAACCACGTTGTAGGATACGTTTAGCGTTTGAACAGTTTGCTTAGCTGCGGTTTGGCGAGAGTATCCACAATCGCTTTGCGCACAGAACTACCAAATGGTGCCTTGCCGGAGTGAAACTCTACTAGAACATCGTGCGCCCGCCTGCTGAGTATGATTGCGAGGCGCTTCGGCATGAGACTGGCCTTTCGGTTTCGATTGTTGGAGGGAGGACCTGTCCCCAAAATCTTTTACGTTTGGCGGACGAAAGTCAAGAACCTCTTTCGAATGGAATCTGCGAATGGTGTGAATTGAAATTGATTATGTTTGCGAGGGCACACGCCTCGCGTGTGTACAACAATCGATTCGCAGCTTCGATAGCTGCCGCTACAGTGCGGCCTGATTCTGGCGAGTAGATGAAAGCGACAAGCACACGATCGAAACACAGTTGGCGGCCCAAAGTCGGATGGGGTGTCCCCCTGGCTTGGTTGACGCTTTGCGCGGTTTGGAGCTCGACGTGGCTTGTCATCAAAGTCGGTTTGCAAGATTTGCCGCCGATTTCTTATGCTGCAATCCGTTTCGTGATCGCAGTGATTGTTCTATTGGCGGTCTCATTGGGAAGAGTGCGCTTGTTACCGCGGCGCGGCTCAGACTACGCGATACTGGCTTTGACCGGCATTCTGATGTTCGCTGTCAACTATGGCCTTTTGTTTTGGGGCGAACTGCACGTTTCATCCGGTCTGGCGGCCGTGTTACAGGCGACCATCCCGATCTTTGGGATGCTTTCGGCGCATCTAATGCTTCCCGACGAACCGCTGCAGCTGCAGAAACTTTTAGGCGCACTGCTCGCGCTTGGCGGTGTAGCTATGATCTGTGAACGCCTGCTCGGTTTCAGTGGTTTAATGGCGTTCTGGGGCGGACTCGGCATTGTCTTTGGAGCTGCCTGCGCGGCGTTCTCCAATGTCTTACTCAAAGCTCGCATGATTCAACTGGCACCCTCAATGATCGCTGGCTGGCAAATGATCTTCGGCGCAGCGCCATTGCTCGTCACAGGATTTATTGTGGAAGGAAATCCGGCCCGGTTTCACTGGAGCGCTTTATCTCTTTTTTGCTTGCTTTATCTGGCTGTGATCGGCTCGGCCCTAACCTTTCTGTTGCTTTACTGGCTGTTACCGCGCATGACCGTGGCAAGGCTGCAAGCAATCTCGCTCATTACGCCGCCCGGTGCAGTGATGCTTGGATGGGCGATTGGCGGGGAGACATTTTCCCTGCTTTCACTTGTTGGCGCTTGTTTCGTCCTGGCGGGCGTGTGGATGATTTTCCGAAAGGCAGAAGTGCGGGAGCTCGCAGGTCAACAAGATGAGAGAGGCATGCAATTTCCAGAGGGCTAGTCAGAGTAACAAGGAAGCGCGTACGCGCTAGTCGCGTGCGGAAACAGATTTAGCAATCGGTGGCGAGAGTTAGCTTACCCCGCGTAACTTGTTGAACAACGCAAAGGCGCGTTCTTTCACCTTCGCCTCGAGGTTCTGGAGCGTAAAATCGTCATCGAATGCCGAGCCCGGATAGACAAAGAAGAGCACATCCTCTTCGATGCTTGCGTTCAGGATTCTTTTGCAACTGCCATCCGGATTTCGCAGCGAGCAAGGATCGGGAGCAGGCG
>WNFY01008662.1_pt1 | contig 11372 bp, 10 predicted proteins | sample 5400091 | NCBI WGS metagenome assembly WNFY01 (sample SAMN13153364, study PRJNA577476) | soil metagenome | isolation source: 60 cm soil or saprolite under grassland replicate 1 | place: USA:California | collected 2016-06-15
GGCGGTGCTGATCGGCGCGATCACGATGCTCGCGCGGGTCATCGGGTTCGGCCGGCAGGTGGTGTTCGCGCACACCGTCCAGGCTTCGTGCCTGGGTACCGCGTACACCACGGCCAACATGGTGCCGAACATCATCTACGACATCGTGCTGGGGGGCGCCCTGACCGCCGTCGTGGTGCCGGTGCTGGCGGGCCCGGCCCGGGCCGCAGGCGGCGGGGCGGAGGGTGTCGGCGGCGGCGATGTGGCCGCCGACGGCGAGGCCGCGGGCCGCGAGCAGGTGCGGCAGACCTCCGCCGCATTGCTCAGCTGGGCCGTGCTGCTGCTGGTCCCGGTCAGCGCGCTGATCGCTGTCCTCGCGCGCCCCCTGGTGTCGTTGCTGCTCGGCGGGACGCCTGGCTGCCCGCGGGCCAGCATGGTCGCGCTCGGCGCGCGGATGCTGGTGGTGTTCGCGCCGCAGATCCTGCTCTACGGCCTGGCCGTGGTGCTCTACGGCATCCTGCAGGCGCACCGCAGGTTCGCCGCGCCCGCGCTGGCGCCGGTGCTGTCCAGCCTGGTCGTCATCGGCGCCTACTTCTGGTTCGGCGTAACCGGGAGCGGCTACCAGGACCTGGCCCGGCCGGTGCCCGCCCTGGCCTGGGTCGTGCTGGCCGCGGGGACCACCGCCGGGGTGGCGGCGCTGGCCGCGACGCCCCTCCTCCCGGCCGCCCGGCTGCACTTGCGGCTGCGTCCCGGGCTGCGCTTCCCGGCCGGCATCGGCGCGCGGGTCCGGGCGCTGGCCGCCGCGGGGGTTGCCACGCTGATCGCGCAGGATGCCTCGGTGGCGGTGGTGATCGTCCTGGCCAACTCCCGCGGCGGCAGCGGCGCGCTGGTCCTGTACAGCTTCGCGTGGGCGGTCTTCTTCGTGCCCTACGCCGTGCTGGCCGTGCCGATCGCGACGAGCGCCTTCCCCGAGCTGTCCGCGCGTTCCGGCACCTTCGACGCCACCAGCGCCACCTCGACCCGGGCGGTCACGGTGGCGTCCTGGCTGGGGGCGGCGGGCATGGCCGGCACCTGCATCCCGCTGGCGCGGGTGTTCCAGTCCCACGTCGGCCAGGCGGCCGACGCCCGGCAGCTGGCGATCGCGCTGGCCGTGTTCGCGCCCGGGCTCGTCGGGTACGGGCTGACGGCGAACCTGTCCCGGGTGCTCTACGCGGAGGGGTCGAAGGGACGGAACCGGGCCTCGGCGCTGGCGGTCAGCGGCGGATGGCTGCTGGTGATCGTGGCCGACCTGCTGGTCGTGCCGTTCGCGCCCCGCTCGGCGGTGGTGCCCTGGCTCGGGGCGGGTACCAGCATCGGGCTGACCGGATCGGGCGTCGCGCTGCTCGTCCTGGTCCGGCGGTGCCGCGGGCCGGAGGCGCTGCGCGGCTGGGCGCGCGCCGCGCTCGCCGGGCTGGCCGGGGCGGCGGCCGGGACGGCGGCCGGGCTGGCTGTGTCCGGCGGCGTCCGGGTGAGCGGCTTCCTGCCCAACGTCGCCGTCACCCTGCTGGCCAGCGCGGCCGTGCTGACGGCCTTCCTCGCGGTGGTCGCAGTGGCCGACGGGGGGGACCTGCGGGCGGTGCTGCGTTCGGCTGGTCCCCGGCGGGGCCGGGCATGAAGGTCGCGTTCGTGCTCGGCACCAGCACCGGCGGCACTGCCCGGCATGTCCGGATGCTCGCGGCCGGCTGCGCCGCGCGCGGCGGGCCGTCCGAGGTGTTCGGCCCCGCGCAGACCGACCGCGACTTCGCCTTCAGCGCGCAGGCCGGGTTCACCCCGGTGGAGATCGCGGACCGCCCGCGCGTGCGCCGCGACCTGCAGGCGATCGCGCGGCTGCGCCGCCTGATCCGCGCCTGGCGGCCCGACGTGGTGCACGCCCATGGCCTTCGGGCCGGCGCGCTCACCGCGATCGCCCTGGCGTTCGTCCGGCCGGACGCCCACCACGCTCGGCCGGCCCTGGTCGTCACCGTGCACAACGCCCCGGCCGCCGGCGGTACCGCCGGGGCGATCTACCGCGTACTCGAGCTCATCGTGGCACGTAGCGCCGACTCTGTGCTGTGCGTATCCCCGGACCTGGAAGAACGCATGCGCACGGCCGGCGCCCGCCGCGTCGGCCACGCCACTGTCCCCGCGGCGGCCGTTTCCGCGGAAACGCGCCCGGCCCGGCCGCTGCCCGGCGAGCCGGCCCCGGGCCGCCCTCTCGTGCTCGCGGCGGGTCGGCTGGCGGCGCAGAAGGGGTTCGGCACCCTGCTGGCGGCGGCGGCCCTGTGGCGGGATTTGCAGCCCGAGCCGCTCCTGGTCATCGTCGGCGAAGGGCCGCTCGAGGCCGGCCTGAAGAGCCAGGCGGCCAGCCTCCGGCTCGACGCGCGGTTCCCAGGGCACCGTGACGACGTCCCGGCCCTGCTGGCCGCCGCCGCGGCGTTCGTGCTGCCCAGCGTGTGGGAAGGCCAGCCGCTTATCGTGCAGGAAGCGCTGCGCGCCGGGGTCCCCATCGTGGCCACCCGGGTCGGCGGCACGCCGGAGCTCACCGGCGAGGACGCCGCCCTGCTCGTCCCGGCCGGCGACGCGCGGCAGCTGGCCGGCGCGGTGCGTTCGGTGCTCACCGATCCCGCGCTGGCCGCCCGGCTGCGCCAGGCCGCTGTGGCGCGCGGGCATGCCCTACCGGGCGAGGACGACGCCGTGACCGCCGCCCTGGCCGAATACGACTACGTGACACGGGCCCGGTGACCGGGCTCGCCGCCCCGGAGCGCCAGTCAGGGAGTACCGGGCTTGCCCGGCATCGCGGCGGCGGCCTGGCTGCGGATGCGGATAACGTCAGGGATTTCAGGGTGGCCGGCAGCTCATCGCGGCTCGCGATGCCCAGTTTCTCGTAGGCATGGTGGAGGTGGTTGTCGACGGTGCGGACCGAGATGTACAGGCGGGCCGCGATGGTGCGGTTGCTGAGGCCGGCGGCTGCGAGCCTGGCGATCTGGCTCTCACGGTCGGAGAGCATCGGCGCCCGGCCCAGCTGGGCCAGGGCGGGCGCGACCACATCGTCGCACGAGCGCGCGCAGGCTCGGGCCCGCTCGGCGGCGGCGGCGCCGCGGCGGGCCTCGCCGGACCCCCCGAGCAGCTGGGACGCGGCCGCCGCGGCCCCGGCGGCGGACAGGTGCCAGCCCAGCTCCTCGAAGGTGTCCGCGCAGCGAAGCAGCTGGCTGGGGTTGCCGTCGGCGAGTGCCTGGGCGTGGCGGGAGAACGCGCGGACTAGGTTGCCGTCGGCGAGCCGGTCGAGGCCGTCCAGCTGGCGGGCCGCGGCTGGGGCTTCCCCGAGCCGGGCGGCGTCATGGGCGGCGTCCGCGGCGAAGCCGACCTGACCGTTGCCTGCTGCAGCGGTAGCCGCGTCCAGGGCAATCCGGCCGGCCCTGCCGGGCTCGCCCTGGACAGCCGCGATCCATGCCTCGGCCTGGCGGAGGTCGCAGTCGAACAGGCGGAACGCGGGGCCGCAATGCTCCTTGGCCTCAGCCAGCGCCGCTTGGGCGGCCGGCAGATCGCCGAGCATCGCGGCTGCCCGCCCGAGGTAGCCCAGCGCCCACACGAGATACAGCGCGGGCGGTTGCCGCAGCAAGGATATCGCCTCGCGAAACCACCGGGCGGCCAGCCCGACCCGCCCCTGGGCAAAGGAGGTCTGGCCGAGCGCCAGCGCGAACAGGCCCTGGGCCGGGAGGGCGTGATCACGGAGCGCTCGCCGGTAGCCGTCGTCGGCGATGTCCCACGCCGGGCCGAGCCTTCCAGCGAACCTGTGCGCCAGCGAGCAGGTGGCTCGTAGCAGCGGCTCGGCGTCGAGTTCCATGAGCGCGTCGGCGGCGGCGGAGTTCCCGGCGGTGCCCTGCCGGAGAAGACGCAGGCCCTGCTCGGCATGGGCCAAGGCGTCGACGGTGCGGCAGGCAATCGCCGCGCCGGACGCGGCGGCGAGCAGCGCTCGCAGCTGAGCGACTGCGGGCGCGCGGGGATCCTGGAGCACCCGCTGGGCCATGGTGCGTCCGCTGGTGACGGAGCCCTCCAGCAGCAGCACTCCCGCCTGGGCCGCCTCCACAAGAGGTTCGCTGCCTTCCGGCCATTTCCTGCGGCTGCTGAGGGCATGCTGCAGGCGATCCACTGCGGCCGCCGCGCTCGTGGTGCGGCTGCCGTAAAAGAACATGGTCAGCTCCCGGCTCACCAGCTCGGCTGCCTGCCCGGTGCTGCCCGGTGCGTTCAGTATCTCGTGGGCCGCGTCAATGCGCCCCTGGCCGGCCAGCGCGAGCGCGAGCACCAGGTGGCATGGGCCGTCGCCCGTGGGGTCCAGGCCAGACCGGGCGATTCGTTCCGCCAGCTCGAAGTCGGAGGCACCGAGCGCCCGGCGAGCGGCGATGCCCAGATGGACCGGATCGTTGGGTTCCCGCACGTCCAGGCGCCAGGTCACCACGCGCAAGACGTCGCCGTGGGAGAGATCTCCCTGCGCTGCGAACGCGTTCGCCAGATCCAGGTGAACTGCGTGGCGGCGCAGCGGTGACATCGTGGCCCGCAGCACCTCGCCGTAGAGGGGGTGCGCCAGCCGCACGAGCGTTCCGGCCGCGCTGTTTTCTGAGCGGAGCAGCTCGAGCCGGTCCAGTGCCTCCAGCATCTCGGCTCCCACGACGGTTTGGGCGGCGCCGAGCGGGAGCGGTTCGCCGACAGCGATCACTTCCACGGCCGATCGCCCAGGGCCGGAGAGCCGCTTGAGCCGGTTCCCCACCAGATCACTCAACCGAGGCGCGGCAAACGAGCCCTCCCAGGTCCACAGGCCCTCCCGCCGCACCAGCGCGCCGGTCTCCAACCCGCCGTGCACCAGCTCCCGCACCAGCATCGGGTTACCCTCAGCCGCCGCGCACAGCGTCGCCGCTGTGCCGCCCTCCACGGCGCCCCCAAGGGCGACGGCCAGCAGCGCCCCGACGTCGGCATCGGCCAGCGGTTCCAGGTCGAGCCGCTCGAGCCGGCCCTCGGCCACCAGCACGGCGACGGGTCCGGGGATCTCCTCTCCGCGGCGCGCCGTGGCCAGCATCGACGCATTCCCGCTGACCACGGCCTGATGCAATACCGCCGCCGACGCACCGTCGACCAGGTGAGCGTCGTCGAGCCCGATGACCAGCGATCCGGAGGGTGGTGCCGCCAGCGACCGGACGGCACCGCGGAACGGCCGAACCGGCCAGCCCTCGCCGTCCCCGGCATCGGGCACCAGGCGCGCTACGGCCGCCAACGGCACTCCCGCCGCCCCCGCCGCGCCGGCGATCCACTCGGTGCGGGCACCACGGGCATGCGCCGCATCAAGACCCGCCCGCGCCATGCTGGTCTTGCCCAGGCCCGCCTCACCCACGATGAGCAGCCCACTCCCCGCAGCTAGACGAGCACAGACCCGAGCGAACTCAGTCTCCCGCCCAACAAACGCCCACCCCACGGGCTCAAAGTTACTCGCTGTCGCTAAGCAAATAAAGAGGCCAGTGAGCAAGGACCCCGGCGAAAAATGAGCGGGTCACGCTCATGACAACGCTCCCGTGACCTCTCATGATGTGAGACACCGTGAAGATCTGCTTCCCGTCAACATCTGACGCAGGAACATGCGGTGCCGGGCTCCGGGCTGCGATCGAGCGTCACTCGGCCAGCGGGCTTCCAGCTCTGGCTGAGAGAAGGTGATGCGTAGGGCTCTAATCCGGAAGCGAAGTCGCCACCCAATCCGGGTGAAAGCAAAAGGAGGAACAAATGCGACGACTTCTATCCCTGCTCCTGGGACCTCTGGCAGTGGGACTGTCGGCACTCGTGCTTGCCGCCGGGCCTGCGGCCGCCGCCAGCCCTCACTTCATCAGCGAGGGGACCGCCAGCATCACCAGCAGTGGTGCCTATCTCGTCTCGAACTTCAAGGAAGCCGGGCTTGGCAACACGCTGACGACCGAGTCGGTCACCCTGCACGTCGACACCGCGACGGCGACTTATGCCTGTGTCAACGGTGGCGGCAACCACCCCAAGGCCTCGAACAAGCAGAGCGCAACCGCCTCACTTAACACCAAGGGTTCCTTCCCGGTCCGCAACGGGTCGACCACCGGCGACATCATGGCCGGGCCGCCCGCGGCAGGTCCCTTCTCCCCGCCGTGCAGCCCGCCGCAGACCGTCGTGCTTGTACAAGTGTCGTACTCGGGTGTTGAGCTGATCGGACTGGCAGGTGACACCTCAACTGAGCCCGACCTCAGCGCCTGCCTCTTCCCCGGGCTAGGCATCTGCTAGTAGCCGGGCCATTCCACGTGGAGGGGCGCGCCTGAGTGCCCGCCCCTCCATGACCCCGGCCACTGAGTGGAGGGGCGCGCCTGAATGCCCGCCCCTCCACGACCCGGCCACTGAGCCCTGTCGCCTCGTGGCGCTGGCCTCATCCGCCACCGGTCGCCGCACCGCGGGAACGTGAATCAACCGATGAACATCCGGGCCAGTCAGTCAGCGCATGCCACGGCCTCGGCCCGTCAGGGCGCGAGCCAGTCGCGGGCGATGTGCGCCGCCAGTTCCTCGAGCAGGGGGCCGGCCTGCTCGCGGCAGCGGGCCAGGTCGGGCTCGATGTCGGCGAGCGCGTAAGCGCGTGCGATGCCCGCCGAGCGAAGCTGGGCCGGGGTGAGCGAGCACACGCCAGCCACCGCCACCACCGGCAGGTCCGGTGCGGCCGCGGCGGCCGCGCGGGCCACCCCAACCGGGGCCTTGCCGTGTAGCGTCTGGGTGTCGAGCGCGCCCTCGCCGGTGATGACCAGCCGCGCCCCGCGCAGCTGACCGGCGAACGACAGCAGGTCCAGCATCAGTTCGATGCCGGGCTGCGTGGTGGCGCCGAGGAAACCCAGCGCCGCGAAGCCGAGGCCGCCGGCCGCCCCGGCGCCGGGCTCGTCCCGCTTGGCGAAGCCGAACGACTGCTCGGCCACGTCCGCCCAGCGCGCGAGGCCCGCCTCGAGGGACACGACGTCCTGAGCGGAGGCGCCCTTCTGCGGCGCGTAGACCGCGGCGGCGCCGTGCGGCCCGAGCAGCGGGTTGTCCACGTCGGTGGCCGCGATGACCTCGGTGCCGGACAAGTCCCTGAGCCGGGAGGCGTCGACGCGGTCCAGCCGGGCCAGCGCCGCACCGCCCGGCGGGAGCTCGGTCCCCGACGAGTCCAGGAGCCTGCCGCCGAGCGCGGTGACCAGGCCCGCGCCGCCGTCGGTGCAGGCCACGCCGCCGAGGCCGAGCACGATCCGCTTCGCACGCATCCGGACCGCGGCCAAGATGAGCTCCCCGACGCCGCGGCTGGTCGCGGTCAGCGGGGCGGCCGCGCCGCCGGGGAGCCTGGTCAGCCCGCAAGCCTGCGCCGACTCGATGACGGCGGTCCCGTCGAGCAGGGCGAAGGATGCGGTCAGGGGCTTGCCGGTCGGTCCGCGGACCCCGATCTCGACGCGGCGGAACCCGGCTGCCTCGGCCGCGTCGACGGTACCGTCGCCGCCGTCCGCGACGGGGACCAGTGCGGTTGTCAGTCCAGGGCAGGCCCGGCCGAGCCCGGCGGCCACGTGCGCGGCTACCTGGGCGGCGGTGAGTGTTCCCTTGAACTTGTCTGGGGCGACCACCACATGACTCATCTGGCTTATGAGATCATGCGGGGGTCGTTCTCGTCACGCGATACGTTTCAGGCCGTTTCCTCCCAGCGGGAGGCGGGTTGCTGCGGCCGACGCTTGTACTTCAATCGAGCGCCAGCGAGAGTCAATCCATGTTCTTTACTCCTCGGCGAGCAGATGGGCGGCGGGCAGGCGGCGCAGCAGCGCGGCGGGCAGCAGCGCGGCCGCGGCGGTGATGATGATCCCGGCTGCTGCGGCGGCGGCTGCGATGGCCAGCAGCCGGCCCGCGAGCACCCATCACGAGCCGCTGCAGCCCCGCCTGCCGCACAACATGCATATGTATCCGGCCGGCCGGGATTTCCGGGCTCTCCCGGCGGCAGCGCTCCCCGCGGGCCGCTCGCGCACCGCGGCGCTCACCCGCCACCCCGGGCCCCGGCTACCGCGCGGCCGGGCACCCAGGGCCTCCCCGCCGCCCGCCACGGCATCACCATCCCGGCCCCCCGCCACGCGGACGCCTCCCAGATGGCACAGCAGAGCATCGCGACATGCCGAAAACAAAGTTTATTTTGGAACGCTTACCGCCATTGCTGATTGGGAAGCACGCGCTATCGCGGGAGACACCGCCGAGTCGGTGGCCCGCATCCTCGACGGGCTGCACGCTAAGCGCCGGGTCTTGATCGATGCAGGTGTCAGGACCGAGGCCCGGCGCGAGGTGCGGTACACGACGGAACTCATGACCGACCGGAAGCAAAGGTCCCGGCCAACGGAGAGCCGGGGGCCTGCGCCTACCCACCGAAGCGAGTAGGGAGTCGTGGGACGGCCCCCGGCGGGGTGAGCGGTGGACTCGACGCCGTACCGCTCGGGGGTCGCCCCGGTCCCGTTCATCCCACAACCCGCCAGGATCGCGGTTGATACGGGAGCCTTGGGAGTTGTCAAGTCTGCTGGCCGGTTCGCTCGGCAAGCTCGGCGTCAATGGCGCTCAGGTGTGCCTGCGTCGGCACGGCGGAAAGTGAGCCAGGTCTAGCCAACGCCATGCTTGCCGCTAGCTCGCGCTTGGCTCGCTCAAGCTCGGCAACCGTCAACCCCGTGACGTCGTGCTCACGCATTGCGGGTGGCCCTCGCTCGGCTCTCCTGCTCGGCCAGCACTTCATCAAGCCTGGCCCGCAGGTCGGCCAGTACCGGCGTTGCGGGATGGTGCTGGTCAAAGAACGCGATGGGAAGCGTGAGCAATTCCGGGCCAGCCTGCGGAGATGGCAGTGACTACTGAGCAACCGGTTTCAACGGCCGTCGAGAACTTCGCCGACGAGCTGAGAGCATGGCGTGAGCGGCTTGGGTGGTCACAAGCCGAACTCGGCGCTCGGATGGGCTACAGCGGTTCCCACGTGTCCAGCGTGGAGAGGATGGACCGCACGCCTACATTCGAGTTCGCCAAGAAGGCCGACGAGGCGCTAGGGACACCGGGCACGTTCAAGCGCCTGCACGCGAGGATCAGCAAAGAGGCTCACCCACCTTGGTTCGCCCCGTTCGTCCATTTCGAGGCGCAGGCTGCCCGCATCCACAACTGGGACGCGCGGGGCCTGACCGGGCTGCTCCAGACCGAAGACTACGCGCGTGCCCTCATCCGGGCCGGTAAACCCGGCATCGCTGATGACGTGATCGAACGCGATGTTGCCGCGCGGATGGAACGACAGCAGATACTCGACAGTGACGACTGCCCGTTCTGCTGGTTCGTCGTCGGTGAGGCCGCGCTGCGCGCTCCATTCGGCGGACCTGCGGTAATGCGCGCCCAGATGGACCATCTTCTAGAGCTGGCACGGCGTCCGAACATCCGCATCCAGGTCTGGCCGTCCGGCATCTCGGACTGCCCCGGAGCCCAGGGGCCGATGACCGTCTTCGAGCTGGCTGAGGGCGGAACAGTCGGGTACGCCGAGGGCTATGAAGCTGGCAGGATCATCGAGTCACCGCCGAGGTCGCTAAGCTGATGCTGCTGTTCGATCTTCTGCGCGCGGGGGCGCTATCGCCAGCCGACTCTGAACGCATGATCACCGCTATACGAGGTGAATACAATGAATAACCCAGAGCTTACGTGGGTCAAGTCGAGCTACTCATCATCCGGCAACTGTGTCGAGGTGGCTGCCTGCGACCATGTGCTGGTGCGTGACACCAAGGACCGTACCGGCCCGGTGCTACGCTTCGGCCCGGCCGCGTGGCGCAGGCTCGCCGACCAGGTGAAGCACTCGTAACAAGTCCGGCCCCAACCGCAGGACTCCAGCCGACGCTGTAGGGGGGCGCTCTCGTGTCTAGGGCGCTCCCTTTACTATGCCGGCGTCGGCACGGCCACCCGCGCGGGCCGGTCCAAGTCAGATCCCCCCGTTTCCGGCTGGCTCCCGGGCAGTTCGTCCGGCTTGTCTTGGGCGTCGGCCTCGATGTCGATGCTCACCAGCTTGAGCAACGTCGCGCTGAGCCTGAACCGGCCGGGTTTGCTTCTGCGCACGACGTAGAACACGAGAGTAAGGACCGGCAAGACGACGATGCAGGTAATCCATAGGGCCAGCAGATAGTACGCTCCAACGGCCTCGCGCCCCCGCCAGGTCTCACACCGACTGGTGATCCAAGAGGGCTTTGGATCAGTCGGGGTGATTGGCCAGGCTCGTACTTGTCGGCTTGGGCCAGCCGGTGCTGATGCACAGAATAGACAGCTTGAGCGGCCCCGTCTCGCGACACGCTGGAACTTCGGTGCGTTCAATCGGTGCGGCGCAAGCACGATGCTAAGATTAACCGCTAGGAGTGGTAGTTCTGGCTGGGTAGCTATCAGGAAATCCGGCCAGACTCTTGGGGGAACCGCTGGGGAGCGGGTGTCTGTGGGGCTATTTGTGGGTGTCTTTGGGTTGCTTCAGACCCGGGGGCATCCAGGGACACCTGGAGGGACCGATTGGTTCTGTACACTCTCCTCGCTGCCGCACCATGTCTCATCGGCATCGCTGTCGTCTCGGCATCGCTGTCGTCCTGGCCGTGATACGAGCCAACAAGGATGACCTTCCGGCTATCGTCCGCGCCCTGATGAGGATTGGGCCGAGAGATGATGACGGCGGGAATGGTCCGCCGTCATTGCCCAAACCCTGAGCGCGCCCGGTCGCCTGATGCCACTGTCCCCATGCCCTACCGCCATCGTCACTTCTCCTGCCGGGTGCGGTGGTCGATGAGCCGCCTGTGCAACTCGGTCGTGAGCCGGTGGATCTCGCGGGTCAGCTCCGTGTTGGTCTTGAGCTCCAGTTCCTGCTCGTTGAAGTCATGGTCGGCCTTGGTCTGCTGGAAAGCCGCCTGCCGGTTCTGGCCGATCATGACGAACGTGGACAGGAAGATCGCTTCCAGCGACACGATCAGCGTCAGCGTCGGCCAGGGTTTGCCCTCGATGAACAGCATCCAGACGGTGAACAGCACCACGTGTAGGTAGACGAAGTTCATCGATCCCGCGAAAGCGGTGATCCAGTCAGCGATCCGCAGCTGAATGTCGGCGGCCCGCCGCGCCTGTTCCTCCAGGACCACAGGGTGGTGGGGGAATTTGACCGGCAGCGCCATCAGCCCGTTACTCCCTGCCTGGGTCTGTGAACCATCTGTACTCGGGTCTGGCTTGGCCATCCCGCACCTCCTTCGGTACCTGCGGCCGACTACAGCCTGCGTGGCCAGCCAGGCGTCGGCGATGTCGCGGCAGCCGCTTGCCTTTAACTCCACCCCATATGGTGATGCCTGAAAAGG
>WNFY01008835.1_pt1 | contig 11372 bp, 12 predicted proteins | sample 5400091 | NCBI WGS metagenome assembly WNFY01 (sample SAMN13153364, study PRJNA577476) | soil metagenome | isolation source: 60 cm soil or saprolite under grassland replicate 1 | place: USA:California | collected 2016-06-15
CTTGCCGACCGAGCGGTGACCCGGCGATGGCCAACCACCATGATCGCCGGCGAGCTTGGCGTCCAGCCGGCCACCGTGCGGGACCGGCTCGACCAGCACCGGCTGCCCCGCCGGCGGGCGACCCGCCGGCCCCACCGGGCGACCGCGCGGCAGAGGGAGTGTTGGGCGGCCAAGCGGCAGGCCCGCCTGGTCGGCCTGGGGTTCGCCAGTGTGGAGGGGTATTTGCGGGTGCGGCGGGTCGGGCAGGGCTGGTCGCGTCGGCGGATGCTCGCCGAGCTACAGGTGGGTCCCGCATGGCTGAAGGGCCAGATGCATCGGCTCAGCATCCCGTGACCCACGTGGGCGGCTTTGGGGTGCTGGGCGGCGTTGTGCGGCTTTTGCTGGTGCGCTGACGTCATCGGGCCGCCGGTGATGTTGTCAGCTGGCGCGAGCCAGGCACCGACGGGATGCTGATGGCGCCGTGTGACAGCGTCCGATGCTTGGTCTACTCCTGACCAGGCTGCCTCATGGTTCGTGCCGGCGGGGACGCGGCTAACGATTGAGGACTTCGACGGCAACGACCCACACCGCTGTCTGATGGCGGGGGGTACGGCCTGACCGGAAGGTAACCCGCTCGGACGGCCTCTCGCCGCGGATGACTCGGGCTATCCGGGCGGGATGTTGGCGTTCATGCGGAAGAAGTTCGTGGGATCGTATTTGGCCTTGAGGGCGGTCAGCCGGGTCCATTGGCCTTCGGTGTACGCCTTTCGGACGCGCTCGGCGGCGTCGTCGCTGGTGAAGTTCACGTAGACGCCTCGGCTGTAGGGCTCCAGCGCAGAGAAGAGCCCGCGCACCCATTCGATGTGGCGGTCGGCGTCGCCGGCCTCTTCGGGGAGCCACGACGCCACGATGTTGAGGTCGTGGGAGGCGTCGCGGTAGGGGAAGGCCGTCGATTCCTCGGGGACCCTTGCCACGGCGCCTCCGAAGCAGAAGATCGGCATCGCCGACAACGGCGAGGTCACCCGGGTGGCATGGTCGATGACCACGTCGATGATCTCGTCGGTGAGTGGGCCGAGCTTGTGGGCCTTCCAGTAGTAGTGCCGGCCGTGGGGGTACGCAGCGTCGAACATCTTCTGGTGGGCGACGTACGGCTTAGGGGTCACGGCGTCGAGTGCCGGTGTGGGGAGCTGCCGGAGCGTCGCCAGTACTTCGCGCCCGTCATCGGCTGGTCCGGCGTAGGTGGCGATCAGTGCCACGATCGGCTTGCCGTGCAGCTCTTCGGGCACGATCGGTAGCGACGGGGCCAACCGCAGGTTGGCCATCATGCCGAGCTCGTCGGGCGCGTCCGCCATGAACTCCCGGAGGAACCGCAGCACCTCCGGGGCGTGGTCCATGTTCCAGGCCACCATGCCGGCCAGCACGGTTGGGCCCAGGGGCTGGAGTTCGAAGGTGAAGTTGGTGACGATGCCGAAGTTGCCACCCCCACCCCGCAACGCCCAGAACAGATCAGGGTGCTCCTGTTCGCTGGCCACGACGAAGTCGCCGTCGGCAGTGACGACATCACAGGAACGGAGCCCGTCGATGGCGAGACCGAACTTGCGCATCAGATGACCGAGCCCTCCGCCCAGGGTCAGGCCGCCGATCCCGGTGTGACTGACGATGCCGCCGGTGGCGGCCAGCCCGAACGCCTGGCTCTCCCGATCAAGATGGGCGTTGAGACATCCGCCTTGCAGCTGGACGGTTCGAGCCAATGGATCGACCCGCGATCCGGTCATGGCGGACAGGTCGATGACGACCCCGCCGTCACAGATCGCGTGGCCGGCCACGGCGTGCCCGCCGCCCCGCACCGACGCCGGCAGGTCGTGCTCCCGGCAGAAGCGCACGGCCGCCATCACATCGGCGGCACCCCGGCACCGGGCGATCAATGCCGGCCGCCGTTGCACGTGCCCGTTCCAGATCTGCCGGGCGGTCTCGTAGCCCGCCTCCTGCGGCTGGATCAGCTCGCCGCCGAAGTTCGCGGCCAGCGTCTCGATGATCGCACCGTCGATCGCTACCACTTGGCACCTCCTCGTGTCCTGGCATGGATCGTCAGACCAGCGACAAGCAAGGAGAAGTGCAACGTTTGAACCTGAGCCGCGCGTGGCGGCGTTCCGCCGTGGACGTGGCTCAGGTAGTGGCGGCGAGCATCGGGGCGGGCTGGTGCCGGGTCGATCCGTCGTAGCCGGCGCGCGGGTCGTCGGCCACCCAGCCGTGCCGGTTCCAGGTCGGAAGCGCCCGGGCCAGCGCCGGGGACCCTTGCATCTCGATGGCCCCGGAGCGCAAGGCGTCACGCCACTGGATCTGTCCCATGTGCCAGCGGGCGAACGCCAGCGGATCGTTGACCACGACGATGAGCTCCTCTTCGCCGCCCGGGTGCTTCAGGCAATACTCGGCGTCACCTCGTTCGATCAGCAGCCAGCTCCGGCGAGCGGACCCCGGCAGCGTGGGGTACTCGAAGCGGACCACTACCCGGCGCGGAGGGAGGCGGTCGCGGTCCAGGAAGAAGTTCGCCCACACCCACAGCACCACGCCTGGATGGGCGTGTTCGGGCTTCAGCTCCGCCCACTTCCGACCCCAGCGCTCGAGGGCCAACATGAGCTCTGACAGCTCCCGGCCGGCCTGGGTGGGTTCGTAGGTCGAGCCGTGGCCATCGGGCTTGGGACCGATCTCGATGATCCCAGCGCGCTCCAGCTCCCGCAGCCGCTTGGAGAGCAGCCCGCGAGAGAGGCCGGGGGCGCCGTCGGCGATCTCGTTGAAGGTCTGACAGCCGACGAGGATGTTGCGAAGGATGATGATCGTCCAGCGCTCAGCCAGGAGCTCGGACGTCCGCGCGATGGGGCAGTACTGCCCGTAGGTCCTCATGTCGGCAGCTTGCCACCGAGGTTCATGGCCTCCCCTATCCGGCCACAGCGTGGCATGAACCACTAATCGGTAGCTAATCGGCCGAACTACCCGAGATAGGCTACCACTGTCCCGCGACACTCAACGCGGTGCCCGTAGGGTGCGGAAACTCGCATGCTGGCTGTGACCTGCGGGTTCACGTCGACCCGCGACTCGGTACTGTGCTCCCCCAACTCCCACGACAAGGGCCACTCAGTGCTCCGAGACTCCTCTACCTCACGTTGTGCCGCTTGATCCAGCTGCTCGCCCTGCTCAGCTGCAGCGACGCCGCCAAGGACCTGGAGCTCATGGTGTTGCGCCACCAGCTCGCTATGCTCCGCCGCCAGACTCCGCGACCCAAGCTCCAACCCGCCGACCGGGCGCTGCTCGCCGCCTCAGCCGCATCCTGCCCAGATCCCGCTGGTCCTGCTTCCTGGTCAAGCCGGAGACGCTGCTGCGCTGGCACCGCCGCCTGGTCGCAGGCACCTGGACCTACCCAACTCGTGGCGCAGGACGACCCCGCCCGACCAGGACATCCAGGAGCTGATCGTCCGCCTGGCCAAGGAGCATCCCCGTTGGGGCTACCAACGCGTCCAAGGAGAACTGCTGCGCCTGGGGTGCGGGTCTCGGCATCCGCGATCCGCGCCACCCTCCGCCGTCATGACTGGATCCAGCGCACGGCGGACGGCCACCACCTGGCGGGCGTTCCTGCGCCAGCAGGCCGCCGGGATCCTCGCGTGCGACCTGCTTCACCGTCGACACCGTCTGGCTGCGGCGGCTGTACGTGCTGTTCCTGCATCGAACTGGACACCCGGCGGGTCCACCTGGCCGGGGTGACCGCCACCCCAACGGTCTGTGGGTCACCCAGCAGGCCCGCGACGTGCTGCTGGTGCTCGGCGAACGAGGACGACACCTGCGCTTGGTGCTACGCGACCGCGACGCGAAGTTCTCCCGCAGCTTCGACGACGTGTTCTGCGCCGAGGGCGCCGAGATGCTCCTCACGCCGGTGCAGGCGCCAACGCCAACGCGCACCGCGCACGCGGAGCGCTGGATCCGGACGGTGCGGGCCGAGTGCCTGGACTGGCTGCTGATCCTCGGACGCGGCCACCTCGAACAGGTGCTCCGGGTCTACGTCGAGCACTATCTGTGCCCACCGTGCGCACCGGGCGCTTGGGCTGCAACCGCCAGAACCAGCCGTCGGACCGGCGCTCACTGGCATGGACCAGCCGCCCCGAGTCCACCGACGCGATCTCCTCGGTGGTCTCGTGCATGAGTACCGACAAGCTGCACGAACGCATTTATGCACCCTACGGCCTTGTGCCACAAAGGCTCTCAGGCCACAACGACCCGCCGAGCACACCACCCTCGCTCGGCCCTACCCAACCAAGGTGCGGAAAACGGGACTAGTCGGACGCTGGGGGCCGCGCTGTGGGCCCCATGGCCCATGCTTGGCGAAACGGGTCAGCTACGCGTTCTGCCGGTGTTCTGCCTGGTTCCCCGGTCCCTCGATGGCTACCCTACTGCCCTCCCGGTGCCCAGCCCCTCGCAGCTGCGACCAAGGACCCTCGCCATCCCGCATCTGGCCAGATCACTGGAGGAGAACCTGCGAAGAGTCATGGCTCGGTCGACCCGGTTCCGGTGCTGCCACTTAAGAAGAGGGCTCCGTGAGCGTCACCGAGCACGAAGGGACATCCCCAAGGCCTGCCCGGAATCGCTTCCTCGAAGGCTCGTTCGCTCCGGTTGCCGAGGAGGTCACGGCGTTCGACCTGCCGGTCACCAGCCGCGTGCCTGCCGAGCCGAGCAGACGCTACCTTCGCAACGGGCCCAACCCGATGGGTCTGGACGACCCCAATTACCACTGGTTCTTGGGCAGAGGCATGGTGCATAGTGTCCGGCTGCGAGAGGGCCGAGCCGAGTGGTACCGCAACCGCTTTGTCCGCTCCAAGACCGTCGCCGAGTCGCTGGGCGAGCACTGGCCGCACGGCCCGGTCCACGCCGGGATCGACTTCGCCGCCAACACCCGCGTCATCGCCCACGCCCGGCGCACCCTGGCCACCGTGGAGGGCGGCCCGCTGCCCTATGAGCTCTCCGACGAGCTGGCCACCCTCAGCCCGTGCGACTTCGGCGGCACGCTGCCGGGCGGTTTCGCCGCCCACACCAACGCGGACCGGCGGACCAGCGGACCGGCGGACCAGCGGACTGCACGCCATCGCGTACTTCTGGAGATGGGATCATGTCCGGCACGTCGTCGTCGACGCCACGGGCAGGGTGAGCCACACCACCGACATCGCTGTTGCCGACCGGTCGATGATGCACGACTTCGCGCTCACCGAGCACTACGTGCTCCTGTTCGACCTGCCGGTCGCCTTCAGCAAGGACGCGGTCTTCGCCGGGCGGGAGCTGCCTACACGTGGAACCCGTCGCACCATCCCCCGATCAGTAGGTCCCACCGGCTGGAGACAAGGAGGATCAGCGGTGAAGGCCTCCACCTTGTTTTCGATCATCGCCGTGGTCGCGAACGCGCTGCTTGTTGCTGTCCTTGGTGTGCTCTACCTCTACCTCTACCTCTACCTCTACCTCTACCTCGTTGGGGAGACATCGGGTGCGGTCGTGGCGGCACTGGGTACCTGGGGGGTGGTCGGCTTCGGGCTTGTCCCGGCGCTGCCACGACGCGTCGTCACCCTGGCCGGCCCCGGGGGTGACCTGGCGGCGACGCTGAGCGCATCGGCGGTCACGCCGGCATCGCGGCTGACGCATTGGTCGCGGTTGGCCGTGGAGATTCAGGGTGTGTCGCTGCCGCGGTCCTCCTTGCTGTGACGTGCGCGCTGGCTGTTCCCGCGACCTGGGCGACCCGCCTCCTGACTCCTGCGCGCTCCCGTCGCCGAGGTGGAGGACCCGAGCGTCGTCTCCGACACGAGACAAGCAACACCGGCCAGCGCCGCAGCGGTCCGAAGAATCCATCGTCTGTCCATGAGAAGCCACGACGTGATTGGAGGCAGCCATGAGGAGGCGGTCGGCTTGTCAACGATAGAACTGACCCGCTTTCGCGTGCGACCAGAGAACACGCATGCACTGCTGGCGGCGCGACCGCGGATGCTTGATGAATTTCGCGCGGATCGCGGTGGATTCATGGACGCGCGACTCGTCCGCCTGCCCGACGGTCAATGGCTGGACATCGTGTCGTGGCGATCACCGGAGGATTTCGCCGCCTCGCGAGCCAAGGGTGCCAACCTCCCCGGCATCCGCGCGTTCTTCGCTGCTATCGAGGAGGTCGTTAGCGCCGAGGAGGGTACCCTCGCCGATGGACCGGAGGCGTGAAGCGTGCGTCAGCCGCCGACACGACCTTGCGGGTCGCGGGCTCGTCGTGCCGCCGACTGTGTTCGCGCTGGGCGTCCTCACCTTCGGGTGCGCCTGGTCGAGACGGTGCCGCGAGCTCAAGGGCTGCGGTGGGGAGTTCCTGCGGGAACCGGTGGAGCAGCTGTACCGCGTCGAGTCGGCTTCCGCGGACCGGTCGGGCAACCGTTGCCCGCGCGTCGGGTCGCAGGTGGCTGGCTGAGATGAGACCGATTGCCGTTTCTCACGGATAGCGCAAAGGAAGTCTGATATGCATCGGTTGATAGACCCACGTCGATTGACAGGAGGGTGCCATGACGGTCCCTGATGGGACTCCCCTCAGCGTCGAGGAGGGCTTGAGCGAGCTGCGCAGGTCAATGGCTGGGTCGGTGCTGGGTCCAACCGATGCCGGGTACGACGCTGCGCGTATCTGCTTCAACGCCATGGTCGACCGCAGGCCGGCGGTGATCGCGCGGTGCGCCGGGCCGGGGGACGTGGCGACCGCCTCCGAGTTCGCCCGCGTGCACGACCTGCAGGTCGCAGTCCGCGGAGGCGGGCACAATCCCGCCGGGCACTGCGTCCTCGACGGCGGCCTGGTGATCGACCTCTCGCTGCTGCGAGGTGTCGAGGTCGACGGCGACGCTCGAATCGCCCGCGCCCAGGGCGGATCGACGTGGGTCGACTTCGATCAGGCGACGCAGGCGCACGGCCTGGTGACACCCGGAGGCGTCGTTGGTTCCACCGGCGTCTGCGGGCTGACCCTGGGCGGCGGGATCGGCCATCTAACCGCCCAGCACGGCCTGACTTGCGACAACCTGATCGCTGCCGAGCTCGTGATCCCCAACGGGAGGATCATCCACACCAACACCGACGACAATGCGGAGCTGCTCTGGGGGCTTCGTGGCGCGGGCGGCAACTTCGGCGTTGCAACGCGACTGGAGTTCCGCTTACACCCACTCGATTCCGTCGTCGGCGGAACGCTGGTGTTCGGCGGGACGGGTGTCCGCGACGCGCTTGGCCGCTTCCGCGACGTCGTCGCGAGTTCTCCCCGAGACCTCAGCTGCCAGGCGACCATCTCCGTGGACGACTCGCTCGCGCCGTCGGTCGTCCTCGCGCCCTGCTACACGGGCTCAACTGCCGATCCCAGTGAGCTGCGGACGCTCCGCTCCGGACCAGGCCTCCGCGACGACCGCGTGGGCGCGCGCTCCTTCCTCGAGCAGCAGCGCGTGTTCGACGCGGCGTACGGGCGGAACCGGCACTACTGGAAGGGACACTTCGCGCGCGAGCTACCAGACGAGTTGGTCGACGAGTTGGTCGAGCGGATCGTCGCGCTGGGCCGGCCGCCCGGTGAAATCCTGATCGAGTCCTTGCACGGCGCCCCCAAGGAAGCCGACGCTCCTGAGGGTGCCATCGGCTTTCGCCACGCCGCGTTCAACATCACCGTGCAGGCGAGCTGGCAGGACGACGCACTCGACGAGCGGTACGTGGCGTGGGCGCGCGACACGGCGGCCGCGATCGAGCCCTGGTCGGTCAGCGCCGGCGGCTACGTCAACTACATGCAGGCGGACGAACCGATCGAACGCGTACGCGCCACCTTCGGCAGCAACGCCTTCGAGCGCCTGCAGGCGCTCAAGCGACGCTACGACCCGACCAATGTCCTACACCGCAATCAGAACATCCCACCCGGCGAACCCGCAGGTCCCCGTGAGATGCCAGCGGCTAAGGAGGTCGGACGATGATCCTTGTCACCGGCTCGACTGGAAACGCAGGTGGGGCAGTCGTCCGTGCGCTGGCGCGCGACGGCCGGCGCGTGCGCGCGCTCGTTCGACCCGGATCGGATTCGCGGACCTGGCCGCCAGGCGTCGACCCAGTCGGCGGCGACCTCAATCGGGCCGACAGCCTGCGAGGGCCGCTCCAAGGCGTTCGCGCCGTCTTCCTCCTGAGCGGCTACCTGCAGCTGGCACGGACACTGGCGGAGATGCGACGCGCCGGCGTCGAGCGAGTCGTCCTGCTGTCGAGCTCGGCCGCTCCCGGCGGCGACACCAGCAACGCCGTCGCCCGCTATCACATCCTCTCCGAGCAGGCGGTGCGCGACTCAGGCCTGGCGTGGACGTTTCTCCAGCCCAACAGCTTCATGTCGAACACCTTCCGTTGGATCGGGCAGGTCAGGTCGAGTGACGTCGTTCGCCTGCCGTTCGCGGACGTCCGCGTCGCAGCGATCGATCCTGACGACCTGGGCGCAGTCGCCGCCGTCGCGCTCACCTCGAACGAACATGAGGGCCACGCCTATCGCTTGAGCGGCCCGGAGTCGTTGCTTCCGGAGGACCAGGTCCGGATCCTGGCAAAGGTGCTGGGACGGGACCTGCGCTTCGAAGCCCAGTCGGACCGCGACGCCCGAAGGGAGATGAGTGAGAGAATGCCCGCCGAGTATGTTGAGGCCTTCTTCAAGTTCTTTGTCGACGGGGATCTCGACGAATCGCGGGTCCTCCCCACCGTCAAAGAGATCACCGGAAGCCAACCGCGGACCTTCGAACAATGGTCGCGCGCGCACGCAGCCGCCCTCCGCGAGCAAGGAGCGGGGCAGTGATGGCCGGCGGCCGCCTGCTCGCGCGGCCCAAGCCCCACTCTGACGCCGCAACCGACTGATCCGCCGATGCGCGCAGCCTGGTATGAGCAGCAGGGAGCAGCGCGGGAGGTGCTGCAGGTCGGCGAGATGCCGGTGCCGGAACCCGGCCGAGGTGAGGTCAGGATCAGGGTTGCGGCCTCGGGATCCACGGCGGCGATCTTGGCAAGCGGCGTGGATGGTGGGGATCCACGATGGCGTTTCCACGGGTGATCCCGTACGGTGACGGGGCTGGCGTGATCGAGGCCGTTGGCCCGGACGTTGCTCGCGGTCGGCTCGGGGAGCGTGTCTGGACGTATCTCGCGCAGTCCTACCGCCCGTTCGGAACCGCGGCCCAGTACGTGGTCGTTCCCGCGGAGCGGGCCGTACCCCTGCCGGCAGAGGTGCCGTTCGAGCAAGCCGCAGGGTTGGGCATCCCGGGCATTACGGTCCACCGAGCTGTCTTTGCCGACGGCCCCGTCAACGGTTCGATCGTCGTGGTGACGGGCGCGCTAGGAGCCGTCGGACGCGCAGCGGTCGCGGTCGCACGATAACAAGCTGTTGCACAAAGGACGCGCCGCCATTTCGCGGAGGGTTCCGGGCGCTCAGGAGCCTCAGGCGACGGTCCGGGTAGCTGGTCGACGGGCGGTGGACGTAGCCGCTTCGAGTTCGCGTGGTGGTCGCTCAGGCGGTGGCTGGCCTGGCCGCTAGCAGTACTCCGTTAGGTGCGGCCTGGGTAGGGAGATTCGAACTCGCCCCCACTCCGCTCCACCCCGAGGTTCGTGGTGTGAAGGCGCCGTGACCTGGGATTCTTGCATGCCGGTTGTGACCGCTCCTGCCCGCCCCAACCGCCGGTTGCCGATGCCGCGCGGACCCAGCGCGGACCGAGGGTGTTGCCCCAGCTCCCCAGAGTTCTGTGACAAGCCTGTGACAACCTCCACGTTTGTCTCTTTCCCGACGGCAAGGCAAGGTGTAGCTTTCCAAGCGAGGACTGCGGACCGCGACGCGAGGGAGCCGCTGCCCCCCTGGTCGGGCAGGGTGTGTCATCTGAGGAGGTCGCCGCAGCCGCGGCCCGTCCCCCTGACTGGCTCGCGTCAGCTCGCCGACCACACCAAGTCGCGCCTGGCACGCGACCCTCGCCGCGTTGCAGCGCTGGAGAGGGGTTCCCCATGCCAGCCAGCCGCCGCCGCTCCGCCGCTCGCCTCGCCGCCACGGTCCTGCTGGTCCTGCTGGTCGGCGGGTGCGCCGGCAAGGCGGCCACGTCGACCGCCGCGTCCACGCCGGGCACGACCACCAGCACGGTGGCGCCGACCACCAGCACCGTCTCGCCCTCGCGCTTGACCGAGGAGGCCTGGCTCACGGCGGTCACCAAGGTGCACAAGAGGATCGATAGGCCCTTCACGTCGAGCATCAACATGACGCGCGCGAAGATGGTCGAGCTTGGGAACACGCTGGGTGCCTGTAGTGGTGAGTTGGCTCGAATCGGTTCTCCCAGCCACCGTCTACAGTCGGTCTCTGTGCTCGTCAAAAAGGCGTGTCGAACCTACGACCAGGGTGCGAAATGCTTTGCCACGGCCGCTCGTGTCAGTGACGCAGGCGGCGCGGTGATCGCCGGCACCCCTGAGGAGCGGACGCAGAAGCAGGCGATGGACTGCGGCTTTGCCGCGCAGGGTGACGGTGGCAACCTCCTTGGCGATGCCGAGGCAAAGGGCGAGGCGATCATGGCCGCAGGTGGCTGACCGTGCGATTTCGGGCACCGTCGGTCGGTGGCCGCGCCTGACCGCTGCGATTCGGTGGAACGACTCAAGTGTCTCAGTCGTCGCGCTCGTGACTCTCCGCCGTGCGGGTGGGGCCGTGCCCGGTGGCCGTCGTGTCGTTGCCGGCGGGGACGGCCGCCGCAGGCGGCCCGCCCGCAGGCCGGTCTTGAGGTTGTCGAGGGAAGTTCTCACAGTGCTGGACGGACCTAACGGAGTACTGCTAGTTGGCCGACCGTGTGCCGCCACAGCTTCAGCAGGTTGTGGGTGTTATGCCGATGTCGGCATAACACCCATTATGCCGACCTCCGGGTTATGCCGATGTGGGGCCGGGAGCCGGTGCTGGGGCGGTGATCGCGGCGGTGGGGTCGGCATAATCCACGGCTCTCGGGCACGGCCAAAGTCACTCCGGCCAGATGTATCGACTTGGAGTGCCACCGAGGAGCCCTTTGCTCGCAAGGCAAGGCGCTTCACTACCAACAAGAACCTATGCGTCGGCCGGAGCGAGAGGTGCATCAAAGGATTCGGATTATGCCGACTGCCCTCGCACCGCCGGGGCTGATGGCGCTCACCGAAATTCCCCGCTTGTGCTCACCGAAATTCCCCAGGTGAGCCAGCCGGTGGCGTGTCTTATTCAACCACGCTGGGTGGGCGTCACCCCCTTCCGGAGTGCCTCGACGCGGGCGCGGTGGGCGCGCATCCGGTAGCTTTCCCCGTCGATCTGGAGCACCGTGGAGCGGTGCAGCAGCCGGTCCAGCATGGCCGCGGCGACCATGGGGTCGTCG
>WNFY01026126.1_pt1 | contig 11370 bp, 10 predicted proteins | sample 5400091 | NCBI WGS metagenome assembly WNFY01 (sample SAMN13153364, study PRJNA577476) | soil metagenome | isolation source: 60 cm soil or saprolite under grassland replicate 1 | place: USA:California | collected 2016-06-15
ATGGCGATCATCGCGCAATCGGTCCCAACGGCCTCCTATGTTCCATGTGCCCGCCATCTACCGCAGGGATGGCGCATCTCTGGATTCGGGCCAGCGCGGGGCGGGACGCGCTTCCTGCTCGAGTCCGACCGGGCACCTGGCCGGCCGGTGACGGTCCAGCTGAGGCCCAGGTGCGCTGTCGCGGGAGCCTCCCCGACCACGCGGAGAGCCGATGGGGTCCTGACCTATATCCAGCCTGCCTCGATCTCGCCGAGCTACGCCGGTAACCTGTTCGATGTCTTTCCCGGCGGGTGCGTAATTTACAGCTTCAATTTCAAGCAGAGACCGCATATTCGCGTTGATGGAAGACTTCGAGAGCGCTATCGGTCTTTACGCACGGCAGCAGCTCCGGCTGGATCTAAGGGAGAAGCTTGGCGTGGAGCTCGACCCATGAAGATCGTCACGGAGGACGCTGCCCGCAAGACCTGCGCGCGGCCACATCCGCGCCCCGTCGAGAGTCAAAGACCTCCGGCGAGGCTTCCTCTCGCCGGTCCGGGATTCCGGCTTGGCCTGGGCACGGTTGGTGTGCTGCTCAGCGCGCTGCCGGTGCGCGCTGACCGGGTCGGGAGGCGCGAAACCCAGGTCTTCCGAACGGTCAACAACCTGCCTGACTCGCTCTACCTGCCCGTGTGGCCCATCATGCAACTCGGTACGCTCGGCGCTGCGCCCGCAGCGGCCGGCGCAGCATGGCTCGCAGGCGACCGGCGCTTGGCCTGGCGGCTCGCGGCCGGAGGTACGGCCACCTGGGCGGTGGCCAAGCTCGTCAAGCGGAAGGTTCGCCGGCCACGCCCGCCCAGCCTCATAACCGGCGCCCGCTGTCGGGGCCCGGAAGCGTCAGGGCTCGGGTACCTGTCGGGCCACGCTGGCGTTGCAACCGCACTTGGCACTGCCGCTTTTCAGCGGCTCAGCCCACCGGGGCGTGCCCTCACGCTGGGAATCGTGCCGATGGTTGGCCTGTCCCGCGCGTACGTCGGCGCGCACCTCCCGCTCGACATTGTCGGCGGCGCGGCCCTCGGTCTTGCCATCGAAGGTGCAGTGACCCTTGCCCAGCGGGCTGTGCTCCGGCAGCCGACCCGTGATCACACGCCCAGCCCGCCTGAGCGGCCGGATCAACTTACCTGCGGGGTTAGTAGTCAAATCCCAGCCGGCGAAGCTGCTTCGGGTCGCGCTGCCAGTCCTTCGCGATCTTGACGCGAAGATCCAGGAAGACCTTCGTGCCAAGCAGTGCCTCGATCTGCTGCCTGGCCTGGCTGCCGACCTCCTTGAGGCGGCCACCCTTGGTGCCGATGACTATGGCCTTCTGGCTTGGCCGCTCCACGTACATGATGGCGTGTATCTCGATTAGGCCGGAGTGATCCCCGCGCCGCGTCATCTCCTCGACCACGACGGCGATGGAATGCGGCAGTTCGTCCCTGACTCCTTCGAGCGCCGCCTCGCGGATCAGCTCAGCGACAAGGTCCTCTTCCGGCTCGTCGGTTACCTCGCCCTCCGGGTAGAGCGGACGTCCCTGCGGCAAGTAGGAGACGAGCACATCAACGAGGACGTCGAGCTGGTAACCGGTGACCGCGGATACCGGCACGATCTCCGCCCAGTCGCCGAGGCCTTCGACGGCCGTGAGCTGGCTAGCGATCTGCTGCCGTGACGCATGGTCGGTCTTGGTCACGATGGCAACAACGGGCGTCTTGCGAAGGCCGCTGAGCTCATTGGCCAGGAAGCGGTCACCCCGGCCCACCGGCTCCGCGGCGGGCACACAGAAGCCGACCACGTCGACGGCGCTCAGGGTGGAACGGACCAGGCCGTCGAGCCTCTCGCCGAGCAAGGTCCGCGGCTTGTGAAGTCCCGGCGTGTCCACGACAACGAGCTGAGCCTCTGGCCGGTTCACGATGCCGCGCACCGCCCGGCGCGTCGTCTGGGGACGGCTGCTCGTGATCGCCACCTTGGCACCGACGAGCGCATTCATCAGCGTCGACTTCCCGACATTGGGCCGACCGGCGAAGCAGGCGAAACCGGATCGGAATGCGGGCACCGTTGCCGCCGACGGCGAACCAGGGCCTGGTGACGAGCTCACGACGACGATTCTCCCCCACCGCGCGCGGCATACGGTGACCGCGTTAGTGATCGTGGTGAACCCTCGCGAGCGCGAGCGGAACCCTCGCGGAAGGTCAGCGGGGGGACGCTCACCGCGCTCATGGGGTGAGCGCGGAGGGCACAGTGCCATCCGGCGCCGCATGGAAGATGATGGCCGCCGGGCCGAGATCGCGTACGGCGGCAACGTCCTCAGGGTTCGGCTCGACCGTGTCGCTTACCACTGCTGCGGCCTCAAGGCTGGTGGCGCCGCTGGACGCCGCCATCGCCACGGCCAGGCGCAGCGCCGAAAGCCGCAGCGACGGCAGTGCCACGGCGGCGGCCGCATAAGTGCGGCCGGTTTCGTCCCGTACGGCCGCGCCCTCGGGCGCGCCCGTGTGGGCCCGGGTCGACCGGGCGAGCGTGATAATTTTCAGGTCTTCGGCGTCGGGGTTCACGCTGCCACCACTTGTCCTCCAGTTCGCCTCACTCTGGGCAGAGCCTGCGACGATCAAGCCGCCTGACACGGGCGCCACCGCATGAAGGTTATTGGGGGTGGGCATTATGGCGCGCCGCGGCAGCAGGGACCCGCTCAACAACCACGGTGCTGATGCGGTTGCGTCGGCCGGCCAGGCTCTCGGCGGTCAGGCGCAGCCCGGCCACAGTCGCCTCCGAGCCGGCGATCGGCACCCGGCCAAGTGCGTGCGCGAGCAGGCCACCTACCGTTTCCACGTCGCGTGCCTCAATGGCGACGCCGAACATTTCGGATAGCTCGTCCACGCTCAGCCGGGCGGTGACCCTCGCCCGGTCGGCGCTCAGCCACTCGACCGCGGGCTGCTCGAAATCGTATTCATCAGCGATCTCTCCGACGAGCTCTTCCAGGATGTCCTCGATCGTGACCAGGCCCGCCGTACCGCCATACTCGTCGATGACGATCGCGAGATGGATCTGCTTCGCCTGCATCTCCCCCAGCAGTTCGTCAATTGGCTTGCTTTCGGGCACATAGGTGGCTGGCCGCATGATCGACTCGATCTTCTCCACCGACTCACCCGCACGGAATTCATGGCTGCGCGCCACGATGTCCTTGAGATAGGCGATACCGACGACGTCATCCTCATTTTCCCCGACGACGGGGATCCTGGAGAAGCCGCTGCGAAGGGCGAGCGACAGCGCTTGCCTAAGTGTCTTGTCACGTTCGATGAAGACGATCTCGGTGCGTGGCACCATCACCTCACGCGCCAGTGTGTCGCCGAACTCAAAGACCGAGTGGATCATCTCCCGTTCGCCCGGCTCGATCAGCCGCCGCTGCTCGAGCAGGTCCACGAGATCGCGCAGCTCGGCCTCGGACGCGAAGGGGCCCTCCCGGAAGCCCTTGCCCGGCGTGAGAGCGTTCCCCATGCTGATGAGCAGGCGCGTCAGCGGGCCGAAGACCCGCGCAAGCGGATGCAGAATGACCGCTGCGGCCAGCGCGACACTGTCAGCATGCTGCTGGCCGAGCGTGCGCGGGCTCACGCCGACAGCGATGTAGCTCACGACGATCATGACCGCGGCAGTCAGGCCGAACGCACGCGCCCCAGCCCCGAACACGCGGACGAATATGGCGGCCACGAGAACTACAGCGGACAGCTCGCACGCGACCCTCAGCAGCAAGAGAACATTGAGGTACCGCGCGACGTCACCATATATTTCATCCAGCCGCCCCGCGCCGCGACGGCCCTGCGCGACAAGATCTTTGACGTGGGTTCGTGACAGTCGCGCAAACGCGGCTTGGGCGCTAGCGCACACACCCGCCGCAAAGGTGAGCAGCACCACACCGGCAATGAGCCACCCCATGGGCGACATCACCCAGGCCCTTCCCGCCCTCCACGGTCAGCGGTGGAGGAGCCGCGTTGCTCCTTCTCGGTCTCGGGAGCGCCACCGGCTTGCTCGGCCGTCGCGGAAGGATCTGACCCACCCGCGACCCGGGCTGATGCGCGCCATGACGCAAGCAGCTGTTCCTGCAGCCTGAACATCGTGGCATGGTCGTCGGGATTCGCGTGATCGTATCCGAGCAAATGCAAGATGCCGTGGATGCACAGCAGTTCGATCTCGTCCTCGGTACCGTGCCCACTGGTCTGCGCCTGATTGGCAGCGACCTGAGGGCACAGCACGACATCGCCGAGCAAACCGGGCTCCGGTTCCGGCTCATGCGCGCCGATCGCCGTCCGCGTGCCGCCAATGGGAGGCGGCGGCCTGAGCTCATCCATAGGGAACGCGAGAACGTCGGTCGCGCCCGGTTCACCCATCCATCGCTGATGAAGGTCGGCCATCGCGCCCTCGTCGACAAGCAGGACAGAAAGCTCCGCCAGGGGATGAATGCGCATCCGGTCCAGCACGTACCTGGCCAGGGCCGCGATGCCGACCTCGTTGACAGCGACGCCCGACTCATTGGCGATATCGATGCTCAATGATGGCTCACCATGTTCACTGCACCGGCCGGCGGCTGCGTTTACGCGAACCACGCTGGGCGTGCGGGCCCGGCTGGCCAGCGGCGAGCGCGCCAGCAGGCTTATCTCGCGCATGTCGCCGGTAACCACCACCTTTGACCCGAAGCCAAGTCTGGTGAGGAACATCTTCATCTGCTCGGGTGAGGTATTTTGCGCCTCGTCCAAAATGATGAAGGAGTCGTTCAAGGTACGGCCACGCATGTAGGCCAGCGGCGCGATCTCGATGGTCCCCGCCGAGGTCAGCCGGGGGATGGAATCAGGATCGATCATGTCGTGCAGCGCGTCGTACAGCGGGCGCAGGTAGGGGTCGATCTTCTCGTAGAGCGTTCCAGGCAAGAAACCAAGACGCTCGCCTGCCTCGACCGCAGGCCGGGTCAAGATGATCCGGTTGACCTGCTTGGCCTGCAGCGCCTTCACCGCCTTGGCCATAGCGAGGTAGGTCTTTCCAGTGCCCGCTGGGCCAATCGCGAAGACGATGGTGTGATTGTCGATCGCATCGACGTACCGCTTCTGGTTCAGCGTCTTCGGGCGGATTGTCCGACCGCGAGCAGACAGGATGTCAAGGGTCAGTATGTCCGCAGGGCGCTCAGCGCCGCCCCGCCGGAGCATGGACACGCTGCGCTCCACGGCGTCGGCCGAGAGCTCCGCGCCACTGCTAAGCAACTCGATCAGTTCCTCAAACAGCCTAGTGACCAGCGCGTTCTCCGCCGGGTTGCCGGTAACGGTGATCTCGTTACCGCGAACGTGAATATCGGCATCGAACGCACGCTCAATCACGTGCAGGAGTTCGTCTCTCGAACCGAGCAGGCTCACCATGGAGTGGTCACCGGGGACCACGATCTTGACCTGGGAGCGCCCATCCCGGCCGCTTACCTGCCGTGTCTCCTGCGTATCGCCCTCACCGCGAGCCGCACGTACGACCGATGTCCCACTGCGGGTGCGGGAATCACTGGATGAATCAGCCAATACTCGTTTCTCCGCCCGCTGTGCTAACCGGGAGTGATCCCGAAATGCTGCAGGCTGACGCTCGCGTGTCCTCAAATGATACCGGCTGGCGGGACCATGGGAGTGCGCTAACCAGGTGGCCACGCCATCGCCCGGCCGCCTAGCACGTGAGCATGGGCGTGGGGCACCGTCTGGCCGGCGTGGCCGCCCGTGTTGAACACCAGGCGATAACCACCAACGTGTATACCCTCCGCGACCGCGACACTGTGCGCTTGGCTCACGACCTCGGCGAGCAGGCCATCGGGCGCGTCCGCTAGCTCCGCCGCGCTCTCATAGTGGTCCTTCGGTATGACCAGGACGTGGACGGGAGCCTGCGGGTTGATGTCGCGGAAGGCAATCGTCCGCTGGCTCTCCAGGACTCGCTCAGCGGGAACCTCATCGAAAACAATCTTGCAGAACAGGCAGTCGGACACGCCCTGATCATATCGGTGGCGCTCCGGCCACCGCGAACGCTCGACAAATGGCTTGGTGGACATCGGCGGGGAAACCTCGCGAATCGCGGCTTACGAACATATTCTTGGGCTCGTCCACGCAGGCGCGGCAGTGGGGAGGCTGCCACTTTCTGCTCATCTGAAAGCCTGGGGACCAGCGACAGCGGCGAGCATCGGGCACGCTACCAGGTGACCCTTAGTAAGCGTTCCGTCGCTTAGATGAGATGTTAAACGCGAATGGGTGGGGACGCCCCTCCATCACGGCATATGCTGCCGTAAGGCAGAGCGCGCCGCCAAGGGGCGGCCGGCACCTTGGATCGGCAGGGGTGGCGCTGACGAATGAAGGGGCAACAGCGAGCGGTGGTTGGGCCGCCACCGAAGTCCGGTGTTAGCTCAGCGGCAGATGCGCCAGGGAGCGGCGGCAGACGGGCGGATCGCAATCCGTGTGGCCACCCCTGCACGGCGGGCGGCTCGATTGCGCGCATGGCGGGTCCATCCGCAGTCCGGCGAGCGCCCGCGCACGGCCAGCGATCGCGCCCCATGACGGCAACCCGCCATGTGGATTCGTGAACCCCGCGGCAAGGCCGCGCGTCACACAGACGTGACCGAAACCATGGTGGTGGTGGAACCGGTTATAAGTCCGCTCGCAACCGATCTGGACTCAGATGCTGTCTGCGCGCTGTATAACGCCCATTATCAGTCACTTGTTCGCCTCGCCGCGCTGCTCGTCCGCGACGCCGCGACGGCCGAGGAGGTCGTGCAGGATGCATTCGTGGCCATGCATGGCGGCTGGCGCCGGCTGCGCGACACCGATAAGGCACTGTCCTATCTGCGGCAATCGGTGGTCAATCGGTCGAGGTCGGTGCTGCGGCATCGTGCGGTTGTGGATAAGTACGCGCAGAAACCACCACCGGATGCGCCAAGCGCCGAGCATGGGGCCATTACGCTTCTTGAGCGTTCCGCCGTCGTCGACGCGCTGCGGACATTGCCCGCGCGTCAGCGTGAAGCGCTGGTGTTGCGGTACTACGCGGACCTTTCCGAAGCCGACATTGCCAGGGTCATGGGGATCAGCAGGGGCGCAGTGAAAAGTCACACGGCGCGCGGCATGGCCGCGCTCCGCACCGTCCTGGAGCGGCAGTCATGACCGAACCCCAAGCCGAGTACGACGACCGCCTGCGGCGCGCGCTGAATGCGGCGGCGGACGGCGTCGTGCCGTCGGCTGACGGGCTGGAGCGGATCCGGCACAGGATCGCAGAGCAGCGGTCCCAGGGTAGCTTGGCCATGCTCATTGGCTGGCTCACGGCCGCCCTGATGGACTTCAAGTACCTCCTGTGGGGTCTGAGGTCAGCGATGCCGCCGGTGAGTGCAGCCCTCAAAAGCACGGTACCGATCTCCGCGGCGGTCACCGTAGCCCTCAGGTCCGCCCTGACGGCGGCGACGGCCGCCGTGGGGTGGGCTACGCGGAGGGCGCGGCACGGGGCCTCCGCGACCGTACCGGCAGTGAAGGCCGCCGTACCGGCAGTGATGTCGGCCGTAACCGCTGTGAAGGCCAAAGTCCCCGAACGGCTGCGCAGTAATGACGGTTGGCTTCGACCGGTTCTCGCGACTGCGGGAGCGGTGGTGGTGGCGGTGGTGATGATCCTTGCCATTCCCGGCATCCGCCAGAATCTTCTCCCTACCAGTAATGATGTCCCGTCATCGCAGAACCCGGGGCAAGGCGGTCCAGGTTCCCCTGACGGGAAGGCGAGCCAGCCGCAGGGCGTCAGCTCGTCGGGGACGATCAGTTCGTCGCCGTCGCCAAGCGCGTCGCCGCCGCGAAGCCACACGAGCAGTGGCTCACCGCAGCCAAGCTGCTCGCCCGCGGCGCCCAGCCCGGTGTCTCTCAGCCCGGCCATCTGCTCCTCGGCGAGTTCCGCTCCCGTGACCTCGCCGACGAGCGCGTCCCCCAGCCCGACCGTGTCGCCGTCGCCGACGAATACCGCGAGCCCTTCGCCGAGCCCATCTGACACGCCCACCCCAAGCACGCAGGACTCGTCCAACGCCTCCACCGGTGCCAGCCCAATTTCCAGCTCGGTCAGGCCGCCCTCGGGACCGGCGACGATTACAACGGCGCCGGACGGAGGCACGGGTACATCCGCGAGCCGTACCTGGGCACCTGGTTCCAGCACGAAAGCGCATGCCGCGGCACGGATCATGTCGGCGACATCGTCTGTCGTCGCCACGTCAGTCACGTCCGGGATCCAGGCCCGTCGCGCCTGTTTGGCAGCCTCGCGGGCGGTATCACGCCACCGGGCGACCGCGCGGGCGCCGCGCTCGCCGTGCCATCGGGGCACGCACCGCGCCGCGGCCCACGGCACGATGACGTCGACTCCTACCTCCGTCATCATCTCGACCGCCAGCTCTGCCCGGCTTCCCTTGGGTATCGCCTGAACGGCGACGACCAGCGGATCCGGTCTGGGCTCCGTGCGACGCGAGATCACGCGTAGCTCGAGCCGATCCGCTGCTGTGCTGGTCACGACGCATTCGGCGAGTAGCCCGGCGCCGTCGGTAAGGTCGACGCGTTCCCCGGCCCGGACTCTCCGCACGGTTGCCGCGTGCCGGCCTTCCGCACCAGCCAGCATGACGGTGTCCGCGTTGAGCTGAGATCGTTCCGCAAGGAAAACGGGTGGGCTCACGCCGGGAAAGCCTAGAGCCAACCCTGCGCGGTCCGCTCCGGGCAGCTCAGGCCTTCTAGCGGCCGTTGAACGCGTCGCGCAACCGGGAGAAGAATCCATGCTGGCCTGGCACAAATTTGCCGGGTGGCGCCTCCTCGCCGCGCAGGCGGGCAAAGTCCCGCAGCAGCCGCTCCTGGTCGGGGTCCAGCTTCGTGGGCGTTTCGACCCGCACATGGATAATCAGGTCGCCGCGTCCGGGGTCGTTCAGGTGCTGTATCCCCTTGCTGTGCCTTGGGATCGACTGCCCGGACTGAGTGCCGGGCCTGATGTCCAGCTGCTCCTTGCCGTCCAGGGTGTCCACCGTCAGCGTGGCGCCAAGCGAGGCCGCCACCATCGGGATCGTCAGGGTGCAGTGCAGGTCGTCCCCGCGCCGCTCAAAGATCGGATGAGGCCGCTGCACGATCTCAAGGAACAGGTCACCTGGCGGGCCACCACCCGGGCCGACCTCTCCCTCGCCGGCGAGCTGGATGTGTGTCCCGTCTTCCACACCGGCCGGGATGGGGACCTTGATCGTGCGCCGGGTGCGCACGCGTCCGTCGCCATCACACTCGGGACATGGGTGCGGAATGAGCGAGCCGTGGCCGCCACACCTGGGGCACGGCCGCGTCGTCATCACCTGGCCGAGGAACGAGCGGGTGACCTGGCTCACCTCGCCACGGCCGCCGCATACGTCGCATGTCTCCGGATGCGTGCCCGGCGCCGTTCCCTCACCCGAACAGGTGGGACAAACCACCGCCGTGTTGACCACAAGCTCACGTGTAGTGCCGAACGCGCACTCGGCAAGATCGAGTTCGACCCGCAGCGTCGCATTCCTGCCCCGGCGCGCCCGGCGGCGCGGTCCCCGAGCACCAGTGCCGGTGCCGAAGAAGGCGTCCATGATGTCGCTGAACGGGAATCCCGCGGCGAACCCGCCCGGGCCAGCGCCCGCGCCTGTGGTGGCGAACGGGTCGGCGCCGAGGTCGTACATCTGCCGCTTCTCCGGGTCGGAGAGCACCTCATACGCCTGGGTGATCTCCTTGAAGCGCTCCTGCGTCTGCACGTCGGGGTTGACGTCGGGGTGCAGCTCACGGGCGAGCCGGCGGTATGCCTTCTTGATCTCTTCCTGACTGGCGTCGCGGCGCACGCCGAGGGCGGCGTAGTAGTCGGCAGCCACTATGACCCCGCCAGGATCTGGCTCACATAACGCGCAACGGCGCGTACCGCGGCCATCGCGCCCGGATAATCCATCCGCGTCGGCCCGAGTACGCCGAGCCTGGCCAGGGCCTGGCTTTCGCCGCCATAACCGGTGGTCACCACCGAGGTTCCTCGCAATCCCACTACCGGGTTCTCTGAGCCGATCCGCACGGTCACCGACGAAGGCTCGCTTGCCTCCCCGAGCAGGCGGATGAGCACGACCTGCTCTTCGAGCGCCTCGAGGACCTCACGCAGCCCAGCGGCCAAGTCCGAGGCTGCGGCGAGATTGGCGGCGCCGCCGAACACCACCCTGCCCTCCTGCCGCTCCGCGAACGTCTCCAAGAGCACGGCGAGCACCGCCGAGGCATTTGGCCGTGCCGCGGGAGCGAACGTCTCAGGCAAGGCCGAGATGATGCGCGGCACGTGGTAGAGCCATCGCCCATCCAGTGACGCGTTCAGCACGGCGCGTAGGTGGGCGATCTCTTCCTCAGCGATCGGCTGGGGCAGGTCGATCGCACGCTGCTCGACGCGGCCGGTCCCGGTGATCATGACCACGAGCAGCCGCGAAGCGCCGAGTGGAACAAGCTCGATGTGCCGAATGACCGACTTGGTCAGTGACGGATATTGAACCACCGCGACCTGCCGGGTGAGCTGGGCCAGCAACCGTACCGTCCGGGTGACCACATCATCGACGTCGTACGCGCCCGCGAGGAACGTCTCGATCGCACGGCGTTCCGCCGTCGACAGCGGCTTGATGCTGGACAGTCGGTCCACAAACAGACGGTAGCCCTTCTCCGTGGGTATTCGGCCAGCGCTCGTGTGCGGCTGCGAGATATAGCCCTGCTCCTCGAGCACCGCCATGTCATTGCGGATAGTCGCGGCGGATACGTCCAAGCTGTGCCGGTCGACAAGCGCTTTCGACCCTACCGGCTCGTTGGTGGACACGTAGTCTTCGACGATTGTGCGCAACACCTCTAGCTTGCGGTCGTCGAGCACGTGCTCACCTCCTTGGCACTCACGAATCCTGAGTGCCAAGTGTATTGCGCCTGCAACGATCCTTCACAGCGGACTTTCGTCGTTGTCCATCTTCTACCCCGGGAGCAGCTGACCGACTTCCTCACCACCAGTATGAGGGTGTACACATACCGTGATGCGCCCGGAAGGCGGCGCTGATTGAGACCGGAGTGGCTGCCAATGAGTGCCCCACCGAAAGCCCGCCGCCACCGGGCCGCGAAGTTCCGCGCCATCGGGATGGCCAGTGACCTCCCCCCGGCTTATAGCTCTGCGGGCAGCGAGGACGGCCGGATCTGGGCGATGATGGCCTACCTGGGCGTAATGTTCCTGGCTTTCTTGCTGCCGGTCGTACTCTATCTGGTCGGGCGGCGCCGCTCGCCTTTCGTGCGATATCACGCTGCCCAGGCCCTGAACCTTTGGATCACCGTCTTCCTCTACTCGGTA
>WNFY01007103.1_pt1 | contig 11368 bp, 10 predicted proteins | sample 5400091 | NCBI WGS metagenome assembly WNFY01 (sample SAMN13153364, study PRJNA577476) | soil metagenome | isolation source: 60 cm soil or saprolite under grassland replicate 1 | place: USA:California | collected 2016-06-15
GACCCGAAGCGCGGCCGAGTCGCCGAACTCCGCGACGGTGAGCGACACGGGCGGGACCCGGATCACGGCCAGGTCGGTATCGGGGTCGTCCCCCACCAGCTCCGCCGCCACCGGGCGACCGTCGGCGAAGGCGACCTCGATCCGCGTGGCGTCATGCACCACGTGGCTGTTCGTCAGGACGAACCCGTCGGGAGTAAACACGAACCCCGACCCCTTGCCCGGGACTTCGCGCGCCGCCCGGCCTCGCCGCTCGACCTTGTGTCGCACCTCCACGCTCACGACCGCGGGACCGACCTTGTCGGCCGCTCCCGTCACTGCGCGGGAGTAGGCGTCGAGGATCTCGTCGTCGCGCGGCGCGGGGGCGCGGCGTGGCGTGTGCGGTGGGACGACCGTCTCGTCGGAAACGAGCACGGCTGCTGCGTTCATGGCTCTGGCCCTCCTCATATCCCTCTACAACGCCGCGGGGTTCCCGCGCCGCCCGCCGAGGGGCGCCGTATATTTGTTGGCGCTATGAATCTTACCGGCTCGCTCGCCGTCGTGACCGGCGCGACCGAAGGAATCGGGCGCGCGACGGCCTTCGCGCTGGGGCGGGCGGGAGCGCGAGTGGCCATCTGCGCCCGTACCGAAGTCAATGTGCACGCCACGGCGCGCGAGCTGAAGGCGGACGGCATCGACGCCATCGGCATGCCGTGCGACGTCTCGGACCCCGCCTGCGTGGATGCCTTCGCCGCGTTCGTGACCCGGGAGCGGGGCGTGCCGCAGGTGCTGGTGAACAACGCGGGAATCGGGCGGTTCAGGCCACTCGTGGAGCTCTCGCTCGAGGACTGGGACGAGACGATGGGCGTCAACGTGCGCTCCCTCTATCTCGTCACGCGGGCGTTCCTCAAGGGCATGCTGGACGCCGGGAGCGGCACCATTGTGAACATCGCCTCGCTCGCAGGGAAGAACGGCGTCGAGGGTGGCACGGCGTATTGCGCATCCAAGCACGCGGTGCTCGGCTTCTCCAAGAGCCTGATGCTCGAGGTGCGCAAGCACGGCCTCCGCGTCGTGGCGATCTGCCCGGGCTCCGTGGCGACGCCGTTCATGGACAAGCGGGCGCGCGAGCGCCCCGCCCCCGACCGCGCCCTCACCGCCGAGGACGTGGCGCACGCCGTGCTCTCCGCGCTGACGGTTTCGGATCGAGCCATGATCAGCGAAGTCGACATTCGGCCGACAAACCCTTGAGGCCAAATGCGTCGAGCGAAGTCGTCACGCAGAATCGTCGCGCAGAACCGTAGTGACGTCGGTGCGCGACGTCTCTGTGCTACGCCTCTGTGCAACGTCTCTGCTCGACGTAGTTTGAAGTGATGCTCGACCCTATTCGGCGTTTGTTGGCGGAAGCCGGCAAAGCCAAACAAACCCGTGCCTTCTGGCAGACCGCCACGGAAATCTTGAGTGGGGCGGCCGGGGGCGCGCGCGTCGAGCTCACCTACAAGGGATTGACCGAATCGGGCACGCTCGAGGCGGGCGTATCCGGCAAGGACGGCGAGACCTTCCTCACGGACTACCACGATGCCGAAGGCCGTCATGTGAGCGCGCGCTTCGAAGGGCTCCCGGCCGGCTTCCCGGGCGAGGTACTGCGGTCCACGATCGAGATCGCGACGCACCTCGCCGTGATGGTGGCACGTCGCGCGGGGCTCGAGCGCGAGCGCCGGCTCGGCACGTTTCTGGTGGAGCTGTCGCGCTGGCTCTTGGCGGCGCCGGAGCGCGAGCTGCTGCTGCGCTACACGCTCCAGAGCGTCACGAGCCTGGTCGATGCCCAGGGCGCGTATGTGGCGCTGCGCGGCGTCACCCCCGACACGCTGCGCGTGGCCTCGACCGTGGGACAGTGCGTCGAGCTCGATGGCGCCGATATCGCGATCGATGCGAGCGCCACGGGGCGCGTAATCCGCACCGGAGAGCCGTTTCTCACGGACAACATCCTGACCGAAGTAGACGCCCAGCGCGGGCTGTCGCCTTCCGGTATGGCGCGGGCCGCGATGATTGCACCCCTGCGGACGTCGAGCGGCGTCGCGGGCGCAGTCGGAGTGGTGCGCTACCTGCGCACCGGAGCGGAGGCACCGCTCCCCTTTACGCTGATGGAGCTCCAGTACCTCACCGCAGTGGCCGCCTATATCGCGGGCGGGCTGGAGCTCTCTGAGGCGGTGAGCGGCGCGCGCGCGGCGGCGGAGCGGGCCCATGCCATGGTGGACGGCAGCCCGCTCCCGATGGCGCTCGTGGAGCGCAGCGGCCGTGTCCAGCAGCTCAACCAGGCCGGGTGCCGTCTGCTGGGCATCCCGTCCGAAGCACAGGCGCTCGGGATGCACCTGGAGGCGCTCGGCCTGTCCCCCAGCGAGATCTCACTGCACCTCGTGCTGGCGCGGCCGCGAGACGGCTCCCCCTGGCACGGTCGGGTGCTCGTGACGCAACCCTCCGGGGATCGCCGCATCTGCGACTGCACCATGACCGGTCTCTCGGGCGTCGGACCGGACAACCTGTTGGTCGCGCTGTACGACCGGACCGACGAGCTGCGCGCGCAGCGAGAGCTGATCGCGCGCGAGAAGCTCGCGACCGTGGGTGAGATCGCCAGCGGCGTGGCGCACGAGGTGAACAACCCGCTCGCGGCGATCCGGATGGAGGCGGAGCTGCTCGGCCGGGCCAGCAAAGATCCCGACACCAGCACCACGGCGGCGACCATCACCCGCGAGGTGGATCGTGCCGCGCGCATCGTCCGCAGCCTGCTGCGGCTCGCCCGGCGCGCCGACACGACCCCGACGCGGGTGCAGATGAACGACCTGGTGCACGACGTGGCCGAAATCCGCCAACGGGTGCTGCGCGCCGAGAGCGTCGAGTTTCGCACGACCCTCGACCAGTCCGCGCCCGCGGTGCTGGGCCTGGGTCAGGAGCTGCAGCAGGTGGTGATCAATCTCGTGACCAACGCGGAGTACGTGGTGCGGGGCCGCAAGCCCGCGATCGTGCAGCTCCGGACGCAGGCGCGCGAGGGATGGGTCCGGTTGACCGTGGACGACTCGGGACCGGGCATCTCCCGGGAAATCCGGGGTCGTATCTTCGATCCCTTTTTCACCACCAAAGGCCCCGACGAAGGCACGGGTCTCGGCCTCGCGATCTGCCAGCGCGTGGTGACCGAAGTCGGCGGGAAGATCTGGCTCGAGGACTCGGAGCTCGGCGGCGCGCGGTTCGTGGTGGAGCTGCCCGCGGCCCCGGAGCACGTGGAGACGCGGCACATCGGGTGAGCCGGCCGCTCAGTGCTCCAGAATGCGAGTGCGGTACAGCCCGAGCACGCCCAGGCCGGAGGCGCCGAGGGCCGCGAGCAGCGCGGTGAGGCGCCAGTCGAACCCGAATCGGGCGGCCCCGACGGCGGCGGCGATGAGCCACGCGGCGCTCGCAAGGAAGCCGAGGATCACGACTTCCTTCCGCGCCATCAGGATGCCGAAGACGTACCCCCAGCTGAACCCGCACACGGCGAGGAACATCAAGCCGTGCGGAATCTTGCCGGGGTCGATCAAATTGAGCGATCCCGCGAAGAAGCAGAACAGTCCGAGCACGGTGTAGCTCGCGAGGTGCAACGCGAGCGGGAGGGGAACGGTCCCCATGCGGTTGAAGGTCATTTGGTAAAATACCTGTATGGAAGCCACGCGTACATATCTCGAGCTCTCGCGCAAGAGTCAGTTCCAACCCGGGTTCGGCGCGTTCCCTGACCTCGTGATCGAGCGGGTCGAGCGGCCGACGCCCGAGCTGTATCGCCAGTGCTACCGCAGCGTCGGCGCGGCCTACCACTGGCGCGACCGTTGGGACTGGACCGACGAGGAGATCCGCGCGCACCTCGGCCAGCCCGAGATCACCCTGTACGTCGCGCGGCGGGGCGGCGCGCTCGCGGGGTGGTACGAGCTGCGCCGCGTGCCCGAGGACGGCTCCGTCGAGATCGCCTACTTCGGGCTCGTCCCGGGCGCCATCGGCCAGGGCCTCGGCAAGCATCTCCTCTCCTGCGCCGTACGCGACGCCTGGGCCCTCGGGCCCGCGCGCGTGTGGCTCCATACGTGCACGCTCGATCATCCGCATGCGCTGCCGAATTACGAGAAGCGGGGATTCGCGCGATACAAGACGGAGACGTACGAGGTTAACTTCCCCACGTGACCTTCACGCTCTCCCGCACCCACAAGCTCCTCATCGCCGCCGTGCCGATCGTGGTCGTGCTCCTGTTCGCGCTCTACACCTGGACGGCCCTGACGTGGACCTACTCGAGCGGCGAGCGCGCCGGCTACGTGCAAAAGTTTTCGAAGAAGGGGTGGATCTGTAAGACCTGGGAGGGCGAGCTGGCCCTCGTCTCGATCCCGGGCACGATGTCGGAGAAGTTCTACTTCACCGTACGCGAAGATTCCGTCGCTGCGCACATCAACCAGGCGATGGGCAAGCGCGTGGCGCTGACCTACCAACAGCACATGGGCATCCCGACGAGCTGCTTCGGAGAGACGGAATACTTCGTCGCGGGCGTGAAGGTCGTGGAATGACGACGACGAACAGTTTTGGGGCCCGGGCGCCGCTCAAGACCGCCGGCGGCACCTTCGAGGTCTTCCGCCTGGACGCGCTCGAGCGGCGCGGTCTCCCCGTCGCTCGCCTGCCGTACTCGCTCCGCATCCTGCTCGAAAACCTGCTGCGCCGTGAGGACGGGCGCTCGGTAGCACCGGCGGAAATCGAGCGACTGGCGCGCTGGGACCCGAAGAAGACGCCCGACGACGAGATCGCGTTCATGCCGGCGCGTGTCCTGATGCAGGACTTCACCGGCGTGCCGGCGGTCGTGGACCTCGCCGCCATGCGCGACGCGATGCAGGCCATGGGGGGCGACCCGAAAAAGGTCAACCCGCTGCTCCCAGCCGAGCTGGTGATCGACCACTCCGTGATCGTGGACGAGTTCGGCACGCCCACCGCGTTCCAGGTGAACGCCGACCTCGAGTTCCAGCGCAACCGCGAGCGGTACGCGCTACTGCGCTGGGCGCAGCGGACGTTCCAGGGATTCCGCGTCGTGCCGCCCGACACCGGGATCGTGCACCAGGTGAACCTCGAATACCTGGCACGAGTCGTCTTCACAGTCGAAGGCCGCATGCCGCAAGCGTATCCGGACACGCTGGTGGGGACCGACTCGCACACCACGATGATCAACGGGCTCGGCGTGCTCGGCTGGGGTGTGGGGGGCATCGAGGCGGAAGCCGCGATGCTCGGGCAGCCGGTCTCGATGCTGATCCCCCAGGTCGTGGGCTTTCGGCTCACCGGCAGGCTCAGCGAGGGCGCGACCGCGACCGACCTCGTGCTGACCGTGACGGAGCTGCTCCGCAAGAAGGGCGTGGTGGGAAAGTTCGTCGAGTTCTACGGCCCCGGGATCGCCACCCTGCCCCTCGCCGATCGCGCGACCATCGGCAACATGGCGCCCGAGTACGGCGCCACCGTGGGAATCTTCCCGGTGGATCAGGAGACCCTGCGCTACCTCGAGTTTACCGGCCGGCCGACGGAGCAGGTGCAGCTGGTCGAGGCGTACATGAAGGAGCAGGGACTGTTCCATGCGGCAGGGGCGCCGGAGCCCGTGTACTCCGATACCCTCTCGCTCGACCTTTCGACGGTCGAGCCGAGCCTCGCCGGGCCGCGGCGGCCGCAGGACCGGGTGGCGCTCCGCGATCTACCCCGGAACTTCCATCTCTCGCTCCCGGCGCTGGTCAAGCCCACCTCGCCGATCGCGGCGGCCGTGAACTCCGGTCGCTGGGAGGCCGAGGGCGGCCACGTGGCGACGGCGGTAGAAGCGCCGCCCCGGCGCCGCACCCACGTCGATCTCCGGCTCGACGGCGTGGACTGCAAACTGCAGCACGGCTCCGTCGTGATCGCCGCGATCACGAGCTGCACCAACACGTCGAATCCGTCGGTGATGATCGCCGCGGGCCTCGTCGCGAAGAACGCCGTGGAGCGGGGCCTCAAGACCCAGCCGTGGGTCAAGACCAGCCTCGCACCAGGCTCGAAGGTGGTGACGGACTATCTCCAGCAGGCCGGTCTCATGCGCCATCTCGAGCAGCTGCGGTTCCACCTGGTGGGCTACGGCTGCACGACCTGCATCGGCAACTCGGGGCCGCTTCCCGAGGCCGTGTCCGCCGCGGTCGCCGAGGGGGAGCTGGTGGTGTGCGCGGTGCTCTCGGGGAACCGCAACTTCGAGGGCCGCATCCAGCAGGAAGTGCGGGCCAACTACCTCGCGTCTCCACCCTTGGTCGTAGCGTACGCGCTCGCCGGGCGGATCGATCTCGATCTCCAGTCGGAGCCCCTGGGGACGGGCAAGGACGGGAAGCCCGTCTATCTGCGCGACATTTGGCCGTCGGCCAAGGATGTGGACGACGTGGTCCGTTCGTCCATCAAATCCGCGATGTTCCACCAGCAGTACGGCGAGGTCTTTACCGGAGACGAGCGCTGGCGCGGCCTTCCGGTCCCCGCGGGCGATCGCTTCGCCTGGGAGCCCGACTCCACCTACATCCGCCGGGCGCCGTACTTCGACGGCATGCCGCGCACGCCGGGGCCGGTCACGGACATCCGCGGGGCGCGGGTGCTGTGCCTCCTGGCCGACAGCATCACCACGGATCACATCTCCCCGGCCGGCTCCATCCGCAAGACCAGCCCCGCCGGCCAATACCTGATCGGCCGCGGAGTGAAGCCCGAAGATTTCAACTCGTACGGCGCGCGCCGGGGCAACCACGAGGTGATGGTGCGCGGCACGTTCGCCAACGTGCGGCTCAAGAACCTGCTCGCGCCGGGGACGGAGGGGCCGGTCACTCTGCATCTCCCCGACGAAGAGCAGATGACGATTTACGACGCCTCGGTGAAATACCAGGCCGAGGGTGTGCCCCTGATCGTGATCGCCGGCAAGGAGTACGGCTCGGGCTCGTCGCGCGACTGGGCCGCAAAAGGTCCGCGGCTGCTCGGCGTGCGCGCGGTGATCGCCCAAAGCTACGAGCGGATCCACCGCTCGAACCTGGTGGGGATGGGGATCCTCCCGCTCCAATTCCTGCCCAACGAGACGCCGGAGGTTGTGGGGTTGACCGGAAAAGAAGTGTTCGAGATCACGGGGCTCACCGCCGTGCTCTCGGAAGGGTTCCCACGCGGCAAGGAGCTGGTGGTCCAGGCGACCCGGCCCGACGGCTCGGGCGCGCAATTCACGGTGACCGTCCGAATCGACACGCCGCAGGAGCTGCAGTATTACCGGCACGGCGGGATTCTCGAATACGTGCTGCGCCAGCTCGCGCCTTGACACATGCGACGGTCATGTCTAGAGTGCGTATCAGAACCCGCGAGACTGGAACCCAGGATGCCTAACTCGGTGTTCAACTGCAATTGCCGCTGGGCGAGTCCCTGAGCGAGCCGGCCCGTTGGGTGGCACCATTGTGTGCCAACGCCCCCCTCCGGAGCTGTCCCCGGCGGGGGGCGTTGATTTTCTATCGAAGAACGACGACGAGGCACGACCGATGAAGCGATATCTGCTGGCGAGCGATTTCGACCAAACCCTCAGCTTCAACGACTCGGGGATCGTCCTGAGCGAGCTGCTGGGTATTTCCGACTTTCGCGAGAAGACCGCGGGGCTCTCACGCATCCACTTGGTGCAACAGGGCGCGGAGCTCGCGTACCTGCTGCTGCACGATCCGGAGTACCGGCGGGTGAGGAAAGAGCACTTGGTCGAGGTGGGCAAGCGGGTCCGTCTGAAGCAGAACCTGAGCTTGCTCCCACCGCTGCTCGGCGCGCTGGACGGATATGACTTCGCCTTCTACGTCATTTCCGCAGCTCCACAGGAGGTGATCCAGTCGGCGCTGGAAGGCATCGTCCCGCCGGATCACATTCACGGGACGCGGTTCACTTACGACCCCGCCTCCGGCGAGATCCAGTCGATCGAGCGGGTCACCGCCGGGTACGGCAAGGTGGCCCTGCTCGAAGAGCTCCGGGCGCAGCTGCCGGTGGGCCACGACCGGGTGATCTACGTGGGCGACGGCAGCTCCGACATTCACGTGATGCTGCATGTCAACCGCTTGAACGGTCTCACGATCGCCGTATCCGAGAACAAGTACCTTGCGCAGATTGCGAAGCGCACCGTCCTGAGCGACGACGCCGTGAGCGTCCTGGTGCCGATTCTGGAGGACATCGTCGGCATGGACGCGGACGGCATTCATGCACTGTTCGAGTCCCGCGGGCTCGTGCTCCAGGAGTGGGACAAGGTGCAGACGGATCTGCTGACGATCCGGGAGACGGACGCGGCGCCGCCACTGCTCGCATGACCCGGGGGCCGCACGCGTGCCTGATCTGATCGGATGGCTCGCGACGGCCATCTTCGCGTGCTCTTACTTTTGCAAGCGAACAACGACGCTGCGCCGCGTTCAGGGGATCGCCGCCCTGGCGTGGGCGACGTACGGCGTGCTGATCCACTCCCTCCCGATAATCGTGGCGAACGTGATCGTGGCCAGCCTGGCCTTCGGGTCGTCGCTGTGGCGACGGTCGGTCGATCAGGGCTGACGCCTCAGGTCCTTACAGGCTCAGCAGCAGCCGCGCGTAGTAGAACCCGCCGTTCATCCCGAACTGCGTGACGCGGCGGCTGTAGACGAAGCGGCCCAGGCTGATGTTCGTGGCATGCACCTGCTGGTCGGGGTACGTGTTGAAGAGGTTCTCTCCGCCGAGCGCGACCCGGACGCCGCGGCTCAGTTCGTAGGAGAGGTCGAGGTCGAAGAGCGTCTTGGCGCCGAAGCGCTCGTCGTTGGCTGGGCCGTTGGGGTGGCGATAGTAGATCGTGCCGTAGAAGGTCGCCCGCGCGAGTCCGGCGAAGCGCCCCCGGGCGTAGCGCGCCGACAGGCCGCCCTTGTTTCGCGGCAGCGCGTCCTCGAGCCGATTGCGATCCTCTCGGTTCAGGAGGATGTTGCGAACGGCCGGGAGGTTGCCAGCGGTGAACGTATCGGCCATCGCCTGCGGCACGTTCACGCGCTCGACCTCGGTTTTCGTGAAGTTCGCCGATCCCGTGAGCGATAGCGTGCCTCCGGCGAGCGTGCGACTGTGGGTGACGACGATGTCGAGGCCGATCGTGCGGGTGTCGACGGCGTTGGTGAAGAACTGCGCAGTCGTGACGCCGAGGCGCTGAAACGGTGCGAGCAGCCGCGTGACGACCGAGCCGACGGCCGGGTCGGCACTTCGGAACTGGCTTGAGATCACGATGCGGTCGTCGATCGTGATACGATAGGCGTCCGCCGTGAGGGACCAGTTGCTCGCCGGCCGGGCGACCGCCCCGAAGCTCAGGTTGACCGATGTCTCCTCCTTCAGGGGCGGCACGCCGAACGCCCGCGTCACCCGGCTCTCGTTGTTGCTCGTGAGAATGCGGTTCGGGACCAGATTGCCGCTCGCGTCGATCACGAACTGGTTGCTCACGTTGTTGAACCACGCCTGAGCGAGCGAGGGGGCGCGGAAGCCGGTGCTCGCGGCCGCCCGGAGCCCCAGGGCGGGAGTGACCTGGAACCGCGTGGCCACTTTCCCGTTCAGGGTCCGGCCGAAGTCGCTGTACTGCTCCAGCCGCCCGCCGAGGTCGATCAGGAGGTGCTCGCTCACCTGGCTCTCGAACCCGCCGTATACGCTCATGCTGTTGCGAGCGCGATCTACCTGGTTGGACGGTTGAAACCCGGGGAACACCTGCGCGCCGGGATCTTTCGGTCGGCCTGCAGAGGTCGTGTCGAAGTCGATGCCGGGGCGGCTCCCACCGTTGCCGAGCTGCCAGGACGCCTCGTCCCCTGGTTCGATCCGGTATGCCTCCTGGCGGAACTCGGCTCCCCCCACGAAGGAGAGTGAGCGAAGAAATGGAACGCGTTGGTGCCGTGTGTGACACTGAAGTCGACGTCCCAGCCGTTGACACTTCCCCGCACCCCGGCCGACGCGGAGCGGTCGTCGATGACCGTACGGATGTCGGGAAGGAAGCCGAACGGATAGAGCGGCCGGACAACCCTTGCCTGGTCGGTTGGCGTTTCGCTGGGCAGGCGGTAGAAGCCCGCCGAGAGGCCGTTGCGGTGCCCGAGGCCGCCGAAGCTGTAGAACTCGGCGGTCTCGCCGAGCGGCACCACCGTGTTATAGAACGCCATCCCCTCGGTGGCCGCGCTCTGCCCGACGCGCATCGTGAAGTTGCCCCGCGTGAGTCCATACCGTCGCAGGGAGTCTTCGTCAATTGCGCGCATGGAGTCAGTGTACAGCACGTCCGTCCGTGTCCAAATGGCACCCGAGTACGGCGCCGCCCGGCTGGTCGCCCCGCGGTCGAGATATTGCGCCGTCACATTGAAGAAGCCACGGTCCCCGATCGCGAAGCCGTAGTTGGCGTCCGCCTTGACCTGGTCGCCGTCATGCTTGTCCGTGATATCTCCGAACGACGTGCCGCCCGGCGTCGTGCCCACGGTGCTGCTCGCGTCTACATGCTCGGTCTGCCGCTTCAGCACGATGTTGATCACGCCGGCGATCGCGTCCGAGCCGTACTGCGCCGAGGCACCGTCTCGCAGCACCTCGATGCGCTCGATCGCCGCGGCGGGGATCGCGTTGAGATCGACGCCCACCGTGCCCCGGCCGAACGTGCCGTTCACATGGACGAGCGCGCTCGAGTAGCGTCGCTTGCCATTGACCAGCACGAGCACCTGATCGGGACCGAGGCCCCGGAGGCTCGCGGGATTCACATGGTCCGACCCGTCGGCGATCGCCTGATGCGAGGCATTGAACGAGGGTTCCAGTGTCGCAAGCATCTGGTTCACTTCGGTCACGCCCGTCTCGGTCATTTCCTGCGACGTGATCACGTCCACCGGCACCGGCGTCTCGGTGGCGGTGCGCGACGTGCGGGCGCCGACCACGACGACTTCGTTGAGGGAGAGCGGTGTGGCGGTGAGCTTGAAATCGACGGTGATCGTCTGGCCGGCGGGGACCACCACGCGCTCCTCCCCCGGCTCGTAGCCGATGAGCCGGGCGCGCACGCTGTGCGCGCCGGCCGGCACGCTCAGGTGATACTGTCCCTTCTCGTTGGTGAGCACGCTCCGCGCCGTCCCCACGACCACGACGCTCACCCCGACCAGCGGCGCGCCTGACTCGGTCGTGACGACGGTCCCGGAGACCATACCGGTCTGTTGTGCGACCAACGGGATGAAGGGGACCACAAACAGGAACGCGGCGGACAGCGGAAGAACGGCGGTCGATCTCACGGGCCACCTCCTGGAGGATGACGGGTCGCTGATCCAGGTGTGGCCTAGTAATACGCCTCCGGTGGTCGGTGCGCTACCCGTTGCCGATCGCTCGCAGCCGGGCTTCG
>WNFY01021788.1_pt1 | contig 11368 bp, 12 predicted proteins | sample 5400091 | NCBI WGS metagenome assembly WNFY01 (sample SAMN13153364, study PRJNA577476) | soil metagenome | isolation source: 60 cm soil or saprolite under grassland replicate 1 | place: USA:California | collected 2016-06-15
TGAAAGACGATGCTAGTCTATTAGTTTATGATACTCATGATATTTGGAAATTGGATCTTGCTGGTGAGAAACCAGCGGTTAATATTACTAACGGTTTTGGACGGTCTCATGATATTATATTTAGTTTATTTTACGGTGGGCGAATTAGATTTGACACACCTATTTTAAATGAAGAGGAAACCTTGACGCTAAGAGCTTTTAATATCAAAAATAAATGCAACGGATTTTACCGAAGAGCTGCTAGCGCAGTTGGCGATCCAAAACTTTTGTCCATGGGACAGTACTTTATGAATATCATAGCCGGCTGTCAGGATCTAAATTTATCAAATGAAGGTATGCCACCATTAAAGGCCGCAAATGCTGGTGTTTGGATTGTACAGCGACAATCAAGTGTGGATGCGCCTAATTATTATAAAACAAACGATTTTAAGACATTTGAACGATTAAGCAATTTTCAGCCTCGGAAGGAGTTTAATTGGATTTCTGAAGAACTTCACTCCTTTAAACACCTTGGTGGTGGAGATGGACAAGGAATTCTAATCAAACCCGAGAATTTTGATCCTTTTAAAAAATATCCAGTATTAATTATATTTTACGGCAATTATTCTGCCAATTTTCAGCAGTTTCCGATACCTTCCTATAATGAAAATGCCATATCTCCTGGGATGTCGCCCAATTGGATTCTGAATAATGGTTGCTTAGTATTCACTCCGGATATCTATGTGGCACCACTTAAATATGGTCCGGAGGCATTTAATGTAATTGAAGGAGCTGTCAGCTATTTAAAGCATCTACCATATATTGACTCAAATAAAATAGGTTGCGCTGCGCACAGTTGGTCAGCAAAGTTAGGTTCTTATTTATTTACACATTCCAAATCATTTGCTGCCATGGCTATTAGTGAAGGTTATTTGTACGCGGACCCCATTAGCGTGGCTTTATCGCCGAGTGAAAAAGGGTTAAGCCAGCTAGCCGAGGTGGAACGAGGTTTCCAATATGGAAATTTTTGGCAACATAAAGAATCATGGTTGGATCAAACAACGGTAGTAAATGTCGATAAATCTAATTCGCCTTTACTATTATTATGTAATAAGCAAAGCAGCCAGGAATATCAAAATCAAACCTTTGAATTATTCAGTGCTTTAAGAAGATTGGAGAAAAGTGTATGGTGGTTAAGATATGACAAAGAGGGGCATATTTTATACGATTTAAATGATCAAAAAGATTATACGATTCGCTATACACAATACTTTGATCATTATTTAAGCAATGCGCCCCCTCCGAAATGGATGACACAAGGCATTCCAAATGCTCTGAAAGGAATCGAAAGTAGGTATGAACTAGATCCTGAAGGCAGTTGCAGTAAAGATTGTCCAATTTGCAGAAAATGGAATGAGCAGTACAGAAAACATGCCGAAATGTTTCATAATAAAATTAGCGAATGGAATGTTGACGATAATTAAATATATATTTTCCTGCAATTGTGTAACAGTATGAAATAATTTGAAAATATTAGGCTATGAAAGCAACGTTTTCATAGCTTAAATTTTAAGGTACTCACTAATAGTCAATCCGAAGAAAAATGAGTGGTTGATTACAAGTTTTTGATGTCCAAGGGGTTCTATCTCAGTAGTAGTCCAGTATGATTTGTCACCGCCTATGGTGGCATCAAGAAATGATAAAGTACATGTACCATGTAGCGTTGTACCATCTTTTTAAGCCTACGGGCCGACGTCATGATGGACAGATTGACAGCCGGATCACATCGTATTGAACTGAAAGGTGAATCCAGAAGAAGGAAAAAATAACACACTACTCCCTCAAATCATATCTTTGAAATCCTCGAATAGTTCTTTCTCCTTAAAGCCTTCTTTGCAAAGGGGGTACTTTGATCGGAACGAGGGGTTACCATCACCGGAATTTAAAAATGAAGAAAAGAAATTTAATATCTTAGGCCATAAAAGAGATTGCTTTTATGGCCTAATTTAATTTTCAAATTGTGATTAACTCCTTAGTCATGTGTTAGAGCAATGCGAGTTTGACTGCAATTTTTTGACGTGCAAGAAGTTCCATCATCAGTAGTAGTCCAATATGTTACATTACCAGATATGGCGCTATTAGCAAATAGGGCAGTGCAAGTGTTAATTATCAGCCATCAGCCAAAAATTATCAGCCACCTATTTTTCTGAAACGCAGTCGAGGTAAGGCTTAAAAAAATTTTCCACAGCCATTTTTCCAATTCTGTGTATAATCACGATTCCAGCCACATTTCAGCCAGTTTCGGCCATTTAAGAGTTTTCAACCGGCTGAAATACTGTCTGCCGACATGTCCAGTGAGTCTGCTTTGAATGAATAATCTAAAATGGGTTTATAGCCGGTAGTTTGGTTTTTACCGGCCGAAGTTCTATAAGAATTTAGCAGCATACTCTATGTTATTTTTGTCTTAACTTGTGGTTAAGACAATGAGTGTGTTATCCACCTATAATGATGAACAGTTGTTAAGGCTTCTGGAGGACGGTAACGAGCAGGCATTTTCGGAAATTTATGAGCGCTATTGGGAGCGTCTCTTTAATTCTGCCGAAAAAATTCTGCAACACCGTGCCGCCGCACAGGATGCCGTTCAGGAAGTATTTATTTACCTCTGGAAGCGTCGTATGTCTCTCCATATCGAATCCTTGCAGAGCTATCTTTTCCAGGCAGTGCGTTTCCAGGTTTTCAAAGCCATCCGGTCGGAAAAAACGGGCAAGGATTTTTTTAAACGCCTGGCCGCTGTATCCACTGAATTAATTACAGAAGATCCTGCTATTTTTAAAGAGCTTAAAAATCTATTTGAAAATGTAATCGCCAGTCTTCCCGAAGATCAAAGAGCCATCTTTAAAATGAACAGGGATCAGGGACTTACCTATAAACAAATTGCTGCTGAAAAAAATATTTCGGTAAAAACAGTTGAAAAGAAAATATCCCAGGCTTTGCGCCAAATCCGTCGTAATATGGATGATGCACTTACCATTGTATTGATTCTGCATTTTCTCCATTAATTATTAATGCAAATTTCTTCTTTACCCCATAGGGTAAAAGCTCTTTCAGGGTACATTATAGCATATGGGTGAATCATGGAATTTTCAATAAAATTCATGATACGTTTCCCTTTTACCAATAAAAAAAGTCTTCCTACAGATGTCAATAGAAAATTGCCTGCTTTCAGCTATAGTCATGTACATGCCATTTATTGCCGCCGCTCAATCACCGGTGAAATGGACATGTTCTGCTAAAAAGACCGGTGACAAAACCTATGAAATTCACGTGGTATCAACTATTGATCATCCCTGGCATATTTATTCTCAATTTACGCCGGAAGACGGCCCTTCGCTTCCCACCAAGATTTTTTTTAATAAAAATCCATTGGTTACATTATCAGGAAAAGTAAAAGAAATAGGAAATCTTGTAACAAAACATGAAGAAATATTGGATGTTGATTTAAAATATTATAATGACAACGTGGATTTTGTTCAGGTGGTGAATTTAAAAAATAATGTGAAAACAGATATTTCAGGAACTATTGAATTCACGGTTTGTACGGATGAACGATGCTTAATGCCCCAAACAATTCCATTCACTGTTACTTTACAATGAGACCTGACTATCCAAATAAAATCTTTGGTGATAAACGCAGTAACTACATACTGCTTGTAAAAACGCTTGCAGAAGATCGCCCCCTTCCGATCCCGCCCAAGGCGGGACCATTCGCTGTTTATCTGTTGCCGTAACTTTTCCTACCATCATCTATTTTATTTAGAACAATTTTCTTTTTTGCCTGATGAAGATGTCCTTGCTCATATTTCTTTCCTTTTTTTCTTTGAGCATTTAGCAAAGATGAATTTACGGCAAAGTCTATTCAATTATCAGTTATGACTTTTTACAGTTCCTATAAAACAAAAAGATTGAAAGCAGAATAAAAAATAAAAAGGCATGCTTAATTTCTTCTTCATCCGAACCGATAACAAATACGTGAAAGTAAACTTTCATGAGATCAATTATGTTGAGGCATGTGGCAATTATGTGCGTATCGTTACGCCTAATAAATCTTTCATTGTTTTACTTTCCATGAAGCAGATGGAAAAGGTATTGCCATGCAAATTATTTTGCCGCGTGCACCGCTCTTATATCGTTGCGCTAAACAGCATTACCGCATTCGATCATGAATTGGTTTACCTGGATAATAAACATATTCCTCTCAGTGATTTTTATAAAAACCATTCTTGTGTATCTAAATTCCATTTTCAAATCTGTAAAAACCCGGTTCGTGTATTTCGTCAAGTGGCGAGTTTATTTTTCAATTATTTTACTCCGCCGGAATTCCAAAATACTGAAACGTTATATGCGTTTCGATTGAAAAATAATCATACCCAAGAATAGAATTGAGAATAATCGCATTGCGGTAAGGACCCATGCCAAGATCGGCGGCATTAAAACCATGCGTATGGAGCTCGGCATTCTGAACAAATAATCTGTCCCCTTTTTTATCAATGGAATAGTTATGCTTAATATCATATAAGCCATCTTCTGTCCATTGTATAAGTTCTTTGACAGGTTCCAAAAAGGAAGGAATGTGATAAGTGTATCCTGTTGCAAGAATAACTGCATCACCAATATGTTTGAATGTTTTTTCCTCTTCATCATGATAGAAGTAAAGCAATAAATTATCGGTATCACTCAGTTCTATCTTTTTTAATTCAGCGTTGCAATAGATACGAATATTGTCAGAAGGTTGTTCAAGATTTTTAAGATAAAGCGTATCATAAATCTCACTCAAAAGAGAAAAATTGATGCCTTTATAAAGTGTATTTTGTTTTTGCAATACTTCTTTCTTTTTATAAGAATTAAGTTGAAAGAAATAATCAATGTAATCGGGAGATGTCATTTCCAATGTAAGTTTGGAATAATCCATCGGGTGGAATCTTTCAGAACGTGTGAACCAACTTAGTGATTCAAATTGTTCTGAATGTTGCAACAGGTCAAAAAAAATTTCTGCAGCGCTTTGACCTGAACCTGCGATACAAACGTTTTTTTTGTTTTGCAGGGAAGGCTTGCGAAACAAATACTCGGAAGAATGAAAGACAAAGGGATGTGTAAATTCATTGAAGCATACAGGAATATAAGGTATAGTGCCTACACCGATAACAATGTGTTTTGCATAAACAATAGTGATATTATCTGAAACAACATCTCTTACAGAAACAATAAACACATCCTGCACGCTGTTATAATAAATTGCTTCACAGCGTTTGCCAAAATAAAGATTCGATAAATTACTTACTACCCAGTTACAATATTGATTGTATTCTTTTCGTGTTGGAAAATTGTTTTCATGTATTCCAAAGCGCAGCAATCTTTTATGGCTCTTAAGAAAATTAAAATAATTGAAGCGATTGCACGGATCAGCAAGTGTTACAAGATCGGCATAAAAAGGGACTTGCATTCTTGCATGATCAAGCATTAAACCGGGATGCCAGTTGAAAGAAGGTTGCTGATCAAGGAAAATACAATTTAAATCCTTTATCTCACTTGCCAGTGCTGCAAGCCCGAGATTGAAAGGACCAATGCCAATACCGATAATGTCATAAGTGTGGTGTTGTTTCATAGAAACATTATTTTAAGATGAATGATTAAGATGTTAGCTAATGCTTAAACAGGTTTTCTTTTGCCGTATACATTCAGGCAAAAAGAAAGAAAGTAAGTAATAATGGTGGTTAGTATAATGCAAAACAGTGATGGAATCAAATCAAGCTGCTGGTATCCAAACAATGGAAGCAACCAAAATATCAATATCCATTGTATGCAATAGATCTGCGTGATATGAAGACTTGAGTAGCTCAGAAGTTTAAAAAAGTAATTAGGCTTTACATACCGCTCAACCAATTCCCATAAATCTAAAGTAATGAGAACAATACCGATATGTTGTATGGTGTCTGCGGGATAAGTTCTGTAAAAGGAGCTTGCAGGGTCATTTAAAAAATAATGTTGCAATACATATCCTCCGGCTACAAGCAAACAACCAATTATTCCCAGCTTTAAAAATATTTCTTTTGTTTCCGTTTGAAAAAAATATCCGATTGATAGACCAACCAATGGATAAACAAGCCACGGTAACAAAGGAAAGTAAACACGAGGTGGTTGCCCTCCTGTTAATTGCAGAATATAGTTGATTGCAGGATTTGTGCAGTAGGCATCCCAAAAAAATGGAGAAGTAAAACAGATAAAGATGGCGACATATTCTTTCAATAACTCGATTGGCATTGGATAGAGAAATGAAGGAAGTATGAATTTAAAAATATTCAAAGCATAAGCCGCTAATAATAAAATAAAAGCTCTTTGTAAAACGGACTGAATAGTGTGCTTTGAAAATGTAAAGCATATACCCATTATCAACATGAATAATTGTGCTCCGGGGCCTTCCGCAATAAAAGCAAGCAGCTTACCAGGCAAAGTATCATAAACATAAGGTTTGCTGTAAAGCAGAATAGTGTGAACCGGTGCCATCATAAGTACAGTAAAGCCTCTGGCTAAGTCCAGTGATTTAACTCTTTGCATAAGTTAGTTTTGAATGAGGAAATGGAATCAGAAGTTTTTTTGAGAAAGAAAATCTTCGCGCATGATACAATAGAGATGTGCAGTTTTGTAAGACATGTTTATGGTTTTTAGTTTTTTAAAACCAGCATCTTCAAGCAGGCGGATGGATTTAATATTATTTATGTCGGGTTCAGCAAACATTCTTTCAGCTTCAGGAAAGAAAAAGTAATAATTGAGAAATGCAGCGATCACGCAATTTGTAAGACCATGTACCGGTTGCTTATTCGGAGCCATTAATAAATGAAATCCGCAATCGTTTTCCGAATGTTCAATATGACCTGCTATTTCGTCTGCTGCTATTCTATATACATCAAACTGGCAAATCATCTGATCATTATAAAATCCAACAAAGGAATGTGCATCAGGATTTTGCAAAATGCATTGGTAGCAGCTTCTGAATAATCCAATGGAACCACTCATTTGCCAGAACTCGGTGGTGTACTGCATGTTGACCCATTCGTGCATAACGGACAAATGCTGTAGAAGATTAAAGGATTTAAAACTGATAGTTCCGTGAATTAAAGAAAAACATTCCTGGTGGAGGTATTCTTCTGATAAAACCGGTTTGCAAAAAAGTGAAGAGGAATTTTTTTGAGTAATTGACATAATAGACATTTTAGTTAAACAATTATTTACAATGCCAAACTACCCAGAGCCGGGGAAAACCTCTTTGTTATAAAGCAGATTTGAAATTGTGAAAATCAATATTTATGGTTGAGTTTAAGATTCTTTCAAAGGCAGGAAGCGAGGTGATGGTTGTACCTGATATGCCAACAACTTTTCCTGTCGCGGAAGCAAGTAAAGTGATTAGTAATTTCGGCACTATTCGTTTTCAGCGCATAGTGGGCGATGGTTTTGAAGCATGGTTAAGCAAGTATGTTGCGAAGCATTCTGCCGAACTTTCTGCAAGAGCTGATTTGGAAACGATTGAGATGTACATTGCTTTATATAACCAGTTCGAATCAACCTGGGATGGTATTGGAATGCCGACTTCAAGACCACTGCAGTTTGGTTTTTCCTATTGTCCGCATATTCATAATAAGGTCAAGCTTATAAAAGGCATGCAATATGAAACACTGGATTTTCATATAAAACCTTATATGCTTGAACCATTTCGTAAAATTTACCGGGAAGTGGATAAGTTTCTTAACAGGGTAGAAAGCAAACAATTTGCTACCATGAATTTTGAATGCCTCTTAAGTCCCGAAATGATCGTTGTACTTCACGATATGAAAAGGTATCGCCCGAGACCGGAACTCGTTTCAGGATTCATAAAAGCCAAATTGCAGGAATTATTGATCTATGCATTTGACACGGCATTCAAAGAAAGTCCGCCATCAAAAATAACTATCACAAAAGAGCTAAAGGATAAAGCGTATGACGCAAGAGTTATTCTTGAATCAAGGGTCAAAAACCCGCCTACTGTGTCTGCGTTGTCGCAGCTTGTATTAACAAATGATACAACCATGCAGTATCTTTTCAAACACTTTTTCAAATGTACGGTTTCTGAATACTCGCAGCTAATAAGGCTTGAAGTGGGGAGAGGATTACTGCTCAATACTTCGCTTACACTTGATGACATTGCGTACGAGACAGGGTATTATGATGCTTCCAGTTTTTCGGGAGCATTCAAAAAACGTTATGGTTGTACGCCGGGTGAATACAAAAAAGCAGGCAGGAAACCGCGTTAGTCTTTATTTTGCATTTATAAGATTATAATAATGACTGAGGAAAAACTGAAAGAAATATTACAACAGGGAGAAGGAATAGAAGTCGAGTTTAAGACGTCTCTGTTTGAATTGAATAAAGATGCTTTTGAATCTATCTGCGCCTTTTTGAACAGAAATGGCGGCCATCTATTTTTGGGAGTTAAAAATGATGGAGTAGTGGAAGGAGTAGTAGAGAGTATCATACCCGATATAATTAATAATATTATTACAAGCGCGAATAATCCTCTAAAGCTTAGCCCTCCATTTTATTTATCACCGGAAGTAGTGGATCTCGGAGAACATAAATTAATTCATGTTTATGTACCAGAAAGCTCACAAGTCCACAATACCAATGGAAAAATATTTGACAGAAATAAAGACGGAGATTTTGATATTACAAAACAAGCCGAACAAGTAACAAAGCTTTATCTCCGAAAGCAAACCACCTACTCAGAAAACCAGGTTTTTCCTTATCTGGAACTTGCTGATTTCAGACAGGATTTATTTAAAAGGGTGCACACACTTGCTGACAATGAAAGACCGGGGCATCCGTGGACGGAAATGAGCGATGAGGAGCTAATGCGCTCTGCGGGGTTATATAAGAAAGATCCTTTAACAGGCAAGAATGGTTATACATTAGCTGCAGCATTGTTGTTAGGCAGAGATGAAACAATTATCAGTGTGCTTCCACATCATAAGACAGATGCGATACTTCGGGTTGAAAACACTGACCGATATGACGACAGGGATGATATACGCACGAATCTGATTGAAAGTTATGACAGGCTCATGGCATTTATTGCAAAACATTTGCCTGATAAGTTTTACCAGGAAAATGAGCATAGAACCAGTCTGCGGGACAGATTGTTCCGGGAAGTAGTGAGCAATCTGCTCATTCACCGTGAATTTACGAACGCTTTCCCTGCCAAGCTTATTATTGAAAAGGATAGAGTTTATATAGAAAACTGGAGCCGTCCACATGGCGGAGGTTTGATTGATCCCTCTAATTTCTCGCCATTTCCAAAAAACCCGATAATAGCAAGATTTTTTAAAGAAATCGGAAGAGTTGATGAATTGGGTTCGGGTATTCGTAACTCCTTTAAATATTGCAGTGTCTATACACCCGGTGCGAAACCGGAGTTTATTGAAGGTGATGTATTTAAAACAATTATCCCTATAAAGCCAAAAGATTTAATTCCTGAAAAAGAGAAAGATACCGTGATTGATGCTGTAAATGATGCTGTAAATGATGCCGTAAATGATGCCGTAAATGATGCTGTAAATGATACTGTAAAAGAGCGTTTAAAAAGGGAACTAATAATTATTATTAAAAGAGATGGCATTTCTTTAAGCGAATTAAGAAAGCAATTCAATATTGAAAGAGCAACAGCTCAAAGGGATATGAAACTTTTAAAAGCCACAGGTTGGGTAGATTTCAAAGGAGCGGCTAAAACCGGGAAATATAAGCTTACGGAGACGGGAAGAAAATATTTTACTGATAAAAGCAAGGGCTAACGACTTACTGAGCCGTGCAGTAATGATTAAAAAGCAATCAGCAACTTCTAACTAACCTTATTTAATAAGGTTGATTATTCCGAAAATGACCAGCGTTATTTTATATAATTCTGGTCATTTTTTATGGTAAAAAGTTGAACGCCTCTGTAACTAATCAAAGCAATTTTTAAATAGTCCAGGACACAATTGGTTTGAAAAAGTTCACAGTAAGTTCGATGAAAAGTTCGTAGTAAAAAGTATCGGTGTTATGGAAAGAATAAGATCTAATAAGAAAGGTTATTGGAAAATAAAAATATAACCTCTCTAATTTTTGCTTTTATTTTCTAGAAATTTTTCCAGCAATTCCACTTTCTCCCTTTCGCTTTTTAAAAGTGCATCATATAGCTCGATAATCTTTTCGACAGGATTGAAAGTGTTATGTACTGAAGCGGCATTATCATGATAAGTATTAGCAATTATGTTATAAGTCGCTTCTTCACTAAAATTCTTTATTGCTTCCACCGGCACATTCAATGCCTTTGCAATTTCTTCCATTTGTTCATCATCAATCTTTTCCTTGCTCTCAATAAATGACATTTTCTGCTGGTTAATTCCTAATGTTGTGGCAAGCGTATCCTGCTTTACTCCTAATATTTCCCGTATCCGTTTTACATTACGGCCTTCATGTTTTGTTATTGGCATAATAGTATCAGTCATGTTACAAAAGTATACAATCAAGTGGCAAAAAACAGACGAGTCCCAGTAAAATAGTTTTCAAAACCATTATCCCTTTGGCAATAAAGCAAGAAGCAAAGGATGTATTAAGTTGGGAGGAAGTTCGTAGTAAGTTGGGTGATAAGTTGGGTGATAGGTTAAATATTTTTTTCACTTAACAGCTTTTCATATAAAGCGTTCTTTTCTTTTTCAACCTGAAGCAAGCGTTCATAGAGTTTTTTATTTTCTTCAAGTAACTCAACCTGTTTCTCTAATGAATTAATTGTACACTGATAGTTAAATGAACTGTGATCATTCATCGTGCTATTATCATTGAATGTAAGAATCTTATTAAATACAGCATCCTCATTAAAATTTCTAATTGCTTCCACGGGTACATTCAATGCCTTTGCAATTTCTTTCATTTGCTCATCATCAATCTTTTCCTTGCTCTCGATAAATGACATTTTCTGCTGATTAATTCCTAATGTTGTGGCAAGCGCATCCTGTTTTACTCCTAATATTTCCCGTATCCGTTTTACATTACGGCCTTCATGTTTTGTTGTTGGCATAATAGTATCAGTCATGTTACAAAAGTATACAATCAAGTGGTAAAAAACAGACGAGCCTCAGTAAAATACAGGCATAAAATATATTTTGCGGGCTTGCGCAGCTATTTGTTGGTAAAAGCAGCTATTTATTTTCCCGGCTGGTCTTTGTGAATAAGTGTTTACTATTAAGAGGCTGTTATTTTTTTATTACATTTATACTACTTTATAACTTCATATGCCGCCCCAATCCACTTATACTGACGAGGTTTT
>WNFY01014187.1_pt1 | contig 11367 bp, 9 predicted proteins | sample 5400091 | NCBI WGS metagenome assembly WNFY01 (sample SAMN13153364, study PRJNA577476) | soil metagenome | isolation source: 60 cm soil or saprolite under grassland replicate 1 | place: USA:California | collected 2016-06-15
TCGCCTTGAAATCGTCGGGACCGAAGCGGAGTGAGATTCGACCCCAATGGTTGGTGCGCCCGCCGACCATTCTGGCGCGCCACCACCTGAACTCGGTGCCTTCGGCCTGCGTGAACGGCTCTCCCTGCAGCTCCCATCCGCCGACACATGCATCGAATTCGCCGAACGGCCGATCAGTCGTCGATGCGCCACGACGCGGCGACTCGTACGGCATCTTGAGCATCACCGAATCCCTGGTATTGTCCCAGGGACCACCAGCTTCGAGGAGAAGCACGTTTGCGCCAGCCTGTGTGAGTGTGTAGGCGGCCATGCCGCCTCCGGCGCCCGACCCCACGATACAAACGTCGTACGTCTTCCGCTGCGGCAATGGCGCTGCGGAGGAAAGACCCAAGATCATCGCAGATCCGCGGTTGAGGACACGGGAAAGTACGCTTGGCCAACAAAAGACACTAGGTGCGCCGGGCGTCATTTTTGTGAGCCAATGCGGGCGTTAACCCGGCCTAAAAGCCGCGCGTTTTGGCACGCAAAAACGTGACTTGGGAGGTCGGAAAACCGTCTTTCTACCGAGCGAAGTACCCACGCCCAACCCGTTTCGCGCGTGCCTATGCCATACACAAGTGACAGCGCGAATCTCTACCGCATCGAGACCACTCGAAAAGCGGTCATTCTCACAATGCTGGGCGGTGAGGAGCTCCGGGGGAGCGTGTTCATTCACTTCTCGTCCTACCGGCCGTTCGAGTTTGAGGACGTGTCCGAACTGTTCAACGCCGATTCTCCATTCTTCCCGCTGGAGCTCGAGACCTCTGAAGTCGTGCTCGTCTCGAAGGAACGTGTTGCCGAAGTAGCAGCCAATCGCGGCGATGGCGCATCCGACCAGGTTCCCAGCGAAGGAACGATTCCGACCGCCCTCCTGCAAATCATGCTCATAGGCGGCGAAGTTCGACTCGGCTCCATCCGCCTGGAGGCACCGCCGGGCCGGGCACGGGTGAGTGATTACCTCAACGCGCTCACTTCGCGGTTTCTCACACTCTACACCTCAAACGAAGCGCGCCTGATCAATCGTTCGCTGATCGACCGCGTTCGTCCACTGGACTGACATGGCCCAGCTAGATCGGTTTCTCAACCTGCTCATGACCAATAACGGCACGGCGCTGCTGATGTCGGAAGGCGAGATCGCCACCGTGACGATCAAGGACTCGCCACGGCCGGTGATGAAACAGCCGCTGACGAGCGCGCAGATTCTGACGCTGCTGCGCGAGATTGCGCCGGCCAATCAGCCTCATTCACTCGACGCAGCGGGAGGAGTACGCTTCGAGTACTCTTGCGCGGATGGAACGTTCGAGGTCTCTCTCACCCAGAACGGCAAGATTGCCGCACGGATCCAGCCGAAAACTGTTGCGCAGAGTTCCGCGAAACCGAAGACGCCAAACGGACAGGCAGCGACTCCAAAAGTGGCTACGCAACCCGCTGCCGCGGCGACAGCGGCCCAGCAGCCTGCGTCACGCGTCGAAGCCCCGCGCACTGAAACTCCCATCGCGACAGCCGTAGGCGTGAGCAATACCGGAAATCGCACACTCGACAAAATCGAGAACCTGTTGCGGACGCTTGTGGCCAACAGGGCGTCGGACCTGCATCTGCGGGCCGGCTCCCCGCCGATGGTGCGCTCCAACGGCGAGATCGCTCCGATTCCGAACGAGTCGGTGCTCACGTCCGGCGAAATCGACGCGATGCTGCAAGCGCTGATGCTCGAGCACAATCGAAACGAATTCAAGCAAATCAACGACACCGATTTCGCGCACGAGATAGCCGGCGTCGCGCGCTTCCGCGGTAACGCGCTCAGAGATCGCAAAGGAACGGGTGCCGTGTTCCGCGCGATTCCGGCCGCGGTGGTGACAGTCGAGCAGATGGGGATCTCGCAGGAAGTGCAGCGGCTATGTCATCTGACAAAGGGACTCGTTCTCGTCACGGGTCCGACAGGCTCGGGAAAATCTACGACCCTTTGCGCATTGATCGATCTGATCAACCGTACACGCACGGATCACGTCATCACCATCGAAGATCCAATCGAGTTCGTGCACGAAAGCAAGAAGTGCCTGATCACGCAGCGGCACGTCGGGGTCCACACTTCTTCGTTCAAGCACGCATTACGCGCAGCGCTTCGTGAAGATCCGGATATCGTGCTCGTCGGTGAACTCCGCGACCTCGAGACCGTGTCCATGGCGATCGAGACCGCCGAGACTGGACACCTGGTATTCGGAACGGTCCATACGTCGACGGCGGTCAGCACTGTCGATCGCGTCATCGATCAGTTCCCACCCGACCGTCAGGCTCAGATCCGCGTGATGCTCTCCGAGTCGCTCAAGGGAGTCATTTCGCAGGTCCTCTGCAAGAAAATCGGCGGCGGCCGTGTCGCGGCCCGCGAGATCATGCTCTCGACCCCGTCGGTCTCCAATCTCATTCGCGAAGGAAAGACGTTCCAGCTGCCGTCGGTGCTTCAGACCTCGCGCCGGCTCGGAATGGTGACGATGAACGATGCGCTGATCGAGCTCGTCGACTCAAAGCAGGTCGAGCCGCAGGAAGCGTATCTCAAAGCGACTGACAAGGTCGGAATCCTCAACATGCTGAAACAGCGCGGCAAGGATGTGAGCTTCGCGGACCCCGATGATGCGAGAGCGGTTGGAGCATCGAACGAGGCACCAGCGAAGCCCGCGAGTCGAGCCGGCGCGTCGCGCTAGGGATTCTGCTGGGCCGTATCGATTCGCGCCTGTCTTGCAGCTGCTGAATCGGCTGTGGTCATCGTCTTCTGAACGGCCTTCGCGCCGGGAATTTGTGAGCGGGCGATGATACTGTCCTTCTCGCGCTCCGAAAGGGTTGACTTGGTCTGCTCCGACTCCTTTGTGCAGCCAGCAACCAGCGTGAGTACGGCGGCCGTGACTGCAAATCCGCGCTTCGACATGAGAGCCTCGGTCAGATCGGTGTGTTGGAGGATAGCTGCTGCTGCACCCGTGAGGGCGCTGGCCGCGCCTGCTCGCTAAGCAGCTTCGTTGTGAAGCGTTGTCCTTCGGAAATTCGCTCGACTTCCAGCGCGATCGCGTCGACCGCCTGCTCGAGGCGAGCGAACCGTGCGTCGTCCAGCGGCTCTCGCTTGGCATCGGTGACATGACGCGCGATCCACGCACGCGAGATCGTTCTTATCGAATACGCAACGGAGCCGAATAAGGCTACCGCGACCATTACTTTCCCGGGATCGTCCATAGGCTCCTGCCTATAAAGTGTCGAATCCATACGGACAAGCGGCGAATTTGGTTCAAGAGCACTCCGCGCCTGGTCGGCAGAATCGTTACTCCGGTCATCCTGGGTCGGTTATGCGGGTGCCCCCGCAGGGACACCTTCACCGACCGGCACCGCACTTGGGCCCCGCGGCTTGAACAGGAATGCGAACAGGATGAAGACCAGTGCCGCGCCAGCGGACGGAACCAGCCAGATCGAATGCCAGTCGTGGGTAACCTTCAGGCATTCGTGCGCAGCGGCGGCCGCATCGCTACAGGCGGGATTCGCCGTCGCATAGCGATTCACTACCGTTCCCGACACGAATGCGCCGATGAAGTATCCGAGACCGTTGGTGACGAAGTTGATGAGTCCCTGCGCCGCGGCGCGAATCTTCTCGCCGGCACGTTGGTCGGTGTAAATCTGACCAGCGACGAAGAAGAAATCGTAACAGACGCCGTGGAACAGGATTCCGATGTAGATGAGCACCATCACTGGCCCGACCGCACCAGTCCCGAAGGCCAAATAGCGAAGCGACCATGCGGCCATTCCAACGAGCATGATGACTTTGATTCCGAACCTCCGCAGAGCAAACGGCAGCATCAGCATGAAGAAGATCTCGGACATTTGGCCGAAGGTCTGAATGAAGGCCGGATCGGGCGCCTTGATCTCATTCAGGAAAGGGTTCGCGAACGTGTAGTAGAACTGCAGCGGAATACAGAGGAGAAACGAGCCAGCGACAAAGATGAAGAAGTCCCGGTTCTTGAGAAGCGCAAGCGAGTCGAGACCCAGCGCATCGTGAACGCTGAACCTTCCGCCCGGTGCCTTAGGGGGCGTGTGCGGAAGCGCCAGCGAGTACAGCGCCATGATGATCGAAGCCCCTGAGGCAAGTCGCATCGGAAGCACCAGCGCGTCGGCGTGGAATACCTTCCCCACCAGAAATCCGGCCACGATCCACCCGATTGTGCCGAGAACACGAATGAACGGGAAGTCGCGACCCGGATCGCGCACGTGGTGGAATGAAATCGAGTTCGTGAGAGACAGCGTCGGCATGTAGCACAACGCGTAGAGAATCAGCAGCGGATAAAAACGTCCGAACGTACTCTGCAGCGAGACCAGATACATCACTACGCCACCGATCAGATGCAGCAGCGCCAGAAGCTTCTCGCTCGAGAAGTATCGGTCGGCAACAACTCCCATAAAAAACGGCGACACGAGCGCCGCGATCGCCGTTGCCCCGTACGCCAGTCCGATCTGGCGATCGGTGAAGTGGAGCGTCTGACCGAGGTACGTCCCCATCGTAACGAACCAGACCCCCCAGATGAAATACTGGAGGAACATCATCGCCGAAAGCCGCGCCCTCGCGCTCACGGCAAAACCCTGATGCGGATGTTGCGAAGCGAAAGGGTACCGTCGTGATCACCCTGAATCCCGATGTACCCCCGGGGCGCGGTTCCGTACTTCGGATAAGCGACGAACTTGCTCGCCTTGACCTTCGCCTGCCAATCAGGACTTCCGAGCTCGTACTCGAGTAGCTTCTGTCCGTTCATCCAGTGTTGCACGCTGTTGCCATTGACTACGATCAGTGTGGAGTTCCACTGATCCGCCGGCTTCACGACCCCAGCTGGCGACGGATAGAGCGCGTAGTCATCGGTGCCTCGATAAAAAATACCCGCGTTGCCGCCCGCGCTCAGTTTCCAGTCGAGCGCCAACTCGAAGTTTCCGAACTGGTCTCTCGTGATGATGTCGCCGACCGAGCCCGTCTTGGTCAGGACGCCGTCGACGATTTTCCAGCCGTCGGGCATTGTCTGCTGCTTGTACCCCCTCCAGGCCGCGGTGCTCGTTCCGTCGAAGAGCGAGCGCCAGCCCGCCGCGCGTTGTTCAGGCGTCAAGGCCGTAGCGCCAGATGCATTGCTGGCAGACGAGCCCGATGTATTACCCATTGGTGTGCATGCGACGACGAGCAGCGTCAGCTGCGAGACAATCGCCACACGTGCGGCAGCTCCATGCATCATGGCTTCCTCTTGATGAAGTATTCAGACTGCCCAACCTGCGCGATACTCTCGCGTCAGGTATTGATTCGCATCTGCGATATTTGTCACCCGCATGTTGTCACCGTCGTACAGAATCTTGCGTCCCTGCCCTGTGCGCAGGGCGACAATCCCGAGCAGCATTGTTTCCGTGAGCTGTGCGGCATACTCGAGCGGTGAGCTCGCCTTGGCTTCGCCCTTGATCGCCTTCACCCAGTTCATCTCGTGACTCCACGGAATTCGAGCGTAAGTCTTGGGCACGAGCGCGGCCTCTTCAGTAAGAGCGACAGGGAATAAGCGCGGGTTCGAGCCATAGGTGTCGTTCATCAGAATTCCCTTTTCTCCAATGAAGATCACGCCGCCCTCGCTCTTCAGAGTGACGTCGTCGGGCAGGACGTCAGGGCGCGGCGGATAAAGACCACCGTCGTACCAGCTCAATTTTACCGGAGGCTGCGCGCCACGCGCCGGGAACTGGTAGTGGACCGCCGTCGCGACTGGGTATGATACCGGGCGATTGTATCCGCGCGCCTCGCGACTTCCTGCAGGCGCCTTCGGGTCTGGCGGCACTGCCGTTGTTCCCCACTGCGTTGATGTCGCCTCGATGCTCGTAGGATAAGTGAGACCGAGCGCCCAGAATGGGTGATCGATCAGATGCGCTCCCATATCGCCGAGCGCGCCGACGCCGAAGTTGATCCACCCACGCCAGTTGAACGGGTGATAGATCGGGTGATATGGCACGTCCTCGGCGACGGGCCCGACATAAAGATCCCAGTGCAGCCCTGGCGGTATGGGATACGACCCCATGGCCGATGCCAGCACCTGATTCACATAGCGGAAGCTCCACGGATTCCCAAACGGACTAGGCTGTGGTGCTGGCGGGGGCGAGCCCGTCGGACGCGGAACGCCCTGCGGCCAATAAACGACTGGCCGATTCGTCCACACGTGTACGTCTCTCACGGGCCCGATGATTCCCGCCTGAATCCATTCGTTGACGAGGCGGGCCCCGTCCATCGAGTGACCCTGATTCCCCATCTGGGTCATGATCTTCGGGTTGGCCAGGGCCAAATCGCGCAACACGCGCGCTTCGTGAACTGAGTACGTCAGCGGCTTCTGGACATACACGTGCTTCCCGTTCTGCATTGCGGCCTTCGCGACAACGGCATGCAGATGGTCGGGAGTTGCGATCACGATTCCATCGATGTCCTTCTGCTTGTCCAGCATCGCGCGGAAATCCGAATAACGCGCTGCCTTGTCGAATTTCTGCTTGAGAGTGATTCCTTCCGGCCGATCCCTTTTCTGATCGTCCTTCAGTTTCTCCGCTACCTTGGACTCGGAATATGCGAAATCCACATCTGCGAAGGCGACGAGATTCTCCGTCTTCGCCAGGTCGAGCGCGTTCTCAGAGCCCATTCCTCCAAATCCAACGACCGCGAAGTTGATGGTGTCGCTGGGCGCCTGAAATCCGACTCCGCCCAGGACATGTCGCGGCACGATCATGACACCGACACCGATTTTTCCGGTGTCTGCGACGAATTTGCGCCGCGTGACTTTCTTGGACCCCATGCAAAACGACTCCTCCAGCGCTCGCCGGCTGGATCAGTATCTCAGGGCGTGTAGATAGTTGTAGCTATTACGGATTGTGGCGATTGGGTCAGCAGGTTGATCGTGCTCGACGATGTAATGTTTGATTCCCGCCTTGTCGCTCTGAGCGAAGATAGATCGGAAGTCGATCTTTCCCTGACCGACATCAACCATGCGGTTGTCGGGAGGTCCAGCGGAATCCTTTACGTGCACCATCGGGAAGCGCTTCGGGTATCGGTTGAAGAAGTCGAGGGGATCGCCACCGCCGAATACGACCCAGTAGAGATCCATCTCAAAATCGACAAGCGATGGATCGGTTTCTTTCAGCAACAGATCCAGCGGCCGCTGACCATCGACGCTTCTCAACTCGAAGTCGTGGTTGTGGTAGGCGAAGCGCATGCCCGCCGATTTTGCCTGTGCACCGGCCTTGTTGAACGCCGCCGCGTGTCGCTTCCAGTCGTCAAGCGTTTTGCGCTTGTCTTCAGGAATCCACGGGATGGTGGCCCAGTGATGGCCGATTGCCTTAGCATCGTCGAGCTGTTTCTGCCAACCGCTGTCGAGCGACTCGAATGGCAGATGGGTCGATGGGGAACTGAGTCCGTCCCGCCGCAGCAGCTCACGGATCTGGGCTGGAGTTCGACCGAAGTAGCCGGCAAACTCGACTTCTTTGTAACCGATCGCGGCAACTTTGGAGAGTGTGCCAGGAAGGTCGGTTTTCATCAGGTCTCGAACGGTGTAGAGCTGAAGCCCGATTCGTTTCAGCTTTCGGCGCGGCGCCAGAATCTCGCTCGCGGCCATAGCGTCTCGGCTCGCGATTCCGAGGGCAGCGACTCCGAGCGTTGCGATGAAGTTGCGACGGGTCTGCATTGTAAGAGAACCGTGGTGAGGTTGCAGCTAGTATGGAGAAGCTGTGCACGCTCCGCAACAAAGCTGCGCCTGTTCAGTCAGCCGTGGGTGATTCCCCCAAAGTGCTTTCCGTTGTCTCGAGATCGTCCCAGCGACGCGCCGGAATAGCGAACGCGAAGGTGCTTCCTGTCTCTTCCGGAAATTCCGCCCATGCGCGTCCGCCAATCGATTCGACTGTCTCGCGAACGATGCTGAGGCCGAGGCCGCTGCTGTTGGCGTCGGTCACCGTCTCGCCGTGCGCTCGATAGAACTCCTGAAAGAGCTGTTCCCGCTTGTCCGCCGGAATGCCGATTCCGTTGTCATGGACGCGAATCACGACTTCTCTGTCCTTTTCTGTATCAGGACCTTCGACAGTTGCTTCGATCGCGACCCAGCGTTCGCCTTTCGCGCTGTCTGAATACTTGATGCCATTCGACAGGTAGTTCATGAGGCAGAGCTCCACCGTCGCTGCATCGACCTCGATGGGTGGAAGGTCGCTCGCAACACGCACGTCGACTCCTTTCGCCTTGGCGGCTTCCCTGAGCTCGCGAACGGCTTCGCTCGCGGCCACTGGAAGGAGCACGTTCCGGCAATGCCTCGAGTCGGCCTGCGTCCTCGACAGAGACTCGAGGTTCGCCAATACTCGCCTGAGACCGTCTGCATTCCTCGCGATGATCTCCTCGAATTCCTTCCGCTCTGATTCATCGGCCCACGACTCGGCGAGAATCTCTGATGCGTTGGAAATCGCATTGACCTTGTTCTTTAGCTCGTGCGCCACAGTCCGATTGAATTTGCGGAGTCGGTTCTCACGCTCGTTGATCTGGGCGGAGTACAACCGGAGGTAATGACTGACAGTCGCCTGTCGAATCAGCTCGATCGCCTGCGCTGTGCGTTGCCAGCAGGCCAGGAAGTCTGTCCTGGGAATGTCTTCCTGGATGTTCTCCGCAGTGTCCGCCAGAAAGTCGAAGATGATCTCTCCGAGCATCTCGTATTCCTTGAGAAGCTCATATGCGTCGAAGCCCTGGGCATGCCTGAGCGCGCCCAGCTCCATTGCCTTGGCAACGACCGGAGCCTGGGCGGCCATGTCCCTTTCCGGGCGCTTGATGTATCCCGCGATGCCCTCGATGAGCAGCGGCACGTGATTGATCAACTCGTGAGTCGGAAAAACTCTCTTCGAGGAAATCGCGACTCGCGCGGTGATTCGATCGAGCCACTGCGTGACGAGCGCCTGCTTGGCGGTGCAGAGTCTGCCTGCCAGCGTTGAGGCCAGCTCGACGGGGTAAGTAGACAGATCTGTTGCCACGACGTCCCCCAAAGTTTCGTGAAATCGTGATTAGCTCAGCAAAAAGAGTTCTCATGCAAAGAGCCCGGGCTTGCTGGGCTCTTTGCATGTGTCATGACGCCTTTGGCGATGAGGTGATTATCTGCCGGTCAGCTCCAGGCGAGTGTAGAGGAAACGTCCGTTGTAGCCAAACGGTGAAGCCGGTGGCCAAGGGAAGATGTCGAAACCATTCCCCTCGTTCATCCGGTCGGGATAAACGTCGAAAATATTCCGGGCACCCAGGGACACCTTGAATCCCCGCAAGGGAACGAAGCCAACCTCGGCGTCAACCAGTCCCTTGCCGTTGTAGTTCTGCACGTCGTCGCCGCTGTAGCTATAAAGCGACGAACTGTACTTGCCGTAGTACGAGTAGCGGGCCAGGCCATTCCAGGCCCCTCGCCTGAACTGCCCGGTTACGCTGGTTCGCCACGCTGGACGCTCTTTGGTCATCGCCAGCAATCCCCCCTCGTCGTATTTGCCGATCAAATCTTCCCCCGTTCCCTCGAGCTCGGGCGGCAGAGGAATGTTGTTCTCATTGGGGATTGTTGTACGAGTGAAATTGAAAACCGCATTCACGTTGGCCGTGCCGCCTAGTGTGCCGATGGTGTAGTCGCTGGTCACGTCGAGCCCCCGTGTCCTGGTATCGATCGCGTTGGTGAAATACTGCGCGGCCTCGGCGCGCGACCCGATGTTGCGAAGTATCGAAGCGACACTGTCGGTGTCCAGGAAACCAGTGATGGTGATGCGGTCATCGAGAGCGATGTAGTAGAAATCACTGGTGAAGGTCAGATTGTCCACAGGCGTGACGGCGAAACCGGCGCTGAAGTTCCGCGACGATTCGGGGCGCAGCGGACGCGCACCGAGCGCCCGAGCTTCCCGGGAGTTTACCGGAAAAATTCCGATCTCGAACGGAATTGGATTGCCGGTGACTGGATCAGCCTTGAAGTTGGTGACGACGCTCGAGTAGTAGCTCTGGTTGAGTGAGGGCGCGCGGAATCCGGTGCTGATCGCCGAACGGAGAGTCAGACGCTGTGTCGGCTGCAGCCTCATCGCCAGTTTGCCGGTGAGCTTATTTCCGAAATCGGTGTAGTGCTCGAACCGGGCAGCGACATTGGCAAGAAGCTTTGGAATGAGATCGCCCTCGAGCTCGGCATAGGCGCCCACGTTGTTGCGATGAGCATCCGCTTCGTCGGCTGGTCGAAAGCCGGGGAAGACCTGCGAACCCGAGGGGGCAATGCTTCCATCCTGGGCAGGATGAAAGCCGTTGATGTATGAGGCGGGTTCGCCCGCGCCGATCTGATACCGCTCGTTCCGGAATGCAGTGCCCAACGCGACGTTCACCGGCGAGGCGAGTCCAAGCGCGTATTCGTGGCTTGCATCGAGACTGAGAATCGCCTCAGTGAACTTCAGCTCACCAGCGAAGATGTTCTTCTTGTTGGGAATTCCGGGATCATCGGCAGTGCCGAGCACTCCGTCGGCGCCCGGCGCGCATGGAGTAGCCAGGCATGGGCCAAGTGAAGTATTGAGAGTGTTCTCGAGATTGTACTTGAAGCCGTTGTGTCCGACGGTGCCGCCGAGATCGTATGACCACCCGGACATCAATCCGCGAACGCCGCCGGCGCCAGAAAAGTCAACAACGTCGGGCGCGAATTTCGGAAGAAAGCCATTCGGATAGATTGCGGGCCAGTTGCGCTCGCTCGATGGAGGTCTGAAGTACCCGAATCCGGCGCCCTGCCGAAAGCTGTAACCGCCGAAGGCGTACAAACCCGCAGAGGGATTCGCGGGATTGAACGGGAAGCTGGCACTGGCAAAGGTCATCAAATCCTTCGACGCGCCATCTCCCCAGTGGTGGTTGGGCATGCCAATCGAGTTGTTCTTGGTGACGAGCTTACCATCGACCACCGCATCGGCGTCGCCAGCGACGAACATGTCGGTCGGATCGGGCCCGGCGCGGTTTGTCGGCTGCCGGTCGCGATATTCCGCGAACAAACCGAGAGACCCGCGACCCAGCGGGAGTCCCCAGCCGCCGTTGACATCGACCGTGCGTCCGTCGTGCGGATAAGCAGGGCGCGAGCCGCCGGCATCGGGAAGAGCGGCGGGATTCTCCTTACTCGTCATATACTGGCCGAGATCGGCAGTCAGGAACGGCGAAAACGTTCCCTCTTTCAGCACCACGTTGACGACGCCAGCTATGGCATCGGAGCCGTACTGAGCAGCGGCGCCGTCGCGAAGAACCTCGAGTCGGCTGATCGCGCCAGACGGAATGGCGTTCATGTCGACGCC
>WNFY01007005.1_pt1 | contig 11366 bp, 10 predicted proteins | sample 5400091 | NCBI WGS metagenome assembly WNFY01 (sample SAMN13153364, study PRJNA577476) | soil metagenome | isolation source: 60 cm soil or saprolite under grassland replicate 1 | place: USA:California | collected 2016-06-15
CAAACGAAATCGCCGCTCATCGCCCGGCACATCGAGCAGGCTGCGACGGCAGTACGTTCCAGGCACACCCGCAGGGAGTATGTGGAGGCATTGGAGATCCTGACACAAGGCTGGGCAGAAGGGAAAAAAGTGCGTTTGCGTTATCGCTCTTATACGAAGGACGAGACGACCGAGCGTACCTTTGCTCCCTACTTCATTGAGCCTTCTGGAATCGGCTACGCATGTTATGCTATTGGCTACGATGAGATGCGCAACGCCATACGCACCTTCAAGGTCGAACGTGTCTATGAAGCGCGGCTGACCGATGAGCCTTTTACAATACCAGAGAGCTTCGATCCGCAGCGTCTCTTGGCATCCGCGTGGGGAGTGATCTGGCGCGACGAAGGTGAGATTGAAGTGACGCTCCGCTTTGCGCCTTCTGTTGTGCGACGTGTCAAGGAGAGCACCTGGCACCATAGCCAGCGTATCGAGGACTTGCCAGATGGTTCTTGTCTCTTCACGGTGATGATTGGTAGCACGCAGGAGGTCAAGCCGTGGATCAGAGGCTGGGGTGCAGCAGTAGAGGTCTTGTCGCCGCAGGAGTTTCGTGAGGAGATGATTGAGGAAGTAAGGGAGATGGCAAGGGTGTATAGGATAGTGTAGCGGTTCAAATAATGGACCACTACCCGACTCCATAAAGTATCCTCAGCGGATCGAGCAGATGAATTTGAGCTCAGGCATCAAGCACGAGCCACCACTTTCAGTACGCTCAGGGTGCGTCGTACTCAATATTATAATCCTGAAGCAAGAGGGATACAAGACGGGGTCACTCAAAAGGAGCATCTAGATTCACTAATGATTATGTCTATCCCCTTCGATCGCAAATTTGGCGTCGGCAATGCCAAATACAATTGCTCTCCAAATTCGGAACACTATAATATATACACAGTTTATCCCTTGTGTCTTGTACTTGAAAGACAAAATTTCTCGTTGTAAGATGAATGCATGAGGAAAACCTCACATTCATAAAACGAGGAGAGCAAAATGCCAAACTTACCAAATGACCCGAAAAGCGTTTCTACAAGAGTAAGAGTCCCAACGGTTGTTGCCAGAGCAATAGACGATGAGCACCTTGCTGTACGGTTTGCACAAGTGGGAGATCGAAACCGCTTCAACCTTATACTTCAGCGATTTCGATTTGATTTCGTGCTAGCTGAATGTCAGGAACTGGAACGCTTGACATGGTGGATTATTGGCTCAAGCCAACGTAGTGAGCTTGTAGAGTTTTGTAGGCGTAATGGCATGAGGTTAGTAGAAAAACGTTAAGGAGCAATGTTAATGTTGGATGAACTGCGCACCTCATTCTGTCAGTTGTTTGGCGCAGAGAAGGCTTACGACTTTCAGGTAGAAGTTGCCCAACATCTCCTCTTCGAGCGAAAAAGTGTCATCCTCCAAGCTCCTACCGGCAGCGGGAAGACCTGGACTGCACTCTTCCCCTTCCTTCATGCCTGGCAGACTAATCAGGTCTTCCCACACAAGTGCCTCTATGCAGTACCACTGCGTGTACTGACAGAGCAGTTCAAGGATGTCGCGGAACGATTCTTTTCTAGTATGCGACGAACTGCACCTGTTCCCCATCGATGAACAGAACGCCCGAGGGGCACTCGCTACACTCATTGAACTGCTGCGCACCCTTGGAGATGCCTTCCCTTTCCTTCTGATGACAGCGACTCTCTCAGACCAAATGCTCAGGGTATTAGAACGTGAACTTAAAGTTGCACGGGTAGTGGTCAATGAAGCTGAGCTATCCCAGATCGAGTCGCAGCAGAAAATACGTCGTTACCACGTTGTTCCTGACCCGTTGAGTGCTCAAGCTGTCCTTGCACAGCATCGTACCCGTTCTATAGCAATCTGTAACCAGGTTGAACGGGCTATAGACCTGTATGATGCGCTTTGCCGAGAGGTAGAGGCAGATCCCTTGCGCCGGGGAAAGACGGAGGTACAGCTTCTCCATTCTCGGTTTATTAAGCAGCATCGAGAACAGAAGGAAACAGCGATTCGGCAGCAGTTCAAGAAATACAGCGCAGAACAAGGTAGCGGACAGCGTATCTCCAGTCTCATTATTGTCGCGACACAGGCGATCGAGGTGGGTTTGGATATTACCTGTGAACAGTTGCACACGGAACTCGCACCTGCGAATGCGATTATTCAACGGGCCGGGCGTTGCGCTCGGTATAAGAATGAGGAAGGGGACGTACATATCTACCGCCTCCCTGACGATACAAAACAGCCGTATCTTCCTTACGATACGGCTCGTTGTGACAACACCTGGGAAGTGTTTAGCCGGAGCCAATACAACGGACAACCACTATCATTTAGCGATGAGCAACTAATTGTTTCTGCTGTTCATAATCCCACTGATGAGAAGCTCATCACAAAGATATTACAAGAAAGCTACGGGCGTTGGGAGGATATGAATGCCGCCATGTTCCGTGGAGAGAGAGGGGGTCGAGCACGCCTGATCCGCAAAGTAGATTCCCGCATGCTGCTGGTTCACGACAATCCTCCACAGATACTTAACCCATACGCGTGGCGTGGCTTCTCACTGTTCCAAGGAACCCTGCGTGGATGGATCATAGAGTTGCGCGAGAAGGATGGGTTTAGACCTTGGATGATCCAGTTCCCTGTTGAAATTGAAGCTGACCCTGCCCCAGATAAAGATGATCCCTTGAAAGATGTAAAGCGGATGATCGAGTATCACTGGGAACGAGTTACTCACGAAGAGATGATTGACCTCTCGCCCGTGTTTGTCGTACATCCAAGTCTGGTAGCATACGATGAGGAACGTGGATTTCGGCTCAAACCCGCAGAACAAGCTCTAGACATTGCTGCATTGGCGCAGGAGCCACCCGAGAGCGTAGCAAGGCAATATGAGACACGCTATGCTCTGGAGAACTACACAGAACACATTGAAAAAATGCTCTCGGTTTATCAGCAGCGAAGTACGCTAGCAACGCAATTAACGTTGGTTGCACAGCGTCTCGCATCCAATCCAGATTATGGTGTAACTATCGAACAGATTAAGCGTGCTGTGCTCCTGGCCATTGCGCTGCACGACGTTGGCAAGCTCCAGGTGGAGTGGCAGAAGTGGTCGCATGCCTATCAGCAAGCCATTCATGAGCCACAGCCTGAGCACAAGATGATTGTCCATACCCACTTCATGCCACGGCAGCAGCCACTCCACAAACAGGCTGAAGAGGAATTACGACAGCAAAAGCGCCCTCCGCATGCAGCGGAGGGCGCCTGGGCATCCTGGCCGATTATTGTGGAAGCGCTTGATGGGGACGAGTGGCTCAGCCAGGCCGTCTTTACTGCGATCACCCGGCATCACTCTTCATTTGCATCGACGATTGAGAAGTACATTCTACATGAGCATGCCCAGGAAGCGATCGGAGAGGCACTCACCAGGATTGGTCTTCCCAGGCAACTCTCGACGCGTACTACCATGCAAGAGCGCCTATTTGTGAAAGAAGGGGCTCTGGATGGGAAGCTTCTCGACAGTGGCGATATCCAACAATGGCTGATCTATACATTGGTTGTACGAGCGTTACGACTGTGTGATGGAAAATCGTTGGAGGGGCTATAACATGTACCAGAATACCTACTACGTACCTAAGCAAACAGGCACGCTTACTGACGCATTACTCGCCTTTGGCGTGGCAGTCTTGCTGGAACAACTGCTTCAGGCAGGCCACAAAGCGCGGCGCTATAGCCCAGTGCGTATTGAAGATGCAGGGTCGCACTATGTCATCCTCCTACCAGAACCAGTGCAGGAGGAGTGGCTTGAACAGCGAGCACTTCCTCTCGATATGGCCAAGGCTATCAAGCGTAAGAAAGACCTTCCAGAAGGCGTACCGATGATCGATTACAACCTGATCTGGGAGGAGATTCGCCAACAGAATGCCCTCAGAGCAGCACAACGAGCAGCACGTCGCTTAGCTGGGCAACAAGCAATGCAAGACCTACAGGAAAGTTTCCAAGGGCAGCCTCATCGCGATGTGGCACTGCTGATTGGTGATTACCGCATGCAGGTCGAGGGCATCCACAATCAAGCTGTCATCCAGTGGTGCGAAACGGTACAGGCAGGCTATCAGGCTAGGAATCTGAGCACTATCTTGCAGATTTTTGCAACACCCTGGTCAGATCCCGAGGTGGCTGCGGATGAATGGGCCGCCCAGGTAAAGTTGAAGAGCGTCAAGCGCCGATTGACCGTCTCACAAGTTTTCAATCCAAGTATGGGGAAGGGCCAGAACCGAACCAAGATGGATAAACTGCTCATGGAAAATGTTAACTCCTTCTGGCTGCTGGAGTATCTCAAGGCTGTTGGTCTTTTTGTAGCGGCAGCACCACGTGCTTTTACCGACGAAAATATGCGCAAGACCTATGTGCTGGCTCCGTTCAATATCACTCTTGCAGATCACAAAGACATTTTCAAACAGCACTTCGAGCCCACTTTTTATGGTATGAGTATCTCACCGATTAAAGCAGACATACTGGCATCATTACAGTATGCGAGTGCGTATCTTTCCTTCTGTCAAGAGGCACGCAGGGAGGAGCGAGAGATACCACTCAATCCGCGGAAGAGCGTTAAAGGCTTCTACGTCGCTACTTATGTGCTGCTAAGTAAAAATTCTTATACGATGATCAACCTTTCCTTTCTCGGCTTACCACCATGGTTACATCGCATTGAGACGCTTGAAGATGTTGTTGCAGTGCAAGAGGTGATTGATGAGCACGAGAAGCTCATTCGACCGTTAGAAGAGCAGTTTCAAGAAGGAAGCGAACTTCTGAGCGCCTACCGCGACTTCCTTACGGGCAGCCGGATGGACGCTTTCTTCGATTTCTGTGCTGGCTATGGTGAGTACGTGGTTCACACCTTGCTCACAAGCCCACGAGTAAAGCAGTACAGTGTTGCGTCATTGGACGAAATTTTTAGGAGGATTACTATGACAGAACCGGACGGGGCATCTCTTGACCAAGGAATCGGCAGCGAGGATGATCTGACCGAATTTAGCTTTTCATCGGGAGAACATCCAGGTTTTCATCACATTGCCTCTGCCATCAGGTGGAGCACAACTATTCCGCAGCGCCAAAATGCCAACTATAAATCGGGACAACGCGCTGAGAAGCCATTGTATACCGTGCGCTACGGACTCGGACACAACCTACGCCGGAAGGCCAATTCCGCCGACGAGTTTATGGAAGCGTTGACAGAGTTCGTACATGACTACAACGCTGAGACAGACCAGATCTATGAAAATACCAGTGAGGAGCGCAAGCAAGACCCACTCAACTATCCACGTACGCACTACCGTCGGCAGGTCCTAAGGAGCGATCTTGACGATGTGCTAGTCTTAGTCAAGGAGCACGGCCCAACTCTAGTCTGCAAGATGCTTGTTGCCTATGGTTATGCAGCAGTCGGTGGGAAGGGCGGCGAGGGACCAAAGACGGACGAGGGTGATGAAAACGACAGTCGTAGCCAGTACACTGAGGATGAGAAAGAGGGAACAAATTGATGACAGTACAGATACTCCATTCAGTATCAATCTGCGGCCGAGTCATTCTCGACCTCCATGCACTCAACAATGAGGGGAGCGAGGGCAATCAGCTCAACACCCGCCAGGTTTACATTGTGACAGGCAGGGGGCGAAGCCTGCACCCGGCACATGTCAATGCGATTAGTGGTGATATGCTCAAGCATATTCAGGCTGAGCATTTCCGTCGACTAGCCCAACACTACCAACTCCCGCTCTCACAGGGCGCAAGCCTTGGGAATGCGAACCGGATAAACTGGGACTTTGAGAATGTGGCTGACAGGAAGATCAGCAGCAGCGAGAAAGATTACCAGTTGATGGATCGCATCATCAGTACCTGTGCACTGACTGACGTCGCTGGCATCCTGGTCACAGGAGGCAACAAATCTACCCCTCGCAAGTCACTGGTGGAGTTTGGATGGACAGTCGGGGTACCAGAACTGACAAAGACAGAGAGCTATCTCCATACAAAGTATGTCGCAGATAGTGGTCAGGAGAAGAAAGCGAGCGATGGCACCAATCTCGGGCAAAATCTCTTCCATCGCCCGGCCTCATCTGGCGTCTATGCGTTCATGTGTCACATTGAGGTAGCGCGTGTTGGCTATAACGACATCGCCCAGCACTATCCTGTTGGACTAAGTGAAGAAGAGCGCAGTCGCCGCAGTCGCGCACTCTTAGAAAGTGTCCTCTATACCTTCCTGCAACTAGATGGTGCTCACCGCAACACACAGGCCCCACATGTAGCGGACTTTGAAGGGGTGATCGCCACAAGTAGCAGTGTGGTTCCAGCACCAGCATTCAGTCCGTTGCATGATGAGTACCGCATGCATGTTGAACGAATTGCCGCAGCTTTGAAGACGTTGCATCCAGATGCAGTTACTCTGCATGCGTTTGATTCACTGGGATCGTTCACTGAGGTAATGACTGCACTCGTTGCGAATGCCCAGCCGTATCGCCTCCCAGAGTTTAAAACACATGGAACTGCGAAAGAAGGTACGAGGGAACGCTGATGTGGGTTATCGCCGTTTTTCACCAGGTGAGCTTGTTCTCACTCAAAACTTCCGATGCCACCTCGACAGGGGGACATAGTCTGCTCGTACCCACCCCATTTAGCATCAAGATGGCACTCTTGGATGTGGCTTTACGCAAATACGGGGTGAGTGCTGGGTCCGAGCTCTTCCCACTTCTCCGCGATCTTACGATCGCGATGAGTCCACCACAGCAGGTCGTTGTGAATAACTGCTTTGTCCGCATCCACAAACCCCGCCGCCCAAAGGGTGGTCAAGGAGGTGTGAAGAGTGGTCAGGGTGATGAGCAGAGCGCTATAGAGGAAGAGCGAGAGATCGATGATGAGGGCCAGGGGCCATACATTAGGAGTGTAGCCTTTCGTGAGTACATTCAGTATAGTGGACCACTTGGGTTGGCAGCACAAGTTGAGACACAGCAGACTGCAGAACATCTCTCCCCGCTGTTGCTCGAGTTAAACTACTTAGGGAAACGTGGAAGTTTTTTTCAGATTGATGGCCCACCCCTTATACGCGACCATTTGCCCATAAGTCAGGGATACCTGCAGCTTGGTGAAGAGGAGGCCATGTCAAGAGCGGTCTCGCCGGGATATACCCTCCAGGTGCTTGATGACTGGAGTCCCAAGATGACTTTTGACAAGGCGAATATCTACTCTGATGCGCCTATCGCAGTTGGAAAGGATCGTATTCTTCGCCCGGTGCTCCTACCCTATCGTGTAATCCGCTCCAGCCAGGGATTTACTCTCTATCAGCGCACTGATCTGCCCTAGTCTCATAACAGTAGGAGTAACATATGGAAGCATTACCCTCCCTTCCAGCCCACCATCTCCGCGTTTGTGCTAAAGTGATGGAAACTTTGGAAGTGAACAAGCACGTTGGATCTGCACTGCGTGGAGCGTTCTTCGAAGCCCTGTGGGGTCGCTTCTGCGTCAACAAGGAGGCGCTTACTTGCGCGAGCTGCCCACTTGTGCACGCGTGCCCTGTCAGCAGCCTGGTGGCGCCACTGCGCGACGAGGCTCCACGGGGTCGCGACGTGCCTCGTCCCTATGCAATCCGCCCGCCTGTCGATCATGTTCGCACCTTCAAGCCGGGCGATTCGTTCGAGTTTGGCCTGACGCTCTTCGGCTGTCGTCTCGACTTGTTTCCCTATGTAGCGATGGCACTGCAGAAAATGGCTCAATCGGGCATCGGACGCCGCACGCAGGAAAATAACTGGCGGCGCGGCCGCTTTACCGTCGATGAGGTGCAGGTAATCAACCTTCTCTCCGGCGAGTTGAAACTTGTGCAATCCTCGGATAGCAATCGCGTCACCGTTCCAGACCTCCCTACCACCTGGGCCGATGCCGAAGCGTTCGCTGCAAGGCTACCACCTGACCAGCTCACGCTGCGGTTTCTCACACCTTTACGCCTGACCGATCAGAAAAAACTCGTCAAGCGCTCGCTGCTGCGTCCCCTTGTCGAGCGCTTGTTGGAGCGGCATGATTTCCTGGCGCGCGAATATGGCGGCAACATGTTTGAACGCGAAGAACGCGACAGGCTCATTGAAATAGCTGGTAATGTGGAGGTGCTGGAGGATACAACCGCCTGGACTGATGTCAACAGTTATTCCCGCCGCCAGGGGAAATCTACCCCTATTGGCGGCTTGATAGGAGCAATCACCTTCGGCGGTAGTCTCCAGCCATTGCTGCCCCTACTTGCCTGGGGCATGGTCCTGCAGGTGGGCAAGGATACCACGAAAGGCAATGGTATATACGCTATGAGTTAAAGGGAGGTACGGCAGTTTGACCCGTGGGGAAGGGGACTGAAAGAGCTTGCGCGCCTTGCGTGCTGCCCGCTCCAGCTCGGTTGCGGCGTCTCGACCCGTCTAGAGGGTACTGAAAGGAAAGCATGGAACTCATTGTCGAAACGCACGGCGTGCTTGCCTGCAAACACCAGTGGTGCCTGCGGGTCATGCGCGAGAAGGGAAAACTAAAAGCATGGAACTCATTGTCGAAACGCCTGGCGTACTTGTCTGCAAGCACCAGGGACGCCTGCGGGTCATGCGCGACAAGGAAAAGCTGCAAGAGGTCCCCCTTGTCATGCTCGAACAGGTGCTCATCACCTCCAATGGTGTAGCCGTGACCAGCGATGTCGTGCGCGTCTGCAGCGAAAACGGCATCCCTATCCACTTCGTGAGTGGTAACGGCCGCTCTTACGGCACCCTGTACTCATCCGGCCTCACCGGAACAATCCAGACCCGCCGTTCCCAGCTCGAAGCCTATACCGATGAACGTGGCGCTATCCTGGCGCGCGCCTTCGTCCGTGGCAAACTCGAAAACCAGGTCAACCTTCTACGGGCCATGGTCAAGAACCGGCGTGAAACCGACCCTGCTTGTTTCGAGGAAGTGCAGCTCATCGTCGGTGAAGTTCGTGATGCCCTCCTGGCAGCCGAGGCGCTTACCGGAAATACCTGCGACGACATCAGGCTGCAGCTTCTGGCAGCGGAAGGACGCGGAGCCGAACGCTACTGGACCGGCGTGCGGCGGCTCCTGCTGGCCGACCTTGATTGGCCTGGACGTCAAACGCAAGGCGCCACCGACCCCTCAATGCCGCGTTGAACTACGGCTATGGCATCCTCTACGCTAAAGTCGAACGCGCTCTGATCCTGGCCGGGCTTGACCCCTATGGCGGCTTTATCCACACAGATAGGCCGGGCAAACCATCACTCGAACTGGACCTGATAGAGGAGTTCCGCCAGGCCATCGTTGACCGCACCATTCTGGGCCTCGTAAATCGCAAATTCGACGTCTCGCTCGACGAAACTGGTCGCATCGACGAGCCAACGCGCAGACGCCTGGCTGAACACATCAAAAATCGCGTGGACTCCACTGACCGCTACGAAGGCAAGCGCCAGCGGCTCGCCGTCATACTCCAGTCTCAGGCACGCCATATCGCCACCTTTGTACGCCGTGAACGTGAAGGCTACGAGCCGTTTATTGCCGGTTGGTAGTGAGATGCGTTATCTGCTCATCTATGACATCACCGATGACCGGGCGCGCGGCAAAGTTGCCGATTTGTGCCTGGACTACGGTCTGGAGCGAATCCAGTACAGCGCTTTCTGGGGAAACCTCCCACGCACGCTGCAGGAGGAATTGCTGCTCAAGATCAGGCGCGTCTTACAGGGCAATGCTGCCCATGTGCGCCTGATCCCTCTCTGCGAGCGTGACCTGGGGCAAAGCAAACAGCTCGATTTCAAAGAGAAAGGAGGGGCACATGCGGACTGATATCGTAAAGGAGGAAGGCATACTGCTGGAAGTGACCGATCTGAAACAATGGTGTCACTGCCCACGCGTCGTCTTCTACCGGTATTGCCTCCCCCGTATTCGTCCGATCACCGGCAAAATGGAAGAAGGCATCCTACGTCATCGCGAGGAGCAGGAGCGGGAGGAGCGACGCCTGCTGCGCAGTTATGGCCTCACCGGAGGAGAGCGGCATTTCGATGTCGTATTACGCTCACCGGCGCTGGGTCTTTCAGGTCGTCTCGATTTGCTCATTATCACACCTGGGAAAGAGATGCCAGGGGCAGAGGGGATAGTTGTCGAGTACAAGCTGTCCGATCGCAAGCCTGGCCCGCACGTTAAGCTCCAGCTCGCGGCCTATGGGCTACTGGTCGAAACGCTGTGGAACATCCCAGTGCGTCGCGGCTTCCTCTACCAATTGCCATTACGCCGGGCTGAGCCGATCGCTCTCACCACCCGGCTCAAGAACCAGGTAAGAGAAGCAGTTTCCGCGATCCGAGCGATGATCGAGCGTGAAGCGCTCCCATCACCACCAGATCGCCAGGCCATCTGCGTCAGCTGCGAGTTCCGTCGCTTCTGCAATGACGTCCTCTGATGAACCGGCTGTGCCATTGAATTGCACAATAGCCCAAATTTCGCCGCAACAAGAGGCGCTTTCGCAACTCGCCCGTTTCCATACCCTTCGTGAGGTAGCAGTGGAAGGAGCGAATGAGAGGAAATTGGATGAGGACCCATGAGAAAAGCCTTGAAGGGCATGACCATGCGTCGCAACTCCCCCCCCTTTTTGCGCAAAAAGCGACTTGCGAATGAATGGGCATATTTCGTATACTAGAGTCGATCAATGCATCGCTGACGACCCGCTACAATGACCAGGGAATGGCTTCCATCGCTTTAAACGAAAATAACGAGGATGTTCTTACGCTACGACACCGGCGGTTGCAGCGACTCGACCCGCATGGAGGGTACTGAAAGCCTATGGCACGCCGGTTACTGCTGTCACCAATGGGCGTTGCAGCGACTCGACCCGCATGGAGGGTACTGAAAGAGCTCCTGAACCTACGCGCATGAGAGATTACGCTCCGTTGCAGCGACTCGACCCGCATGGAGGGTACTGAAAGGCCTGACGGCTATCCCTGACGGTTCAGGGGCTATCGCGGTTGCAGCGACTCGACCCGCATGGAGGGTACTGAAAGAGCATCCGGATACTATAGCACGCGCGCGGCTCGGGGTTGCAGCGACTCGACCCGCATGGAGGGTACTGAAAGTGTCGTGGCTAGTATACCACGCCATGGCTCCAGAGAGGTTGCAGCGACTCGACCCGCATGGAGGGTACTGAAAGATTCATCTTCACCAACGATATGAGCGCGCCAGAACGCGTTGCAGCGACTCGACCCGCATGGAGGGTACTGAAAGACCTGGGCCTTCTGTTGCTCTCCGGATTTCATTTGGTGGTTGCAGCGACTCGACCCGCATGGAGGGTACTGAAAGAG
>WNFY01014966.1_pt1 | contig 11366 bp, 9 predicted proteins | sample 5400091 | NCBI WGS metagenome assembly WNFY01 (sample SAMN13153364, study PRJNA577476) | soil metagenome | isolation source: 60 cm soil or saprolite under grassland replicate 1 | place: USA:California | collected 2016-06-15
CGTGACCGTGATTTTGCGCGACGTGAATCGTGAACTGCTCGATCGTGGTCTGGCCAACATTGAGAAGACGTACGGCGCTGCGGTGAAGCGCGGTTTGATGACGGAAGAAAAAGCGAAGCAAGGCCGCGCTCGGATCGTTGCTTCGACCGCGCCGATGGAATTGCGCGATGTCGTGTTCGTGATCGAAGCCGCTTCGGAAAAGATCGACATCAAAAAAGAAATCTTCCGAGAGCTTTCGATGCAGGCTGGACCGAAGACAATCATCGCGACGAATACTTCCGCGCTTCCAGTCAGCGAGCTGGCGGATTGCACCGTTTCACCCGACCGCGTGATCGGTTTGCATTTCTTCAATCCGGTGAGCCGGATGAAACTGGTTGAAGTGGTTGTCGCCAAGGAGACTTCGGACGACACAAAAGAGCACGCGCTCGCGTTCGTGAGACAGATCGGAAAATTGCCAGTGGTCGTGGGCGACAGTCCCGGCTTTTTGGTCAATCGCGTTTTGTTTCCGTATTTGGTCGACGCAGCCGAGCTTTTCGAGAACGGCGTCGACGCAGAGAAGATCGACGAGAAGTTGGTGAAATGGGGGATGCCGATGGGCCCGTTGCGTTTGATCGACGAAATCGGGGTGGATGTCGCGGTCGATATCGCAACGACGCTTGAGAAAGCCTATGGTCGGCGAGATCGCGTTCCCGAAATTTTGAAACGCATGCGCGAGTCCAAATTGCTTGGTCGCAAAAGTGGTGCCGGTTTTTACAAATACGAAGGCAAAGAGCAATTGCCTAACGAGTCGCTCGCGCCATGGCGACGGAATGATTCTCGGAAGGACGATGTCGATCTTGCAAATCGCCTGATGTTTTTGATGGTCAACGAAGCCGCGCGTTGCATCGAAGAAAAAGTGGTTCAGTCACCCGAGGACGCGGATTACGGAATGATTCTCGGAACGGGATTTGCGCCCCACCGCGGCGGGCCGTTGCGTTTCGCCGAGCATTTTGGTTTGAAGAGGATGGTCGAGGAAATGAGTCGGCTGGCGGAGAGCGACGACAAATTCGAACCGAGCGACATTTTGAAGAAGCACGCGCGCGACGGGACGAAATTTTACGAGTCATGAAATCGTCACTGGAAGCTTCCTTTTTTGTCATTCCGAGCGGAGTCGAGGAATCTCTTACTGTTTCTACATCGGAAATATCTAGAGATGTCTCGGCTTCGCTCGACATGACAACGGTATGAAATCGTCATTAGAAGCTCCTGATAAACAAGTTGTCGAAGAAACGAGCGCGAAGCCCCAAAAGCCGGCTCCGGCGTCGCTGATCGACACATCGAAAATGTCGAAGGGCAAGCGCGAAGCGCTCGAGCTGGCGGAAGCGTCGCGCGATCCGCTCGATGAGCGCGGTAGTTTCGCGAGCAACTTGTTTATTGGCCGTTATGATTTCGATCGAATTTATCCGTGGCCGGAGCAGAGCGCGGAAGATCGCGCGGCGGGCCAACAGTTTCTCGGCGACCTCGAAAAATATCTGCGGGAAAAAATCGACGCCGACGAGATCGATCGCACCGGCGAGATTCCTCAGAACAACATCGACGATCTCTTCGCGATGGGCGCGTTCGGCGTCAAAATTCCGAAGCAGTACGAGGGGCTCGGGTTGTCGCAGGTCAATTACGGGCGCGCCGCGATGCTGCTTGGAAGTTGGGATGAAAATCTCACTGCGCTCGTGTCGGCGCATCAATCAATCGGCGTTCCGCAACCGTTGCTGCTCTTCGGCACGGACGAGCAGAAGAAAAAATATCTCCCGCGGGTGGCGCGGCGGGAGATTTCCGCGTTCGCCCTGACGGAATGGAACGCCGGTTCCGACCCGGCGAACATGAGTTTGCGCGCTGACCCGGCCGAAGATGGCTCCGCATTCATTCTCAATGGCGAAAAACTTTGGTGCACGAATTTGATCAAAGCCGGCGTGCTGGTGGTGATGGCGAAAACGGCGCCGAAAATTGTGAATGGCAAAGAGCGCAAACAGATTACGGCGTTCATCGTGGATGTCGATTCCCCTGGCCTCGAGATCACTTATCGCTGCCGGTTCATGGGACTGCGCGCGCTTTATAACGGCATCGTGAAATTCACGAATGTGCGCGTCCCGCGCGAAAACATGATCGCAAAGGAAGGCCAGGGCTTGAAAGTCGCGCTCACGACGTTGAACACTGGTCGGCTCACAATCCCAGCTGCGTGCGTCGGTTTATCGAAACGCTTGCTCGAGATTTCGCGCAAATGGGCGAGCGAGCGAATTCAATGGGGCGTTCCGATCGGACAACATTCCGCCATCGCCGGAAAAATCGCCGAGATGGCCGGGAACACCTTCGCGATGGAAGCGATGACCTTTCTGACATCGGGCTTGGTCGATCGTAAAGCGGGCGATCTACGGATCGAGACCGCGATGTGCAAGATGTGGTCGACCGAAACGACCTGGAAAATTTCGGATGACGCGATGCAAGTCCGCGGCGGGCGTGGTTACGAAACAGCGCAATCACTTGCCGGTCGTGGCGAAGAAGCGATTCCGGTCGAGCGCTTCCTGCGTGATTGCCGAATCAACACCATCTTCGAAGGCTCGAGCGAAATCATGCGGTTGTTCATCGCGCGCGAAGCGCTCGATCCTCATTTGAAAGTGGGCGGTGCGATTTTCAACACCCAGCTGCCGATGTCGGAACGCGTGAGAGCGGTGTTCACGTCGGGGAAATTCTATGCCGGCTGGTATCCGCGGCAGTGGTTCTCCAGCGGCGCCGGTAAGATCGACAATCTCCATCGCGATCTGCAACGGCATGTCGATTACGCGGCGCGGACGAGTAAGAAACTGGCGCGCGGATTATTTCACGCGATGGCGCGCTTCGGCCCAAAGCTCGATCGCGAACAACTTTTACTTTCGCGGTTTGTCGGCATCGCCACCGAACTTTTCGCGATCAGCGCAACCTGTTCTTTCGCACAATACAAGATCGATCACGGCGAGTCGGCCGACGAAGTTCTGTCGGTCGCGAATTATTTTTGCAATTCGGCCCGGGCGCGGATCGACAATTACTTTGCCGGCGCCCGTCGAAATGTGGACAAGCGCGGCTACCAGCTCACCCAGGAACTACTCGCCGGCAAGCATTCCACGTTGCGCGAAGGAATCGTCCGCTAACATCGGCAATTACTTCCGCAAGTCGCCGGTAATGGCACTCGGCCTGCTTAAATTAATGCGTGGCGGCCCTCATCTTTCTCGCGATCGGACTAGTCTGTATTTTGATCGGACGGATCCTGCTCATTGGCGCGGCTTTCGGCATTAGCGTTTGGTGGGGGCTGGGCATTTTTCTGCCATTTGGCCCGTTGCTGTTTCGCTTGAGCTATCCGGACCTCGCGCCTTTATCGAGAACGTTTCGATTGATCGCGTTGCCCTGTATTCTTGCCTATTTCGTGCTTCGTCCGGGTCCGATGTCGGGATCGCATTTCGATCAATTTTTTAAACATAAGGAAGTGCCATCAGCTCCGGCGAACCATTACGGTCTTGAAAAAGTTTCCAAAGCGATCGTGGCGCCAAGCCTCGATCAACGGCGAGCCATTAACGCGACAGAATTGGAACGGCTAACGGCATGGAGCGAAGCGCTGCGCCTGAAAAAGCGTGATCTTCTCCACAGCGATGTGCAAGGCAACCTCGCCTACAATGCGGAGGTGGCTGAGTATAATGCCGCTCTGACGAAAGCGACGACCGAGGGCAGCGCTATCTCGCCCCGAAAGAAGTAAGCCGCCCATTCAGCGTCGGTTGACCAATTCTCCGGCGACAGCTACTCTCAACGGATGAGTATGCCGTCCATGCTCACCGAGGCGGCTCGCACGTCGCGGCCGCGTTTGAGTAAGAGCAAAAATAGAAAATCTGTCGATCCGTCTCGTGTGCTCCACGTGCTCGGCGATCATATTTTGCTCGACGGCTTCAAGATTGTCCTCGATCAGGAAAAGAGCCGCGGCTCATATCTTTACGACGTGGCTAACGGTCATCGTTTGATCGATCTTTACGGTTTCTTCGGATCGATGCCGATCGGGTTTAATCATCCTTATTTCGATCAGCCAGATGTGCAGCGTGACCTTCTTCGCGCGGCGAAAGCGAAAGTGGCGAACTCAGACGTTTACTCGGAGGCCTACGCCGAATTTGTGGAAACCTTCGCGCGCGTCGCCGGATTGCCACCGCTCGACAAATACCTCTTCATTGAAGGCGGCGCGGCCGCGGTCGAAAACACGCTCAAAGCGGCGATGGATTGGAAGGTGCGCAAAAACATGGCGGCTGGTCACGGCGAACGCGGCACGCAGATTTTGCATTTTCGTCATGCTTTTCATGGCCGCAGCGGCTACACCATGAGCCTGACCAATACCGATCCGCGTAAGACGGATTTATTCGCTAAGTTCGATTGGCCGCGGGTTTCTTGTCCGTTCATCGATTTCGCTTTGCCTGAGAACGAGCGCGAGCGCGACGTCATCGCGCGCGAGAAAAAATCAGAGCAGGAAATCCGCGATTACATCGACCCCGCTAAGCGGGGCAAGATCGACATCTGCGCCATCATCATCGAGCCGATCCAGGGCGAAGGCGGCGATAATCATTTTCGCGGCGAGTGGCTGAAAAAGTTGCGCGAGATCTGTGACGAAAACGACATCCTTTTAATATTCGATGAAGTGCAGTGCGGCATGGGCGCAACCGGAAAGATGTGGTGCTGCCAGCATTTCGATGTCTTGCCCGATCTGCTTGCGTTTGGAAAAAAGGCGCAGACCTGCGGCGTGATGGCCGGGGCGAGGTTGGATGAAGTGAAGGACAACGCGTTTCGTCTGCCGAGCCGTCTGAATTCCACTTGGGGCGGAAACCTGACTGACATGGTGCGTTCGACGCATTACATGCATATCATCGAAGAGGAATTTTTAGTCGAAAACGCGGCCAAGGTCGGCGCTTACTTTTTGGATCAGCTCCGCGATTTGCAGCGTTACGAGCCGGCGATTTCGGCTGTGCGCGGCCGCGGATTGATGCTGGCGTTCGATCTGCCGGATGCCGATACGCGTGAGAGATTTTGGAAAGGACTGTTCGATCTTGGCGTTTTGACGTTGCGCTCGGGTGATCGGTCGATCCGTTTTCGTCCGGCGCTCGACATCACCGGTGAAGTTGTGGACGAAGCGATGGGTTTGATCCGGCAATACTGCCGGAAACGGAAATAGCGATGCAATCGGTCTTCGAGAAACTCGCCTTGAGCGAGGACAATGCGGGAGTCTTCAACGGCGAGTGGTCCCGCAGTCGCGGGAGCGCGAAGATCGACAAGATCTCGCCGATCGATGGCCGGCGGCTAGCGAGCATTCGAACCGCTTCGGACGACGATTACCAAACAGCGATCACGCGCGCACAGGAAGCATTTGAGAAATGGAGAAAAACTCCGGGACCGGTCCGTGGCGACACCGTCCGTCGTTTGGGAAACGCGCTCCGCGAATTCAAACACGAGCTTGGGCAATTGGTGACGCTCGAGACCGGAAAAATTCTCGCCGAAGGCGAAGGCGAAGTGCAGGAGATGATCGACATCTGCGATTTCGCGGTCGGGCAATCGCGCATGCTTTACGGCCTGACGATTCAATCCGAACGGCCGAGCCATCGGTTGATGGAACAATGGCATCCGCTCGGTCTCGTCGCTGTCATCACGGCGTTTAATTTTCCGGTCGCGGTCTGGTCGTGGAACGCTGCGCTCGCGGCGGTTTGTGGTGATGCAACAATTTGGAAGCCGTCCGAGAAAACTCCTTTGACAGCGATTGCGGTTACAAAAATTGCCGAGCGCGTATGCCGCGAAACCGGCGCCGATCCGGCGATTTTCAGTTTGCTGATCGGCGACCGGAAATCGGTTGGTCAAAAACTGGCCGACGACGCGAGGATTCCGCTGATTTCGGCGACGGGCTCGGTCGCGATGGGATTGAACGTCGCGAAAACGGTCCATGGTCGCCTCGGGAAGACGATCATGGAACTCGGCGGCAATAACGCGCTCATCGTCGCGCCGACCGCGGATGTCGATCTTGCCACCCAATCGATTTTCTTCGGCGCGGTCGGAACGGCTGGTCAGCGTTGCACTTCGACACGGCGCGTCATCATGCACGAATCGGTTGCGGACAAAGTGCGCGCGACATTGTTGAGCGCTTACAAATCGCTCCCCATCGGAAATCCACTCGACAAAAAAACTTTGATGGGGCCTATGATCGACAAGGGCGCCGTCGACATGGTGCAACATTCGATTCAGAAATTGAAAGACGAAGGCGGCGAAGTTCTTTACGGCGGTGAGCGGATGGATCTGCCCGGCGGTTGTTACATGAAGCCGTGCCTGGCGAACGCAAAGCCGAATTTCAAGATCGTGCAGGAGGAAACGTTTGGTCCGTTGCTCTATTTGCTCACTTATCGATTTTCACCAATGACGTCCGCGAGGCGGAAAAATTTGTCAGCGCGGTCGGGAGCGATTGTGGAATTGCGAACGTGAACACCGGCACAAGCGGCGCCGAGATCGGTGGCGCATTCGGCGGCGAGAAAAATACCGGCGGCGGCCGCGAAAGCGGGAGCGACTCCTGGAAAAGTTACATGCGCCGCCAGACGAATGCGATTAACTTTTCGTCGGAGCTTCCGCTCGCACAGGGAATCCAATTTGGCGCGGGTTAGGGAGGCGCAACGGCGTAGCGAGAACGCTCTAGATCGAACGCGTTTTTTGGCGCGTTGTCATTCCGAGCGGAGCGAGGAATCTCCCATAAGCTGATGGGTCACGCTCGCTACTTTGTGTAACGTAAGCTTCGATTGTGAGATCCCTCACGTTCGTTCGGGATGACAGTCAGCTGAGAGCGATTTGCATTAATGAGCCGTCGTCAGCTCAAAGAGCTCGTCGAGCGTCTTCGCGCCGTCAATGCTCATGATGAACTTCTGCAATTTTTTGCATTGATCCTTGCCGATAACGTCGCCGCCGAGCGCGGTGAATTTTACGGCGATTTCGTCTTCGGTCATGGGATCGCGCGGATCACCCTTTGGAACATCGACACGGGTGGAGTGCGACTTGCCTTCGTTGGTGGTGATGGTCACGCGGCTCGGCTGAAATTTCGGAAAGAGCGCCTCGAACTCTTCGTTCGGCACGACTTTCACTTTGTCCATGATTGGAATCAGTTTTTTATCGAGCACACGTTCTGCTTTGAATTGCAATGGTGTCACCATTCCGTCGACCAATCCTGCGGCCATGCAATAAGGCAGTGAATGGTCGGCCGTTTCTTTGGAGTCCGGCCGATATTTGTGCGGATCGCCCAGAATGTCGGCGGCGCGCGCGATCACTTCGACTTTGATTTCCTTTACGTCGTCAGCCTTGATCTTGTTTTCCTTGACCGTCTTCATCATCGCGGTGAGCGGCGCGTGACTGAGGGCCTCGATCGGAAAACTCTTCATCCCGCAATCGAGAATGCGGTAATGAGATTTGCTTGAGTTGGGAAGGTCCGCAACCAACGCCTCACCGTCGAACGTGGCGGGTTGTCCTTTGTATTGGACATGATGGAATACAGCGAACAGTCCTTCCTTGCCGTCGATGATGTGCTCGGGCCCGGAGAATCCTTCGCGCGCAAGGAGCGCGCTTTCGGCGCCCATGCGCCCCGCCCACGGATCGACCGTGTTTTTCATGTTGGTCAACTTGCCCGCCGTGACCGCGCCCGGACAAAATGTTCGCGCCGCGCTGATCCCGATGGCAGAAACCATTTGCTCTGGCGTGAGATTTAGCACACGACCCGCCGCAACCGGGGCCGCGAACGCGCTCAATGTCGCGTGGTGCCAACCGTACTCGCGCACACCCGGCCGACCCACCTCGCAAAGACGCATTTCAATTTCGTAGGCGATGATGGTGGCGAGGATCAGATCTTTGCCGCTTAATCCTTCGCTTTCACACAGCGCGAGCGGCGCGGCGATGAGATCGCTCGGATGACACGGATCGGCTTTCCAATAAATTCGAACCAGAATAATTTCGCGGCTTGAATCGCTTCCGGCGAAAGATGTTCGTATTTCAGCGCGCACGCCCACTCGGCGATGGTGTGCGACAGCAGCCGTTTCGATTCGGCTGGTTGGTGCGGCATCATGATCTCCTCAGTTATGATCCGGTGCGAATTGCGAATCGTGTGGTCATCGTTTTTCCCGTCGTTTGTTTATCCGGTACAACCGATGCCTCTCTTTCACCCGAAATCCAATCTGCTTACGTGGCGGCTCCGGCAACGCCGGAGGGTCAATGATGTCCATCATCCGGCGCAGAATGTCTACGATGGCCGCCTCGTGGACATCCAGCCGCTCCTTGAGCTCCTTTTCCAGTTCGGCCAGCTTGCGGACCAGTTCTCTGTTGGATGACAGCAATCCGCGGAGACGAACGAAAGCTTCAATGACGTAAATACTGACTTGGATGGCCCGCGGGCTATTTAGAACCGTGGCCGCCATGATCGCTCCGTGTTCAGTGAAGGCATACGGGAGCACCGGTGAAAATTTCAGGTTCTTGAGGTGGTCGCAATTTGCGACCACCTCGGCTTTTTCATCGGCGGTTAATCGGAACATGAAGCGTTTGGGAAACCGCCTCCGGTTGCGCTTCACCTGTTCATTGAAACGCTTGGTGGAGACGCCGTAGAGGCGCGCCAGATCAGCATCCAGTATCACTTTTTCTCCCCGGACAAGAAGAATGAGTCGCTCGATTCGATCAGCGGAAATCAAGACAGCGTTGCGTGTCATTCAGTTACTCGTCTGTTTTGCCTGTGCGTGAACATTTGAGTTGCTTGCTTTGCCATGACGATGTCGATCTTTCCGTTTATGAACTTGATTGGCTCGTTCAAATTTTCAAGCCTAGCTAACCGGAAAGGGATCAAAATGAGGGCAAATAAAATTATCTGCTTCACCGTTGGCGGGATGTTGGCTGCCACGACAGCGTGCGCCGACGAAACGGTCATCGTTAGCAATCTTCTTGGACCCGAGGGTCCGTTGTACGTTGACGGCAACCTTTACTATGTTGGCTGGGTCTCCAACACGCTGTCGAAATGGGATGGCAAAACGGCCACGGTATTGAATCACACTCCGGGTTGCGGCCATAACGGGTTGGCGCTCACGAAACGGAAGACGTTCCTGCTCGCGTGCACCGAGGAGCATGGCGCCATCCTTGAACTCGATCTGACCGGCAAGCAGTTGCGCCGTTGGGACGCCGACAAAAACGGCAAGCCATTCGACGGCGGCATCAATGATATCGTGGTGACCGCCAACGGCGGCGCTTATGCCACGGTCTTCGGCCCGTACAAAGACCTACCAACGTCCGTGGCTGGAAAAATTCTCTATCTTGCGCCTGGCAGCGAGAAATGGGTGGAGGTAGCGGACGATCTCAATTACGCCAACGGAATAGGCGTCTCTCCAGATCAAAAGACCCTCTACGTCAGTGAAACCGTCGGAAACTGCATGTTGAAATTCAAGATCAATGACGACGGCTCGTTGAGCGACAGATCGAACTTTGCGCTGCTCAATCTGCTCGTGAAAGACAAGAACAAGTCCTGGTGGCTCGGCCCGGATAGCATGAAGATCGACAGCAAGGGTAACATTTATGTTGCCCAATGGTTCGGCGGCAAGGTTTTGAAAATATCTCCCGACGGCAAGCTTCTACACGTATTTGAGATCACTGCGGGTGATGGCACAACAAATGTCGCATTCGGCGAAGGCGAGAAAGAATTGTACATGACCGTGGTGAAGGATCCAAAGGACCCGCAGGCAAAGGGCAGTATCGTAAAGATCGCAAATGTGAAGTAACGTCGACCGGACATGTCGCAGACGCGTGCTCGCCAAATGTGATTGATTATGAACTCGCGTATTCGGCGATGGCTTTGGCGACGTCGAGTGTAGAATCTTTACTTCCCATATCGTAGGTGCGGACCTTGCCTTCGGCGATGACGCGAGCGATGGCGGTTTCAAGACGTGTGGCCATTTCGGTTTCCTTGAGCCAGTCGAGCATCAACTTGGCGGTTAGAAGCATGGCGATCGGATTGACCTTGTATTGCCCGGCGTATTTCGGCGCAGAACCATGCGTCGGCTCGAACACCGCATATTTGTCGCCAAGGTTGGCGCTGGGCGCGAACCCAAGTCCGCCGACCAGGCCAGCGCATAAATCGCTGACGATGTCGCCGAACATATTTTCCGCCACGAGCACCGAGTAGTCCTGCGGATTCTTGAACATCCACATGCAGATCGCGTCGATGTTCGCGTCGTCCGCGCGAATGTCCGGGTAACTCTTAGCCACTTCTTTGAAGCAACGCATCATCAGGCCGCCGGTTTCGCGCAGCACATTCGGTTTCTCGATCAGGGTGACCCGTTTGCGTTTGGTTTTTTTGGCGAACTCGAACGCTTGCTTGCAAATGTTAGTACAGCCTTGCTTGCTCATGATCCGGGTCGAAAGAGCGACGTTCTCGAGTCCCTTGTCGATCCACTTCTTCATCTTCGGATTCGCGCACAACGCGGTGTAAACCGGTTCCGGTAACGGAAAAAATTCGACGCCGCCGTACATCCCTTCGGTATTTTCACGAAACACGACTTGATCGATCGGTACGTCTTCGCCACTCGGATTTGTGATCTTGTTTCCACGGAAATTCAGCGGGTTGCCCGGATAACTCTTACACGGCCGCATGTTCGTGTGGAGGTTGAACATCTGGCGCAGCCCGACGATCGGCGAGAAGTAGACCAATCCCTTGTCTTTCAGTTCCGGAGCCAATTCATTCTTAGCTTCACTTTGCGGTTTGCTCGTGATTGCGCCGAAGAGACCACAGGTGGTTTTCTTAAGAGCCTCGACGGTGCGGTCCGGCAACGCGTTGCCTTCCTTGCACCAAAATTCCCAGCCGATGTCGCAAGGCACATATTCGGCGTCGAATTTCATGCGATCGAGCACGATGCGCGCAGCCTCCATCACATCGTGTCCAACGCCGTCACCCGGCATCCATGCAATTCGATATTTCGCCATAGAATGTCGATCTTATCGACAGCGTTGCGGCCCGCAAGCGAAGCAGCTTACGATTTTGCGCGCAGCCGCGTCGCCACCAAATTTTCGGCGCCGCCCGCCACGATTAATTCCTGGGCGGCGGGACTGAGCGGCGGAAAGGCGAACGATTCCCCATCAATGGTCAGGATCGATTTGCCGTAATCGATCGTGATTTCGGAAGCGACTGTGGTTGGCGCGTCCCGCAGTCGCGGGATTGCCCGCAAGTGCGTCACCAGCTCGGGACACTCAAACACCACAAAGCCGTTGTTGAACGCATTGCGCTTGTAGGTCTCGGAAAAGCTGGCGGCGATGACGCACGGGATGCCTTTGAACTTCAG